>Ga0209048_10004845_pt1 | contig 12806 bp, 12 predicted proteins | sample FrelakmetCRP12CR_FD_187146 | JGI IMG/M metagenome (GOLD analysis project Ga0209048, IMG submission 187146) | Freshwater lake sediment microbial communities from the University of Notre Dame, USA, for methane emissions studies - CRP12 CR (SPAdes)... | ecosystem: Environmental > Aquatic >... | reverse complement strand
GACGTGCTTCGTCATAATGAGCAAACGCCTGGTAGTTTACCTCAAAAATAGCGGGAATATCGGCAGGAGTTTCCGGCCGGATAAAAAAGGAATCCATCCCGTTCTATTAGGTGGCTGGGCAGATAAGGGAGACGTTCCCGGAGTACCTGAACGAGCAATGGTGTTTTAAAAAAATGTGCTGAAATCATTGATAGCGTTTTGACACCAGTCCATCAAAGGGTGTAAGTGTGAGCAGCGCAAAATTCCTGATAATGAACCCGACCATCAGGGCATATATCGACCTCACCCGACTCCAGTTCTTCTTTGCCTGGCCTCTTCTCTTCTGTTCGGGATACCTGCTTGCGACCACAGTTTATGGAAATTTCGCATGGTTCGATCTCGCACGGGTTTCCCTGATCGGGTTCTTAGGCTTTGAAGCCGGGCTTGTCCTGAATGATTATATCGATCGCAATTCTGACAAAAAAGACATCGAATCGGATAAGCTCACGAAGTATTGGCGGATATTTAGAACCCGCCCGATCCCGGCAGGGCTTATTTCACCAAACCATGCATTGGGGCTTTTCATTGGTTTAGCCGCCATCACTACCGCTCTTATCGCGACACTCCCTTACCCGCACTCACTGTTAGTGCTTCTCATCATGCTCTACTGCTATACAATAGAAATGTTCTATCAGATCGAGAAGCGGAAACCGCAGCAATTCCCGTTTGCCCAGATCATCGGGCGTACGGATTTTGCCCTGTTTCCGGTTGCAGGTTATCTCTGTCTGGGGGGCCCGGACCTGAATGCATTCCTGTACTTTGTTTTCTTCTACCCGTTTGCCCTGGCACACCTCGGCGTAAATGACCTGGTCGATGTGGCAAACGACCGTGTGAGAGGTTTGAGTACCATCCCGATACATTTTGATATCCCCAGAACAACGTACTGGATTGCAGGGTTTACCATAATCCATTGTATGATGGCATTCCTTTTCATGACACGGCTGGGATTGGCAGCCCGCATCGGTATAATTGTCGGGCTATTCCTGCTCATTATTGCAAACATAGTGATCCTGAAGAGTAAAACTCCTGATACAGCTCTTAGGGTGCTGCCGGTTTTCCATGTGGCAATGGTACTTTATGCTGGGGGGATTGTGGCGGGGGTATTTTTCTGATAGGAGATTGGTGAAAAACCACAATTGCGACTTTTTTTTCCGACACTACGATGCCTTATGCGCAAAACGCCGGTCAGGTTTTGCGCTACTCAGTATATTGTTTAAGAATCCCTTACTTCTTATGAGAGGGTATCCCATTGTAAACGATACCCTAATGGGGACTCGTGGCACAAGAGGGGGGAATAAAGTCCAGTATCTCCTGTCTTATTCCCAACATCATATCTTCAGCAGCCGCTCATTTTCCCGGAGCCACTTCCGCCGGCGTATATAATCCGGCAGGATCTCTGCTACCTTGTTCCAGAATTTCCGTGAATGGTCAGGCTGGTTGATATGGACCAGTTCATGGACAACCACGTAATCAACAATTTCGGGAGGGGCTTGGATGAGTCGCCAGCTGAAGTTGAGCCCGCCCTTGTGGGTGCACGAACCCCACCGGTGCTGTGCATCAGTAATACTGATCGTAGCCGGAACATGACCTGTTTTCATGGAGAACCACATGCACCGTGTCTGGATTTCTTTATGGGCTTCCTCCCTGTAGTAGCGTTTGAGCTGGTTCCTGATATCAGGGAGAAGTGCAGCAGACACATACAACCGGTCACTGCGTTCGATTGTCGTCTTTGCATTTTTTACGATCTGCAGAGGGTATGATCGCCCGAGAAAAAGAACATCTCCCCTTCTTCATATTCATGGCACAGTGAAGCCGGACGTTGCTTCATCTCATCGAATTTCCGCAGTATCCACGCACTCTTCTGCTGAATCATCTCTTCTATACAGGATTTTGATATGCGGTACGGGGCCCTGACCACGAGGGTCGCGTCCGGGGTTACTTCAAGCGCAATGGTCCTGCGATGTGAGCGGATAATTTTTTGAACGGGAATTTCTGCCATGGCCGGATCTTTGTTCAGAGTAATGTCTGAAGGGAGAGGGAAAAAAGGTAAGGATACTGCATCAGGCAGCCTTTTTTGATGATCCGTTCATCCCGTCGCTGACAATCCTGCCATCCCTCAGTCTGATAATGCGGTGGAAATATTCCTTATGCCAGTCTTCGTGGGAGACCATCACGATTGTCTGATGCATTGACTCGTTGATTTCCTTAAAAAGTTCAAGTACTATCCGCGAGTTTTCCGTATCAAGGTTGGCGCATGGCTCATCAGCAAAGAGAATATCCGGTTTATTTACCATCGCACGGGCAAGTGAAACCCTCTGCTGCTGGCCCCCGGAGAGTTCCCGGGGAAGGTGGTCCCTCCGGTCACATAATCCAATTTTCTGCAATATCTCAAAGCTGTCTTTTTTTGATTGTTCCTCTGTCCGGTCTTTTCGGAGCATTGCAGTAAGGGAGACATTTTCCATTACCGTCAGGTCGGGAACAAGCGCGTAATCCTGGAAAACATACCCGAGCTTGTAGAGGCGGAACATGGTCTTCTCATAGTCCGTAAGGCGGGAGAGACCCAGACCGTCGATCACAATTTTGCCAGACGTGGGCATGTCTAAAAGACCGAGCATATGAAGAAGCGTGGTCTTGCCGCTCCCGCTCGGCCCCATAATACCGAGGAACTCCCCCTTGGCAATATCGAGCGTTACCCCGTCAAGTGCCCTGACTTCGACATTTCCCATCCGGTAGGTTTTCCGCAGGTCGGTAATCTCAATCATATCAAGCCCTCATGGCAGTCTGGATATCCTCGCGGGAGACCTGGTAGGCAGGCACATACCCGGCTACGACCGCAGCACAGAACAGGATCACGGAATTGATCAGGAGATCCCATGGGGTGATATACAGGTATGCAGACCATTCGGGAGTTACGATGGGATGTACAAACATGTATGCTGCGAGCAGGAGCGTGATGATGATACCGAGGATGATACCGAGGACGCCGAGGATCATGACCTGGAACCCGTAGCTGTGCATAATGACCTCTTTGTCCACGCCGATAGCCTTGAGGATCCCGATCTGCTTGCGGCTGTTGATGGTCTTGATTGTAATGACAATGAACAGCACCACGGTTGTAATGATAACACTGACTATCAGGGACACCATGTTGATGATGGCAAAACTCTGAAGCACTTTCCCCACGCTTTTGGAGAGAAGGTCTGTCATGGTCTGGATCTTCCCGTTCACTCCTACGCCGTACGCGAGGAGCTCGTTCTTGATGAACTGTTCGGTATATCCGGGTTTTGCTCTCACCGTGATGTAATCCGCCTTGTCGAGCGTCTTTCCTTCCACTTGTTCCATGTCAGTCCGGGTCACAAAAGCTGCGTTGTCAACCGGGCTCCAGCCGGTATAATAGATCCCCTTGACCCGGTAGTCTTTTGTGTACCCGTTGCCGTACTCGACCGTGATCGAGTCCCCGACCCGGACTCCGCCTAGTGATGGCTGGAATTCATCTTCCTGGCGGACGGAGGCATCACCGGCCATCGGTTTTCCGATAATGATCTCCCCGGTATCCCCTTCCCCGAGATAACTGCCGGCAACCATCTTTGTGTACACCGGTGAAACTTCCTTCTCATCCGAGGGAGAGATGGCACGAACGGAGACGCCGAGGACCCGCTGCCGGTACTTGAACGTCGCCCCCTTCGAATACTGGGGTGATGCCCGCTGTACGCCTGGCATACCATTGATCAGATCGAGTGTGGCACCAAGGTCGGTGATATACTGGTCACCCGATTTGGGGCTGATGAGGACATTCGAGGTCTCATAATCCACCAGCTGTTTTGTGATGCCCTGTCCAATCCCGCTGAACATGGAAGGGAGGAAGATCATGTTGGTGAAGCACATCCCGATAATCAGGACGGTCAAGATCACGCTTGACCTGCTTCCCCGCTGGAGTGACCTCAGCGCAAGCAGGAAGGCGACATTTAGTTCTTTTTGTCCCATGGGAACTTCCCGTCACCATTGACCTTCGGGAGGTACCAGTACCGGTAGCCAATAACACCGAGAATAACGAGGACAATCAGCCCGAGGATAATCGTGCCCGACATGTCAGCGGGCGGTACCCGCATATTCATCGGCCGTGAGAAGGTATGGGCACCCATGTCATCTGTGTAGGTGACGGTCAGGTTATACGGGTAATTGCCTCCTTTCAATCCTTCAAGAAGGAATATGGCCGGGGCATCATTGCCCGGCTTGATCTTCCCGATGAATGCCTCACGTGTCCCTTCTGCCGGAAGATCGATCTTTGCTGACAGTTGTTTTGCTTCACCTGAACCGGTGTTCTCTATCCGGACTGTAAGGTCAAACGGGGTATTCTCGGTGAGCCGGGGGGGATTGGTATCCACGGAAACAAACCCTAATTCAGCCTTCCCTTTCATTATTACGTCAATGCCCGTGTTCCGGGTCTGCTGAATGCCGTCTATTGCATTATAACTGATGAGAACAGGTATCCTGACAAGACCGGAATTGCTATTTTTATCCGATAATAAAGACAGATCAACCGTCTTCTGTCCGCCAGCCGCGATCGTCCCCAGGTGATACAAGTCCGCATTCTTCGGGGCGACCGTCCCGCTTACGTTATCGATCCGGAGCGTAACATCATCGGCAAGGGTCTGGCCGGCATTGCTGACAACGAGTGTGACCGGAATCTCATCACCGGGATTTACACTGCCCGTCAGTGTGCTGCCCATGATAAGGATAGCCTGTCGCTGGATTCCCACTGCGGTGTTGACGTTTACCGGAACAGGGTAGCGGGTGCTCCTTCCTCCTGTTGTATCAATCCAGACTTCAGGAAAATACATCCCGCTTTTTGAGGGAGCCTGGATGGAAAATGTCAACTGGATGGATTGTCCCGGGCCTATCTCGCCCACCTGCTGGAAATCTTTGCTCTGGACGAGGATACCGTTGCCTTCAAGTTTTACATTTTCGATGTTGACATTGATGTCCGTGACTCTGGTAGTCGTAGCATCTGCGGTATATAATCCTGTATTTTCCTTGATCGTTGCACTCGTTGCGGTATTTTTGACCATTATGGTGATGGTCCCGAGACCATCTGGCATAAGCACAGAGGGTGTGACCTTGAAGTCGGTGATTGTTACTGTAGGTTCTCCGGCGCCAGAAACCGGCATAACCAGAGACGAGAGGAAAACGAGAATGAATATGCATGAAATGAACTGCACGTATTTCATCCATTTTCCCGTACATTCTCCGTTTGTCTTTTGTATATCGGATAATGATGTTGCTGACATGGAATACATCCAACCGGAACACAAAACCGGTGTTGTTATATCTCAGGTGCACTACCCAAAGTTATTAAACTTACCATGGGTAACCTAATAATACCAAGGGTATATTCCCCAAAGGGAAATTTTTTTATAAAAACGCGCAATAAGGAGGGGGTCCCATGCCACGCATTATTCAGGAATACAGGGGTGAAGTCAGAAAAAAAATCGTCGAGGCAGCGTATGGTCTCTTTCTCCAGAAAGGGTATCATGCCACAACCATGAGCGCGATTGCTGAAACTCTCGGGGTAACCAAGCCGGCACTGTATCAGTATTTTCCTGGAAAGGAGGAACTCTACGCTGCGGTTGCCGAACATGGTCGTGAGGAGCTGGCCGCAATCCTGGAGCGATCGTTCAATAAAAGGGATTTAAGGAGCGGCAGTGAGATCCTTTTCGATACCCTTGCACGGTATACACCGCAGTTCAACGGCATCTATTCGGAAATGATGATGCTCGCTATGCATAACGAACAGATCCGCACCCTGCTCCACGAAGATCGAATCGAAGATATCCGTGTCGTTGAACGATTTATTACACGGCAGCAGGAAACCGGACTGGTATCCGGTCAGCTCAACCCCCGCGTACTTGCTATTGCCTGCGATGCACTCATGAACGGCCTCCTTATCGACATCATGGCAGGAATGGATAAAGAAGAGGCCAAAAAAATCTGGATCGCAGCCGTCACACGATTGACTGAATAATTGGTTTTTTCATTTTTTTGTGTGTTACGGGTTTAACCAGATCTCTTTTTTAAATTATTATTTATGCGTGAAATATGCTGTCACGCGGTCATTATCAACCGAATCAATCTTCACAAACCCAATCCGTTCAAACTGCACGACGTTCCCGAGCTCTTTTATCACCGCAGGTTCACAGGCACCGCTAATTTCTCCTTCCTGCGTGAGGAGGGTGCAGGGTACGAGCCCCTGTGCAGGGAGCCACTGGATAATATGTGCCTTTGCCGCCCTTGCTTCAGCGAGCGAATCCCCGGCATAGGAAAATGAGGGGCTGTCACCGTTCCATGTTATACTGACATTGAAGAGATCCTTTAGTCTCACCATCACGGTGCCAGAAGTGATATCTCCCTTGGGCAGTGAAACGGTGCCTTTGAACTCCAATGTCCGGCTTCCCCTGGCAGCATCACCGGGGTGCAGCATCGCATGAGCGGTGTGGTCCGGTGCTCCTTTTATGTTTACCGTAAGAGGATCCGGCACAAAGAAGTACCGGTTTGCAACAGGATCGACGATTTTTTTGTTCTCTGCATAGAGGTTATCCCACGAGAATGAGATGTCGGTGTCACCGATCCCTATTGCCAGGACTGCATTTCTTACTGCTTCAGGACGTATTCCCCTCCGCCCAAGTGCCCGGAGTGTACCCAGCCGGATATCATCCCAGCCCGTGTATGTCCCTTCGTTGATGCCAAGACGCATCTGGGATGTGGAAAGCACCACTCCTTCGATCCCCATCCTGCCATAGTGCCGGTATATTGGCACTTTCCAGCCAAAATGGTCGTATATATAGCGCTGCCGCCTCGTGTTCGCAATATGGTCCTTACCCCGGATCACATGGGTAACCCCCAACAGGTGATCATCGGCAACGACTGAGAAGTTCATAAGGGGGTAGACATGTGCCTGAACCTTGGGGTGGGGTGGCGAATCAAGAATACGGAAGGCGGGAAAGTCCCGCATTGCCGGATCAGGATTATTGAGATCAGTTTTGATCCGTACAGTCGCCTCCCCTTCCTTAAACGCGTGGTCGAGCATCTTTCCCCAGTCCTCGAGATTTTTCTCCATGAACTTATCCCTGCACGGGCATGCAGTCTTTGCCTGCCTGAGTTCCTTGAAGTGCTCATTATTGCAGGTGCAGACATAGGCACCGCTTCGCCGGATCAATTGTTCACAAAGATCGTAATAGAGCGGCAGACGATCACTTTGAGTGACGGTCTCGGTTATGCCAAGCCCCATCCATGCAATATCCTCTTTCACCATCTCGTACGCCGCGGGATCGACACGTTTCGGGTCGGTGTCCTCAATCCGCAGGATATACCTTCCCCCGTACTGTTTCACGTATGCATCGTTGAGCACCGCTGCCCGGGCATGCCCGATATGAAGAGGTCCTGAAGGGTTTGGCGCAAATCGCATGACCACGCCATGTTCCGCACCTTCCAGATCGGGAAGCACCTTCCGGTGCTCATGTTTTACAAAGAGGGCTTTGTACATATCGGGTGCAAGTGCCTGGAGTTTTCGTACCCGATCCTCAGAAGAGAGTGCAGCAACATCAGCAATGGCTTCTTTTGCCAGAGCCGCAACTTCTTTTGCCCGCGGGCGAAATTCGGGGTGGGCACCCATGACCATACCAACTACCGCACCGGCCTGGGGCACACCCCCGTGCTTCACCGCATTCTGGAGAGCACAGAGGAAAAGGATGTCTTTTGGGTCTTCCCCTGCCATCCTAATAACTCCGGGTCACAAAAAATTCACCGATTTCCATCAGGAGCTCTCGCTCTTTTGATGAAGGAAGCAGTGATAGATGCTTGTTGCTTTCCGCTACAAGATCTGCTGCCACTTTTTTGACCTCATCGATGATACCAGCATCTGTCAGCTCTTTAATGGCCGCGTCGATATCTGCATCGGATAGATCGCGCCGGTATTTTTGCAGGTCAACACCCTTCTCCCTGGCCTTGATCATAATCAGCGTCTGTTTTCCTTCCCGCAGATCAGAAGCCCGGTCCTTGCCACTCTTTTCAGCCGGTGTTAAAAGATCAATGAGATCGTCCTGTATCTGGAACGCTATCCCGGTATTCAACCCAAAGAGGTAGAGAGCTTTTGCCTGGTGTGCAGTACTCCCTGCAAGAATCGCACCGATTCCCGCAGCTGCGGCATAGAGAACCCCGGTTTTTTTCTTCACCATTTCGAGATATTCATACTCATCTATATCATTCCGGTGAACAAAGGACATGTCCATATGCTGTCCTTCGCAGATATCGGCGCATGCACGGGCAAGCATGGACACTGCACGAACTTTTGCGTTGTCATGCGCCTTTGCCAGGCAGATGAACTCAAAAGCCCGGGCATACAGAACGTCACCGGCAAGGATGCCGGTTGGCATATCCCATTTCGTGTGGACGGTCTGGACGCCCCGTCGAAGGGTATCATCATCCATGATATCATCATGGATCAGCGTAAACGTGTGCGTAAGCTCCAGCGCGAGCGCCGCCTGAATAATATCCTGGGAACTTCCCCGTTTTACCGCATCAGCTGCGAGCATGACGACTGCCGGGCGGAGTCGTTTACCCCCGGCCGCGAGGAGGTGAGCACTCGCTTTGTTCAGATCACCGACCTTGTCAATAAAATACCGGTCGATCATGATGTCGATCTCCGTTGCGACTGATTCCAGATACGGTAAAAGTTCTGACATCGAAATCCTTCGTTCTAGTTGATCTTGAGCCTCTGGCCGTTCTTCATCATGTGGACGGTTGAATGGGCAGTATAACCAAGTTCTGATGCAAAGTCTGTATAGCCTGCTGTCATCTTCAGGTGCCCGTGAGCAGGGAGGATGTGCTGGGGATTCAGCAGCTGAATAAACTCGTAGTGGTCCTCGCGATAGGCGTGACCACTTACGTGAAGATCCTCAAAGATACGGGCTCCTGCCATTTTCAGATGCTGCTCGATCTTATAGCGCTGCCCAAAATTCATCGGGTTCGGAATCACATTTGCCGAGAAGAGAATCTTGTCGCCTTTAGTCAACTCGTATGGCGTATCACCGAGTGCAAGACGGGTGAGGATAGATCCAGGTTCACCCTGGTGTCCAGTGATAATCGGGAGAAACTTATCTTTTCCTGCCTTCATCATCCGTCGCATCGTCCTGTCAACCGTCCGGCGATTCCCAAAGACACTGGTCGTCTCGGGGAACGAGACGAGTTTCATCTGTTCGGCAGTTACCGAGTATTTCTCCATAGAGCGTCCAAGCAGCACCGGTTTTCTCCCTATCTCATGTGCACATTCTGCTATCGTCTTGACGCGTGCGATATGCGATGAGAACGTGGATACGAGAATCGCGTTCTTGTCATCCTCAAAACTGGTGATAGTGTCCCTCACGAGATCCTTGGCGATCCGCTCGCTGGGACACCGTCCTGAGCGATCGATATAGGTACTTTCCACAATCAGCAGGAGTACACCTTCTTTCCCGATCTGACGGAACCGGGCAAAATCCGGGGGTTGCCCGATCACCGGCGTCCGGTCAAGCTTGAAGTCACACGCGTAAACGATCGCGCCATGCGGGGTGTGAAGTACTGGGGTGACAGTATCAATGATTGAATGCTGTGTATGAACAAACTCCAAAACAAGGTTCTGCGAGAGAGTATACCGCTGCCCTGACTTGAGTGCGAAAAGTTTGTTGTTCACGCCAAATTTCTGTTCACCGGATATCTGTTGCCGGATCAATTCTGTTGCATAGGGAGTTGCGATGATCGGTGCGTTGTACCGGTGCGCCAGTTTCGGGATTGCTCCTATATGGTCAAGGTGCCCGTGTGAGCAGACAATCGCTTTTACGGTCCCCTCGACCGAATTCATCATAGTATCATCTGGTATCGCCTTAATCTTGATCAGATCAAGGGAGTGCATATTCTCAATCTCCGCATCTTCGTGGATCATAACCTGGTCAAGGCGGAGTCCCATATCAAATATGACAATTTCCTTTCCGCAGCGGACAGCGGTCATATTTCGCCCGACCTCGTCGTATCCGCCCACTGCTATAATCTCAATATCCATTTTTTATCTCCTGTTGTTCGTGTTTAGAGTATTTCCTGAAATATGTGCCGGTTTTTTATGTTATCGCTTGATGCGTGCCGGATTGTCCTTTTCTATCATCTGCCGGGTTCTGCCCATGATAAACATTCTTGTCTTCTTAAGATCGGCAAGATTTGCTGATCCGGTCAGGAACATCGCAGCGGTCAGTTCCTGGTGGATGACTTCAATCGTGCGATCCAGTGCATCATCACTTTCCATTGAGGGTTTCAGGAAAGGTAGTGCCATCCCGCAGAGATCAGCACCGAGCGCAAGACCCTTGGCAATGTCAAGTCCTGACCTGACACCGCCCGATGCAATAACCGGGCCACCGGATGCAAGCACTTCGGCAAGACTAACAACCGTCGGGATTCCCCATTCGATGAAATCTTCGCCGAGAGTTTTCAGTCGCTTGTCATTACTATTTCTGCTTTCATCTGCGCGGACACTCTCTACTGCCGCCCAGGAGGTCCCGCCCCAGCCACCGATATCAATGGCGCTGACTCCCGCACTCCAGCATTGTCTCGCTGTTGCTGCAGAAATGCCACAGCCGGTCTCTTTAATGATAACCGGGGTGCTTACTTCCCGGCAGAGTTCTCCAATGGCAGCAAGACAGCCAAGAGCATTGTGATCGCCCTCAGGCTGGATCGCTTCCTGCAGGAAATTCAGGTGGATCGCAATCGCATCTGCACCAATCATATCAACAGCCCGCTCAGCCCAGTCAATCCCGTGGTCACGGAGCTGGACAGCGCCGAGATTTGCCACAAGGAACACATGGGGTGCCTCGTCACGGACTACCGAGAAGGTGTCTGCAAGAGAAGGGTTCTCGAGTGCAGCCCGTTGTGAACCGACTCCCATCCCAATCCCAAAGCGTTCCGCAGCCCGGGCAAGACGGGAATTTACTTCTTTTGTTCCGGGGTGACCCCCGGTCATTGCCGAGATGAACAGGGGAGAAGAGAACGTACGGTTCAGGAACCGGGCGGTAAGATCGATAGTGCCCATGTCACATTCCGGAAGGGCATTATGCACAAATCTGATGTCGCCAAACCCGGTATCGCCGCTCTCAACAGCTTTTTCTGCGCAGATCCGCAGGTGGTCAAGCTTGCGCGACGATGTGAACCTTTTTTTATCTCCCATACTGGTTAGACCCCCTTAATCTTTGTTCCGCCATGATCGGTTCCTGCAAGAAAGTCACCAATCCGCGAGACATGGAATATATCTGACCCGATTCCTGCACCTGCAAGGCCGAGCAGCTCATTGATCTTTCCTCTCATTCCACCGGTGACATCGGTATGCATCGAGTTGCCGATCTGGAGTGATGGTACCATTTTTTTTGTAATTTCCGGCACCACGTACCCTCCATCCAGCACTCCCGGTACATCGGTGGCGAGCCCCACGCGATTGATTTTGAGTGCAACCGCGAGATACCGTACCAGCTGGTCGCCCGATACGATGCAGGCCCCACGTGAGAGGTCCATCACCACATCACCGTGGATCACAGGAACCATCTTAAGCATAAGCATCTTTTCCAGATGCCGGTATTCAAAGGCAATGAGCCTGCCGTTATCCGCTACCGCAATGTGAAGCGGGTGAATACCTACTGCCGCTACTCCTTTTTCACGGAGAGTCTCAACAACCGAATCGTTCAACCTGCTGACCGCACGATGGGTAACATAGATTCCCTCAGTCTGTCCTTTTACGGCACCCTCATCAAGCCGGTAGCGTTTTGCCTCCGGGTGCCCGCATGAACCGGCCCCGTGAATGATGACAATATCTCCGGTGCCCGCACGGGAAATCGCTGATGCAACGAATGATAGCTGATTGCGGTTAATGGCACAGTCAGTTTTCTTATCAGTGATCACGCTCCCGCCAAGCTTTACCAGGATCCGTTCAGACATCCTTTTCCTTCCTTGCACCTTCAGTATCAATACCTGTAACGATAGCACGGGCTTCACACGCCTCAATCGCACCGGCGACCTGCATCTTCAAATGTTTTGGGCAGAGAGCAACCATGCACCCCCCTCCACCAGCGCCGGTAATTTTGGCTCCGAATGCTCCTTCTGCCCGGGCAACAAGCACAATCTTTGAGAGTTGCGGATGGCCTACCCCCAGTGCTTCGAGCAGTGCGTGGTTCATGTCCATATACCGCCCCAGTTCCTTTGGGTTGTTGAGATGATGGATCGCACTCATACTCACTCCCTGGATAGCATCGAGTATCGGGTCCACGATCCCGGGATGTTTCTTTTTTAAGTCTGCCACCAGTTCCACCATCTTTGCAGTACTATGTGAGACAAGCGAATCACCGATAACAAGGTGCATATTCTGCGGGGGCAGCCTCCTGCGGGAGCCCCCCGCAATAAGTACAATCCCGCCATACATGGAGACCGTAGTATCCGTGGGGCTCGCCCTCCCCTTCTGCACCTTTTTTTCTATCTCAAATGCCATATCAGCGATATCTTCACGGGTTTTATGAAGGGAAAATTCATCGTTGATCGCCGATAGTGTCGCGACAGTGACTGCTGCGGACGAGCCAAGCCCCGATGAACTCGGTATCTGGGAGTTTATATAGACACTGCCCAGGACACCCATTGCCTCAAAACATCCGTCAATATAGGGCGACTTTGCGCGCTGAGGGCGTTTGGTGTTTCTGACAGTAACAAAC
>Ga0209048_10004844_pt1 | contig 12808 bp, 6 predicted proteins | sample FrelakmetCRP12CR_FD_187146 | JGI IMG/M metagenome (GOLD analysis project Ga0209048, IMG submission 187146) | Freshwater lake sediment microbial communities from the University of Notre Dame, USA, for methane emissions studies - CRP12 CR (SPAdes)... | ecosystem: Environmental > Aquatic >... | reverse complement strand
GGCGTGATGCCGCGGGCGGCATCCACCCGCACCAGGTAGCAGCCCCGGGGACCCATTTCCCGCCGGCTGCGCCCCTGGGGGTTGCCGGGGTAAACGATGCACGGCTCCTGACCCCGCATGATCTTCCGGGCGTGAATGTGTCCCAGGGCCCAGTAATCCATGCCCGCGGCCACCAGGTCCTCCACCCCGCAAGGGGCGTAGTTGTCATGGTTAGGGTCGCCGCCGACGTTGCCGTGGAGCACCCCGATGGCAAAAGGCGCCTCCGGGTCGCGCCGGAAGCCAGTAGCCAGGTTGGTGTTCACCTCCCGGACCGGGTAACTGATGCCGTAAATGTGGGCCAGGGAGGCGCCGCCCCGCTGAACGGTAAAGCATTCCACGCCTTGGCCCCCGAAGCGCTCCGCCTGCGCCGGCATCTTCAGATGGGCTTCCCAGCCGGAAAGGGGGTCATGGTTGCCGTGGGCGATAAAACATCGGAGGCCAGCCTCACCGGCCTTGCGGAGGGCGTCCCGGAACCGCAGTTGGGCCCGCAGGCTGCGGTTCTCGCCGTCGTGCACGTCCCCGGCTACGATGATGAAATCCACCGCTTCAAAGATGGCCAGATCGATGATCCGGTCGAAGGCCTTAAACGTCGCCTCCCGGAGCACCGCGGCAATATCCGGCGCCGCCGCCTGGATCCCCTCGAAGGGACTGTCCAGGTGCAGGTCAGCGCAATGCACAAAGCTGAACGGCATGGATGCGGGCATGGGCGATAACTGACTTTATCCCAGAGGATTTCCACTTCATATTTGCAGCATTCGCAGAGTTTGTAAAGCCATTGCTGCAAGACCCACCACTTACTCTATCGGGCCCCGGGTCAGGCGGTGGCTCAAAAGAAATCTGGGGCGCAGTTATTACCCGGAGCATAAAGTAGGTTACATGCTGATCAGTAGGGGCACGGCGTGTCGTGCCCTTGTGCTCATTTGGATGTAACTTATTTCCCGCTCCGAGTAATAATTTCGTACCCAGTTGTCTAAATATGGCTGCTTTGCCAAGCAATACAAATACTTCCGGGTATTTCCTCAGGGCTTTCACCGGGGTTCCCTACCCCCAAGATTTATTAACCTTCCCGGATGTCAGGTTGATTCTTGCACCCCGTCCCATGGCCTCTTCACGTCTCCTGTCGCCTCCGCCTTGCCGTTGGTTTACCTGAAGGCAGTACTGTCCAACCCAGCCGGCACTGACTCCGCGGCTTCTCCGATGGGTCACCTCATGAACAGGCTGGTCCCGAGGGCCTGCGGGCGGTTTTTCAGGGGGCCCAGGCTAAACTTTGCCGACCAAACCGCCGATATATTGCTAAAAGAACTATGGGGACCGTATGGTGCGCTTTTTCAGGAGCCTCCGTTTTCGTCTGATTATCCTGGCCGTCACGGCCCTGCTGCCGGCCCTGGCGGTGCTTCTTCATAGCAGCCTGGAGGCACGCCGGCAGGCCACCGCCGCGGCCGAGGATCAACTCCGGCAGCTGGTGACCCTGGTGGTCCGGGAACAGGAACAGAAGACCATGGCGGCGCGGCAGCTGCTCATGGGGCTGGCCCAGGCCCCGGCGGTGCGCCGCCAGGAGGCCGAAGTCTGCTCCGCCCTCTTCGCCCGGCCGATATCCAGGCCTTCACTATTTATCAACATCGGCGCCATTGACCGCGACGGCAATATGTTTGCCAGTGGAGTGCCCATGCCGGGGCCACTCAACACCAGTCATCGGCAATATTTTCAAAAGGCCATGAAAACGCGGGAGTTTGCGGTGGGCAATTTACAAATCGGCCGGATTGTCAAGAAGCCCGTCCTCCTCTTTAGCTATCCGGTCCTGGATGCGGCCGGAGAAGTGCAGACGGTGCTCTATGCCTCCGTCGGGCTGGACTGGCTCCACGAGCTGGCCGCCCAGGCCCGGCTGCCGGAGGACTCCGTGCTCGTCATCATCGACGAACCGGGAACCATCATGGCGAAATATCCTGATCCGGGGAAATGGGCCGGAAAGGGTCTGCCGCCGGGGGGGCTTATCGACATTATGCAGAAGCGCGGCGAGGGGATGGCGGAAGCTCAAGGGATGGACGGCGTGCCCCGGGTGTACGCCTTCACGCCCCTGGGGGGCGAGCCGCGGCTGGGATTTGTCTACGCCGGCATCCCCCTGGGAGTGGTGTATGGCGCGGCCGACCAGGCTATGCGGCGCAATCTGGCGCTCTTGGGCGGGGTCCTGCTGCTGGCCCTGGGCTTGGCCTGGGGGTTCGGATACCTGTTTATCATGCGCCGCATCAATCCCCTGGTGCAGGCCGCGGCGCGCCTGGCTGCCGGCGACCTGGCGGTGCGCACCGGCCTGACCGGGGGGCCGGAAGAATTGGGCCGACTGGCCCAGGCCTTTGACCAGATGGCCGCGTCCCTGGAAGCGCAGGAGGCCGAGCGCCGGCAGGCGGAGGCGGCCCTGCAACAGCGGGTCCACGACCTGGCGACCCTGCACGCCGCGTCCCGGGCATTCCTGGGACAGATTGAGGTTGCCGCGACCTCACAGGCAACCTGCCGGCTGGCGGTGGAGCATTTCGGGGTGCGCATGGCCTGGGTGGGGCTGATCCGTCCCGGCGATTACCTGGTCCACCCGGCCGCCTCCTTCGGGGCCGAAGCCGGCTACCTGGACGCGGTGCGGATCACCTGGGACGACAGGTCTACCGGGCGGGGGCCCACCGGCACGGCCATCCGCACCCGGCAGCCCTTTATTATGCATGACATCGAGACGGATGCGGCCTTTGGCCCCTGGCGGGAGGCGGCCCAGGCCCGGGGCTACCGGTCCTCCGTGGCGGTGCCGTTGTGCCTGGGTGATGAGGTCCTGGGCGCCTTGAATTTATTCAGCGAGCAGGCGGATTTTTTTCAGGCCGACCGGGTCCAGGTGCTGCAAGCCTTCGCCAATCAGGCGGCGGTGGCCCTCCAGAAAGCCCGTTTGTATGAAGAAACCAAACGTGATGCCGCGGAATTGGCAGACCGGGTGGCGGAGCGCACCGCCCAACTGGAGTCCACCAACCTGGAGTTGGACCGCTTCGCTTATTCCGTCTCCCACGACCTGCGGGCGCCGCTCCGGGGAATGCAGGGCTTCAGCCAGGCGTTGCTGGAGGACTATGCCGGGGAACTGGATCCCGGCGGCCAGGACTTCGCCCGGCGCATCAACGCCGCGGCCGAACGCATGGACCAGTTGATCCAGGACCTCCTGGCCCACAGCCGTCTCAGCCGGGAGGAGATGGCCCTCCAGCCGGTGAGCCTGGAGCAGGCGGCGGCGGCGCTGGCCCATTTAGAGGGCGACATCAGCGCCCGCCAGGCCCGGGTCCGGGTGGAACCGCCCCTCCCCGAAGTGCAGGCCCACCGTGCCACCCTGTTGCAGATCGTAGCCAACCTGGTGAGCAACGCCATCAAATTCACGGCCCCCGGCGTTAAGCCTCAGGTTCGCCTCCGGGCCGAAGACCGGGGCGAGCAGGTGCGCCTGTGGGTGGAGGACAACGGCCTGGGCATCGCCCCGGAACACCAGGAGCGCATCTTCCGCATCTTTGAGCGCCTCCACGGGGTGGAGGCCTATCCCGGCACCGGCATCGGCCTGGCCATTGTCAAGAAAAGCGTGGAACGCATGGGAGGCCAGGTAGGGGTGGAATCCGCCCCCGGCCAGGGCAGCAGGTTCTGGGTGGATCTGGCAAAGGCCGTTTAGGGGCGGCCTCCGGGCCCCATGGTTTTTTCAGGGCAGTCATTCATGGGACTTCGGCCCACCCAGAAAACATGAAAAAGGAGAGATCGTAATTATGACGGGCAGTGCCCACCCTTTAACTGAGAGAACTGCCCGGATTGGCTGTTCCACAGAAAACAGAAAACAGAAAACTTTCCAGAACAGCAGGCGGTGTCCCTACCCCAATCATAACCAATCGGAAAACTTTGGGCCGGCGCGCCAACCTTACCCACGCCGGCCGAGGTTTTCCGGTTTGCTGAAGGTTATTTTTAAGGTTCTTTTAAGGTTTTCGACAACTTTGCCGAAACACTCAGGTAGAGGCGCCTGGGAAAAAAGGGAGGAGCATGAAACCCCAAGCCAATTTCACCATCCTACTGGTAGAAGACGATGCCGACGACGCCCTGCTGATCCAACGGGCCTTCCGCAAGGCCCAGATCGCCAACCCCATCCAGGTGGTGAGCGATGGCGACGAGGCGGTGGCCTATCTGAGCGGCGCCGAGCCTTACGGCGACCGGCGCCAGTTTCCCTTGCCGGTGCTGATCCTCATGGACCTGAAGATGCCGCGCCGCTCGGGGTTTGAGGTGATAGAATGGCTCCGGAGCCACCCCGGGCTGAAGCGGACGCCGGTGGTGGTGCTGACCTCCTCCAGGGAGCCCGTGGACGTTAACCGCGCCTACGAACTGGGGGCCAACTCCTATCTGCTCAAACCCGTCACCTTTGAGACCTTGCAGGAGATGATGAAGGCCATTAGCCTGTACTGGCTGGTCTTCTCCGAAATGCCGATGCCGCCGGGAGAGTGAGGCGGGCGCAACTCGGGGCTTATGGCTCAGAGAAGTCAGTTACCTGTAGGGTGGGCACTGCCCACCATTAACTTGAGTCAATTGAATACCCCGATTGGCTTATTGCCCTGAGAAGTCATAGGTGGTGCCTAGGACGCATTCCACATATGCGCCTGGCAGGCGGCCCCGTAAGGTACGCACTGCCCACCGGCATTTCTGACTGCGCCGCTAACCTTGAACCTTGAACCTTGAACCTTGAACTTTGAACCCTTCAGACCAGGTGGGATTATGGAAAAGACCTTGCGCATTCTGGTCGTTGACGACAACCCGGACGACCGGGTGCTGATCAAACGGGAGTTAAGCCGGGAGTTTCCCCACCTCCAGGTGACGGAAGTCGCCGACGCCCGGGGCATAGCCCTGGCCCTGGCGGGAGAACCCTTCGACTTGGCCATCACCGACTATCAGTTGGGCTGGAATGACGGCCTGGCCATCCTGCGGGACCTCAAGGCCCTCTGGCCCGAGTGCCCGGTGGTCATGTTCACCGGCACCGGCAACGAGGAGATTGCGGTGGAGGCCATGAAAAATGGCCTGCAGGATTACGTCCTCAAGACCCCCCGGCACTATATCCGCCTGTGCGCCGCGGTGGGCCAAGGCTTGATGCACACGGAACAACGCCTGGCCCTGCTGGCGGCCGAGGACCGCCATAGCCGGCTGTTTAATAATGCCCCCATCGGACTCTACCACATTACGCCCACCGGTGAGATCGTGGAAGCCAACCCGGCCCTGGTTCACCTGCTGGGCTATCCGGACCGGGAAACGTTGCTGGCGGCGAAATCGGTGGATTTTTATGTGGACCCCGGGGATAAGCAGCGGTGGCAAGACCAGATGCAGCACCGGGGGGAGGTGCGGGGCTTTGAACTGCAACTCCGCCAACGGGACGGCAGCGCCGTCTGGGTCCGGAACAACGTCCGGGCGGTCCGGGATGAACGGGGGGCAATCCGGGCCTACGAAGGCTCCCTGGAGGATGTCACCCCCTACCGGCAGGCGGCGGAGGCCCTGCTGTCCAGTGAAACCCGATTCCGGCTCCTGATGACCAACATCCCGGCGGTGGTGTTTAACGGCTACGTCAATGGCGACCTTGACGTCTTTGACGATAAGATCGAGACCTTGACCGGCTATCCCAAGGAAGAGTTTGAATCCCGGCGGCGTAACTGGATTGATCTGATTGTGGAAGAGGACCGGGATCACGCCAAGGCGCTCTTCATCCGGGCCTTGAAGGGGGATAAGGCCTATATCCGGGAGTACCGCATAAGGAATAAGGCGGGAGAAATTGTCTGGGTTCAGGAAAGGAGCCATATCGTCTGCGATCTGGAGGGCCGGATCGGTCATATCTGCGGGGTAATCTTCGACATCACCGAGCGCAAGGTGGGCGAGACCGCCCTGGCCGACAGTTTTGCCAAGCTGCGCCAAACCCTGGAGGGGACGGTGGGTGCCCTGGGCGCCACCTTGGAGGTGAGAGACCCCTATACCACCGGCCATCAGCAGCGGGTCACCCAACTGGCCTGCGCCCTGGCCCGGGAACTGGGGTTGCAACCGGAGCAGATCGAGGGGATCCGCGTCATGGGGATCGTCCACGATATCGGCAAGATCACGGTGCCCGCCGAGATCCTGAGCAAACCCGGGAAAATCAGCCCCATGGAGTTTAATATCATCAAAAGTCACCCCCAGGTGGGGTATGACATCCTGAAAGATATTGAGTTTCCCTGGCCGGTGGCCCAGGCGGTGCTCCAGCACCACGAACGGTTGGACGGCTCCGGCTACCCTGCGGGGTTGGCCGGCGGCGATATTATCCCGGAGGCCAAAATCCTGGCGGTGGCCGATGTGGTTGAGGCCATGGCCTCCCACCGGCCTTACCGGCCAACCCTGGGGATTGATAAGGCCCTGGAGGAGATCACCAGGAATAAGGGCGTCCTCTATGATCCGGAGGTCGTGGATGTCTGCGTCAGGCTCTTCACCGATAAGGGATTTGCCTTCCCATAGGTGGATTTGTCTTCATGGATGAAAATACGGCGAACCTCCAGGTGGGGTATGGAATAGCCAAAGGGGAGCAGGCCCTGGAGGTGGGGACGATTGCCGCCCGCCAGGCGGTGCAGGGCATCAAGAAAAAGGGCCTGACCGCGATCCTGGTCTTCGCATCGGTGCGCTACGACTTAAAAGAGGTGCTCCGAGGCATCCATGGGGTGGTGGGCCAGGCGCCGGTAATGGGCGCCACCACCGCCGGGGAGATCTGTGACGGTCCCCAGCAAGGGAGCGTGGTGGTGGTGGCCCTGGCTTCTCCTTATCTAAAAGTGCGGGTGGGGGTGGGGCAGGGTGTGTCCCAGGATTGGCAGCAGGCCGTGACCCAGGCGGTCAATACGCCGGAGGTCAAACCATTTTTCGACCTCCAGGACACCGGCATCTGGCCGGAGATGACCCGCCAGGGTAAGTCTGCTTTCGGGCTCCTCTTTTCCCCCGGTAACACCGGCGCCGCCGATTCACGGAGCTTCGAGGTCCTGGAAGAACTCAAGCGTCTGTCTTTGAACCGGCTGCCCATAATTGGCGGGGCCGCGGCCGATGACTGGCGTCTGGAAACCAATTACGTCCTGTGGGGCCGGCAGGCCTACCCCGATAGTGTGCTGGTAGCGGTCTTCGAGACCCAACTCCAGTTTGGTATCGCCATGGCCCACGGCTTCCAGCCTACCAGCCGCAAGGCCACCGTCACCCGTTCCCAAAACCATAAGGTGCTGGAATTGGACGGCAAGCCGGCTGCCGACGTTTACTCTCAACTGCTTTGCATCTCCCGCGTGGCGCTGGAAGGCAAACATCTGACCTTGACCACCAAACGGCCGGCCGGCATTGCGGATGCCTATGGCCAATACAGCCTCAACGTGGCCAGTTTCTTCACCCCTGAACATGACGTGCGGTTTTCCCAACCCATGGTCGAGGGAACCGTATTGACCATCATGGATGCCGATCAGAGCAGCCTGTTGGCGGCTGGCGGCGAGGGTGTGCGCAAAGCCATGCTGCGGGGCGGCATCACCGACCCGGCAATAGTCCTGGCCTTTTCCTGCGCTCTCCGGAGCCACATTTTAGAAGGCTGGCTGGGCGAAGAGATTGCCGCCATCAGGAAGATGCTCCCGACAACCCCGGTAGTGGGTTTCTATAGTTTCGGCGAACAGGGGGTGGCCGACGACGGGGTCAACCGCCACAACAATGAAGTGGTCGCCACGCTGGTGATAGACCGGGAGCTGTCCCACGGGGCCCGGGTGGCGCTGGAGAATGCGCAGTTGCAGCAGGAATTGGAGCAGCGACGCCTTGAACTTACGGCCGCCAATGACAAGCTGCACCAGGAGATTGCCGAGCGCCGGCGAACCGAGGAGGAGTTCCAGAAGAGCGAGGAGCGTTATCACAACCTGGTAGACAATATCACGGTGGGAATATCCCTCATAGACCGAGACTACAGGATAATCTTGATGAATACCTCCCAGGCAAAATTATTTCATAAGACTGCGAGGGAGTTCATCGGCAAGCAGTGTTTCAAGGAATTCGAGAAACGGCCGGGGGTGTGTCCCCACTGCCCGGGGAAAGTCGCCATGGCCACCGGGCAGCCGGCGGAGGCCGAGACCGTGGGCCGGCGAGATGACGGCTCCACATTCCCGGTTCGGATCCATGCCTTCCCGAGCTTTGGCCCGGATGGACAGATAACCGGGTTCATCGAGGTGGTGGAAGACATCGCGGGGCGTAAGCACGCCGAAGAGGCCCTGCGGGAGAGCGAGCAAAGATTCCGGGATGTGAGCGAGTATGTGGCGGAGTGGATCTGGGAAACGGATGCGCAGGGCAGATATACTTACAGCAACTCGGTAGTGGAGCACGTATTAGGCTATAAACCCGAGGAAGTTCTGGGTAAACATTTTTATGACTTCTTACACCCGGACGCCCGGGAAAAGCTGAAGCAAGAGAACCTGGCCATATTAGTGGCTAAACAGCCCTTCCGGGAATTCCACAATCGCTATCTGCACAAGCAGGGGGCAACCCGGTGGTTCTCCACCAGCGGCGTCCCTATCCTGGATGACCGCGGCAATCTCTTAGGATACCGCGGCATAGCTATAGACATCACGGCTCGCCGGGAGGCGGAGACCAACCTTTCCAGGCAACATGCGGTGTGGGCCGGAATAAGTCAGATTTTTAGAGAAGCCCTATTCTGCGCCACCGAAACTGAGCTGGGGCGCACCTGTTTACGGGTAGCGGAGCAATTGACCGAGAGCAGGTTTGGTTGGATCGGCGAATTGAATCGGACCGGTCGCTTTGATACCATTGCCATCAGTAATCCGGGATGGGCCGACTGCCGGATGCCTGAATCTGAGGCTACGAAACTTATTGTCAACATGGAGTTGACCGGCCTTTTCGGCAAAGTGCTCACCGATGGGCAATCGCTGATAGCCAACGACCCCGCCTCCCACCCGGATCGAGTCGGCATCCCGGCCGGTCATCCGCCGCTAACCGCATTCCTGGGGGTGCCGTTAAAACTGGCGGGCAAGACCATTGGCATGATCGGCCTGGCCAATAAAGAGGGAGGTTATGGGGCGGCGGACCGGGAAGAGGTGAAGAGCCTGGCCGGGGCCACAGTGGAAGCCCTCATGCGCCACCGGGTGGAGTCCCGCCTGCGGCAAAATGAAGAGTGGTTCCGCCAGATCTATGAAAGTGCGCCGGTGATGATGCACTCCATTGACCCGGCAGGCATTATCCGTCAGGTGAATGCAAAATGGCTGGAGAGCCTGGGATATAGCCGGGAGGAGGTCATCGGGAAAAAAATTTCCCGGTTCATGACCGACGAATCGGCCCAGCGTTGTTGTGACACTGTCCTGCCCCAATTCCGGCGAGACGGCTTTATCAAAGACATTCCCTGTCAATTTGTCAGGAAAGACGGGGAGGTGCTGGAGGGGTTGTTGGACTGCACTCGCACCCGAGACCCCTCGGGCAAGCCCATCGGTCTGGCGGTGGTTCGGGATATCACCGGGATGAAACAGACGGAAAATGGCTTCCGCCAAGCTAATGAGCAATTGCAGAGCATGGTGGCTGAATCGGAACGCCGCAACCGGGAGATCACCCAGATCAACAGCCTGTCAGAAATGCTCCAGAGCTGCCGTCAGGTTAAAGAAACCTACCTCCCCATCGCCCAGTCCGTCCAGGAGTTGTTTCCGGCCCGGTCCGGGGCCTTGTTTATCCTGGACCCCGCCAGGAATCTGGTGGAAACCGAAGTCCTATGGGGTGATTCTCTGGCCGGAGAACCGGTCTTCGCGCCGGATGATTGCTGGGCTTTGCAGCGGGGGAAACTCCATATCGGGGTGGCTGGGAACCAGGGACCGCATTGCCGCCATCTCGCCGCGGCGCCGGCCCATGGTTATCTGTGCCTGCCCCTGCAAGCCGGGGAAGAACTCTTCGGCCTGGTGCATGTCCAGGGTCTGGGGGATCTGACTCCGGAGCGGAGCGAGTCGTTGCGGGGGCTGGCGATGACCGTGGCCGACCATATCTCCCTATCCCTGTCAAATTTAAAATTGCGCGATACCTTGCGCCACCAGGCCCTCCATGACCCCCTCACCGGCCTGTTCAACCGCCGCTACCTGGAAGAGACCCTGGAAAGGGAGCTGCGCCGGGTGCAGCGCAAGGAGGCCCCCCTGGGGATTATCATGCTGGACCTGGACCATTTTAAGCGCTTTAACGACACCTATGGCCATCCCGCCGGTGACAACCTGTTGCGCTCCCTGGGCCAATTGCTGCAAACCCAGGTGCGTCAGGAAGACGTGGCCTGCCGTTACGGGGGCGAGGAATTTGTCCTCATCCTGCCGGAGGCGTCGCTGGAAGTGGTCCTCAAGCGGGCTGAGGAAATCAGACGGATGGTGCCCCGCCTCCAGGTATTTCAGGAGGGTGAGTTATTGGAATGCACCACGGTATCTCTGGGGGTAGCCATCTTTCCGGAGCATGGCCTCACGGGAGAAGACGTGCTCCGGGCCGCGGACGACGCCATGTACCAGGCCAAAGCCGCTGGCCGCAACCGGGTGGTGGCGGCGGAGAGCGTTACGGCAGCCAGCCATCCAAGCTCATGAAGAAGATCATGAACCTGCTTCATCTGGACAGAGCTTGAAAATTCCAAGGTACTTGCCGCTATACGCCTTGCCGCTAAGCTTTTCATATGATTCGTATCTCGGAAACCTTTGCAAATGGAGTTTGGATTGGGAATCCTCCCGGAAAATTGAACAATTTCCGGGGAGATCATCTTGACCGGGGGGAGGGAGTCCCGCCCCGAGACGTGGGGTTTCCGACTCAGGGAAAGGCCGGAGGTGCGGGACCGGGCAATGCTGACGCCAGAAGCAGCAGCTATGAAGAAATCAGCCCGGGGTTCCGTCGCCCCTGATGAAGCCCACCGACCAAGCAGCAGCCTGTCGGCTGCAAAATGAGATTTTTGGACCTACCGGTCAAAAAATGGTCACAAAAACGGAAAAGGGGTCACGGCCTAAGTCCGTAACCCCTTGAATTTGCTGGTAGGCGGTACTGGATTTGAACCAGTGGCTTCCACCGTGTGAGGATGGCACTCTTCCGCTGAGTTAACCGCCCATGCTGAACTCTCTGAAAGTTATATATGCCAAAATGGTTTTTTTGACAAGTCCCTGAAGGCCTCCTTTCAAGAACTTTTTGCGGGTCGGGGACAGTGCGCCTGGAAAAGCCGGCACCCCCATCTTTATCCCTCCTCCCCGGTCCCCGTTGCCTCCCACGCCATGAGCCGCCATTCCGGATGCCGCCGGATGATCTCTCCGGCCAGGTCCACCACGGTCTTGTGGGCGTCGATGAGGGCGGTGTCGCTGGTGGCGATGGCCCCCGGAAAGCCCGCCAGCTCCCGCTCCGGCACCGGCACGGCCGCGGCCTGGACCTTAATCCCCCGGGATGTGAAGATTTCTTCGGTGCGCCGGGCCAGCTCACCGCTCAAGCTCAGCGGGGCGTCATAGAAGACCCGGAGGAGCCCGCCGGCCTGATCCGCCAGATAGTCGGCCACCAGCGTTAGGACCCGGTCGGTGGCCGTCGACGGTCGGAAGGCCCGGGAAATCTCACCCACGTCCCGGATAAAGCCGTCGTCGGCCGCCACCAGGGGGAGTCCTCGTAAGGTGCACTCCAGGGTGATGAGGACATTGTGGCCGTCCAGGGCCAGGGGTAGGCCCGGCAGGTCCCGGAGCAGCCGCAGTTTGGCCCGGCGAACCTTTGCCACATCCGGGGCGAAGACCCCCCGGTGCAGGAGCTGGCGGGCGGTGTGATCCAGATGATAGCGGTTCCCCACCAGGCCCAGGGCCGCCTTCCGGGGATAGCCCCGGGCCAGGAGAAAGCGGAAATCAGTTGCGGCTTCTTGGAGATGAGGCCACGATTCAGTCATGTGCGGGTTCGTTTCTCCGGTTCCCCAGCGGGATCTCGGGAACCGGAAGGGCCGCGGTCAGCCTGACGCCGGAGCAGCAGTTCCAGATTCCGCCCAGGCTCTAACGAAATTCTCTGGATTTTCTGGGCTTATAAGAATTTTTTGGGTCCGAGTCTCAACCAGGACATAGTCCTGGTACCGGGCGCTCGTTACATAGGCCCGGTAGACGCCATACGCCTTGTTCCAAAAAATGCCCGTGGCGGCAAACAACCCGCCATTGCCCCAGAGCCGCAGCCCCATGGGGGGCCGACCGGTGAGGGTTTTGCACCTGGTTACCCCATTGAAAACCTTTTGGCTCACCCGAAACCGGACCGTCAACTGATCGCCCGTGAGCTCATAGGCAATGGGGGCATAAAGATAGCAGCACAAGATGACAGCCGCGAGCACTGCACCTCCCACCAGCAGACCGCAGAATTTCACAGCGGCGATGAGGATCACCGCGGCCATCATCAGAACGAGTCCGGTGATGAATTTGATCGCTGGACTCATGGGAGCGCTTTCCTGGATCATCGTGGTTCCTTCCGTGCGTCTGTTCCGAAAAGTTCAAGGTACAAAGTTCAAAGTTAGGGGTATGCGCATCAGTAACTTTTCATCGTTTCGGGTGAGTCAATGGCTCATGAATTACTGCTTGGCAATAGGCAGATCGCAGTCGGATAGGCCACTTTATGCACAGCAAAGCTGTGTATCCAAAGGGGTTCCCAAGCGAAGCTTGGGAACCAGGATAGAACCACTCCCCTGGTTTCTTGGCTATCCCGCACAGGCGGGACGCCCGTGCCACCAAATACACACTTACGGGGGGTTGGG
>Ga0209048_10004843_pt1 | contig 12809 bp, 8 predicted proteins | sample FrelakmetCRP12CR_FD_187146 | JGI IMG/M metagenome (GOLD analysis project Ga0209048, IMG submission 187146) | Freshwater lake sediment microbial communities from the University of Notre Dame, USA, for methane emissions studies - CRP12 CR (SPAdes)... | ecosystem: Environmental > Aquatic >... | reverse complement strand
TGGCCGGCTGCCGGCGTTGAAGCGCCGTGGACGAGCGACTGCTGAATGGCGTACTGCGGCCGTCCGAGCGTGAAGGGCCGGAGTGAATTCTTGCCTCCGTTCATCACCGAGGTCATGTAAGAATGGTTCGCAAGCACGCAGGGTCGAGCGATAGCCGCGGTCCGGACCCCCAAAGCGCTCTCTGCCGTGCGCGATTCGCGACAACCCTTTCCGGTTGACGGCGGAGGCACCCTGACTTCTAATCGGGGCAATCGTCCGAACCGTGGCGGTGCGCCGCCGCCGTGCCGCGCGTTGCCCCCAATGACCGCGAACTCCCGTTCTTCCTCTGCGTCTACCGCGCGCTACCGCAGTGTGCTCCGGCCCGGTCTTTTTACCGGCGAGGTGCACTGGGTCACCGGCGGCGGGAGCGGCATCGGCCGCTGCGTCGCCCACGAGCTCGCCGCGCTGGGCGCGACGGTCGTCGTCAGCGGCCGCACGTCAGAAAAGCTCGCCCGCGTCGCGGCCGAGATCGCGGAGGACGGCGGCCGCGCCGTGACGTGCGCGTTCGACATCCGCGACGAGGACGCAGTGAAGGCAGCGGTGGCCGGGGTCGTCGCCGAGTACGGGCGCGTGCACGGCCTCGTCAACAACGCTGGCGGCCAGTTCCCGGCGCTGCTTCAGGCGATCTCGAAGCGCGGTTTCGAGTCGGTACTTGCGAACAACCTGACCGGCGGCTTCCTGATGGCGCGCGAGGTGTTCCTGCAGTCGATGCGGCGGCACGGCGGCGCGATCGTCAACATGACCGCCGACATGTGGAAGGGGATGCCCGGCATGGGACACTCGGGCGCGGCGCGTGCGGGGATGGCCAATCTCACCAAGACGGCCGCGGTCGAATGGGCGTCCTGCGGCGTGCGCGTGAACGCGGTGGCGCCCGGCTGGATCGCGTCCAGCGGGCTCGACACCTACGACGATGCAGTGAAGGCGTTGATCCCGCAGCTCCCGAAGCTCGTGCCGCTGCACCGGCTTGGGCTGGAGGCCGAAGTGAGCTCGGCGATCTGTTTCCTGCTCTCCGAGGGCGCGGCGTTCATCACCGGCGTCACCCTCGCGATCGATGGCGGCGCGCCGCTGTGGACACCGCTGTTGTCCGGCGCCGGCGAGGGGCGGTCGGAGCCGTACGCCGGCTTTCATCGCGCGACGGCGCCCAAGGTGCTGCGGGATTCGGACGCCGATCCGGCCCGGGAGGACGACCGCTGATGCCTACGCTGCGCTCCGCCGTCGATCCCAGGTCCGAGGTCTATGCGCGCAACGCCCAGCGGATGGCCGAGCGTCTGGCCGAGGTCGAGCGGCTGCAGGAACAGGTGATCGCCGAATCGGAATCGAAGCGCGCGCGCTTCGAGGAACGCGGCGCGCTGCTGCCGCGCGAGCGCGTCGCGCGGCTCATCGATCGCGGCTCGACGTTCGTCGAGCTGTCGCGCCTCGCGGGTCTCGGAATGCACGACGACGACGGCAGGAAGTCCGTACAGGGCGGCGGCTCGATCGTCGGCATCGGCGTGGTGGCGGGCAAGCGCTGCCTGATCTCCGCCAGCGACAGCGCCGTCAAGGGCGGCACCGTGGCGCCGATGGGGTTGAAGAAAGCGCTGCGCGCGCAGGAGATCGCCCGCGAGAACAAGCTCCCCATCATCCATCTCGTCGAGTCCGGCGGCGCGAACCTCCTGTACCAGAGCGAGATCTTCATCGAGGGCGGGCGCAGCTTCGCGAACCAGGCGCGGCTGTCGGCGGCGGGCATTCCGCAGGTCGCCGTCGTGCACGGCTCGTCGACCGCAGGCGGCGCCTACCTGCCGGGCCTCGCCGACTACGTGATCCTCGTCCGCGGGCGCTCCAGCATCTATCTCGCCGGCCCGCCGCTCGTGAAGGCGGCGATTGGCGAGGATGCAACCGACGAGCAGCTGGGCGGTGCGCAGACGCACGCCGAGGTGACCGGCCTCGGCGAGTATCTCTGCGAGAACGACGCGCACGCGATCGCGCTCGCCCGCGAGCTCATGGACAAGCTCGCCTGGGACGTCGTCCTGCCGCCGCCGCCGTGCGCGGAGCCGCTGTACGACACCGAAGAGCTGATGGGTATCGTGCCGGCCGACGAGCGCGAGCCCTACGACGTGCGCGAGGTGATCGCGCGGCTCGTCGACGGTTCCGACTTCCTCGAGTTCAAGTCCCGCTACGGCGGCGAAACGGTGTGCGGGCACGCGCGCGTGCACGGCCATGCCGTCGGCATCCTCGGAAACAACAGGCCGATTGAGCCCACGGGGTCGACCAAGGCGGCGCAGTTCATCCAGCTGTGCGACCAGAGCGCGACGCCGCTCGTGTTCCTGCAGAACACCACCGGCTACATGGTCGGTTCCGCGGCGGAGCGCGGCGGCGCGATCAAGCACGGATCGAAGATGATCCAGGCGGTGGCCAACGCGCGCGTGCCCAAATTCACGTTCGTGCTGGGCAGCTCATTCGGCGCCGGCAACTACGGGATGTGCGGCCGAGGTTTCGATCCGCGCTTCATCTTCGCCTGGCCGTCGGCGCGCACCGCCGTGATGGGCGGCGCACAGGCAGCCGAGGTGATGAACATAGTGAGCCGCGGCAAGCTGCACCGGGCCGGTCTGCCGGCCGACGACGCGGCGCTCGCGGCGCAGTCCGCCGGGCTGCGTGCACGGCTCGACCAGGAAGCGAAGGCGCTCTTCGGCACCGCGCGGCTGTGGGACGACGGGATCATCGACCCGCGCGACACGCGCCGCCTGCTGGGGTTGTGCCTCGCGATTGCGCAGGAAGCCGACCGGCGCGTGCTGCGGCCCAACACGTTCGGCGTGGCCAGGATGTAGCGCGGCCGCGCCGGACACTCTTCGACAGCTAGGCTTTGACGATGAAATTCACGCACGAGCACGAGCAGATCGCCGACACGGTGCGCAAGTTCGTCGCCCGCGAGATCAATCCGTTTGTGGCCGAGTGGGAGGCCGCGCAGCAGTTCCCGATCCACGACGTGCTGAAGAAGCTCGGCAACCTCGGCCTCCTCGGCCTCAAGTACCCGACCGAGTATGGCGGCATGGGCCTCGACTTCAGCTATTCGATGGTAATGGCGGAGGCGCTCGGCGAGTGCAACTGCGGCGGCGTGCCGATGGCGATCGGCGTGCACACCGACATGTGCACGCCGGCGCTCGCGCGCTTCGGTACCGACGAATTGCGCCGCGAGTTCCTCACCCCATCGATCGCCGGCGACGTCGTGGGCTGCCTCGGCGTCAGCGAAGTGTCGGGCGGATCCGACGTCGCGGCGGTGAAGACCTCGGCGCGCAAGGTCGGCGACGACTACGTGATCGACGGCTCGAAGATGTGGATTACCAACGGCCTCACCGCCGACTGGTGCTGCCTGCTCGCCAACACGTCCGAGGGCGCGCCGCACCGGAACAAGTCGCTGATCGTCGTGCCGATGGACGCACCGGGGATCACGAAGCAGAAGATCCGCAAGATCGGGATGGACTCGTCCGACACCGCGCAGCTCTTTTTCGACGGCGTGAAGGTGCCGCGGCGCAACCTGATCGGCGACGAGGGCAAGGGCTTCATCTACCAAATGATGCAATTCCAGGAGGAGCGCCTGTACGGGGCCGCCGGATCGCTCCGCTCGCTCGACCGGCTGATCGACCAGACGATCGACTACACGCGGCAGCGGATGGCGTTCGGCAAGAGCGTCCTCGACAACCAGGTCGTCCATTTCCGACTCGCCGAGCTCCGCACCGAGGTTGAGGCGCTGCGCGCGCTGACCTGGCGCGCGGTCGAGAAGTACGTGGCCGGCGATGACGCCACGCGGCTCGCGTCGATGGCGAAGCTGAAGTGCGGCCGTCTGTCGCGCGAGGTTGCCGACTCCTGCCTGCAATACTGGGGTGGCATGGGCTTCACGTGGGACAACCCGATCTCGCAGGCCTACCGCGACAGCCGGCTGATCTCGATCGGCGGCGGCGCCGATGAGGTGATGCTCGGCATCATCTGCAAGCTCGAGGGCACCCTGCCCGGCAAGGGAGCATGAGCGTGCCGGTCCGCCCCAAGCGCGAATGGCTCCCTCTCGGAGGGGCGGGACGCAGCGCCAAGGGGGTCCAACGATGAGCGAGCCGCAATTCCCGGCGTTCGCGACGCTCGCCACGCGGTGCGACGGCGGCGTGCTGCACCTGACGCTGAACCGGCCCGAGACCCGCAACGCGATGTCGCTGGCGATGGTCGGCGAGCTGCGCGGTGCGCTCTCGCGGGCGGAGGCGAGCGGCGCGGTGCGCGTGATTGTGCTGCGCGGCGCCGGCGGCCACTTCTGCGCCGGCGCCGACCTCAAGGACATGGCGGCCGCGCAGGGGCAGCCGGGGGACGCCGGCGATGATCCCATTGCCGCGATAAACGCGCAGTTCGGCGAACTGTGCACGGCGTTCGCGCGGACGCCGCTCGCACTCGTTGCCGTGCTCGAAGGCACGGTAATGGGCGGCGGCTTTGGTCTCGCCTGCGTCGTGGACGTGGCGCTCGCCGGCGACAGCGTGACGTTCCGGCTGCCGGAGACTTCGCTCGGGCTGGTCCCGGCGCAGATCGCGCCGTATCTCGTCGAGCGCATCGGCGTATCGCAATCGCGACGCCTTGCGGTAACGGCGGCGCGGATCGATGCGGCGGCAGCGCTGGCGCTTGGCCTCGTCCACGAGGTGCATGCCGGCGAACGTCTGGACGCGGCGCTCTCCTGCGTGCTGGGCGAGATCCTCGCCTGCGCGCCTGCGGCGATCGCGGCGACCAAGGCACTCGTCGGCCGGGCCCGCTTCACGCCGCCCGCGGCGATGATCGCCGAGGCGGCCGCCGCGTTCGCGCGCGCAGCCCGCGGCGCCGAAGGCCGCGAAGGCACCGTCGCTTTCGTGGAGAAGCGCAAGCCGCGCTGGGCGCCGCCGTGACCTTTACGAAAGTCCTCGTCGCGAACCGCGGCGAGATCGCCTGCCGGGTGATCAGGAGCGCGCGCGCCGCAGGCTACGCAACGGTGGCCGTGTACAGCGCTGCCGACGAGGCCGCGCCGCACGTGGCGCTGGCCGACGACGCGGTTGCGATCGGCGCCGCGCCGGCCGCGGAGTCGTACCTCGCCATCGACACGCTGGTCGACGCGGCCCGCCGCACGGGCGCCGACGCCGTGCATCCCGGCTACGGCTTCCTCGCCGAGAGCGCCGCGTTCGCGCAGGCGTGCCTCGACGCGGGCTTGGTGTTCATCGGGCCGCCGCCGGGCGCCATCGAGGCGATGGGCAACAAGGCGCTCGCCAAGGCGCGGATGATCGCCGCGGGCGTTCCCTGCGTGCCCGGCTATCTCGGTGCCAGCGCCGACGACGCACAGCTGATGGACGAGGCGAACACGGTCGGCTTCCCGCTGCTCGTCAAGGCGGTCGCAGGGGGTGGCGGACGCGGCATGCGCGTCGCGCGCGACGCCGCCGACCTCGCCGGCGCGCTGGTGGCGGCCCGCCGCGAGGCGCGCAGCGCGTTCGGCGACGACGCGCTGATGCTCGAGCGGCTGATCGAGGACGGCCGCCACATTGAGATCCAAGTGTTCGCCGACGCGCACGGGCACGCCGTGTACCTGGGTGAGCGCGACTGCACGACGCAGCGGCGGCGACAGAAGATCATCGAGGAGGCGCCATCGCCGGTCATCGATCCGGCAATGCGCGACGCGATGGGCCACGACGCCGTTGCCGCCGCGCTGGCCGTGGGTTACTGCGGCGCGGGCACCGTCGAGTTCATCGTCGACGCCAGGCGCGACCATTACTTTCTTGAAATGAATACGCGGTTGCAGGTGGAGCACCCGGTGACCGAAATGGTGACGGGTTTCGATCTCGTCGATTGGCAGCTGCGCGTGGCGGCCGGCGAGCCGCTGACGACGATGATCCCGGGGCTGCAGCGCGATGTCGTGCTGCGCGGGCATGCGATTGAGGCGCGCTTGTACGCCGAAGATCCGTACGCGGACTTCGCGCCGCAGACCGGCACCGTGCGCTGGTGGCGTCCCGCACCTGCGACGGCGCAGCCGGGCGTGCGCATCGACGACGGCATCGTCGAGGGCAACGTGGTCGGCCCGCACTACGACGCAATGGTCGCGAAGGTGATCGCGCACGGGCGCGACCGCGATGACGCGATCCGCCGCCTGCGCGCCGCGCTGCGGCGTGCGCCTCTCCTCGGTGTCGTGAACAACGGTCGCTTCCTCGTCGACGTGCTCGATCACTCGGACTTCCGAGGTGCGACGATGACGACAACGCGGATCGACGAGTGGCTGAGCGGCGGCGAGCCGTTGTTGAACCGCCCGTTGCCGGATCGCGAGGCCTGGTGCGTGGCCGCCGCGGCGCTCGTGCTGGAGAACGGCCCGGGGGTGCGGGCGGACAGTGTGGCGGCGTTCGATCTCGTGCTGCGCTGCGGCGGCGAGCAGCGCGCCCTGCGCGTGGAGCTGCAACGCGATGGCGTGCGGGTTCACGTCGACGGCGGGACGCACGCGCTGCGCCTGCTGCGCTGTGCACCCGGAGACCTGTATTACCAATTCGACGGCGTGCGCCGGCAAGCGGTCGCGGTGCGGCATTCCGACGAGCTGCATCTAGCGCAAAATGGCGCGACCTTCGTGTTCAGCGAAATCTCCGCCGTTCCCGGTGACGGCGCCACGATCGACGCGCGGGCGGCGCGGTCGCCGGTCGCCGGCTCCGTCGTGCAGGTGCTCGTGCAGGCGGGCGATGCCGTAGCGCAAGGCCAGCGCCTCGTCTGCGTCGAGGCGATGAAGATGGAAATGTGGGTCAGCGCGCAGGCCGCCGCGACGGTCGCGGTCGTTCACGTGCGCGCCGGCGACCAGGTAGCGTCCGGCGCGACGCTGATTGCGCTCGAACCGCAGGACACTGGAGACTAGCTGGCGATGGAGAAGGCGATCCTGACCTGCGCGCTGACCGGCGTGCTCACCAATCCGAAGCAGCACCCGGTGCCGGTGACCCCGGCGGAGATGGCGGCGGAGGCGCGTGACGCGTTCAACGCCGGCGCGGCGGTAATGCACGTGCACGTCCGGATGCAGGAGGAAGGGCAGGGTCACCTGCCATCGTGGGACCCCGGAGTGTGCGAACGGGTCGTGAGCGCGATCCGGGAGGCGTGCCCCGGAGTCATCATCAACCTCACGACCGGGGTGATCGGCAAGGATATCGCCGGGCCGCTCGCCTGCATCCGTCGCGTCCGGCCCGAGATCGCCGCCTGCAATGCCGGCAGCCTCAACTACCTGAAGCTTCGCGACGACGGGCATTGGGCCTGGCCGCCGATGGTGTTCGACAATTCCGTCGCCAAGGTTCAGCAATTTCTCGACGTGATGGCCGAGTGCGGCGTGCATCCCGAATTCGAGTGCTTCGATGTCGGCATCGTGCGTTCGGTGGGCATGTACCTGAAGGCCGGGATGCTGAAGCAAGCGATCGGACGCCCCGAGTACAACTTCGTGATGGGAGTGGCGTCCGGCATGCCGTGCGACGCCGACCTGCTCGCACTGCTGCCGCGCTGGGTGGCGCCGGGCAGCGTGTGGCAGACGACGCTGATCGGCCGTCGCGAGATCTGGACCGTGCATCAGCGAACGGCCGAACTCGGCGGCATGCTGCGCACCGGGCTCGAGGACACGTTCTATCTCCCCGGCGGTGAGCGCGCGGCTGGCAACGGTGCGCTGATCGCCGCGCTCGCCGACTGTGCGCGGCGCGCCGGCCGCGCAGTGGCCAGTCCCAGCGAGGCGCGGGCGATTCTGCGGCTTGCGACGCCCGCGCACGTCGCGTAGCGACTTCCTTCGCGCGCGAGGTCGGATGGCCGGTATGGAGCGCGAAACGCCAGGACCGCTTATGGCCGAACTCGGCCTAACCGACGACGATCCCGGTTCGACCTGCACCTCGCCCCGCCCTTGCGGGCCGCCGTGTACACTGCTTGCGGCCCGTCCGGTGGTGCGGTCGCTCTTGGATGACCAAACCTCGGAGCTCCGATCATCGAGGCCGTTCTCCTGGACCGTAGGGTTGCACGTCAGTGCGAGCGTGGCTATTGTTGAGCCTAACTTCACGGCCGCCGGAAGGAATACCTCGTGACTAGTCGCAAAGTTCGCGTGACCATTGCGGCATTGAGTTGCTTGGGCGCGATGTCCGTGGGCTGCAGTGACAACGCGGCGCGGCTTCAAAGCTCGGTTGGGTCACCCGTGGACGGATCGACCCAAGCAGGACCGATGGGCGGTGCGAGCGGATCACCCAGGGGAGCAATCAAGACAGTATTCCTAATCTTGATGGAAAACCAAAGCTGGAGCGAGATTCAGACCAGCAGCAGCGCTCCCTATATCAACGGCACCTTGCTTCCGATTGCGTCGTATGCAAAGAACTACAAAGGCCCTAACAACGGCGGTCTCCACCCGAGCGAGCCCAACTATATCTGGCTCGAGGCCGGCAGCAACCTCGGGATCCGAGACGACAATGACCCTAACATCAACGCCCAAAGCACGACGCTGCATCTCGTGACGCTGCTCAGCAATGCGGGCATTTCCTGGAAGTCCTATCAGGAGGACATCACAGGCACAACCTGCCCTTTGAAGAGTTTTATGCGGTACGCTCCCAAGCACAACCCGATGGCGTTCTTCCAAGACGTTACGGACAACGGAAACCCGAATTCGCAGAACTGCATCAAGCACATTCGGCCGCTCCCCGAGCTTCAGACCGATCTAACGTCGAACAGCGTGGCCCGGTACAACTTCATTACCCCGAACCTGTGCAACGACATGCACGGCGCACTAGGATGTCAGAACCCCGACAGGGTGAAAGCGGGGGACGACTGGCTGCACTTGTGGATTCCGCGGATCATGGCGTCTAAGGCATACACCCAAGGCGGGGTCATCTTCATCACTTGGGACGAATCGGAGCCGGGTTCGTCCGCGTGCCCGGCGGGGAACTGCCCGATCGGCATGATCGTGCTTTCGCCTCTAAACAAGGGCCATGGGTACAGCAATACAGTTGCCTACGACCACAGCTCGACGCTTAAGACCATTGAGGAGATCTTCGGCGTGACACCGCTCCTTGGCGGCGCCGCCAACGCAACCGACCTGCGCGACCTCTTCGCCACGTTCCCTTAGTCGTGGGCAATTCGTACCTTTACGCGACTGCCCAGAAGCGGCCTTCATAGTGGAGCACCGTGTTGTGTTGAGTGCGGCATTGCACCGCGTAGTGACGTGGCGCTGAATTACCGTGCGCGTGGCTGCTTCTCGGCAAACTGGGCGATGACGACGAAAGGCCGGTCATGGCCGGTCAGAGACGACCGCCGCAACGATCAGCGGGGCCGCTGCGGATCGTAGACTGGTCACTCGTCGCCGGTGATCGGGCTGCCGCGCTCGGCCCCAAGCGGCCTTCGACATTACCCGGAGGCGGGCAGCCGGATCGTGGCGCCGGGTGCCGCAGCGTTCGTGAGCGGAGCGAGGACGACTCGCTGACTCGCCGCAAACTGGTCCGGAAATTCGAACAACTCTTGGCCGCGCAACCAAGTTCCCGTTCACGCCATCAAGCGCGTCCCGACGGCTCTCGCGCATTTGACCTCCACCACCGAACCGCCAATACTCAGGCACACATGATCGAAACGGTTTCTATCCAATTGCCGGAGTCACCCGGACATGCCGTCAAGACTCAAGCGTTCGACCAAGCGCCTACTGGCGCTACTCACCCTACTTCCGGCTGCGGTGCTCATTCTCGGCACAATCTACATGCTCGGAATGGAGCATCTGGAAGGTACTCCACGTACTTTTCTGGAAAGCATTCAGTGGGCCTCCGAAACACTCACTACCACGGGCTACGGTCGCGACAATCACTGGAACCACCCGGTTGTGGCCCTGTTTGTCATCCTTGGCCAGTTTCTCGGCGTGTTTCTCATTTTCCTGATGTTCCCGATATTCGTCTTACCCTACGTTGAAGAAAGGTTCGAAGCTCGCTTGCAACGCGCGCTGCCGCCGATGGACGGCAAGGTTCTTTTCTACCGCTATGGTTTGGCAATCGAGCCGTTGCTCGAGGAATTCAATCGCACGAATAGTCCCTTCGTCATCTTTGAAGAGGACATGACAACGGCGCGCAACCTGCGTGATCGTGGTTACAACGTGGTTTTCGGCCAGCTCGCCGAAGATCCTTCTGTCCTGTTGCCCGTAACACGGGCACGAGCGGTGGTCACCAATGCAGGCGATCACGCCAATGCAACGTGCACGCTCATTGTCCGCGAACTTGGTTTTACCGGTCCGCTGTATGCGCTGGCCGACGATCCGCTTTACCGACCACCGATGATTCAGATTGGCGCCACCGACGTATTCACACCGGCGCATGTGCTCGGTGCCGCCCTGGCCTCCCGTGCCAGCGCGCGAATCAGCCCGCCGGCAGAAGGCATGCATCTGCTTGGAACCAAGGTGGGCATGGCTGAATTCCGGGTTCGGGCGGCAAGCCCGCTCGCCGGGAAGCGACTCGGTGATTTGCATCTTCGCGAGCAACATCGCGTGTCCGTTATCGGGCAATGGTCCGGCGGAGTCTTTACTACGACCAAGGGACCGGAGACGCAAGTGGAGCCAGGCGCAATTCTCGTCGTTGTCGGTGACCACGCCAATCTGGAAAAAGTCGAACGTATGGCGATGCCGATCCGTCGAACCGGGCCGATCGTGGTGGCGGGCTACGGCGCGGTAGGGCACAAGGTGATTGAAATGCTGCATGACGCCGGGGAAACCTGTGTCGTGATTGACCGGGTGTCCGCATCGGGGGTCGATGTTGTAGGCAACGTACTCGATCAAGCAACCCTCGACCAAGCCAGGGTTGGCGAGGCTAGTGCGGTCATTCTCGCGTTGAGCGATGACGGCGAATCCGTATTTGCGACGGCCGCAGTGCGCGACTACGCGCCCGAGGTGCCACTCATCGTACGCGTGCTTCGGTCACCCAATACGGCGCGGCTTTACCGTTCAGGCGCCGACTTCGCCATTTCGGTGGGACAGGTCGCCGGACAGATTCTTGCTCATCACCTGCTTGACGAGCAGATCATTAACGTCGAAACCCGGATCAAATTCACTCGCTTGAGCGCTGGCACCCTGGCCGGCGCGCATCCATGGCGCAGTGAGGCCGTCGACAGAACGGGGGCCAAGGTCGTCGCGGTGGAACGGGGAGATGACGTGCTCGTCGAATTTGAAGATGACTTCTCGGTGCGCCCGGATGACGCCATCTTCGTCTGTGGGTCGATCAACAGTCTTGAGCACTACCAGCGGGAGTTCCAGGCTACAACAGCACCAGCAGTTCGCGCATAACGGGCATGGACTTGGCGCATAACCCAAAAGGACGACCGCGCCGCACGCAACAGGACTGGCCCGATTCGGGATGACCGCTTACTGGCAATTTCGCCGGCGGCACTGACCGTCCGTTTTTGGCCGGTCACGGAAGTTCAAGCGACTACACCAAGCGGCCGCTGAGTAACGCATAGCCGCCAACGAGGCATGAAGGGCAGCCATACGCTGCAGAGCCGTCGGCCGGCGCCTCCGCTCCAACGGGCGTGAACGACTCAAAGCGGACGTTTGCACATCTAGATACGCTTCAGCTAAGGTTCGCTTTGCGCCGCCGATCCCGCTCAACCGGTGCCTGTCGCTTCTTGACCGACACTTCAGCCTAACTCATCTTACCGCACCTGTACGGCCAGATGCTACCGATTCGAGAGCAGTCGGTTTGCGCTTGAATGCTCGGGTGTTGGTCCGTCGAAATTTCTCGATATCTTTTTCGCTGGAACGCAGGAAATCGAGGAAGTCCAATTCCTGATACTTACAGGTCTCGCTGATGCTCAGTAGGACCAGGTAATCTTGCAGTCCCTTGCGGGACGTCACCCCATCGATGATGCCCCGGAGCACAGCGAAGGCTTTGACGGCGTGTTCCGCGTTGTTGCTATTCCAGGGCACTCCGTCAAAGCGCAAAAAGGTGAACAGTTCTTCGCGTTCTCTTTCGAATCGCTCTTTCCATTTCGACGCCAAGTCGCTTCCTGTGCATGTGCCGGCGAGATTTCGGTAAAAGCGCGTTACGTCGGACTGATGCTTTCTCAGAAACCGGCTCTTGAGGCCGTGGCGATCGACCGTTTCCACCATGGGGCGAACCAGACCTCCAAAGCCGTTACCCAGGCGCCCCATGCTTTCATCATAGGGATTTTTGCATAGATCGTCATTCACATCTCGTAGTAAATGAATTAGACATCGTTGCTTCGGGCATTTAAGTGCGTCGTATCCGGCGTAGAAGTCGCAGACCAGGACACCTTTGAAATCCCTGAGAAAGTCCGGCAGCCATTCGCTTTCGCGGCTTTCCGTATACACGTACGCAACGGTGTCCAGGCTTGCGAACACCCAGACAAATTCGTTGTTGCCACGCACGCTGATTTTTGTTTCGTCGGCGTGCAGTAGATTGCCGCCGCGAAGTTTTTCCAGGAGCGCCTCATAGGTCGGCAAATAGAGTTCGGCCGCCTTGCTTTTGAACCCGTGCGTGGTTCCAATGGGCAAGGCTAGGCTGAACAGCTTGTTCAGATGCCGATCGACTTTTACCGACGGCAAAGCCAATTCGATATTCTGGTAGATCGCATAGGCCCGCAATGTGGCTCCGCACCTGCCGCTGACCCGTCCGGCCGGCTCAATCTGGAATGTTTTCCAGCATTGGGGACACTCATATCTGCAAAACCGGTAATCCACAATCCACCGCTTGATGCCGGTTGGAGTGAACTTCAGATCGTAGACGATTCGACGAAGCTTGCAATGCGGCCACAGCTCCCGAGAACCGCAC
>Ga0209048_10004842_pt1 | contig 12810 bp, 11 predicted proteins | sample FrelakmetCRP12CR_FD_187146 | JGI IMG/M metagenome (GOLD analysis project Ga0209048, IMG submission 187146) | Freshwater lake sediment microbial communities from the University of Notre Dame, USA, for methane emissions studies - CRP12 CR (SPAdes)... | ecosystem: Environmental > Aquatic >... | reverse complement strand
CAAATGCTGCCGCAGTTCTATTTCGTGAGTCCGTTTCGCCGACAGGCGGCTGAGCGGCATAGCGACAGAGGCGAGGACCATCACAATTGTCAACGTGATTAGGAGCTCCAAGAGGGTCACGCCTGACTCTTTCACCGGACCCTCACGATCCCTTTTCCTTCTTGGGACGATGCCGTGGATGTTTCCACGGCGGAATCCACCAACCCCACACGCACAGGAGATACACCAGGCGCCTTGGCGAAGAAGGTAACCGTTACGGTCCGCCCGCCTGCCTGTCTCGCTGATGGTGCGACTTTGAAGGCCACCGTTCCCGCTGGCGTTTCCGGGCTGCTAGACCCCTGCTCGCCTGTGCCGGCTGACTGTATGATTTCACCGTTCAGGAGGGTTCTGAGTTCCAGCACCTTTGGATCATACTGAAGCTGAAATACGCCGTCCGTCGTGGGACGAAGACGTTCGTCATTGATGGCAAGCTTGAATTCTTTTCCCATTTGAACCACCGACTCGTCTGGCCTGATCGAGGCTACCGCCCCTACCGAAGCCAATGGGATGAGCGACGCGGCAGCGGCCTTCCCCGCCGTTCCACCTTTCGCCGTTTCCCCCAACGAGGAGAACCCCGCACCGGAAACCCCACCTCCCATCATGGAAATCTTCTTCCCCTGCGGGGTATACAGCGGGCTCGTGGCAAAGGTTGAATCCGTCCCCGACCAGAACACCTGCTTACTGAGCCCGGGAGGAGTCATGCCTTGAATGATGTGCGGCGTGATCGTCAGGATTACCTCGGTGGTGACCCGTTGGGTTTGAAAAGAACTCAAGAGATTGCCGATGAAGGGGAGATCGCCGATCCATGGGATGGTGGTGCGGATTTTTTGATCCTGCTCTTGGAGCAGCCCTCCCAAAACAATGGTTTCGCCATCTCTGATATTGAGCATGGTTTCCGCCGACCGATTGCCGAACGTAAACTGGGTGATCGGGGGATTGAGTTGGAGCGTAACTTGCTGGCCAAGACTAATGACTTCAATTTTCATCTTCAGGGTAAGTTCATTTCCCAGATGGATGGAAGGCTCGACGGTCAATTTGACTCCGGTGTCGCGGAATTCGATCGAGGTCACCGTCGAGGTCGTCGGAACTGCCCCTGTTGCCGCTTGACCCGGCAAGACATTCGTTGTGGAAAGCAGGATCGGCTGCTTATTCCCAATGTTAACCTCCGCCTTCTTGTTGTTGACGACGCGAACTTTCGGGGCGGCAAGGGTCTTGGCATCGGTGATCTGCTTAAAGAAATCCAGCTGGATGTTGGTCGGAAGCTTAAAGATGTAACTGTCTTTACCGAGGCTGGTGAGCTGACTATACGTGAACGTCTGTGCCAGTTCTCCGGCGATAGTTCCGGTAAACCCCGGAGGTACGATGGCGGCTGCGACTGATTTGGGATAGGTCAGGCCATAAGTCTGATTCGTCGTGCGATCGACTTCCAGAATCTCAACATCAAAAAGAACTTCGGAGTCCAGGCGGTCGTTGGCCAAGATGATCTTCTCAGCCATCTCCAGCTTTTCCGGTTGGTCCCGGATAACAATCGTGTTCAATTGTTCATTGGCTTGCATCCGTTTGGGATCGAGCAGGGTCTTCAACAACACCACCATGTCTTTCGCTTTGGCGTTGGACAAATAGAACGTCCGGATCATCAGATCTTGATACTGCTCCTGCTTCTGCTTGGTATTGGGGCTGACAATCATGACACCCGGGGCGACAGTACGGGTGAACAGGTTATTGCTGTTGAGGATGAGATTGAGGGCGTCTTCGAACGGCGTATCCTGAATGCTGATGGTCACGGGGTCATTTCGGATATCCTTGTCGAAGATAAGATTGATTCCTCCGGCCTTTCCAATCCCTTCCAAAACTTCCTTAAGCCCGGCATTGCGAAACCGAAGTGTCACCGGCTGCTTACGCCGATCGTCACGGTTCAGCGCCTGCTGCTCCTCGGTGAGTTTGGAAATACTCTCGAGCGGTTCCTTGAACGAGGGATCCAGCTCAGCTGCTTTGGCATAGGCTTCCATGGCCTCGTCGGTCCGACCTAGCTGGGCGAGGCGATCTGCCTCTCGATTCTGGCCGCGTGCATCTTTCAAGCGAAGCGCTTCAAGCAAGCCCGATTGATGCTCGAGACTCGACGGTTCGATGGTGAGTGCGCGCTTAAATTGTTCCATCGCGGGGTCGGGCTGATGTTCTTTGAGATACGCCCGTCCTCGCTCCTCATACGACGCCGCAGCTCGTTCTCGAGCCATTAGGTATTTGTTCTGTAGTGTGGGATTAAAGGGATCATCTTTCAGAGCTTCCTTGTAGGCGAGACTGGCTTCTTCCCAATTCCCTGCAGCCAGTTGCTGATCGCCTCGTTTCACGTCGGGAGAGTTAAGATAGGCGCACCCAGCGAGGAAAACCATTATTCCAATGGCACACCACATCCCCACTGCCGTATGTCTCACGATGTTATTGCTCAGGCTTTTCATTCGGTCACACAACAAGGCCAACGTCAAAAGAGGGCGCCAGGGAAACTACTTGGAATTTCCATGCCATAGGCACTCTATAGCAGCCTCTGTAAAGTGGGGCAATGAGAATCACAATCTCTGCTGGCAGGGAAAGACGGGTGTCCTCCTGTCTGCTGTATCCTACAGGGGACTTCTCAGTGTGAAGAGCTCAGCTTCCCGCTACTTCATATGTATTGCGGGAAAGACTCTGGTGCAGGATACAGGTCAAGGTGGCCTGTTGCCCCCTTAGAGACGCCAGTACTTCAACGAGGATGAGAGCTTAGCCCGATCAAGCAGGCTCTTCACATCAATGACCACTCCCTCCTGCTGATTTCGAAGGGGCTTGAGCAATCCCTGCAGGCCCATCTCCGCATACGCACGGTGGGCCACCGCAATGACTAGTCCATCGACGTTCTTCAGATCGTTCCACTGCTGGAGATGAATTCCGTATTCAGCGACCGCCTCTTCCGGCTCTGCGATCGGATCATGCACCAATACTTGAACCCCGTACTCGCGCAACTCCTGAATGATATCGGGCACCCTGCTGTTGCGCAGATCAGGCACATTCTCCTTAAACGTGAGGCCTAAGACTGCCACCTTGAGATCGTTGACTGGCCGGGGAAGCTGACCGAGCAGCTTCATCGTTTGTTCCGCGACAAACTTCCCCATCCCGTTATTGATGCGCCGACCGGCCAGAATCACCTGGGGATGATAGCCGACCGATTCAGCCTTCGCGGTCAGATAATAGGGGTCCACACCAATACAATGTCCACCAACGAGTCCCGGAGAAAATTTCAGAAAGTTCCATTTAGTTCCCGCCGCATCCAGCACAGATTTGGTATCAATCCCAAGACGGTGAAAAATGAGTGCCAACTCATTCATCAGCGCGATGTTCAGATCCCGCTGGGTATTTTCAATCACCTTCGCCGCTTCCGCCACTTTAATGCTGGAAGCCCGATGAATCCCCGCCTTGACCACGAGTTCGTAGGTGTTCGCGACAATCTCCAGCGACGCGTCATCTTGGGCTGACACGACCTTGATGATTTTTTCCAGCGTATGTTCCTTATCGCCTGGATTGATGCGCTCAGGGGAATACCCGAGCTTGAAACCGACTCCACACTTCATCCCGGAAGCCTTTTCGAGAATAGGTTGGCACACTTCCTCAGTGGCTCCGGGGTAGACCGTCGACTCGAAGACCACGATCGATCCAGGCGAGAGGTTGGCGCCGATCAGTTCGGATGATTTGCGAAGAGCCGTCAAATCCGGCTGAAGAGCTTCATTGATTGGCGTGGGTACGGCCACGATGATGAAATCCGCCGTCTTGAGATCGCTGGGCTGAAAAGTATATTGAACATCTGATGTTTTCAAATCAGACGAAGACACCTCACCGGTACGGTCGTGACCTTTTTGTAATTCTGCGATCTTTGCCTTGTTGATATCAAAACCGATCACTCGCTGCTGTTTCCCGAATGCGACGGCAATAGGAAGGCCCACATAGCCGAGTCCAACAACTGCAACCTTTCGTGCATTTTCTTTCTTTTGAACCATGAGCCCTCTCCCTCGGTTTCAATCAGAATGGCAGAACCTCGCGTTTCCGTCAACGAATTCGAGTGAGTTCGGTGCAAGAAACCTTTCCATGTTAGAAGAACATGGTCCAGCTAGCATTCTCATTTTCATACTCAAGTCCACCGGCAACAACTTGTTTCCTCAATCAGCACCTCGGGTGCACCAAGAGTAATACCTATCCAAGACAGCCTGGAGTCCATCCACCCGTGCTAGATCTATCCGGCTAACACATTGGCTGCCGATGAGATATTGAAGAATATGGCTACGCCGTTTCTCCCGACTGGCTAACAGCGCAACTCCGTTTTTGTGAGTGAATGCTCGCCGCATACTTCCTAACCTCCAGCATCCCGGCCAATCGGGCAAGAACACATTGTCGTACGATCTGAAAACCTTATGCTCTCGCTGAGTTCTCGACAACCACCTTTGTGTATAAACTAAAAACTCGTGTTAATTAAATATTTTACGTGTAATAGTTAATGATAAGAATGATATGTTCAAATCTCAGGCCGTTCCCTTCCACACATACACCTGCCCCCTCGCGCTTATCTTGGCAATTTTTGTAGCTGGATACTTCAAGCTATTGTTTTGACAAATTAATTTGAAGTTTAAGAGTCGATCGGTCCTATGGGCGAACCGGGGCATTGCTCTTGCTCAATCCCCCCCACAGGCAATGCATGTCCGATTCAAGACAAACCGTAATCGGATCCCCTGCCCTTATTGGGCCGATGAATGGAAATGAGCTTCACATTGATACGTGCAGCGGCGGGTAGTGAAATACGGAGGACCTAGACCATGCACCAAGTGATACGCCAGCCTCTCCTTGTGATGACGCACGTGATCTTATATGGTTTCGCGACAGCCCTACTGTCACAATTTCAGCCTATTTCCTCCGCCTCCGCCCAGCAGCTGACAGGAACTGTCAGCCAGCCATCCAGCGGAATAGGCACTCAGAAGATAGACGCGCAATCCTCGATCCGCAAGCCGCACCGACTGATTCGAAAGCCGCAGAACGCTCCGATCGCGTCCGTCGAACCTTCTCCGTCCGGCTCCTCTCCTGTCAGCTCCGTGCCAACGCCCCCACCGTCGCTACAAAGCGACAACACAACTTCTCTATCGAAGCAGCCGTCCTCGCTCAGTAGCAGCGTCGGGACAGCCGTGCCTCTTGCGACCATGAGTGTCGCACCGTCGTCAGCGACAGCCACGGGATCCCTTGCAGCTGGCACGACACCAACCGGAACCAGCCCGCTGGCCGCTACTGCAGGCGCGGGCAACTCGTCTAACTCAGGAAATGGAAACGCCGGTGGTCGAACGCTGCGCAAATTGGCTGCGGAGATGGTGTTGCCGCCTTCGGCAACAGTAGTTTCAGTCAATCCCGCGATCGGAACAAGCCCGATTAGTCTGTCCTTTACGGCCCAGCAAGGCGGGAGCAATCCGCCAGCCCAAACCCTGAGCATCAGCAACACGGGGGGCGGAACCTTGAGCTGGAGCGCCAGTGATAGCATGACCTGGTTGTCGCTCAGTCCCGCCTCTGGAACTGGAGCTGGCACCGTAACTGTGAGCGTAACGACCGGAACCCTGACCGCGGGTAGCTATAATGGCACAGTGATACTAAGCGCCAGCGGGGCTTCTTCTGTCACGGTCCCCGTAGCGTTCACCGTCACAACCGCTCCCGTGCCTCCCGCCATTGGAGCGAGTCCCACAAACATTTCCTTCACAGCCCAGGCGGGAGTCAATCCGGCAGGCCAAACCCTGAGCATCAGCAACACCGGTGGCGGAACCTTGAGCTGGAGCGCCAGCGACAATGCTGCCTGGTTGACGTTGTCGCCGGCTTCGGGCACCGGGAACGGCCCCGTCACACTGACAGTGAACACGGCCGCACTCACAGCAGGCAGCTATAGTGGCCTGATCACACTCACCGCCACCGGTGCGACAACGGTTACTGTCCCGGTGGCGCTCACCGTCACGGCAGCGCCGGTACCGCCCGCCATCGGGGCGAGTCCGACCAGTCTGTCCTTTACGGCCCAGCAGGGGGGGAGCAATCCGGCAGCCCAAACCTTAAGCATCAGCAACACCGGTGGCGGAACCTTGAGCTGGAGCGCCAGCGACAGCATAACCTGGTTGTTGCTCAGTCCGGCCTCTGGCACTGGGAATGGCGCCGTCACGTTGAGCGTCACCACCGGAACCCTCACGGTCGGCAGCTATAGCGGTGTCGTCACACTTGCTGCCACCGGAACCTCGCCGATCACCGTCCCGGTCACCTTCACCGTCACGGCAGCGCCGGTACCACCCGCGATCGGGGCGAGTCCGACCAGTCTCTCCTTTACGGCCCAACAAGGGGGGAGCAATCCGGCAGCCAAAACCCTGAGCATCAGCAACACGGGGGGCGGAACCTTGAGCTGGAGCGCCAGTGACAACGTCGCTTGGCTGGCGGTCTCACCTGCCTCTGGCACTGGGAACGGCCCCGTCACACTGGCGGTAACTACCGCTACCCTTACGGCAGGCAGCTATAGTGGCTTGATCACACTCACCGGCACCGGTGCGACAACGGTCACCGTCCCGGTCACCTTCGCCGTCACGGCAGCGCCGGTACCGCCCGCCATCGGGGCGAGTCCGACCAGTCTGTCCTTTACGGCCCAACAAGGGGGTGGAAACCCCATCGCCCAAACCCTGAGCATCAGCAACACGGGGGGCGGAACCTTGAACTGGAGCGCCAGTCCCAACAACACCTGGCTGGCAATTTCACCTGCCTCTGGCACCGGGAATGGCGCCGGCACCATAAGCGTAACCACGGGGATCTTGACGGCAGGTAGCTATAGCGGGAACATCACCCTGAGCGCGACCGGAGCGTCGAGCGTGACCGTCCCAGTGACATTCACGGTCACTGCAGCCCCTACCATCACCTTGAGCCCAACAAGTCTGACCTATACGGCGACGCAGGGCGGAACAAGCCCGGCAAGTCAGACCGTTGCCCTGACGACTGCTGGGGGAACAGTGAACTGGACCGCGAGCGATAGCGCCTCATGGTTGAGCGTCAGTCCTGCATCTGGAAGCGGCACCAGCAGTACATTAACCGCTGCTGTGAACACGACAGGACTTTCCGCTGGAACCTACAACGGCACTATCACAGTCAGTGCGACGGGAGCTTCATCGAAAACGGTGGCAGTCACACTGACGGTTAGTACTTCGGCCACGTCCTCAGCCACACTAAACTGGATTGGGAGCTCTTCGTCGAACGTCGTCTCCTACAGAATCTATCAATCAACCACGTCAGGACTCTATGGGGCTGCACTCGCAACAGTCCCGAGTGGCACCGTCAGCTATACTGTCTCGGGGCTACAGAGTGGAGCCACCTACTATTTCACAGTCACAGCGGTAGACTCGGCAGGAAATGAGAGCGTCCACTCAAATGAGGTCAGTAAGACTATTCCCTAAAGGTTCGAATCAAACGCCATTCATCCGCCCTTCACTGGGAGAAAGAATGAAAAAGCATACAACTAGAACACAACTTTGCTCTCCAAGCCGGTTGATTTGTTTAACTCATTCCCTCAAATAAACAGGTATGAAGTTTGCTGGTATGATATGAAGTTCGTAATAGAGCGATTGAATAGCCAAGACTTTCAAGAATGCGTCTACCAGAATAGTTTCCTATAAACACGAGGGCACTGTATGACTACAACTCGAGTAAAACTGATCACTGTGTTTTTCTTCGGCTGTCTCGTGATGTTGCTCAATGTCGGAACCGGACACGCTGCTCCATGCACCCCAGGCACCGACTGCTACTGCGACAAAGTAAAGACGGCGGGGAGTCCGATCTTTGATGCCAACCTGCTCCTCTGCGAGGATTTCGAGGCCCCGACACTCTACAAGAACCAAGGCGTCGGCAATGGGGCCCCCTATTATGGCCCGTGGTACGACGATTTGGGTTTGACGGGTGATCGCGGGCACAATAGTTACTGGAATCGGAAGTACGGGAATGGCGTCAATAGCATGCTCTTTAATAGCGGAGAACCCGCAGGACCCACCCTCGGTTCTCTCTGCGGGTTTTCGGCCTGCACTGGGATGAAGATATGGGACCCGACAAACCGTTGGAGCGCCAATGCCTATTCGCCACTCGCCGCCATCTATACCCAGGCCTCCGATTTCAGTGCAGAAATTGGTACGATCACGCCCCCGAGGAACGCCGCAGGAGGCGGGTCTGGCGTGTTCGATGGCAATGCTAATTTCGTCCATCGCTATCCTCTAGGGAGCAGTTCAGGAATTAAGGGCGTCGCCTCCTGGGCAACAGCCTTTGAGGTCGGCATGACGATGGCAGTGGCCTACCCCAATAATGCCACGAGCTCCGGCATTTGGGGTACATCGTCAGTTTCCGCCTCCGTTAAACACAATGAATGGAATACGGTCACATCCCCGAATTGTGGGTATGACGGATTGTTCATTTTTTATAACCAACAATCGCGGAACAGTTGGCCGTTTGCGGGATTCATTGGGTCATTTGGAGATTGTGCCGGAAGCGGAGGGATTAGTCCCGCCTATTGCGCACAGGTTGTGGCTATCGTGGGCACCGCGGGATGCGGCGGGGGGTCCACTGCCATTCAATGGCAAGCGGACACTACTCTCTATCAACAAACCCGAGATTGGCCGGAAGGGTCGTGGGGATGTGTTCGTGGGCATATGTCGGGCATAGGAACCACCAGCTCTCGGCATCGAGTCTGGTTTACCCCGACCGCCGGACCGAATGCCGGGATAGAGTTACTGATTGTCGATTTTACCTACAACGATGATGCGGGAAGCAATATCGACAACCGGCAGGGGTATCGAGGACTCAGTTGGAACGGCTACGCGAACACGAACCAAGGCGGGGGCTACGTGCCCACCACGCAACTGACCTTTCGGTATGAAGACAATGTGCACTTACGAGCCGGCACCCCTGTCTCCTGCTCACAGATCGGATTTGGTGGGAGCGGCGGAGGAGGCACCCCTCCTGCGGCACCAACAGGTCTTAAGATCTTTTGAGACATTTGGATTGGGATGAAAATGATACAAGAGGCGTCTTTTCACGTTACAAAGTAAATACTATTCTTACCTCATTTTTCAAAGGCAGATAGACATCCGGCACACAGAAGATCGAAGAACTAGCGCCGGCCATGGAGAAAATCAGACGGATAGAAGGGACAAAAAAGAAGGCACGAGAGCCGGCGGCGAAGTTGCACTGCGGTTTGCAAAACCCCGACTCGCTCATAAACCATCAAAGTTCATTGTAACTAATCAATTCAATTCTAGTTGAGAGCAGCTCTTTCCAATTCGACTCCAAGAGTCGGTTTTCATCTACATCGAGGTCACTTCCTGGATGCACCATTACCTCCGCTGAAGACCAACTATCCCCCCCGACAATTGCACGCTGGTAAAAAGTTGTAAAGTCAAGAAATGCGTGCGTCGTTCTGGTTGTATACATATGTTTTAGAAACAAATTATATACCCCCTTAGCGAGCCATTTGCTCGTTGAAGTCGGTATAGATTTCTTGAAGACGTTTCTGGTCAACCGCACTTTTCTTATCCCAAATTTAGCCTGAACAAACTTGAGCGCTGGAAAGATAAACGGGATGGTGTGCACATGCTGGTGAGAATCGAGATGACTGACATGCACCCCACGGTTCTGGACGGACCTAATCTGACAAGACCATTCATCGATGATGGCCCTAATCAAGGCCTTTGTTTTTTTGATCTTCTGCGGTTCCGTTTCAAGAACTCCACTGAATTGACCTTGCGAATTGAGCAGTTCGCAGAGCGCCTTGTTCTGACTCAAAGGAGAAAACTCGGTCAGGTTGAGATGAACTCCGAACGAGCAAGAAGCAAAGCAGGCACTACCTGCGATTGCATCCTGTACAGAGGGTCCATTGGCGAGAATGGTGGCGGAGGTGACAATGCCCTTCGACATCAAATCAAATATCGCTTCATTGACCCCTGGACTCATACCGAGGTCATCGGCGTTGATAATTACCTTCATTGCGTAGCCCTTGCCGATTGATACAGGGCCAAATATTGCTCAGTCATTCCTTCAATCGAAAAATTAGCCTCGATGTGTTTTCTAGCTCGTTCACCAATGGCAGTCATCTTGGCTCGATCGCTGAGAAGTTCCGTAAGAGCCTTTGCCCATATTGATGGCGACTGGGAATCGATCAACACTGCAGCCTCACTGGTGCCGATGACATGCGGAATCCCGCCAACAGCGGAAGCAACCACTGGCAATCCTGCCCCTAAGGCCTCCAAGAGGGCGATCGGGACTCCTTCGTGGAGAGATGGCAAGACAAAAATATCCATCTGCTCATAGTACGGCCAAATGTCCTCGACAAAGCCTTCAAACCGGACCCGTTCAGAGAGACCCAACGCAGCCGCCAGCTTTTCTAAATTTTCCAGTTCTGGACCCTCTCCTATGAGAAGCATCCGTAGAGTCGGTTGACTCTTGGACATTTCAGCCACGGCTTTCAAGAGTGTTGAGACCCCCTTCACAGGTACCAGCCGACCGACCCATCCTATGACCGCTCCCTTTGGATGATCTGCCGAATCAATCGGACTTCGACCGGATACCTGCTGTGGAATGCGGATGCCATTGCGAATCGACAGGCACCTACTTCTTGGAATCATGAAACGCTTTCGCAAATGGTCTGCCACAACCACAAAACGTGCTCCCTGCACAAGTGCAGCAACGATGCAAAGCGAATTACTCAATAACGTCCTCGCCCTGAGCAAACAGCCTGTCGGCGGTTCATAACCATGAATTGTAACAACATGCTGTGCGGCACTTACCTGCGCTAATAGTGCCCCTAGCAATATTTCCTTGTACCGATGGGTATGAATGATGTCGGGGGCTAGATTCTTGATGATCCGCCTTAGCTCACCCAACAGTACGGTGAACGACATGGCAGATTCAGGCACCACAATGACCCGTAGTCCTTTAGCTTTTGCTCGTGACGCTAACCGTCCTTCGTTGAGCGCAAGCAGTATCGTTTCGGTCCGGGCCCGATAGAGCTCCGAGGTCAGAAGATCCAATACCATGGCCTCCAGTCCGCCCCAGGCATCCCCTGAAACGAGATGGATTATGCGTAAGATTGGCGCACCCATAATGATCTGTGTCTGCCCTTAGAAATCTTTCCTCAAACGGAAGGAAGAGATGGATGGGTAGTTGAATTCTTACAACGGCTTGACGTCAAACTTATAGGTTCCCATGCGAATCTTGTATCGAAAGAGAGATTTGAATCCAACCCGATGTAATGCCCGCAGAGACGGAACGTTGTGCTCGCTTGTGGCAACGAAAATCCGGTGGACATGAAGACGCTTGAGCGAGTCAAGCGTGAGTTGCAGAAACGTGGGATACAAACCTTGTCCACGGAACCGTGGCTCGATACGTGCGTCCAACACCGCAGCATCGCACTCAGTAAGGACTACATGTTGAAAGGGTTGGCTCTTTCCATAAACGATAAACAGTGTCCCCGCTACTGCGTCTCCAATTGATAGAACATAAAGATGGCACCCTCTGGCAATGCGCTCCTCGAATATTTTCATCGTGGCTTCTCCGAAATTACGATTCAGATCAGCCATGATTGGATTATCGTCGAGCTTGACAATGACTTTCAGGGCACATCGCAGATCGGGGGCAGTCGACTCAAATTCATCCAATGGCATCCAAAACAAGCACTGCCATGGAGGACTGATGCGTTCAAGGAGCGTACGACACAACTTTTTCCCGGTATCGACAACACCCTTTTGTGACAATTCCTCGTTCAGTCTGTGCAGGACATATGAGAGACGCAATGTGGCAAACTCTTTCGTTTTTTACGACGGCTTGGATTACGTGGCGCTTGTCCCATCCCTTCTGTCCCCAACCCCCAACACCCAGTTACGAACACGCTGCACGGCATGACTCTTTGAAGCCAGCCACCGCATTTGGAATCCCCGCAACGCCATTTTGCCTTTGAACGATTGGGCTGCCACAATCTCAGAGACATCGGTCACTTCATCTGTCCACAGAGCTTTGTACCCATGATCTCCCTGGAGCAAGTCCACACATGTACAGTCCGTCCTGAACCCCTCCTCGACGATACGTCCTAGCAAATGCGCGCCTGAATTCGGGCATTCCTTTCGATAACTCGGAAGGTAGTAATACCACCGTCGCTTACCCTCGAAGACAACGGCAAAGGCCATCAGAGTTCCGCTCATTCGAAGTAGCCAGACTCTCGCAGGCATCAACGGATCTTGAAGGACCGCCTGAATAAAATCGGCCTGCTCACCGGGTTTCAGCGCCGCTGTACCAAGCTCCCATTTCCATGAACTCTGCTCTACCTCAATCATCTCTCCCAGCAGCGTCGTGTTCACGGGAGTAGGACTCACTTCCACTGATAGAGTTCCCAGCTCGCTCAATCGCCTCGCCCATCTCTTGGACTCATACTTAACTTTTTTCCTCCGTGCCAAATACTCTTCCCAAGACCCCCGTATGGATATATAGGGGCATGATTCATACTCTCTTGTTATGGCTTCCATCCTTTTGCATTTCTTGAGCGCATTCAGCACCTCCTTTGGCTGAGCGATCGAATGGAGATGGAGCAGGTCCCATTCGTCTTTGCGCCGAGACAATTCTTCAATGACTATCGCCCAGGCCTCGGCGGGAACTTTTGAGGTGACAAGTCCAAGGTAGTCAGAATCCCCTGTCCCCATAAGGCGCAGGACCCGAATTCCC
>Ga0209048_10004841_pt1 | contig 12811 bp, 10 predicted proteins | sample FrelakmetCRP12CR_FD_187146 | JGI IMG/M metagenome (GOLD analysis project Ga0209048, IMG submission 187146) | Freshwater lake sediment microbial communities from the University of Notre Dame, USA, for methane emissions studies - CRP12 CR (SPAdes)... | ecosystem: Environmental > Aquatic >... | reverse complement strand
CCCATCCCGATGCGGATGGCCCAGCGTACGAGCACGGTGTGCACCTTTCGACAGCCGACGGTGGAGCGAGCTCCCATGTGTCCCGTGGTGCACGGAACCCGTGGGGGCGACACCGTCGACGCTACTCTCCGCGGAGGTCGGTGCCGGGGGACCGGACGCCGGACGAACGCCCGTCCCGTAGCGGCGGAGGGACCCGGTTCGGTCCGGCCCGGCCGTGGATCGTCAACCGCTCGGACGCATCGACCGCCCTGGCCGTCCCCACCCGCCGTCGCCACGCTGGTCCCCGCAGGGACCGTGGGGGCCACGGCGCCGAAGCACTCGGGGTGTCGACTGCGTCGTGCGGCGGAGTCGACCTGGTCACGAGGCTGCCGACCACCCAGCAGTCGTCGGGAGCCGAGGCCGGGCTGTTCGGGCCCCAGGACGCCAGCGTTGACGGGGCGTACCGCCGGGGGCTCCCCGGGCTGCCCTGGCCGTCGCCGGGCTGACCTGGGTGGCCCCTCACCCGGCCCGGTGGCGGGCGGCACCCTGGTGCACCTGACCGGCAGCTCGTTCGCCGCAGCGGGAAGCGTGCTGTTCGGGGCCACGCCGGCCATCAGCTCCACGGTCGTCTCCGGCACCCCGATCACTGCCGGCGCCCCGACACACCTGTTGCGCACGGGTACGATGTGGTCGTCTCCCCCCGACGAGCCGGGCTGCCGGGGGGATGGACATGTCCCCTCGTACGGAAGACGTCCCATGGATGGTCATCGGTTACCAAATGCAGTGGTGCACCGATGGTGGTCGACGACGCCCTCGAGGTCCCGACGGCGCGTGGCGTCGTGACGGACGTCGACACCACGGCCCCGACCACGGGCCGCCGCCGCACCCGTGCCGAGCTGCGGGAACTGCTGATCGACGCAGGAATCCAGGTCCTCCGTGAGGACGGGCTCGGCACGGGCGCCGAGCACGTGACCTTCAAGCGGGTGTTCGACCGGGTGGCGGCCACCTCCGGGGTGCGGGTCACCAACGCCTCGGTCATCGGGCGGATCTGGGAGAACAGGTCCGAGTTCCAGAGCGCCGTCCTGGACTCGGTCGCCGCAGAGGAGGTCACCGACCAGGAGCGTGCCGTCATGAGGGCCACGAACGCGTTCGTGGCCTCCGTCGACCGGTCCACCCTGGAGGGTCGTCGGGCCGCGCTGCGCGAGTTCCTCAGGCTCGCCGCCGAGGCCAATCTCGCCACGGGGACTGCGTCACGCAGTTGGGCGGCGGTCGTCGGCGTGTGGGCGCTGGTGTCGGGGTCCCGCGGCTCGGTCGCCGCGGACGGGATCTACGAGGCCATGGAGCGCAGCTACGCGGCCATCGACGAGCGGAGCAACGAGGCCACCAGGATGATGATGGCGTTCCTCGGCCTCCGGCTCCGGGCGCCCCTGGACGTCGGCCAGTTCACCACGTCGTGCATGGCGTTGGTCGAGGGCTGTGCTCTGCGCGACCGCGTCGATGCCGGCATCCGTGGGATCGAGCGCCCGACCGGCCCCGGGGGGGCCATGCAGTCGTGGACCCTGCTCGGCATCGGCATGGAGGCCCTGACCGACCAGTTCTTCGAGTTCGATCCCGACTGGTCGCCCGGACCGGAGCCCTGACGGGTCCCGACCCGGGTGTCGGGGCGCCCCCCACGTCCGTCCCCCGCAGGTCCGGCCTGTAGGATCGGGCGATCATCACCTGCTCGCAGCCGACGGCCGGCACCTGGCGCCGTGGCGCGCGGGGAACGGGGTTGTGATGCGCACATCGATGAGTCCGGACACCCACACACCCATGGCCCGAACCACCTCCCCGTCCGCCGGGGCCGCCCGCCGGACCGCCCCTCGGCGGCGGCGGCCGTGAAGCTCCTGGCCTCCCAGGCGGCCGCCGTCCTGGGCGGGGAGCTGCACGGACCCGACGTCCACGTCGACGGGGCGTCGGTCGACTCCCGGACGGTGGCCACCGGCCAGTTGTTCGTGCCGATCGTGGCGGAGCGCGACGGGCACCGGTTCATCGCCGTCGCCCTCGAGGCGGGAGCGGCGGCCTACCTGACGGTGCAGCCCCCCGTCGGGGGCACCGCCGTCGTGGTCGACGACACGGCCGCGGCGCTCTGGGCGCTGGGAGGTCACGCTCGGGGACTCCTGACCGACCGGGTGATCGGGATCACCGGGTCGGTGGGGAAGACGACCGTCAAGGACCTGGTGTCCGGCGGATTGGCCGCGCGGCTGCGCACCCATGCCAACCGGAACTCCTTCAACAACGAGTTGGGAGTGCCGCTCACCCTCCTCGACGCCCCCGTCGATGCCGAGGCGGTCGTCGTCGAGATGGGTGCACGGTTCCCGGGTGACATCGCCCGGCTGTGCGAGCTGGCGCGGCCGACCATCGGCGTGATCACCTCGATCGGGTCCGCCCATCTGGAGCACCTGGGCGGCCCCGGGGGAGTCCGGGGGGAGAAGGCGTCGCTCCTCGACCGGCTCCCGGTCACCGGCCACGCCGTCCTGAACGACAGCGAGTGCGGCCCGGACGTGCGCCGCCGGACCGATGCCACCATCGTGACGTTCGGGACGTCCTCGGGGGACGTCCGGGGGACCGTGCTGGACCGCGACGCCGAGCTTCGCCCCACCGTCCGGATCGACTCGCCGTGGGGATCGGGCGTCGCCGTGCTCGCTGTCCGGGGGGACCACCAGGCGGCCAACGCCGCCGCCGCCGTGGCCGCCGCAGTGTGCGCGGGCATCGACTTCGACGCGGCGCTGGCCGGGGTGGCGGCAGCCGAAGGGACCCAGATGCGGGCCGAGTTCTGGCGGGCACCGTCAGGGCTCCGGGTGCTCAACGACTCGTACAACGCCAATCCCGACTCGGTGGAGGCGGCTCTTCGGAATCTCGCCCTGGTCGACGCCCCCAGACGGGTGGCCGTGCTCGGGGAGATGGCCGAACTGGGGGAGTCGGGAGAGCATGCCCACGAGCGGATGGGCGATCTGGCCCGGTCGCTCGGGGTCGACGTGGTCGCCGTCGGGGTGCCGGCCTACGGAGGGATGCTGGTGGCCGACCAGGCCGAGGCGCTCGACGTCGTCGCCGCGCTGCCCGCCGACAGCGTGGTCCTGGTGAAGGCCAGCCGGTCGGTCGGCCTCGACCGCCTGGCCGACCGGCTCCGGAGTGGGCGGTGACCGGCCGATGAAGGTCCTCATCTTCTTCGGGGGCCCGAGCGAGGAGCGCGATGTCAGCGCCGGGTCGATCAAGCCGTGGGTGACATACCTCCAGGCCGACCCCTCGTGCGAGGTGGCGGTCGTGTTCATCGACCGTCAGCTGCGGCCCTACCGGCTGCCGCCGGTGTACTACTACGCGAACACGTGTGCCGACTTCGAGAGCCAGCTGCGCACCCAAGACCTCGAGCTGGACTGGGACGGGGTGGCGGCCCTGGCCCGTCAGCACGACGTGGCCGTGCCCCTCGTCCACGGGGCGTTCGGTGAGGACGGCGAGCTCCAACGGCGCTTCGAGGCGTGGGGCGTCCCCTACGTGTTCAGCACGCCCGGCGCCCTGGCGCGGACGCTGGACAAGCAGCTGTGCTACGACGCACTGGCCACAGCCGGGTTCCCGGTGCCGGCCCACCGCACGGTGGAACGCGCCGCGTGGGTGTCCGACCCGACGGCGGCAGCCGCCGACCTGGCTGCGCTGGTGCCCGCGCTCGCACCCGGCGGCGACCGGGGCGATCGGCTCGTCGCGGTGAAACCCCTGGCCGGCGGGTCGTCGTTCGGCGTCGACGTGGTCCCGGCCGTGGCGGCCGACGTCGCCGCCGCGGTCGAGGAGGCGTTCGCATCGACCGACGGCCCGGTCCTGGTCGAGGAGTTCATCGGCGGGACCGAGTTCTCGGTGGTGGTGCTCGACGGCCCGGGGGGCCGGCCGACGGCGCTGGCGCCCACGGAGGTGGAGAAGCCCCCGGGGAGCCGGGTCTACGGGACCGAGGAGAAGTACCTGCACGGCTCCGGGGTGATCCACCACACCCCGATGCGGGTCGACGACGACGTCCTCCACCAGATCCGCCACCGGGCGGCCGAGGCCTTCGGTGTGCTGGGACTTCGCCACATGGCCCGGATCGACGGCTTCCGGACCGAGGACGGGACCATCGTCGTCACCGACGTCAACGGCATCGGAGGCATGGGATTCTCCAGCTTCGTCTTCCAACAGGCGGCGATGGTCGGCCTCGATCACCGCCGCCTGATCATGGGGCTGCTCCGGACCGCGCTCGGGGGGTCCGACGTGACCGACGAGGACGTGGTCGGGCAGGCGGAGGGCGCCCGTCGGATCCACGTCGTGCTGGGGGGGCCGACCAGCGAGCGCCAGGTCAGTCGCCAGAGTGGCTGCTTCGTCGGGCTGTCGCTGCTGGCCTCGGGCAACGACGTCCGCTTCCACCTGATGGACTTCCAGAGCCGGTACACCGAGATCGGGTTGTTCTACGTCCTCCACCACGACGTCGAGGAGATCCAGGCACTGGTCAACGACCCGGTCCGGAGGGCCACCATCGGGTCGGTGGGACGTGCCGTCCGGGGTGAGTTCGCCATGGCCGACGGAGCCGCCGACGCGGCATTGGCCGTGGGCCGTCCGACCTCGCTGGCCGAGGCCGTCGAGGCCGCCGACTTCGTCTTCCTCGCACTCCACGGCGGACCCGGCGAGGACGGCCGGCTGCAGCTGGCGCTCGAACGCCTGCGGCGACCGTTCAACGGGTCGGGCCCCCGGGCGGCCGACGTGGCCGGGGACAAGGCGGCGACGGCCGACCGGGCCCGAGCCCTCGGGCTCCCGGGCGTCGGAGCCCCCGCCCAACGCGAGGTGGACGTCTTCGAGCTCGGCGAGTGGCTCGAGCAGATGGACGACCCGTCGGCGGCGGCATCCCGGTACCGGCTGCTCTGTGACGAGCTGGGCGCGGAGGTCCTGGTGTGCAAGCCGGCCACGGACGGCTGCTCCACCGGGGTGAAGATCTTGAAGCGGCCCGAGGTGATGGAGCGGTTCTTCGCCGCCATCGTGTCCGAGCTCCCGGAGTTCGTCACCGACGAGACGAGGGCCGACCTGCGCGGCCGGACGCTCTCGATCGCCATGCCGGTCCCCGCGCCGAAGCGGTGGCTGGTCGAGCGGGCATTCGTGGATCCCCAGACGGTGGAGCTCCCGACCGGCGACCTGAACCTCGAGAGCCTCCGTCCGTGGTTCGGGGCCAAGCGCTTCGTGGAACTGACCGCGGCCGTCCTGGACCGTCCGGGCCGGGGCCTGGTGTCGGCGGTCCCGAGCGTGACCGTCGCCGCCGACGAGCTGACCCTCCAGCAGAAGTTCCAGCAGGGGGTCGGTACCAACCTGGCCCTCGACCTCTTCGTCGAGCCCGAGGTGGCCGAGCGGGTGCGGGAACGGGTCGAGGAGCTCGCCCGGGCCTTCGGCATCGAGGGGTACGCACGACTCGACCTGTTCTGGGACCAGGTGGACGACATGGTCTACCTGCTCGAGATCAACTCGCTGTGCGGGCTCACCGAAGCCACCGTGTTCTACTCGCAGTGGCTCGCCGACCGGGAGTCACTGCCGCCGTGGGCCGTCCTCGACAGGATCGTCCATGCGGGCCTGGAGCGGTTCGCCCGGGCGCACGGGTCGGCCGGGGCCGGCTGATGACGGGCGCGGACCACCGGTGATCCGGCTCGACGACCTGGTCGAGGCCAACCCCGGCCTGACGGCACGCGGCCCGGTCCATCCCGGCCGCTACGCCTGCTTCTGCTTCGACTCCCGACTGGTGGAGGACGGCGACCTCTTCGTGGCGGTGCGGACACAGCGCGGGGACGGCCACGACTTCGTGGCCGACGCCTTCGTCCGCGGTGCGCAGGCCGTCCTGGTCGACGATCCGTCCGCCGTCCCCGACGGCTGCCCGGCGCTCGTGGTGGACGACACAGTCGTGGCCATGGAGCGCTACGGGGCCCACGTCGTCCGCGCCTGGGGCCCACGGGTGGTGGCAGTCACCGGGACGGTCGGGAAGACCGGCACCAAGGAGTTGGTGGCCGACGTGCTGTCCACCCGGTTCACCGTGTTCCGGACTCCGGGGAACTACAGCGGCCGCTTCGGGCTGGCCGTGGCCCTCGGGGGGCTCCGACCCGAGCACGAGGTCGCCGTGGTCGAAATGGCCACCGGCCACTTCGGCGAGATCGATGCCATGTGCGCCATGGCCCCGCCCGAGGTCGGGGTCGTCACCGCGGTCGCCGCCGCCCACCTGGTCGCCCTCGGTGACGTCGACGGCGTGGCCCGGGAGAAGGGCGCACTCCTCGCCCACCTGCCTCCCGACGGGCTGGCCGTCCTCAGTGCCGACGACCCCCGGGTCCGGGCCCTCGCCGGAAACAGTGTGGCCCCGGTGGTCACGTTCGGGACCGCCGAGGACGCCGGGTACCGGGCCGAGGGTGTCGAGGTCGGCCCGACGGGCACCGTCTGCACGTGTGTGCAGGACGGGTGGCGGGGCACGGTCACCGTTCCGTGGCTGGGAGCCCACAGCGCGCTCGCCGCGCTGGCCGCACTGGCCGTGGCCGACCACTTCGGCATCGACCGGGGAGACGCCCTGGAGGCCATCGGACGGGTGGACGGGGTGCCCGGGCGGCTCCGGCCGCTGCCCGGTGCCGCAGGGAGCGTGATCCTCGACGACACCTACAACGCCGCCCCCCGCTCGGTCCATGCCGGGCTGGCCACGCTGGCTCTCCTGCCGGCCGGCAGCCGGGTGGCCGTGCTCGGTGACATGGCCGAGCTCGGGGACGCGAGCGAGGAGCTCCATCGCCAGGTGGGGAGGCACGCCGCCGGGGTGGTCGACCTCCTGGTGACCCAAGGGAACGCCGCCGCGTGGATTGCCGACGCGGCCGTGCGAGCCGGGCTCCCGTCCGAGCGGGTGGCCATCACCTTTACCGTCGAGGACGCCACCGCCGAAGTGGCGCGCCGCCTCGGCCCCGATGTGGTCGTCCTGGTCAAGGGGAGCGCCGCGGCGCGAATGGAGCAGGTCGTCGAGCGGCTGCTGGCCGAGGGCGCCGACCCCGGAGAGCTGCTGGTGCGCCAGGACCGCGCCTGGCGCTCGATCCGCATCGTCCAGCCCGACCGGCCCACCTGGCTCGAGATCGACCTGTCGGCGGTCGGCCACAACGTACGGCTCCTGGCCGAACGGGCCGGCCGGGCCGAGGTGATGGTGGTGCTCAAGGCCGACGCCTACGGCCACGGCGCCGTGCAGGTGGCCCACACCGCCTTGCGCAACGGTGCCACCCAGCTGGGCGTGGCCTGCGTGCCCGAGGCCCGAGCCCTGCGCCAGGCCGGCATCCGGGCCCCGGTGCTGGTGCTCGGCTACACGCCCGGGTGGCAGGGCCGTGAGGCGGTGGGGCTCGGACTCTCGCTGGCCGTGTTCGACCTCGGGACGGCACGTGGGCTCGGCCGGGCGGCCCGGGCCCTCGACTCGACCGTCGCCGTCCACGTGAAGGTGGACACCGGGATGCACCGGCTCGGGGTCCCCGTCGAGGACGTGCCCGGGTTCGTCGAGGAGCTCCGGGGTATCGAGGGCCTCGAGGTGGCCGGGCTGTTCACCCACTTCGCCTGCGCCGACGATCCGTCGCCCGCCGGGGTGGCGACCACCGACGCCCAGGTGGCGGCGTTCCGCCGGGTGATCGACCGGCTGGACGGCACCGGCATGCTCCCCGACGTCGTCCACGCTGCCAACAGCGCCGGCCTGCTGTGCCGGGACGACGCCACCTTCGACCTGGTCCGCCCGGGCATCGCCGTCTACGGACTGCCCCCGGGACCCGGCGTCCCGGTCCTCGGGCTCCGACCGGCACTGGGGTGGAAGTCCCAGGTGGCCCAGGTGCACTCCCTCGGGGTCGGTGACGCCGTCGGCTACGGCCACACCTGGACGGCGACGCGGCCCAGCCGTGTGGCCACCGTGCCGGTCGGGTACGCCGACGGACTCCGTCGGGCCCCGTCCACCTGGCGGTACGTGCTGGTGCGCGGCCGTCGGGCCCCGGTGGTCGGCCGGGTGTCGATGGACCAGATCTCGATCGACGTGACCGACGTGCCCGGGGTGCGTCGGGGCGACGAGATCGTCCTGATCGGCCGCCAGGGCGGGGAGGAGCTGCCGGCCACCCTCGTCGCCGAGTGGCTCGGGACCTCCTGCTACGAGGTGGTGGCCGAGATCCTGGCTCGGGTGCCCCGCGTCAACTGATCACCCGGTCGACCAGGTCCGCGCCCTCTGCCTCCCGCCTGGTCTGACTGACGGTTCACCACGCTCGGGTCCGAGCCGCGGGTTCGCGGATACCCAGACGGTTGCAACCATGCGTAGCGGCGCGTGGCGCGTGGCGCGAGGTGTGGCGCGAGGCGGAAATCGGCGGAGGTTCGGACATGGCGGAAGAGGAGCGAGCGACCCGGCGGGTGGCGGTGGTCGGTTGATGACGACAGTTGGCCACCCACGAGGCGGTGTGTCGACAGGTGCCGGCCGAGGCGGAGGGTGGCGTCCCGACCGCCGGCATCCTGGCGGGGATCCGGGCCGACAGCTGGCGGGCGTCGGTCACCGATGCCGTCCAGGTGTTCGAGCGCACCCGGCACCAGGTGCGCCTGATCCTGGTGGCGATGGTCGTCGGCGAGGGCGCGTCCGTCGCCGATGTGACCAGGAATTGGGGGGTGTCCCGTCAGCTCGCCTCCCGGTGGGTACAGGAGTGCTCGGGGCCCCTGGGGTGGGTTCCGGTGGCTTGTCGGCCGGCGACCGGCCGAACTGTAGGCGGCAGACCACGTTGCCACCGAGTTGCAACTCGGTGGAACCGTTGCCGCAGTCGCTGATTGTCGGTATCGTGGCACTGTTCGTTGCAGGGATGGGCCGGACGTTCCGGCCCATTGTGTCGGACCAAGGTCCCGAGGGGCGGCTCTGATGTTTGACAAGAAGAGGATCATCTGGTGGGAGACCGAGCCCGTCGTGTCCGGGACCGACGAGGCCCGTGTGCGGGGATCTCATGAGGACTCCGGACGGCGCCGTGCCGCACGGTCCCCGTACTACGGTCCCGTCACCATCGTCAGCGACGGTGACGATGGTGACGACGTACTCCGCTTCGCCGCCAGCTGAGTCCGGTGGCCGGCAGCACGTGACCGGTCACCCCCGAGCCGTCGCTCCCCCGACGCGCGCCGCGTCGGTGTCCGTGCGGCGGTAGTCGGCCGGGAGCTCGAGCTCCCGCCGGTGGCCGGGGTAGCAGGTGGCGACCATCAGCCCACCGGTCACGATGGCCAGCACCCCCGCGGCATAGGCCCAGTTGGCGCCGGACAGGAACGAGGCACGCGCCCCACTGACGATCTGGGCGGCGTAGGCAGGCTCGGTCCGGGCCAGCGCTGACGCGCTCGAGTACGAGCGCTCGAGGGCACTGGTCACCGAATCCCCGACGGAACGCCCCGACGCCGAGATCCGCTGGGCCACTCCGGCGGCGTACCCGGCGGTCAGGATGGCCCCCAGGATCGACTGCATGATCGATCCGCCGAGATCCCGCTGGAGGTCGGCGGTCCCCGAGGCCATCCCCGCCCGGTGCACCGGCACCGACCCGGTCAGCGAGTGCGACGCGGGCGTGCCCGACAGCCCGACGCCGATCCCCATCAGGACGAAGGCCAGCGCGACCACCGCATAGCCCGAGGTCGCCGTCCAGGTCACCAGCATCACCACGAACGCGGCCAGCAGGAAGGTGTACCCGCAGAGCAGGGTGACCCGGGAGCCGAACCGCCCGATGAGCCGGGCCGAGACCGGTGCGGCGGCGATCATGGCCACGGCTGCAGGCAGGACCGAGGCGCCGGCCCGCAGGGTCGAGTACCCCAGCACGTTCTGGAGGAACTGCTCGCCGACGAACATGGCCTCCATGAGGGTGCCGAACACGATGAGACCGGCCACGGCCGCCACCCAGAAGAGCCGACGCCAGGCGACGTGGAGGTCGAAGAGGGGCTCGGGGGCCGTCCGCTCACGGAGGTAGAAGCCGGCCAGTGCCACCAGGGCCACCCCGCCGGCGGTCAGCGCCACCGTTCCCTCGCCGGGGCTGGGGGCGACGTTGATGGCCACCACCAGGGCCACGATCCCGACCACGGACAGGGCCCCGCCGAGGTGGTCGACGGGCTGGTCGGTCTCGTTCACGTGGCTCGGGATCAACACCACGGCCATGGCCAGCGCCCCCAGCGCCAACGGGGCGGTGAGCAGGAACACCGAGCCCAACCAGGCGAACGTCAGCAGCCAGCCGGCCAACAGCGAGGCGAAGGCGATCATGGCTCCACCGACCGCAGACCACAGGGCGATCGACCGGGTCCGGGCCGGGCCGTCCCACTGAGCGGTGATCAGGGCGAGCGTGGTGGGGAACGCCATGCCGGCCGCCACCCCTCCGAGGACCCGGGCCACGATGAGCACCCCGATCGACGGGGCCCATGCAGCCAGGAGCGCCGTGGGCACGGTGGCGGCCATTCCCAGGACGAGCATGAGCTTGCGCCCGTAGCGGTGGCCGACGGCGCCCCGGTAGAGGACGGTCCCGGCCAGGCCGAGGCTGAAGCCGACGCTGACCAGGTTGAGCTCGTCTGCGAGGCCCTGAACTGCACACCGATGTCGGGGAGGGCCACGTTGGCCACCGCCAGGTTGAGGTTGGCCACGGCGGCGACCGACGCCAGTGCGGTGAGCACCCACCACTGCCGGGCCGGCACGGTCGACGGCGCGACGGGTGCGACGGGCGTGCCGGTCGCGCTCACCGCGGTGCCCAGCAGGTCGCCGTCATCGGCACCATGAGGACCGACGGGCCGCGGCCCCGGGCGCATGGGCGACGACGGCCCGGTGCCGGTCGGGTGGCGGCCACCCACCGGGCGGACCCGTATCCTTGGCGGGCATGGCCGCTCCGTCCCCGTCCCCCCGCCCGCTGTCCGGTCTGTCGGACACCTTCCTCGGCCCCGCCCTCGACGCGTTCCACGTCGACTTCGTCCCGGCGGATCCCCAGCCCTCCTGGTTGCGCTGGGCAGTGGCCACGGTGGTGTCCCTGGCAGGGTCCCTGGGGGTCGACGCCGCGTTGGTGGCCATCGGCAAGGCGGTGTTCCCGTCGACGGCGCAGTTCCCGCACTTCCACTTCTCGAGCTACGCCAAGCTCACGGTGATCGGCGTGCTGATCGCCTGCATCGGATGGCCGGTGGTCACCCGGATCTCGTCACGGCCGCGCTGGCTGTTCCTCCGCCTGGCCGTGGCCGTCACCGTGGTGCTCCTGCTGCCCGACGTCTACATCTGGATCCGGGGACAGTCGGCACCGGGCGTACTGGTCCTGGTGGTGATGCACCTGGCCATCGCCCTGGTGACCTACAACGCCCTGGTGCGGATCGCACCGGCGGGGGAGTCCCGGACCGCAACCGCCACGGACACCCACGGGGGGGTGGCCCGTGCCTGAGGGATTGAATTCAACGGGGAGCGACCTGGCGACCGGGGGGCCCGGCGCGACCGGTGGCCATCAGGAGATTCGCCCCCCGGGTCACCCGGCCGCCATCCACTGGCTGGCCGACTACGTCTACGGAACCATAGCTACGCTGGTGGCCCTGGCCGGCCTCACCTTCCAGGCCAATCCGGGCGAGCTGACCACGGCCGGTGTGGTCATCGTCGGTGCCATCGCCATCTGGTGGGCCCACATCCTGTCCCGGCTCGTGTCCAAGCGGTCGGGGGACAGCCTCCAGCTGCGGGTCACCGACGTGGTGGCCGAGGCACGGGGCTCGTGGTCGATCGTCACCGCGGCGGTTCCGGCCACCCTCATCTTCGTGCTGGCCGCGGCCCACCTGTGGACCGTCCATACCGCGTTCGTCCTCGCCGACGTGGTCGGGGTACTGGCCCTTGCCGTCGTCGGCATCGGCACGGCCGGTGGGAGCGAGCGGCCCCTGCTCCGGCGGATCGCCTACGTCCTCGGCCTGGTCCTCGTGGGGGTGGCCATCGTGCTGCTGGAGGCGGGCGTCCACCTCCTCTGACCGCCGGACCCACCGGAGGGCACCCCCGGGTAGCCTGAAGCGTGCGGAGGCGACCGTTCCGGCCCGGTGGGGCGCAGGGCGGGTGGACCCACAGCGGAGGACGACGATGACCGACCAGGCCCGGGACGTGCACGGGGCGACACCACCGCTCCCTCCGCTGACCGAGGCGGAGCTCGTCGGGCTGGCGATGGCGTCGGAGCCGCTCCCCGTACCTGCGGCCGACGCCGTCCCCCTCGCCGTCTACCTCGGCCAGGAGGCGGGTCTCCTGCCCGACTGGTACATGCCGGCACCGATGTCCCGATTGCGGCCGCGCTGGCGGACCCCGGTCGTCCTGGGCCTGGTGGCGGCGTTCCTCCTGATCGAGGCGTTCGGGCTCTGCAGCATCTTCGGGCAGGTGGTGCCAGCGTGACCGCAGGGTCCCCCGACCGCGGATTGACCACGGAACACGGTGGACTGACCACGCGGCGTGCAGAATCGGTTGCAGTCTGTGGGTCGAGTGGCTCCGTGATTGCGAGTGCCCGCGCCGCCGTGCATGATGGATGGACAGGGAACAGCGGATCTACCGACCGCACGAGGCTCCGGGACGTAAGTCCCGAGAAGAGGACGACATGAAGACGATGAAGTGGACGCAGCAGATCTGCATCGGTTCAGGGTTGGCCCTGGCGTCGTTGTTCGTCGTCCCGACCGCCTCCGGTGCCGCCGACATGGGGAACTACACTGGTGGCACGCCGCCCACGGTGAGTGCCAACACGGTGCCGCCGCCCACGACGACTGCACCCGTCCAGACGTCGGCCTCGGTGGCCGACGGATCCTCGTCCCTCCCCTTCACCGG
>Ga0209048_10004840_pt1 | contig 12812 bp, 12 predicted proteins | sample FrelakmetCRP12CR_FD_187146 | JGI IMG/M metagenome (GOLD analysis project Ga0209048, IMG submission 187146) | Freshwater lake sediment microbial communities from the University of Notre Dame, USA, for methane emissions studies - CRP12 CR (SPAdes)... | ecosystem: Environmental > Aquatic >... | reverse complement strand
CCGCGATGGCAGGCGCCCTGCTGCCATCGCACCCGCCCCTCGAGTCATTCGGTGAGGGATACGGGCTCGGCTCACGCGTGCCGCTGACAATGTCGGGGTTACCTCCAGGCTTCCTGTACGGTCGCCACATATGTTCACCGCGGTGACGTACCGCATCGCGACAACCCACACGTTCGACGTCCTGGTCTCCGCGGTGGAGACCGGAATGACCGACCGTGACTTCTACGCGCAGCTGGAGCTCCCCGACATCGAGGCCCCGAGGTCCTTGGACGCGAGGAGGACGGCGCGAACGTAGCCTTCACCGTGCGGATGCGCTTCTGCGGCCACCTCGATGCCATCGCCAGGAAAGTCGTCGCTGCGACCCTTGGGAAACGTGGCTCGTGGCCGCGTGATTTGTCAGGCGATGTCGAGGAACCGTCGCAATGCCTCGCGAATGATTTCGCTGGTCGTGGTGTGTTCTGCTTCGGCGCGCTGATCGATCGCCGCGCGCAACTCGGGATCGATCCGGACCGGAACCACTTCCGCCGGAGCGGAACCGATCAACGGTCGACCACGCTTGTGCGCCGTGAGGATCTCGACGTCGTAGTCACCTCGCTCGGCCTCGTCGGCGATCTGTTCGATCTCAGAATCCGGCAGCGCTCTCCCGCTACGCGTCCGATACGTCTTCTCGCTCATTCGTCGTCACCAACTTCCGGGAGCAGCGCCCACATCGAGCGACGCAACTTCATGGCATGAACAACCAAACGACGATCGTTCTCGAGCTCGATCACAATGATCTCCAACAGGTTCGCATCTCGATCAGGACCGACGACAAACGTCTTGGATGGATCAGCGTCCGGTTCGAACTCGACACCGACGAGCGCATGATCGAGCGCATGCACGATGTCGGCGTCAGCAATCCCGTGTCGCCGCGCTGATCCGTGCATCTCAACATCCACTTATCGTAATACGCTTTCTGAGGCTGAACGGGCGAAGACCACAACGACCTCGGAACGCAAGACGCCCGAGGCAGCGTTGCCTCGGGCGATCGTATCGAACATTTGTTCGGGGTGTCGGAGGAGTGACTCGTACCCTGACCCCACATGGTGGCGCTGGGGGCAACTTCCTCGTCGCCGCATGAGACCGCCAGTTGATGCCGTGACCGGGATCCTCGGTTGTCGCTCCGGTGTCGGGCAGGAAACGGATCCCGAGGGTCAGGGTCGGCTACGCCGAGGTGTTGCGGAGTCGGGTCATCCCGCGGCTCGGCGCGGTGACGCTCGTCGAACTCACGCCGACCGTCACGGTCAGCGGAGCGAGATGAAGGCGATCACTGCGCCTACGACGATCAGCGCGCCGATCAGGAGACTGGCCGTCTTGAGCCATCCCGGAGAGTTACCCAGACCCATCGTGTCGGCGATCGCGGAGCGCTCGCGCGCTTGTTCGTGCTCGGCCGCCCTGGGCGACGTGCCCACCTTCGGGAGGTGCTGCGGGCGATTGCCGCTCTTCCCGCCGCCCTTGCGCCGCTTCTTCATGCCGCTCGAACCCATGGGCGGCAAACCTAGCCGGTGGGCAAGCGCGGCAGCGCGGTGCGCGCGGCGGGTCCGGCCCGAGCCGTGGGCTTCGCGACCGTGGGTCTGCTGGCACGGTTCTCAATGTCGAGCCCGATGCGCGTGGGCTGGTGCACGCTCTTTCGCCGAGGGTGGAGCAGCGCGCCAATTGCCGTGCGGGGATGAGTCGGGCACATGCAGCTGAGTAGGTCCGGCCTGCAATGGGCTCCGATCAGACCTCCTCGAGCGCCTCTCCAAGTGCCTCGAGACCCGGGCGATGAGTGAGTCCGATGAGGATGTGACCGACGGTCAGTGCCACCGCCACTGGGAGCTCGACGATTTCCATCGCGACGAGGATTCCCAGTCCGGCGTAGTAGGCGAGATGTTCCAGGGGTGGAGTCTCGAGGCGCGCTCCGTCCACGGTGAGCAAGGCCCGGTGTCCGCCGCGTTCGGTGACAATCGATACGTTGATGTCGGGCATTTCGAGCTCCTTCGAGCGTGTCGTGTGATGCGAGCTTCGCGCGACCTCGTTCAAACAGCGGAACGCGATCTTCGGGACCAGCGTCTTTGGGCGCGCCGGGTGAACCTCAGGCGGTCGGAGGTGTGTTCGGTAGTAGGGTCGGTGGCATGACGAAGGGAGCATGCCGTGTCGGATGAGTCCACTACTTCGGTCAAGGCCAGGAGCAAGTCGGCCGGGGCAACACCCGAGGAAACGAAGACCTCGAGCGATTACGTGCTGCCGATGGTTCATGTGCGGGTACCCGCCACGGCAGTGAATGCCGGCTTCTGGGGCGGTCTTGCGGGTGCGGTGGCACTCGGCGCGGTCGACCCGCCGCTCGGTCTTCTCGTGGGTGCCGGGGTCGTGATTGCCCGCCATCAGTCCACGCGATAGTTCCGCCGACTGCTGAGCTTCGGCCCGCCGGCGGAGTTCGCTTCCGCAGCGGACGGCAGGTGCGCAACGTCGGCGTGATCGCGGTGGTCCCTGATGCGTTCGCCCAACTCGGCGACGGCCCACGGAACCGCGACGGACGCGGCGGTCGCTCCCGCCGACGCGCCCGCGGCGATGCACCAGCCGACCGGGCCCAATGGGCGACATCCAAAGAACTGACTCACGCCCGGCGTCTCGATCACGACGACGAGCGTGGCGACGCTGACCGCGGTGGCGCCGAGGACCAGGGGGCTGCGCCCGCCGACAACCACGGTCTGACCCAACTGGGTCCCGACGAGCGCGGCGAGCGCGACCGTGCGCGCGCGAGTCGGTGTGCCGGTCATACGCGCGGCGACCCATGCGGCGGTGGCGCCGGTCGCGGTCGCCCCGGCCCGGATTGCGATCTGGCGGGTGAGGCGGCCACCGAGCGACGCGTCGGGTCCGGCGTGCAGCAATGTTTCGGCGGCATGGTCGGGTGGTTCGCGGAGCGCGATCGCAAGCGCGGGTGCCATGTCGGTGAGGAGATTGACGAGGAGGAGCTGGCGCGGGTTCAGCGGCGAACTGCCGGTAGCCGCCGCTCCGACGAGGATGAATCCGAGCTCGCCGAGGTTGCCCCCGACGAGGATCGCGACCGCATCGCGTACCGAGTCCCACATTGCCCGGCCCTCGGCGATGGTGTCGACGATTGTCTCGATGCGATCGTCGACGACCACCACGTCGGCTGCGGCGCGTGCAGCTGCCGTGCCGCGGCCACCGAGAGCGATGCCGGCATCGGCTCGGCGGATCGCGGCCGCGTCGTTGGCGCCATCGCCGGTCATCGCGACGGAGTGGCCGGTGCGTTGGTAGGCCTCGACGATCCGCACCTTCTGCAGTGGGGTCACTCGTGCGAACACGGCGACGTCGGGCAGGACACGATCGAACTCTTCGTCGGAGAGCCGATCGAGGTCGGGGCCGGCCAGGATACGACCCCCGTTGAGGAGGCCGAGCTCGGCCGCGATCGCTTCGGCGGTGCTCGGGTGGTCGCCGGTGATCATCGCAACGCGCACGCCCGCGGCATTCAGTTGCCGAACTGCGGCGGCCGCGGTCGGGCGCACCAGGTCGGCGAGGGCCACGAAACCGACGAGCTCGAGCCCCTCGACGTCGGCAACGTCGCCGAGATCGGTCGCACCGTTCGCGCGCGCCACGGCGACCGCGAGCACGCGCAGGCCCCGGCGTCCGAGCTGTTCGACGTGGTCCCCGAGCACGTCACGGGCCGCGGCGTCGAGCGGGACGGCCGCGCCGTCACGTCGCCAGGTGTCGGCAAGGGGAACGACCTGTTCGGGCGCGCCTTTCACGGTCACGAACGCGTCGCCGTTGCCGGCATTACCGAGTACGGCGTGGTACCCGCGGCGCGACTCGAACGGAATCTCGTCGAGCCGGTCCCATGCATCGAGGCCGTCGACGTCCGTAACCCCTGCCGCGGTGGCACCGACGACGATCGCACGATCGGTGGCGTGCGGGAGTAGGTCATCGCCTTCGACGACGGGTGTCGCGCGGAGGGCGGCCGACAGCACGGCGCGGCCGTGGGCACCGAGCGCGTCGATGCGCTCTTCGCGGGCGCCGTCGGAGACGCACACGAGCGAGATGGCGCCGTGGGTGAGGGTGCCGGTCTTGTCGAAACAGACCTGGTCGACTCGGCCGAGGGCCTCGAGGGCGCGTGGAGTGCGTACCAGTACGTTGCGGGATGCGAGTCGGCGCGCCGCGGCGACTTGTGCGACCGTCGCGAGCATCGGGAGTCCTTCGGGTACCGCGGCGACCGTGAGGGCGACGCCCGCACCCACCGCGTCACGGACCGGGCGCCGATAGAGAAAGCCCAACCCGGTGACCACGGCGCCGCCGGCCAGCGTGACCGGCACGGTGAGGCGTGTAAGTGACGCGAGGCGTACCTCGACACCCGAACGGGGCGGCGCGGCCGCGGCGGCGGCGCTGCGCCCCGTCTCCGTGTCGCGACCCACCGCGACGACGAGCGCGACCGCGCGGCCGGCGGCGATCGCGCTGCCCTCGTAGAGCATCGACGTGCGTTCTGCGACCGGTGCGCCCGGCGTTGGGTCGACGGCTTTGGTGACCGGTAGCGACTCGCCGGTGATCGCGGATTCGTCGGCCTCGAGGGCCACGCCTTCGAGGAGCCGACAATCGGCCGGGACCGTGTCGCCGGCGGCAAGTTCGATCACGTCGCCCACGACAAGTCGCTGGGCTGGAAGCTCTCGCACTTCACCCGCAACCCGCACTCGCAGCAGTACGTCGCCCTTCTCCTCGAGGACGAGCAGCGAGCGCTCGGTCTGCACACGTTGCGCCGCGCCCACCAGGGCATTGACGCCGACGACGCCGCTCACCAGCGCGGCATCCGTGATCGATCCGACGGCGGCGGACAGCGCGGCGCCCAGGGCGAGTACCGGCGTGAGCGGGTTGTTGAGCTCGTCGAACGCAGCACGAACGACGCCCACCGGCGCGTGCACTGCCCGCGCGGTGCTGCCCGCCCGACGCCGGTCCTGTTCATTCGACGCAAGCCCCGCGGCCGAGCTCTCCAGAAGATCGAGCGCCTCGTCGGGATCGAGCTCGTGCCACGGGTAGCGCGGCCCGGGACGCGGGACCGGTCGCTGCCCGGCCTGCAGGCCCGTGACGCCACCCATGATCACCGAAAGCAGCGCGGTCGCGTTGATCGGGAGGAGTGCCCGCTGTGCGGCGGAGCGACTCGGACCCGCGAAGGCCCACACGGCGCCCGTCGACGCCCCGGCCAGCGCGAGGAGCGCGCTCCGTCGGCTCACGTCGCGCGCCGCGGCGATGGCGTCGACGACACGCCACGCGTTGGCCAACCCGGGACCGATCACCAGATGTGCACCCCACGGCGCCGGCTCGCCGGGAACCTCCACCCCGAGACCGATGTCCGCGACGCGCAGCGCGGCCGGATCGTGGCCGGCGACGAGCATCGTCACCCGGCCCGCCGCTTGCAGGTCGTGGAGCTCGTCGACCAGACGCCGGGCAACCAGGCGCTGCGCGATCTGCAGGTGCCCCGCGAACGCGTCCGTGCCGCCGACGAGGAACACCTCGAGTCCTGCGCCCTGAGCAGCCTTCACCAACTCGTCGGCGAGCGGTACCGGTTCCTGCAAAACCGCGACGAAGCCTTTGAGGTCGTCGCCCCGCCACAGTCCGAGGACTCGACGCCCACCCGCGCCCACGAGTCGGCCACGGTTCTTGGCCCCCCGGGGCAGGGGGCCCGTGGTGAGGAGCGGCCCCAGCGCCCACGCGCCGTGCCGGCGTACCGTGACGGGGTCCTTGGGGTCGAAGAGGCCACGGGCGCGCAGCGTGCACTCCACGACATCTACGTGCTCGCCGAACGGGACGATGTCGTCGATGAACCAGTTGCCCGACATCACGACATGTGCCTCGAGCACCAGCACATCCACCCGATCGAGGCGACGCAACACGGCGGGATCCATCGTGATCACATCGTGGGCGGCGAGCTCGCGGCCGAGCTGGGCCGCGAAGGCCTCGCGTCCCAGCGTCGCAGCCTTCGGGATCCCGGTGAGCAGGAGATCCGACGCCCGGCGAGGGTCGCGCGTCGCGCCGAGCGCGACCGCAACGGCAGCGAGGGAGCCAATCGCCGCGCGATCCGAATAGCGCTCGATCGGACCATCAGGCAGGGCAACCGGTCGAGGCACAAACACGAACGCATTGCGGCGCACGCTCTCCCGGTCTCGCACCAGCTCCGGTTCCCGTCGGTGCCACACCGCACGCCGAGCCTGCAACTCGCCGACGGCTCCGACGCGGTGCGTGATGTCCACAACGAGGCCGAGCGGCCCCTGGCCGAGCGCCTGCGCGAACGCGTTCGCCGTCACCAGCGTGACATCGGCGGCGGGACGGCCGATCCGGTTCTCCAAGAACCGTCGCACGCGCGGCTGGCTGTCCGCGATCGAGATGACACCGGGGATCTCCGCCGGGATGCGCACCACCCGTAGCGCCTGCACCCCCGTCGCGACACCGATGCCGACGACGTCGGCGACGATCGCGAACACGTTGCGTTGGATGGGTTCGCGGTCGGCCGGATGGTCCGGACGGTCGTGGGGAAACCGTTCGTCTCCGGCACCGTGCAACTCCTCGACCGTCTCGATCGTGTCGACGAAGTCCTCCGCACTTACGGAACCGGGATCGAAGACGATCACCGCCCGCCCCACGATGGCGTCGACCTCGGCCCAGTCCACGCCGTCGAGACGCTCGAGCGCGGCCTTGACATCCTCGACGAGCGCGGCTCGCTCCGGCCGGTGCGCGCCTCGCACTTCGATGTGCGCGCGACGGCCGTCAGACGAGACCGACGAGCGTCGCTGTCGCCGCCCCTCCGCATTGCCCAGCCAGGCGAAGATGCCCCGCACCCGCGGCAAAGGATTCAGATCGCGGGGCGTGGGCAGGCGGGGCGTGGGCAGGCGGGGCGTGGGCAGGCGAATCGTCGGCATGGCTCAGATGAGGTTGGCCGGCACGGCACGGCCATGGCCGGCGCCGCAAGTAGAGGGGCCTCGCGGACAGGAGAGCAGCGTCACCTTCGCGCTGAGCAGCGGCTCAACCTTCCCGCAGGTCAGCGGAGCCGAACGCAGCACGTTGTCGGGCACGTTCACGCAGGTCCTTGCTCTATCAGCGCAACCTCGAAGAGATTCAAGTTCATGGGCGGCCGCTCGCACCGCGGACGTCGCGGACAGCACCAGGAGACGCCGTGACCCGACCCGCCAACCTCGGCTAGACAGTAACTCCTCGGCAAGAAGGCCGCCGGATCACCCTGATCGCATGCTGCTGGCGGAATCCGCGGACTCCGTCCCTCCGCTCGTCCATGCACATGCCGCGAAGAATCACGGCGGCCTGCTCCTCGAGAAGCTCGAGGAGATCATCGTCAAGGACAAAGAACCAGGGTGCCTTCATCCTGCACGTACCACCGATCGAGCCGCGTGCGAGGTTCAGGCCGCGGGAACGGGACGCATCCGCTGCAATACGTGCTTGACCGCAATCTCGGCCAGCGCGATCAATGCGGTCACGAACAGCTTCGCCAGGAGCTCTTCCATCTGGTTCCCTTCGGAGTCGTGATCTCGATGATCTTCTCCGCCAAGATCACCGTAAGGAACCCACGTTCCGAATCCGTGCACAGCCGCCTGCGCAAAGCCGCAGAGCCGCTGAACGGTTGGTGAACGCGACGTCAGCACACACCGTGGTTGCGCGGAACAGACCGTCGAGCAATACCTGACGTCAGTCGCGCAGCGTGCATTCAGGCTCCGCGATGGCGGCCTCGGCCGGGCAGGTGTTCGAGCGCCGCGAGACCCTCGGGGCTTCCCGGCCAATGCCGCATGAGTACCTCATCGCCCGCGCTACGGACGACAGTTCTCAGGACCAGATACGTGAGGATGACGTCGTCTGCCATCCCGATGAAGGGGATGAAGTCGGGAATCGCGTCGATCGGAGAGGCCATCCACACCACCAGGATCCAGATTCGGACTGGCAAGCGGCGGGCAAGCGTGCGGTCACCAGCGAGGCGGTACACCAGACGAACGAGGTCCGGCATCAGGGGCCCGCTGAAATCGGGCCCGACTGAACCGTCACCGCGTTTGGCTCGTCGCAGCATGAACCCACGGCTCCGCTCCCCCATCGTCGCTCAGCGACCTCGACGCCGTCCTGCAGGAGATCCTGCACCCGAATGCCGCAGAGTGCGTGGCGCGTCACGGCCGTGTCGGTCAGGGGGTCGACGTTCGGAACTGCGTGACGTAGCGTTCGAAGTCCCAGCCGGGCCGGCCGGGGCCACCATCGAGGAAGCCCGCGGCGGCGGCGCGCCCGTTCTCGAAGAGTTGTTCTCGCTCGCCGACCGTGATGCCGAAATCGGTGGCGCGGATACTGAGCGAGTCGACGAAGATCGTCCGCGCAATGACGTCAGGCCGATCGAGATGGATTTGGTCGTGGAATCCCATCATGGTGGCGAGCATCGCTTCGGCGAGGCTGACTGGACCGTGCACGTCGTGTTGGACGCCGAGCAGCGCGTCGGGTCGGGCCGAAAGCTTGATGCCGAACGTCGGCCACCGTGGCGCCTTGCCGTCGGTGCGGTCGAAGACGTCGACGGGGAAGTTGGAGAGCATGCCCCCGTCGACGAGCCACGACTTCTTCCCACTTCGTTGGCGCAGCTTGACCGGCTCGTAGAAGAACGGGATCGACATGCTGGCGCGCACAGCATCGACGACCGCGACGCCCTCCGGTTCGATGTCGTACTCGGGGTAGTCCCACGGTAAGCGGCGAAGGCGGCCCTCGGAGACGTCCGATGCCAGCGCCACCAATCGGAACCGCTGCTCGGGCGGAAGGGCACTGCCGGCGTCGTCGTCGCGGAGATCCGCGAACGTCCGAACGGCATGGCTCTCGAGAGTGTGTCCGAGCCATTCCCGGAGGTAGTCGCCCTTGTTGGCACCCTCGGAGAACAGGATGCTCAGGGCCTGACCGGGGAGCCCGAATCGAGAGAGGGCCGTCGCGTCCCGGAACCGTGTGTAGTCGACCGAGCGCATGACTTCGCCGAGCTGGGTCGAGGACATGCCCGCCGCGACGAGCGAGCCGACGATCGATCCTGCCGACGTGCCGGCCACACGATGGAACCGGTAGCCGCGTTCCTCGAGTACCGAGATCGCTCCGACCAGGCCGATTCCCTTCACGCCTCCGCCTTCGAGCACCAAGTCCGCGTCCAACGACGACCTCCAGGGATCCAGCGCTGCCGCGACCGGCAACAACCGACGCCGGTCCCGATCATGACGCAACGCGCCTCGGCGTGCGCGTTCGTGTCAACGGCGGTTGAATGTCGAGGTCTTCGAGTGAGCCACCCCCGCCCTTCAGTCAGGTCCTGAAAGGAGGAGATGTCTTAAGGTGGGATCACGCCGCGCAACAGTCGCGTCGGCGTTGGCGGCGGGAGGAGCACCGATGACCGACAAGTCCGTGTTCAGCGAGAGCGAGTGGCATGCGTTGACCGATGCGCCGCTGCTCGTCACGGCCGCGATCTTCTTCGCGGGCGAGCACGGCCCGATCTCGATGATGAAGGAGGCGAGCGCGAGCGCCCGGTCCATCTCGAAGCCGGGTGAGCGCGGCGTCGCGAACGAGCTCATCGGGCAGATCGTCGCGGAAGCCAACACGAAGGAAGCGCGCGCCGAGATGAAGGAGCACCGGGGCCCAACACCCCAGGCCGCGATCGAGAGCGTGCTGCATGACCTCGAGCCCGCAGCGGCCGTGCTGAAGAAGCTGCCGCCCGACGAAGCCGCGCAGGTGGCGGCATGGTTCGTCGCCATCGCGGAGGCGGTCGCGCAATCAGCCAAGACAGTGAACCCCGACGAGCAGGCGACCATTCAGAAGCTCGCCGCGCTCTTCGGCGTCACAGCAGGCTGAGTCGACCGGTCCCAGCAATCTCCTAGCAGACGGCTTGAGCCATACCGCCGTCGATCACGCGACGCGCAGGCGACCAGCGCGTAGCGATCCCCGGTATCTCGTGGCACCGAAGCGTCGGATGCTCCGCTGCGATCTCCTCGAACACGCAACCCATACGTCGACCATCGACTGTTACTCGCGTCGGAACGCGACGATGACGAGATTGGACGCGTCCGAGAAGTCATCGGGAAGCTCGAGCGCACGACCCTCCAGGTCTCGCGCCGCGAGATGCGGGAATCGAATCACCGCGGACGCATTGGCTGCCGATTCGCTCAAGCGCCCCCACCCCTGTGGCCGCGCACGACCCGCGCGCCTTCGGGTAGACAGGGTGAATGCGAATAGCTTTCCGATTCGTTGGCCTTGCGTTGGTCATCTGCTTGGTCGGCGGGTGTTCCTCGGGCGGGCGACGATCGGGCAGTTCATCGACGACTCGTCCGTCGATTGCTTCGCGTCAGGTCACGTCGACGACCCGGAGGATGACCGCATCGAACGCGTCGAGCGCCTCGAGTACGGTCTGAACGACGTACTATGGCGACGCGCGACGGACCGGGCTCGCGACCGATGGTCCGTCGCCCGCGAGCAGCGTGCGCGAGCAATGGACTTCATCGAAGCTCGACGGCGACGTGTACACGCAACCACTCCTCGTCGGAAGTCGGGTCGTCATCGCGACCGAGCACGACACCGTCTACCCGTTGAACGCCACGGATGGTGCCATCGTCTGGCAACGCCACCTCGGCGAACCGGTCGCTGGTTCCTCGCTGCCGTGCGACAACATCGATCCCGTTGGCATCACCGGCACCCCGGTCGTGGATGTTCCGACGAACCGCATCTATGTCGTCGCCATGGTCCAGTCGGGCCAGCACATGTTGTTCGAGCTCGACGCCACAACGGGTCGCGTCATCGCGTCGACGCGCGTCGACGCGAACGGCGTGGACCCTGCGGTACGCAACCAACGCAGGGCGCTGACGCTCTCGAACGGCACGATCTTCGTCCCTTACGGGGGCCGGTACGGCGATTGCGGCGACTACCACGGCGGGTTGGTGGCGGTCACGGTGTCGGTAAGCGGGCTCGGCACCGTCGCGTCGTACACGCTGCCGACGCAACGAGCCGCGTCGCGCGGCTACTCCGCGAGGCTCGTTAGAACGTTCGTTAGAACGCTCGGCACGAAACGGGCACCCACGAGGGGTCGCGTTTGCGTTTTCGCAGGTGAAACGTGGTGTCGGAGGAACGACAACCACCTTGACCCCACCCGGTCGCGCCGAGGGCACGTTCCTCGTCGCCGCGTAGCCGCGGGGCGTCGATCTTGGGCCGTCGAGTCGGTTGGGTTTCCAGGCGGTGACGATCCGGCCTTTGAGCTTGGAACGGGCAATGGAACCGTCGAAGGCGACGAGCCAGGAGCCGGTCCCCCACTGCGTGGGCACGATCGCAGGATCGGACGCCGCTCACACCCGAGAACGGTGATCTGCGACACGACCCGCCTGTGCTTCGAGCACAACAAGGAGTCCATGATGCAGTTGGTTCAGGTGCCGCGGGTTCCTGTAGCCAGGTGGGTGGTGTGTGATGTGCAGGACACCGCATCCTTCGAACGCTCAGCGGAACTCTTCCGGTCGGTCGTCTGCTACATCACACCGGATCAACTCGGCGCTTCGGAAATGAGCGGGGTCGCGGGGTCCTGACCTGACGGCGTTGGAAACCAACCGGACGGCGGCGTTCGGTGCGGCCTCGGCTGGTGGCGTATCACGCTCCGACCGGGCATTATAGGCCCTGTCCCCCCGCGCAGAAAAGGTGAACCGTGCCCGATGACGAGGTATTCAGCCGGAGTGTGTTGCCGATCCCAGAGCCGCGGCAGGTGGGGCTGACGACCTTCGACGCGAAGGACCCGGAGACCTCGTTCCCACCGATCGTGCGGCGTCGACCTCCGGGGGGTGCGCCGAACGTGCTGGTCATCTTGATTGACGACACAGGTTTCGGTTCGTCGAGCGTGTTCGGTGGCCCGTGTGCGATGCCGAACGCGGAACGCCTCGCGGCACGCGGTCTGAAGTTCAACCGCTTCCACACGACGGCGTTGTGCGCGCCGACACGCGCGGCGCTGCTCACGGGACGTAACCATCACGCGGTGAACATGGGAGGGGTCACCGAGGTGGCGACCTCGGCTCCCGGCAATACGTCGGTGCGGCCGCTGAACTGCGCGCCGCTCGCCGAGATCTTGAAGCTGAACGGGTATTCGACCGCGCAGTTCGGCAAATGCCATGAGGTACCGGTGTGGGAGACGAGCCCGATGGGTCCGTACGATCGCTGGCCGACGGGCAGCGGCTTCGAGTACTTCTACGGCTTCATCGGTGGCGAGACGAACCAGTACTACCCGGCGTTGTACGAAGGCACGATCCCGGTTGAGACGCCGAGGACGCCGGAGGAGGGCTACCACTTCACCGATGACATGACAGACAAGGCGATCGCTTGGGTGCGTCAGCAGCGCTCGTTGATGGCCGACAAGCCGTTCTTCATGTACTACGCGCCGGGTGCGACGCACGCGCCGCACCATGTGCCCGCGGAGTGGTCCGACAGGTACAAGGGCCGTTTCGACGTGGGCTGGGACGCGATCCGCGCCGAGACGTTCGCCAAGCAAAAAGAACTCGGTGTGATTCCACCCGACGCCGAGCTCACCGCCCGTCCAGCGGAGATCCCGGCATGGGACGACATGCCGGACGGCTTCAAGCCGGTGCTTGCCCGCCAGATGGAGGTGTTCGCCGGATTCCTCGAACACACCGACCACCACATTGGCCGGCTCCTCGACGTTCTCGAAGAGATGGAGGTGCTCGACGACACGCTGGTCTTTTGCATCATCGGCGACAACGGCGCGAGCGCCGAAGGCACCGTCAACGGCTCGTTCAACG
>Ga0209048_10004839_pt1 | contig 12813 bp, 12 predicted proteins | sample FrelakmetCRP12CR_FD_187146 | JGI IMG/M metagenome (GOLD analysis project Ga0209048, IMG submission 187146) | Freshwater lake sediment microbial communities from the University of Notre Dame, USA, for methane emissions studies - CRP12 CR (SPAdes)... | ecosystem: Environmental > Aquatic >... | reverse complement strand
CCCGTTATCGCGGGAACGGGAAGCAACTCCACTGACGAGGCAATACTTCTTACTCGACACGCTTGGAAAGCTGGTGCGCACTCCAGCCTTCAAGTGGCTCCTTATTATAATAAGCCTACTCAAAAAGGGCTTTATGAACATTTCATTGCTATTGCCGAAGCAGTTGATCTGCCGATGATTCTTTATAACATCCCCGGAAGAACAGGAATAAATATCGAAACTGATACCCTTCTGAGGATGGCAGAACATGAAAATATTATTGGAGTAAAAGAAGCTTCCGGGAGTATCCCCCAGATGATGGATGTTTTAAGCAGACGCCCTGAAGGGTTTTCCGTTTTATGTGGCGATGATAACTTGACGTTACCGCTTATGGTTCTTGGTGGTGATGGAGTTATTTCCGTAGCAAGCAATATTGTTCCTCGGCAGGTTTCAGATATGGTTCAACGCGCCTTGAAGGGAAAATGGGACGATGCTCGGGAATATCACTATCTCTTATTACCTCTTTTAAAAGCGCTTTTTATTGAGACGAATCCTATTCCCATTAAAACTGCTCTGGCGATGTTGGGAATGGTTAAAGAGGTTTTTCGCTCTCCCCTGTGCACGATGGACCCCAAAAATAGAGAAAAGCTTAAGGTGGTTTTAGAAAATCAAAAAATTTTATAAGTATTTTGTCGCAAGGAGTAAAGGATGGAAAAAATAAAAGTTGGGATTTTAGGAGCAACGGGGATGGTAGGACAAAGGTTTATCCAGCTCCTGGAAAACCATCCCTGGTTTGAAATTTCTGCTTTGGCAGCTTCTGAAAGGAGCGCGGGTAAAACTTATCAAGAAAGTATGGTCGGAAGGTGGAAGCTCGAAACCCCCATTCCTCAAAACGTGGCAGGGATGGAAGTAAAGGAATGTACTCCTGACCTGGACTGTCGGGTTGTTTTTTCTGCCCTTGATTCGAACGTGGCAGGACCAGTAGAAGAAAAATTTGCCCGCGCGGGGTATGTGGTAAGCAGTAATTCTAAAAACCATCGGATGGATGACGATGTTCCACTTCTTATTCCTGAAATCAATGGCGATCACCTGGAATTAATTTCCGCGCAGAAAAAAAGAATTGGGTCAAATGGTTTTATTGTTACTAACCCGAATTGTTCAACGATTGGCCTGGTGATGGGGGTTGCGCCCCTGCATAAGAAATATGGGGTCACAAAGATTGTGGTTACCACGATGCAGGCCTTAAGTGGAGCCGGATATCCTGGTGTTGCTTCATTGGATATTCTTGACAATGTAGTCCCCTATATCGGCGGTGAAGAAGAAAAGATGGAGTCTGAGCCGCAAAAGATTTTGGGTACGGTTAAAAACAACCGATTTGTCATGGCAGACATGCTAATCAGCGCAAGCTGCAACCGGGTTAACGTGAAAGACGGCCACCTGGAAACCGTCAGCGTCGAAATGAAAGCAAAACCATCCCGCGAGGAGTTGATCGCAACCCTTAGGACTTACAACCCTCTCACGGGGCTTGATCTTCCTTTTGCACCACCTCAGCCAATTGTGGTCAGGGAAGAAAATGATCGGCCTCAGCCCCGCTTTGATCGAGACGAGGGAAAAGGGATGACTTGTGTGGTGGGACGGATCAGAAAATGCTCCATTCTTGACTATAAGTTTTTAGTCTTAAGCCATAATACTATCCGGGGAGCTGCCGGTGCGGCGATTCTCAATGCTGAGTATATGAAGGTAAAAGGATATTTAGAGTAAAGAGGCTTAGCGAGCCTTTCTATTCCCTGATTCCATTCGTCACGTCCTTTTCAAATTTTTTGAAAGTTGCCGATGAGTAAAAAGAAATTCCTGCCTTGATAGTTATAAGGCAGGAATTTCTTTTTATGTTCTTTCACAAGGGTTAAAAATTGTGTTTTGGTAAATGAGAAAAAAACTTTATTTTAAGGCCAAAGATTTTTTCCCACAATAAAATCAAAAAATATTTTCAATAATCAAGCTATATGATTTAATAATTTCCCCTTCACTATTTTTTCCGTTTTTTCTCCCAAAGAAATTATTTTTTAAACAAAAAAAACTAATAAAAAAATTGGCAAATTTTTTCGTAACGATTTGTTACCTATTTTGAAAATTAATAATTTTAATCTCTTGAACCCTAAATTCAACCGATAACCCAGCAAACAAAAAAGACTTGATTTTTTATTTTTTATGAAATAATAGAAAGTCTTTTATATTTAAATATTATTGAAATTTGAACCGATGAGCTGGTTTTTAAAAAAGATAAGATTTTTAGGTTAGTTATCCAGCGTTCATTTTGAAGGCGGGATCAATCCTTTAGGAGAGAAAGGGAGACTTTAGTTAACATGTTGGAAAGACTGAAGATATTTAGCGGAAGTTCCAATGTTGTTTTGGCTCAACAGATGTGTGATCTCCTCCATATCCCCTTGGGAGATGCTTCTTTAAAAAAATTTAGCGATGGAGAGATTTCGGTTGATATTTGCGAAAATGTTCGCGGGATGGATGTTTTTATTGTTCAGTCGGCCTGTACCCCGGCAAATGAATACATAATGGAAATGCTGATCATGTTGGATGCCTTAAAAAGGGCATCACCGGCTCGGATTACCGCAGTAATTCCTTATTATGGTTATGCACGGCAAGATCGGAAGGTCTCTTCTCGTGCGCCCATCAGCGCCAAACTGATGGCAGACCTCATATCAGTTGCCGGAGCAAACCGGGTACTTACGATGGAGCTGCACGCTGGTCAGATTCAAGGGTTTTTCAATATTCCGGTTGATCATCTTTACAGTACCCCGGTTCTTTATCAATATGTTAAGGAAAAATTTTTAAATGACTTAGTGATTGTATCACCGGATACCGGTGGTGTAGAAAGGGCCCGTGATTTTGCCGGGAAACTCAATGCAAGGCTGGCAATCATCGATAAAAGAAGACCTGCACCGAATATCTCTGAAATTATGCATGTTATCGGAGAGGTGGAGGGTAAACGCGCTATTATCATTGATGATATGATTGATACCGGAGGGACAATTGTCCAGGCAGCTCAAGCCCTCAAAGATGATGGGGCTCAAGAGGTTTATGCGTGCTGTACCCACGCGGTACTTTCTGGCAGCGCGATAAAAAAGCTTGAAAACTCGGTCATTAAAGAAATTATTGTTACCAACACGATTCCTTTAACCGAAGAAAAGAAAAAAAGTAACAACATAACAGTATTGTCAGTGGCGGGACTGCTCAGTGAAGCAATTCGGAGAATCCACTATAATGAGTCAGTGAGTGCTTTATTTATATAAGGTTAATATAAAGAGGAAAAAATGGAACGAATAGATTTAAAAGTCCAATTACGAGAAGAAACCGGCAAAGGGCCTGCCCACCGGTGCCGCCAAAAGGGATTAATTCCTGGAGTCTTTTATGGCCCCAAGGTAGACTCAATCCCCTTGACGATAACCCAAACAGAATTTAAAAAAGCATTGAAGGGAAAGGTGGGAGAAAACATCATCATTAACCTTACGGTTGAAGGAAAGGAAGACATAGGCCCCCAAGTAGCGATGATTCGAGACTTCCAAGTCGATTTGATAAAGCGGGATGTTATCCATATTGATCTCCAACAGATTGATTTGGAGAAGAAAATAACGGTAGCAGTTCCCATTGAATTAATCGGCAAAGCAGAAGGAGTAAAACTCGGGGGGATATTACAGCAGGTGGAAAGGGAACTGGAAATTCGTTGTATGCCCCTTGCTATCCCTGAACGGTTTGAAGTTGACGTCAGTAGTCTGTTGATGGGAGAATCAATTCATGTAAGGGAAATTGCGGTCCAAGAAGGCATTGAAGTCCTCTCTTCCGGAGAGCAAACCGTTGTTACTGTTTTAAGCCCGAAGTTAGAAGTAGAAAAAGTGGTAGAGGAGGTAGTTGAAGAGGGCGAAGCTGTGGCCGAAAAAGAGGATAAAACTAAAGAGTCAGAAGCTTGATAAAAATTCGTAAAACAAATTAGTTCCGTGTGGTTAATTGTTGGCCTTGGTAATCCTGGTCGAAAATTTAAATTTACTCGCCATAACATTGGGTTTCGAGTAATCGACCAACTCTCGAAAGAGTTATCCATTCCTCTCGATAAAAAGAGGATGATGGCTACATGGGGTAAAGGGAGTTGGAGTGACCAAAAGGTTGTTCTTTCGAAGCCCCAGACTTTTATGAATTTAAGTGGGGAAGCGGTTGTAAAATTAAAGAATTTTTTTCGAATTGAAACGGACAAGGTGATTATCATCCACGATGATTTAGATTTAGATTTTGGACAAATCAGAATTCGCAACAAAGGAGGTGACGCCGGCAATAAAGGAGTAAAATCAATAATCGAGAGCTTGGGAGAAAGCGAGTTCATCCGGGTCAGGCTGGGCATTAGCCGTCCAGAAAAAAAAGGAGAGGGAAGGGATTATGTTTTAGCCGATTTTGATGAATTGGAAATGAAAAATGTTAACATTTTTCTTGATCAGGCCAAGGAAGCAGTAAAGACGATCATATCAGAGAGTACTCTTCAGGCCATGAATCGCTTCAACCGAAAACTGTAAGTGGCTCTTTGTTTTTTAGGTGCTTAGTAATTTGAAAGGAGAAGATAAAATGGTTTCACGAGAAAAAATAACCCGCTTCGCAAGTATTATTATTTCTGGCCTGCTTTTTTTCTTGCTGGCAACCCCGCTTTTTGCCAGTGAAGCAGACCTAAAAATTCCGGATCTTAGTCCGGCTCAGAGTAACTTGCTGTATTGGGGATTTTTGATTTGTATCTTGGGCATGCTTTTCGGCGCGTATATGTATTCCAAGGTCAAGAAGATCCCGTCCCACAAGTGCATGCTGGATGTCTCGGAGATCATCTTCCAGACCTGTAAAACGTATCTGATCCAGCAGGGCAAATTCCTGTTAGGTCTGGAGATCATCATCGGCATCTGTATCTTTTATTATTTCCGCGTGTTGTCAGAGATGCCTCTCGGAGACGTCGGCATTGTCCTGGGCGCCTCCATCGTTGGTATCCTGGGCTCCTACGGCGTGGCCTGGTTCGGCATCCGCATGAACACTTTGGCCAACAGCCGAATGGCCTTCTCTTCGCTGGAAGGCAAACCGAGCAAACTCCTCGACATCCCCCTGACCGCTGGCATGTCCATCGGCGTGCTGCTGGTCTGCGTCGAACTTATCATGATGCTCCTTATTCTCGTGTTCCTGCCGCGCCAAGTGGCCGGTGCCGCCTTTATCGGTTTCGCCATCGGCGAATCACTGGGCGCTTCGGCCCTGCGTATCTGCGGCGGTATTTTTACCAAGATCGCTGATATCGGCTCCGACCTGATGAAGATTGTCTTCACCATCAAAGAAGACGACCCGCGCAACCCCGGCGTAATCGCGGACTGCACCGGCGACAATGCCGGTGACAGTGTCGGCCCCACGGCGGACGGTTTTGAAACCTATGGCGTTACCGGTGTTGCCATCATCAGCTTCATCGTGTTGGCCTGCACTAAAGGTACGGACTATCAGGCCTTTCAAGCTGAGCTCCTGGTCTGGGTATTCGTCATGCGTGTCCTTATGATCCTCACATCCATTGGCTCCTACTGGATCAATGGTGTCCTCACCCGCGTCACGCAGGGGGGCAAGGAGAAGATCGATTTCGAGCACCCTCTGACCACTTTGGTCTGGATTACGTCGCTCGTTTCCATCGCCGTAACCTTTGCCGCGAGCAAATGGCAGCTGGGCGCGCTTCCCAACGGTCTGTGGTGGAAGCTCTCAGTCATTATCAGTTGTGGTACGCTCGCCGCGGCCGTTATTCCGGAGTTTGTCAAGGTCTTTACCAGCTCCAAGTCCAAACATTGCGAAGAGGTCGTTACCGCGGCCCGTGAAGGCGGCGCCTCTCTCGATATCCTCTCCGGCCTGGTGGCCGGTAACTTTGCCGCCTTCTGGCTCGGCATGGCGGTCCTTGTGCTCATGTTCATCGCTTACATAACCAGCACCATGGGACTGACCGAGTTCATGATCTATCCGTCGGTCTTTGCCTTCGGTCTGGTGGCGTTCGGCATGCTGGGCATGGGACCGGTCACCATCGCGGTCGACAGCTATGGTCCGGTTACGGACAACGCCCAGAGCGTGTACGAGCTTTCCCTGATTGAATCCATTCCCAATGTGGAAAAAGAAATCGAGAAGGACTTCGGCTTTAAACCGCGTTTTGATGTCGGCAAACAGTATCTTGAGGAAAATGACAGCGCCGGCAACACCTTCAAAGCCACCGCGAAACCGGTTCTTATCGGTACGGCCGTTGTCGGAGCCACCACCATGATCTTCTCGCTCATCCTGCTCATTAAAGAGAAGCTTCAAGTAGAGCCGGAATCTATCCTCAATTTGCTCAATCCCTACACCCTGCTCGGCTTGATCTGCGGCGGTGCGGTCATCTACTGGTTCACCGGCGCTTCCATCCAGGCCGTTACCACGGGCGCCTACCAGGCCGTGCAGTACATCAAGAACAATATTAAGCTGGATGAAAACGCCAGCTTATCCGCTTCGACCGAGAGTTCGAAAGAGGTCGTGAAGATCTGTACCCAGTATGCCCAGAAGGGTATGATCAACATCTTCATCGCCATCTTCAGTTTTGCTTTGGCCTTTGCCTTCTTCTCCGCACCTACGGGCGATATGGCTACGTTAACCGGCCAAGCCAAGATTTTTGTGGGTGCCCCCATTTCTTTCTTCGTCAGCTACCTGCTGTCCATCGCCGTTTTCGGTCTCTTCCAGGCCTTCTTTATGGCCAATGCCGGCGGCTGCTGGGACAATGCCAAAAAGGTGGTCGAGGTCGACCTGAAAGAGAAAGGTACGGATCTGCATGCCGCGGCAGTCGTGGGCGACACGGTCGGCGACCCGTACAAAGATACCTCCTCGGTTGCTTTGAACCCGATCATCAAGTTCACCACCCTGTTCGGGCTCCTGGCGATGGAGATTGCCATTGCTCCGGGTATGCAGGGCAAAGCCGGCTGGGTAGGATCGATCTTTTTTGTTATCGCGTTAATTTTTGTTTGGAGATCCTTTTACTGCATGCGGATACCGAAGAAGCAGTAATTTTGGTAACGCACCATGCTCCTTGAATAGGGGAGTTTGATTTACAAAGAACCCGTTAAAAGGAAATAAATGGGTTTTAAATGTGGAATAGTTGGCTTGCCCAATGCGGGCAAGTCAACTATTTTCAACGCCCTCACCGCTGCCAAAGCAGAAGTTGCTTCATATCCCTTTTCCACCATTCAGCCCCACCAGGGGATAGCACCTGTCCCCGATCTCCGTCTCAATGAAATTGCCCGACTTATTCAGCCAAAAAAAAATATTCCGGCCACGTTGGAGGTTTGGGATATTGCCGGTTTAGTGAAAGGAGCCAGCCAGGGAGAAGGATTGGGCAATCAGTTTTTAAGCCATATCCGTACTGTTGATGCCCTTATTCATGTGGTTCGATGTTTTGAAGACGAAAATGTTGCCCCTGAAGGGGGAAAGGTAGAGCCTCAGAGGGATATTACTATTGTCAATACCGAGCTTTTACTTGCCGATCTCGATATAGTCTCTCGTCGGATTGCCAAAATCGAAAAACTGGCGCGGGTGGGAGAAAAACAATACCGGGAAGAGTTAGAAATATTAAAACAAATCGAATCTGGTTTAAACAACGGGATCCCAGTGAGACATATGCTCAGGATTGAGGGGGAGATAAAAGGGTTAAAAGACTTACAGCTCCTTACTTCCAAGTCGGTTTTATATGTTGCCAATATATCCGAAAGCGAAAACAAAGAAGAGGAAGCCTACCGGGCAAAAGTGATCCAGATCGCTGCCGAGGAAAAGGCGCCAGTGGTTACCCTGTGTGGAAAATTAGAAGCTGAACTTGAAGGGCTGGGAGAAGAGGAGAGAAAAGAATTTCTCAGGGAATACGGGCTAAAACAATCCGGGTTAGAAATACTCGTGGAAAAAGGATACCATCTGCTTGATCTTATCGTCTTTTATACCGTAGTAAGTAAAGAATTAAGGGCGTGGACCGTGGTGCAGGGAACGAAAGCACCGGAAGCGGCGGGTAAAATTCATTCTGATATGGAAAAGGGTTTTATTAAGGCCGAGGTAATCAACTACAAAAATTTTATTGTTGCTGGATCATTATCAGCAGCCCGCGAAAAAGGAATGATTGCGTTAGAGGGGCGCGACTATGAGGTTCGGGATGGAGATATTATCACCTTTAAATTTAATGTGTAATCGATACGTTGTCTATCTTTGGCAAATTTCACGGAAGGAGGTTATCCATGGAGATGGATAACATGACGTTCGGCATTACTATGCTCATTTGTGGCATGGGAGGGACCTTGCTTACTTTGTGGATTATGAGCCTTATCATGGGTGTTTTACGGAGGGTCTTTCCTTATAAAAAAGAAGAAAAAAATTAGTAAAAAAAGGAGGGATTAAAAATGTTAGAGGCAATTCTCAACGGATTAAGTGGTCTCGTTGCGGGTTTTCAATCCCTTGATTGGCGAAGCCTGGTAATGCTTGCGATTGGTGGCGTGCTTCTTTATCTTGGGATCAAAAAAAACTGCGAGCCATTATTGCTGGTACCCATTGGCTTTGGATGCCTTTTAGTTAATATTCCTGTTGCCGATCTCATGGGAAAAGAAGGGTTCCTCCGGGTCATCTATAACATGGGTGTTGACACGGAATTATATCCGCTCCTTATCTTTGTGGGCATAGGAGCAATGACCGACTTTACACCGGTCTTGGTTAACCCGGTGACTTTTTTGCTCGGAGCTGCGGGGCAGTGCGGAATTTTCTTAACTCTGCTCCTGGCATTGGGCTTAGGGTTTGATAAAATGGATGCGGTTGCCATTGGTATTATCGGTGCTTGTGACGGGCCGACGGCAATTTATGTTACTTCTAAATACGCGCCTCATCTTTTGGGTGCCGTATCAGTAGCAGCGTACTCGTATATGTCTCTGGTTCCGGTTATCCAGCCACCCATTATGAAGCTCCTTACCACGGAGAAGGAGCGAAAAATTGTTATGGGATCAGTAGCCGGCCAGGTTTCCAAAACTACCCGGATTTTATTCCCTTTGGTTATGACAGTGTTTGGTGGTCTCATCGCACCCAAAGGGTTACCTCTTTTGGGGACCATTATGCTGGGGAACTTTATGAGGGAGTGCGGGGTGGTGCAGCGACTCACCCGAGCTTCGGAAAACGAGATCGCCAATATTGTGACGCTCTTTCTTGGTCTCGCAATTGGGGCAACCATGGTGGGCAGTGCATTTATTAATACCATGACCTTGAAGGTTTTAGGTTTGGGTTTTTTAGCTATTTGTCTTGATACGGTCTGTGGAGTATTTTTTGGGAAATTGATGTGTTTCCTGAGTGGGGGGAAGATAAACCCGCTTATTGGGGCTGCCGGAATCTCTGCTTTTCCGATGGCTGCCCGGGTAGTGCAACGAGAAGGACAGAAGTACAATAAGAAAAATTTTCTCCTGATGCATGCTATGGGCGCAAACGCCGGTGGTCAAGTGGGCTCAGTGCTTGCGGCGGCAATCATGCTCTCGGTATTGAGCGGCATGGGGATTCTCCCTCAGTAATATGGGTGGGTAACGGTTATTATCATACCATGATTATTGTGTTGAGAAACAATGCGTAAAAATCGGAAAAGCTGATTGCTAAGCTTGATGCTCGCTTTTCGGGTTTTCGGTTGATGCTTAATACTCACCTCACAAAAGAAGTTCTCCGTAAGGTTTTATCAGTCAAAAGGATAATGGTTTAAGGAGGCAATCTAAAAACTTTCGGCAACCCATTTGCTGAAAAGTTTAGTATCAACAATACTAAATGTTTTTAAAAGTTAGGAGTTAAAAAGTGGATTTAGGGACAATCGGCAGCTATATTAAGTGGGATATGCACTTCGTTATGGGTATTGTAAGCATTATAGTAATTGATTTGATTTTAGCCGGAGATAATGCGGTCGTTATCGCGATGGCAGTACGGAGACTTCCGAAGCCCCATAGGATCACCGGAATTATTTTTGGAGCTGGCGCTGCCGTTTTATTGAGGGTTGTCTTTACATTTTTTGTCTCCCAGCTTCTCCAAATAATTTTTTTAAAGCTTATCGGGGGGATAGTGATTTTATGGATCGCGATAAAGCTCTTTGTTGAGGGAGGGGTGGAAAAAGGTACAGATAATGAGGTTGCGACTATCGGGCAGGCGGTGAGACTTATTGTGATAGCAGATATCACCATGTCGACCGATAATATACTCGCTATAGCGGGAGCTTCACGCGGAAACTTATTTCTTCTCTTTTTCGGGCTCGCACTCAGTATCCCCTTGGTGGTTTTTACTAGCAACGTTCTTTCTGTGCTTATGGATAAATACCCGATTATTATTCTTCTTGGTGCAGCAGTTCTCGGAAGGGTGGGGGGAGAGATGATGATTACTGATTCGTGGGTTGAAGGGTTGATTCATCCAGGTAAAATTGTAGAATATGGGGTGCAAATTTTCTTTGCAGTTGGGGTAATAGTGGTAGGAAAACTCTGGATACAGTGGAAGAACTCTCACCTCAGAAAAAGGTCGGGAGACTAACAAAACAATAGATTCTAGGCCATACCGATCATTACTCAGATGTGTTTTATTTGAGTTTCTCTGCGAGCGTCCACACCGTATCCACATAATAGATACTCCGGTTATAACGAAGCAGAACCTCCTTTTTTTCTTCCGGCTTCCTGGCTTTTTTCCATTTATGAGCATTGAGAAAGCAAGCAATGCTGGCGATAGCATCAGCGTGGTTAAAGAGGTCAACAATGCCATCCCCATCCCCGTCTTGCCCGTAGTGATCAATATTAGAGGGCAAAAATTGAGGGATACCGATAGCACCTTCGACCGACCCTTTTATGCTCAAAGGGCCCAGGCGGTTTTTTCCCAGGTAAGTTAAAAGAAATTTTAGTTCGCGGTATCCGCGCCGCTCTCGCTGTTTAAGAGAAGAGAGAATTTGCTTTTGGATGTCGGGTGCGCTGAATTCATTGCCAAAAAAAGAAAATATTTTTTCCTGGACCTGAGGGTCACCCGCTACCGCCATAGTGGAGAGTACGTTGATTGTGGGGTATTTGCCGGTATAGGATCCCAGCCAGGTCTCTACGGTTAAAATGGCTACAACAATCGAAGGTGGCGTACCAAACTTTTTAAAAGCTTTTTTAAGCGAAACACGATGTTCCTTGAGATAGTTCTTGGCTTTTAAAACCGAGGCGTCCGTAAGATATTGGCTATAATCCAAAACTTTTTCACTCCGCTTGAGATTCCCGGCAATAATATGTGGTTCCAGTTTAACGGCAGGATTCTGAAAAACACTCCGAACGAGATCGGCATCCACGCCATCAGCAATAAGCTGATTCTCTAAAGAAGAAAAAAGAGGTTCGGCTGCATAGGAGTGTGAGAACATTAGAGCCGAGAAATAAATAATGGTGAAAGTAAAGATTATTTTTTTTTGCATTGATACACGTTTTAAACCGCAGGAGTATGCGGTCGTTCTCATGTGGAAATGGTGAAAACAATTTTTAAAAGAGATATAATAAATTGAGATATTAGTCAAAAAGTTTTTAAAATTTTGTAAGGTCTTTCTCAGATTTCCGAAAAAGTCATTTTGAATTCATCTCTATAAATCAGACATCATTTCCTATGGTTTTTCGGCGGAGGGTGGATAATCAGGCTGTAGCCATAGCTGCTTTTATGGTTACACTTCATGAAGAAGTTTGCCGCTTATGCGGAACCATGGGCGCTTTTTTGAGCTATAGGGCTGATATTGTTGAGTGGTTAAAAGAAGGCCAAAAAAAACCAGAGGCTTTGTCAAAGCAGTACCTGATGCTGGTTACTCCGTTGTTTGGGATGGGTCACGCGGGGAAAGAGACAAAATGATAAAATTGAGTAATCAAGTGAGCTTTTGCTGTGACCAAAATTCACACCCGTTTTTTCACGCCTTCGAGAATCATTTCCATTGCCACCCCTGCTTTTTCCTGGACCACCACATCTGCCTGGTGATCATAAGGGGTAGGGGCCAGGTTGATAATAGCGAGCTTGGCTCCTCCTTGTTTGGCATAAAGAGGCACATAGGCTGCTGGATAAACGACCAATGAGGAACCGATGGCTAAGAAAACTTCGGCATTAGTTGAGCGCGATTCTGCTTCTTTCATTTCTTTGAAAGGCATGGGCTGGCCAAAGGCGATGGTGGCTGGTTTGAGAAGGCCCTTACAGTTATCACACCGGAGGTCACCTTCGCCCCCTTCAACTCTTTGCTGAATCGCCTTGCGGTCGTATTCTTTTTTACAGGTAAGACACGTGACCCTCAGGGCATTTCCGTGAAGCTCGATTACTTTCTCCCGGGGGAGCCCGGCATTCTGGTGAAGGTTATCAATGTTTTGGGTGATCACACAGTCTAACTTTCCTATCTGGTCTAACGCCACACAGGCAAGGTGGGCGGGGTTTGGTTTTGCTTTTAGAATAGTGTAATAAATCTCGGTATGAAACTGCCAGTATTTTTCCCGGACTTTTTCACTGGCTAAAAAATTATCAAAAAGAAATTCATTGGGATCAAAACGCTCCCAAATTCCTCCGGGACTTCTAAAATCCGGAATCCCCGACTCCGTGCTCACGCCCGCGCCCGTGAAAATCACTATCCGGTCATGATCCTTTATCCATTGAGCGATGAGACTTGTTTTTTCCTCTACGTCAAAGCCCATAAGTTCCTCCGGTAACAATAGTACCCAAATCGATTTACCCAATGTCCGGTTCTTCACTCAAAAGTATTGTAGCCTTTTATTTGTCGAT
>Ga0209048_10004838_pt1 | contig 12814 bp, 8 predicted proteins | sample FrelakmetCRP12CR_FD_187146 | JGI IMG/M metagenome (GOLD analysis project Ga0209048, IMG submission 187146) | Freshwater lake sediment microbial communities from the University of Notre Dame, USA, for methane emissions studies - CRP12 CR (SPAdes)... | ecosystem: Environmental > Aquatic >... | reverse complement strand
GAGACAGGCGTTTGCCTCAGCTGTGGCCGTCGGTAGCATGGTAGTATTTCAAAAAAAGGGGATGGGAGTGCTGATCAATTTTCCCGACCCCGCTGAAATCGCCAAGGCAATGGAATCGGATGCGGCTGCCTGAGAATTCAGCGTTTATTCAATTTGGGACCGAGCGTATATGAAAGAGATTATCGTCAAGCGAAGAGAATTGCTGCGGTGGATGACGTTTAGTTCACCCATGCTCTATTTGGATGGTTGCGGTGGGGGTCTAGGCAGCGCTGGGGGCCTTGGGAGCGGCATCACCCCGGAAGCGACGCCGATATTCACCATCCCTCAGACCAGTCAGCTAATGGGAGTCCTCCCGGCAGCTGATTCGCTTGCGATGCTCTACGCATATTCCGGTCAATCGTTGACGCCGACCGCAACCGATCTTGGCGCAACACTCTATGATCTGACGACCACCTACGATCGCTTCGATGACGGCAAGCTGTGCTACGAATTCAACGGGACAACCTCGTTGGGGGCGGTTCAGGGCGTTGCCGGTGTTCTGTCGGGAAAATTCGCGGTCTCCTTTTGGGCAAAGTCGGCAAATACGTCTCACACGCAAGCGGTGGCGATTGCCGCCGGGGCCACGGCCGTGGCGGCCATCGAGTTCAATTACCGATACGGCCTAGGGGTCTATTGGGGTAATTTCGATTCCTACCGGCTAGGGGCCGGAATACCGGGGCAATTCACCGACGACAATTGGCATCACTTCCTGGTGCAGTTCGACGGAACGAATCTTTCGGCCTTTGTCGACGGCATCGAAAAGGGCAGCATAGGCGCCCCCAGCCTCGGCGGCGCCGACGAACTGTTCGTCGGCGGAAGCGCTGGGTTGGGCTGGAACGGCGCCATCGATGATGTGCGGTTGCATGACCGGGTCTTCGATGCCGCCTACATTCCGCAAATGGTTTATGCGTGGACCCGGATAAAACCGGTCACTCGTAACGATTCGCTGCTCGCTTACTATCCCTTCGACGGCAATGCCGTCAACGACAATGGCCGGGGATTCGATGGCACGCTCTTCAATGTGACGCCGACCACCGATCGATTTGGTGGAGCAGCACGGGCTTATGCCTTCGATGGCAGCACTTCGTATATTGAATTGCCGACGAATCTGGGCCCCATTCAGGGCGACTTTTGTCTGGCATTTTGGGTGCAGTCCTCGACGACTACGCCGATGACCGCATATAGCGTCACCAAGGGCATTACGCCCGGGTCCGCCGACGTGAATTTCATGTTCAATGCCGGATACGCGCTGTCCGTGAATATCAACGGTGTGACCTCCACCACAATCTCCGTCGGGGCGCCGGGTGGCCTGTCGGACGGGGCATGGCATTTCGTCTTGCTGCAACTCGCGGGCGCCACATTTCAACTTTACATCGATGGCGTGCTGAAGGGCATCATGCAGAACGACTCGCGCGTGCTGACCTCGGATTCCATCATTCGATTTGGGCGAGCATCAGGCACCAGCTTGATCGCCCAGAATTTCTGGTCCGGTTCGATCGATGATGCGCAAATCTATGACACCGCCTTCTCGCCGCAAGAGATCTTGAATCTCATGCAACTGCAGTTTCGGCCGCGCGACGGTGCCGGTGCCGTGGTGTTCCAAAACAAGATGTGGCTCCTGGGCGGATGGAATCCCGCCAATACGCCTGATACCAACGACCAGATCTGGTCATCGAGCGACGGTTCGAATTGGGACTTCGTCTGCAATGCGCCTTGGGAGCGTCGGCATATGGCTGGCTGGCTTACTTATAACGATCGCCTGTGGGTAATAGGCGGTGACAACAATAGTGGCCACTACCAGAACGATGTTTGGTCCTCGGCGGACGGCCTCAATTGGGTCGAGGAGACGGCCTCCGTGCCGTGGGCCGGCCGCGCCACTCAATACACGGTCGTTTTCAACAATTTGATGTGGCTCATGGGCGGCCAGCAGCTGAACTCGGACGCTAATGGCGGCGCGGATACCACCCCGGGCACCGGTTACAACGATGTCTATGCCTCGGCGGATGGAAAGTCCTGGAAATTGGTCACCGCTCAGGCCGCTTGGAGTCCCCGCGGGCTGATCATCGGCAACGTGGTATTCGCCGGCAAGATCTGGGTGATCGGAGGGGGCACCTACGATGTGCGCACCTATCTCAATGACGTTTGGAATAGCGCCGACGGCGTCAATTGGACCCAAGTTACCGCGAGCGCGCCGTGGGCCGGGAGGCAATTTCACAATATTGCGGTATTCGACAACAAGATTTGGGTGGTTGCAGGCGGTACGGCGCAAAGCGAAGGGGGTTCGACCGATGTTTGGTATTCCACCGACGGGAAGAATTGGACAATTCTTGCCGCTACCCCCTGGATTATGCGCCACGCGGCGAGCGTATGGGTGTTCCAAAACGCACTGTGGCTCGGCTGCGGCAGCGACGCGACGGTGTATAATGACGTCTGGAAAATGACTTACGCGACTTGAGTAGCTCGAATTCGGTAGTGGGCACCACGCTGCTCGTTTGTCTTGCCGTCATGCTGGCGCTGTCGATCTCCGCGGCGCAGTCGTTCATCAGTCAAAAAATAGGCTCGGATCATCCGGTCCATGTTTTCCTGACCCGGCGGATCCGTCAAAATCGCTTCCGCCTCTTCGTCCGTATTCCGGGGCTGCTCAACGACTGCTATTGCGCAGCGGCGCCGCTCTATCTCCACTGGATCATCGCCCACTTCAGATCACGCGCGATTTTCTGGAGCGAGCGCCTGCTGAACCCCGCGGTCAATTCGCTGCACGTCGGCGTGTTGGCCGGGATCGCGATCTTCATCTGCCGTCAGGAGCGCCTGCCGCCGGCATACGCCGGCATCGCCGCGTGCCTCTTCGCATTGACGCCGCAGTTTTATCATGCACTGAGCGCCCGCAATTTTGGCTTGAGCTCTCGGGGAACCGGTCTATTGCTGTTGACCGCATTCTTCTTCGCGGCATACGCGGTCGAAGCCTTGAACGTGCCGGCTGTGTCCTGGCCTGCTCTGACGCTGCTGGGCTGGCTGGTATGGGGGTTCAGCACGTTCGCGCAGCAGGCGTTGTGCATATTGAGCGTGCTGCTTTTCCTGTTGACCGGCCGGTTCGTCCCGCTCGCCGGTGCCGCATTGGGGCTCGGGTTGTTCATCGCGCTGCACCCGAGCTACTCGATCGGCTACTTGCGGCACACCGTGCTATTCATCCGCACGTACGCAAAGGAGCTCGCTCCGATCTATATCCTCCAGCTGCGAGAGAGCATCTGGCGCGACCTGGTCTGGGACATCTGGCGGCGGTTCGGCAAGCAAGGTGCGGTTCAGGCGTTGCGCTACGCATACGATAATCCGGTGCTGGTGGTCCTGTTCCTAAATCCCCTGGTGGTCTGGTGCTGCTGGGCGGCGTTGGATGGTGCGGACTTGCGCCACGGGATCTTTGGGTATTGTCTTGCGCTCACCGTGTGCGGCGCTCTTGCGGCGCTGCTGACATCGTTGCGCGTCACGCGTTTTCTCGGAGAACCCGAACGCTACGTCGAGGCGATCGCGCCATGGGCGGTGTTGTATGCCGCGCACTCGATCTTCGAGCACGCCGGTATCGCGGCGCTCATGGTGCTGACCGTGGTCTTTCTGATGGTGGACTTGATTCAGTTGATTGCGAGCCGCATGCTGTTGACTTTCGTCGCCGGGCGGAGTCCGAAACTCGAGCAGATTGAAGATATAATCCAGGCTCGTTGGGGCGCAAATGCTCGCGTGTGCAGCAACAACGAGCATTACACCAAAATGCTGATGCAGCATGATTGGAAATACGCGTACTGCCTCGCCGTGGGTCAACCCTACTGCGGCATGGCAGTCTCCCAGGCATTTTCCCGGTTTCCGGTGCTGCGTCGAGACGCTTGCGAACGCATCGCGGAAGGATTTCGGATCAACTCGTGCCTGCTCGACCGCGCGGAGTACGACGCCCTATTCGAGATTGCGCCGCCGGCGCTCAAGAGCATGAGCGTCGCATATGAGTCGGATCGCCTCCGATTGCTTTTTTTGGACTGGGATTCGGCTGATGCCGGGCGCGATCCGGGATGAGCTTCCTTCGGCAGTTTCTCATTTACGGCGTAGGCGGCGCCGCAACCCGGCTCGCCGCCGTCATTCTGGTTCCGCTGTACACGCGCACGCTGAGCGTCCCGGAATACGGCCAACTGGAGGTGTTGGTGGCGATTCACGCCCTCATGCTCATTTTGGCGGGAATGCAGCTCGAATCATCGTTGGCGCGCGACTTTTACGAGGCGCGCAGCCGGGGCGAATCGGCTCAGCTGGCGTGGTCGAGCGTCTGGCTCACGGCCGCGGGCACGATGATCATTGCGATCTTGATGGGGTGCGGGTGGTTACTGGGCTGGCTTCCTGGAGCCGTTGCGCCGCGCACTCTGGTATTGCTGCTCTTGCTCACGTTCCCCGCACAGATGTTTGGTGTCCAGCTGGTCATTCTGCGTTTCGCGGGACGATCCATAAACTTTGCCCTGGCTTCATTTTGTGACCTCGCCATATCCGCAGCGTTCAGCGTCTGGTTCATCGTCGGTCTGCACAGCGGCATCGATGGTGCGCTGGCCGGCATGCTGGTCGGCAAGCTGGCGTGCGTCGTCGTTGCCTGGCCGGCGACTTTCGGCAGAATCGTGCCGATATCACCTTACGGTGCACTCGCCAAACGGATGCTGGCCTACGGGATACCGTCGATGCCCGCGGTCTTGATCGGCTGGATACAAAATGCCGGGAGCCGCTTGCTGCTCGCCGTCGCGTTGACCTTGAGCGATGTCGCCATCGCCGGCATCGCGATCAAGGTGGCGGCGATCTACAGTTTTGTCGTTTACAGTTTTCGCTTGGCCTGGGAGCCGTATTCGATCGCGAAGCTGGGGGCGCTGGAGACGGATCCGCAGGTCTATCATCGGACTTTGGAGTGGTACGTCGCAACAATGTTTTTGGTGGCCGGCTTGGCGACATTGGTGAGTCCGCAGATCGTTCGAATCCTCGCACCGCCGGCCTACCTGCGCTCCGGAACGATCGCGGTACTATTCTTGATCGGGCAGTTCTGGGTTGGCATGACGAATGTGCTCGTCATTGGCATCCACGGCGCGCGGCGCACGTCGCTTCTGCTGCCGGTCTATGGGTACGGAGCCGCCCTGAACATCGTGATCTTGTTCGGCCTGACGCCGTTCGTCGGCGTTCCAGCCGCCGGTATTGGTTTTCTGGCGGGCACGATGTTTTCGGCCTTTCTGGCGCGCCACTACAGCAACAAGCATTTCAACACCGGATTTACCCTGCGCATCATGACATGGACGAGCATGGCGTCGATCGGCTTCGTTGCGGCCTGGTACGCGCTTTCGCTGCATTATGGCGCGGTTCGCGATTCGGCCGCGGCCGCATGGAGTTTATTCACGCTCGGTCTCGCGGTCTTGCTGGCCGCACTCGCCATGATTGCCGGCAAGGCATTCGATCCGGGTCGCGGCGTGGCAATGTGCACCGATGCGATTGGTCTTTTGAGGCGCACCGGAGACGCACGATGAGCATCTTCGTCTGCAGTCTATTGATCTTGACGATGTTGTTCTCGCTCCTGACGAACCGAGATGTGCTCTCGCCGGGAAAATTCTACCTGATGTCGTTCGTGTTGTTCTACGCCGGTGCGCTGGCATCGCCGGGCGATTATGAGCTATGGCTCTTGATCCTCCTCGTGCTGTTGATCGGCGTTGCCATGGTTTGTCTCGAAGCGAATGCGAGACCCGCACCGGCCATTCGCGGCGCGGGCCGGTTCCATGGCAGCAAAGCGGAGGAGCGTAACGTCGCATGGTGGATTTGGCTCACGTCCGTGCCGGCGATGGCAGCCCAAATCTACATCGTGCAATTCTTCAATGGGATCGAGGGCTATATCAATGTGATCGGCAACCGGGTCATTGAGCTGCGCGGGCTCGGCTGGGCTAAGAGTTTGATCGCAACGGTCGTCGTGCTGAATCTTATTTACTTCGCAGTCGGACTGACGCGGCGACGCTCTTGGCTTTGGTGGGGCTTGTTCGCAATGCACGTGCTGATCGTGGTCGTCATGGGCGCTCTATCGGGCTCAAGAGGCTCCATTTTGACCGTGTTCGCCGCGCAGGTATTCGTATATCACTATCTACGGCGTCCGGTCAAAATACTCTACGCGTTGCCGTTCGGTGCGGCGCTTATTGCCCTCGCCATGATAATCGGCGTAGCTCGCGAGGGAGTCAAAGTCCAGGATAGCAACCTTTCGACCGGACTTGATTCGTACGATCGAGTGTTGACGCTTTCAATCTTCAATTACGGGGTCCAACCGCTGCAGATATTGCTCGCCGCCGAGGATCTGCAGCTGGCGAATGGCAGCACATTGCTGTCGGTCTTGACCAATGCCGTACCACGCGACTGGTGGCCGGAAAAGCCCGACACGGGCGGGGTCTTCTTCACCAAGAAATATACCGGGGACGCGTGGGACGGCGCATCGAATCTCACGCCCACGTTTCTGGGGGAAGGCGTGATTAACTTCGGTTGGGTCGGCGGTTTGGTGTTTTTCCTCGCAATGAACCTCGTCGTAATGTATTTCGTGGTGCGTTATTACAGAAGAATGCTCGAAAAATCGCGCGCGCCGCCGGATGCAAAAATTGCCATAGACGTGGTCATCTACGTTCTCGTCATGTGGAGTGCGGTCGCGTTGATGGCGGGAGAGGTGACCAATACCGTGCAGAATCTCTTATTGACCCAATTCTTGCCGGCGATCGTCCTCAAGACGATCCTAAAGAAGAGGAAGGGGCCGGGGACCGTGCCATGATGCCGAGCGGTTTCGAATTCCATGCGCCTCTGCATTGACGCCTCAAACCTGCGGATCGGCGGAGGACTGACGCACTTGGTCGAATTGCTCGGCAATGCGGATGCGCCTGCGTTCGGATTCGAACAGGTGTTCGTGTGGTCCTCCCCTGCGACCCTGCAGCGGATTGCCGATCGGCCATGGCTCGTGAAACGCACGGATCCGGTTCTCGAGGCTAATGCTCTGCGGCGCGCTGTTTGGCAGCTGCGCCGGCTCGGCGCGCTCGCGCACCATGATGGCTGCGATCTCATATTCGTTCCCGGAGGCGCTTTCGCGACCTCATTTCGTCCCATCGTTACAATGTGTCGCAATATGCTGCCGTTTGAATGGCGCGAAATGGCGCGCTATGGAGTTTCTTGGCAGGCACTGCGCTCTTTGTTATTGCGTTTTGCGCAGGCGCGTTCGTTCCGGCGCGCCTCGGGGACGATATTTTTGACGCAGTACGCGTACGAGGCGGTGTGTAGCTTGGCCGGTCGGCTTTCGGGTGCGGTGAAAATCATCCCGCACGGTGTCCATGCACGTTTCTTTGCACCGGTACATTTGCCGACAGCCGATCCGAATCCTGCGCTGTTGCAGCCGTTTGAACTCGTGTACGTATCGATCATCGATCATTATAAACACCAAGATACGGTGGCTCAGGCCGTTGCAGAACTAGCTGCACGCGGTCACCTACTGCGGCTGACGCTCATCGGCCCGGCTTACCCGCCCGCTCTGCGGCGCCTCCAATCGGTGTTGAAGGATATCGATCCGAAAGGGCTCGTGGTGCGCTATCTCGGTCCGGTTGCTCACGACGAAATTCATGCGGCCTATGCGCGAGCGGATATCGGTGTGTTTGCTTCCAGTTGTGAGAACATGCCGAACATTCTCTTGGAACAGATGGCGGCTGGACTGCCCATCGCCTGTTCGGATCGGGGGCCGATGCCGGAAATTCTCGGCGACACCGGGGTATTCTTCGATCCGGAGAATGTCGAGAGCATTTCAGGCGCGCTTCTGGCTTTAATGACGAGTGCCGAGCTGCGTATACGAAAGGCGCGGGCGGCGCAGGCGCGCGCTCGCCAGTATTCCTGGACCCGGTGCGCCGACGAAACTTTCGCATTTTTAGCGCGGATAGCTACCTCGCGTAACCACGATGCGACAGGGCGCTAACAATCATCGGATGTCGATACTTTTACCGACCGGGTGCTGCCCATCACGGAAGGGACGGGATTTTAGTCCACAGTATGTCATGGGCCATATCGCGCGAGATTGCCTCCCGCGAAAATCGGCGAACGAAATCCTGCCTCGATACAGATACAAGATCCAGCCTTGAAAAGGCTCTCGCGGCATCATCCGCGTTGCAAGGCTCAAACACCGCCGCATTGTGAACTTCACGCTGCAGAAATTGTGCGGAAAATCCTGCAACCCCCGCCCAGATGGGTTTACCCGTCGCCGCATATTCGAATAGTTTTGAGGGCAATACTTTCTTGAACGCATCGTAATCGTTCAGATGCAAGAAGAGAACGTCTGCCTCTCGGTACTCCTCGATCAAACGACTTCGGCTGACAGGATCTAGTACCTCCACATTGCGAACGTCGCTTGCCTGGATTGCGCGCTCGAGCTCCGATCGTCGACCACCGTCGCCAATTAACCTGAACCGGACCCGACCATCCATCTTCTTGGCCAAATGTGGAATGATTGCGTGCAGTCCCTGACCCTCTCCCATATTGCCGGCATACAAGACCGCTATCGGCTTACCCAAAGAGTTCGCCGCACAACCTTCGTTAGCTTGAAATGCGTTGATAAACTCCAAATCAACCCCGTTCGTATAGCACGAATAAGAAAGTTGTGGGTAACGCTGACGGAAATAGTCCAAAAATCCCCCGGAGACCAGATTGACCTTTTGCGCTCGTTTAAGCGCAAATCGCTCCAACGCAGAAATCGCGGGCTTTACCGCAAAGATCACCTTCTTCGAAAGCACGTCATCGAGCGTATCGACGAAAATGTCCCTTATATCCAGGTAGAGTCGAGACCGCTTCCAGCGTGCGATGACAGAGCCGAGCACAGCAGTCATTAACCTCGACGATGTGGCATATACCAAGTCGTATTGTTGCCCCTGCACTGACCTAAGAGCAGAGAATCCGTACGCCAAAAACGCCCGGGATTGATCAAGCATGCCGCTCCGGTGCGCCGGAAGCGGAATTCGACGAATGGTCAGGCGGTCGAACTGCTCGAACTGCGGAACCTTCGCGGAAAAACTGATGTAACGATTGGGCATCGTCGTAATGACATCGATCTGAGCATCGCCTGGTAGTATTGCCGATAACGCCCGCACTAAAGCGGTGGTCCGAAACGACCCGGCACTCAGATCGGGCTGGTAATAAAAACTGAGAATAAGAATTTTCAAGAATGCTTCCAGTCCAGCTGAAAGTGGACTTCCGGTCCCTCAAACTCAATTTCAATGCACTGATTCGCAATTGAAACACCGAATTCCGGATGCCATACCGAACGCACGATCTTTGGCGTTCCTCCGCCGGCTGACCACTGGGCAAACTGTCCGTTGGGTAGACGCAACGTCTGTCCAGTCAAATTGTTGACGGCCGGATGCAAATAATATCGCACGACAGCGTGGCTGAAAGTACCGCTGACTCGATCCATTACGCACAGACTGTTGAGCGCAAACCGCCACTCCCGATGATGCACAGGACGCCCAGGTAGCCTTTGGTAACCATCATGCGAGCAACTCACCACAATAGATCCATCAACTCCGGCGAAGCGCAGATTGAACGGCCGGGCACGACGTGCCACGCGGAAGCCGCTCCATACCTCGGACGAATCAAGCCCGGCCACGGTAACCGTGTTGTGCGCGGCCGTGCCGCGCTGGCGTAGCCGCTCCGCCCCCACACCATACTGCGACGTACCGGAATTCACTAGCGCGCGCTGCCCGAATAACGAAAGCTCGAAGGAAAGGGTATCGGCATGCGCGTGCCCGGGGAGAAAATCCGGCCCTACAGGTGCCACATCCAATACGGCAACCAGCGGACCGCGTTGAACCCGGACATAGCCGCTTGGATCCAAGTGCGTAATCCCGTCAGGCAATGACACAGCCGTTCCAAAACCCAACCGCTTCGCATATCTCTCCAGCTCGGTGGGTGATGGCGCGACGCCAATCGCTGCATCATTGAAAAACGCTATGTCGCCGTCAGGGTGGCACATCACTGCCAGCCAGCGGCGCATACGCTCTATAATCTCGCGCCACGACGCGGTGGTCTGCTCAGGCAATGCATTGGAGAACGCGGACGAAATGTTGTACAGATCAAGCAGGTCCTCCAGCGTCAACGCGTGGTACATCGGGCTGCGCTCGTACTGTCCGCCGTCCGATTGAATTTGCTCCGCCACTTGGTCCGCCAAGATCCGCAAGCCGGCTTGTCGCCAAGCATCGGCTTCCGGCCCGTCACAAATCAAACCTGCAAAAACCATAGCCTTGGCATTGGCAAAGAGATGATTGCCCAATAGATGCCATTCCAATCGCTTGGCAAGCCATCGCACCTGGACCGCGAGGCTATAAATGCACTCAGGCGGGAGTTCGTTTCCCCTAAGTGCCCATTTGCACCAATTGACGATGCGCAGGGAGGTAGGGTAGGGTTCCCACGCCGTGCCCGGCCCTGGAGGATTATCGTGCACCCAGCGTAACATTAGCGCACGATGCCAGCCCGATCGCGCTTCAGCCCCAGTGGAAATTAAATCATCGAAATAGTGCAGATTGTAACGCCACAGCCTTGGCAAGCCTGCATTGTCCCAACCGACATCATCTAGTAGCCGTTCTTCATTGAGAAATCGAAAAGACGTTGGCGCCGTCAGGCTCTGCCGCCGCATTGCCTCAGCGACCCATCGGCCGGGTCTCGGCCGCAGTGGCGGTGCAGGACGCAAATCCGGCCGCGGGCTAACCAGCTGGCGCCAAACCCGCCCATAGACCTGGATGGGTTTCAGGTAGCGAAGCGTGTGCCAATACCTTGAAGTTGCTGCAAGTACGTTCAATTAGCCAACAGGCGCTCCAACGCTGCTACGATTCGCTCACCAGTGTGACCATCCCATAATTCCGGAATCCCACCTTTTTTCCATTCACCTGCAAACAAGCGGTCCAGCGCTAAACGCAATGCCACAGGGTCAGCGCCAACTAATTCGTTGGTACCGATCGTAACCGTCTCCGGTCGCTCGGTAGTATTGCGCAGAGTGATACACGGCACACCCATCACGGTAGCCTCTTCCGTAATTCCACCGGAATCGGTGATTACCGCTTTAGCATGCCGCACGAGATAATTGAATTCCAGATACGGCTGCGCCTCGACAATTTTGAGGTTCGCCGGGAACTTGTCCAAGGCCTGCAACGTCTTCGCGGTACGGGGATGCAACGGAAACACCACCAACATTCCTCTAGTGCCGTCGCAAATCGCTCCCAGCATATCCGAAAACACTTTGACCTCGTCGACGTTCGCAGGTCGATGGAGGGTCAATACAAAATACTCTCGCGGAGCCAAGCTAAATTGCTTCCAGAACAACGGCGGGCGCAAGCGGCTCATATTTGAGAATAATGTGTCGATCATCGTGTTTCCGACGAAAAAGATTCGCTCATCCGCCACACCTAATCGGCGAATGTTGCGAGTCGCGCCTTCGCTGGTCGTGAAAAACCAATTGGAAATTGAGTCCGTGACCATACGGTTGATCTCCTCGGGCATGGACCAGTCGCCGGACCGAATGCCGGCTTCGACATGCGCGACCTTTACACCAAGCTTCTGTGCTGCGATCGCGCAGGCCATCGTCGACGTTACATCGCCGACTACCAGACAAAGATCGCTGCGCTGCAGCAGCAGCAGTTTCTCGTAGCGAACCATGATTGCGGCAGTCTGTTCTGCCTGCGTGCCCGAGCCAACTTCAAGATTCACATTGGGCGCAGGGACATCCAGTTGGGTAAAGAAATCGCCCGACATTCGCGCATCGTAATGCTGCCCGGTATGTACCAAGCGATAGTCGAGCGCGCCGCCAGTCCCTTTCTTGGTCTCCAGGGCTCGGATAATCGGCGCGATCTTCATGAAGTTCGGGCGGGCGCCCGCGATGAGGTCAATGCATTTCACCGTCTGGCCTCTGCAATTCAATACTCAGGCGGCTCACTTCCAATATCTCGTCAAATGGAATTGGTGCCGTACCGCCGGACTGAATTGCTTTGACGAACGCCGCTGCGCACGCTTTTTGCCCCTTGTCTTGGCGCCATAGGTTCATTTTGGAGAAACCCGGCCAGCCAAAACCGGTCAGGTTTCGGAAATTGTCCAATTGCAAGACTCGACCCGGAGCAAACACCTCCAGCCGTTCCTTTGGAAAGGATTTGCTGCCGTTCGCGAAATAATGGACAGTGCCGATTGATCCATCGGCGAATGCCAATTGCAACGTAACGGTATCCTGCATTGCAGAATCCATCGCCATTCGCCGCGAATCCACAATCCGCACACTCGCCAGAAACCGCAACAGATCGATGAAGTGGCACGCCTCGCCCACGACCCGCCCGCCGCCGGTTTCCCTGTCCTGCGTCCAATGTTCGGCCGGAATTGCGCCAGCGTTGACCGTCATGACAAACGCCTTCGGACCACTGATGCCAGACAGCAATGATCTTATTCGCAGGATCTGCGGTGCAAAGCGCCGATTGAAGCCCACCATCACCTGGCCGGGCGAGGTCGCTGCCACTTTCTCGATCTCCGCCAATTCATGCAGCGTCAAGCACAGTGGTTTTTCCACAAATACGTGCTTTCCCGCTCTTAATGCAGCTAGTACCAACGCGGCGTGACTATCGTGACGGGTCGCAATGACGACGATATTTACTGCCGGGTCGGACAGAGCGCTCACCGCATCAGTCGTAGTTTCCTCAAATCCGAACTTTCGCCCCGCATGCAGACCGCTAACCCCACCGCTGGA
>Ga0209048_10004837_pt1 | contig 12817 bp, 11 predicted proteins | sample FrelakmetCRP12CR_FD_187146 | JGI IMG/M metagenome (GOLD analysis project Ga0209048, IMG submission 187146) | Freshwater lake sediment microbial communities from the University of Notre Dame, USA, for methane emissions studies - CRP12 CR (SPAdes)... | ecosystem: Environmental > Aquatic >... | reverse complement strand
CAAACAATCCAGAGCAACCGGACAAACCACAAACGAAGATGCCGCGCTCGACCCTCATTCGAAGCATTCCTTGCATGACGAATATGTTCGTGGTAGGGTCATAGCTGATCGCGTAAGACCTTCCCTGCTCGGAGGCTGCAGTCCTTCAACAGGCACGAAGTTCGACGCGATCTTTTTTGTCCGCACGCAGCCGTTCTGCATCTGCCGAGCACTCCGCCTAAGGCGTACCCCTCCATCGCTCGCATTGCTAGCCCGACATCGCCGTGGGGTCGTCAGTTATAACTCAAAGAGGTGAATCGTTGTTTCAAGAAATATGGTCAACAGTCCGAGCACTCCTCCGCGACGCCGCAGGGAGTCTCTATCACATCGTCGTCGTCGCTCTGAGCGCGGGCATTGCGCTCTTGCTCCCGGCAGGCGCCAGACACTTTTTATCATTCTGGTCTCGCGTCGAACATGACAAGTTCTCGCTCATCGCCGTGGAAGTGACGGTGGCAATCCTCCTGATCTTCTGCCTGAACTACTTCCATCGCAGCATGCGGGATCGGGCCCTAGCCACCGTGGCGACCGGCGCCGGCCTCGTCTCGTTCTTCCCGCGCCGCACGCGGGGGGCACAACGGCGCATCAAACAACTCAGGGAAGAGCAGGGCACAGGCCGAACCATCTCGGTCATCGGGTCAAGCGGCCACAGCACTTTTGTGGATCAAGTGGGAGGGCTGTCGTCGGTCCTCGACAAGTGCCTGGGGGCCAGAATCATGCTGGTGAATCCCTACAGCCAGGAAGCGAGCGCGCGCATACAGGCGATCAACCATCCCGAATTCACGCTGGAAAAATTCCGGCAAGAGGTCCGGCAAAGTATCCAGCTCCTCAAGCGGCTGAAGGCCATGGGAAAGGCCGTCAAGCTCAAGCTCTACTCGGATTCACCGTTGATGAAATTGGTGATCCTCGGAGATTATCTTTGGCTCCAGCATTACCATGCCGACCTGGATGTCAAAACCATGCCAGAGTATGTCATGCGGCACAACAGCAAGGACCACGGCCTCTATACCCTCTATGCCCACTACTTCGTCCAGCGCTGGGGGAGCGGCGAGATTCCGGAATATGATCTCGATACGGATGAACTGGTCTATCGAAACAGGACCGGCAACGAGATACGGAGAGAGCGGTTTGAGATTGAGACGGCGTCCGAAGAAGTCGGAGCCCTGATAGAATCGCTCGAACTCACCGCAGAGCCGGGCCAATCAGAGACCAGCTACGGTGCGATCGGACTCCTCCCGAGCCTTCGCGATTAAAAAAGCGGATGATGGGGGCTGGATGTAAACGGAGCCGCGCTCGGCGCAGCGCCCGCATTCCCGAGAAAGCGCCAGGCTCCGTCCTCATGCACCAGATAGTGGACCTCGCGGAACCAGCTATCCAGCGTGATACGCGTGCCGCCCTGGGTTTCCGTGCCGTACAACCCGCCGGTGCAGGTGATTTCCGCATGCAGTTGAGATCCTGACCGGAACACCTTCACTTCCGAGAAGAGATGGGTGGACGACAGGTTGCGGTAATGGGCGAATACTTCGCCCCAGATCCGGCGCACATCCGCTGGTTTCAAGCCATGATAGTTATAGGCTTTGGCGTAGAATTGCAGCAGCGGCTCGAGATCCTGTTTCTGCACGGCGGCTTCGGCACGACTGAACGCCGCCAGAATCTCCCGCACGGTCGGATGTGAGGCGGCCGCCGCATGACCCTGAATGGCCCGGCCATCGACCGTCAATGACACCTCAGGCAGAATCTCCACCACCGCATGGCTCTCCGGCGAGAGCGTAAGCCAGAAAACTGCCGATACCGTGAGCACCATACGCCGCACTGATTTCCTGGTCATAAGATAATCTCCCGATGAAGGTGTAACTGGCGCCGAGGAGCACGCAGACCTGCGGGCCTCAGGCACGCCTCTGAATCATTTCTCGTGAGCTGACCCGACCGCTCGCTGTTAGCCTTCGAAGATGAGCATGAGGTAGGCTAGAAACAGCAATAAGTGCACGGCCCCGAGCAGGACATTCGTTCGTGAGCTGCCAAAGGTCAAGGTGCTGAGCCCCAGCGTCAGCAACAACAGGGTCATATCGACGGGACCAAGTCCGAGGGTAATGGTCTTGTCCGTGAGGAACCCGATGGTCAAGACGGCCGGAATAGTGAGACTGATCGTCGCCAGGACCGATCCCAACAGGACATTGACGGACCGCTGGAGCTGGTTCGCCAGAGCTGCGCGCGCCGCGCCGAGCGACTCCGGAGCCAGGATGAGCACGGCGACCAAAAACCCGCCCAACGCCGACGGCGCATGCCACTTATGGATGGCAAAATTGATCGGCACCGCCATCTGTTTGCTCAGAATGACGAGCGGTGCAAGATACATCAGCAAGAAAAGCGTGTGATACCCCACAGAGCAGCGCTCACAGGCATCACCCTCCCCGTGTGGCGGTCCGGCTTCGACATCATCTGACTCAGGCGACACGAAATAGTTACGGTGGCGTAAGTTCTGGATGGCCAGAAACACACCATACAGCCCGATCGACATGACGATGAGAAACACGGCTTGAAACGGCGAGAAGGTCGGACCGGGAGACGAGGTCGTAAAGTTCGGCAGGATGAGGCCGAGCACGGCCAACGGCACAATTACCGCGAGAAACGCGTTGGCTCCTTGAAGGTTGTAGGTCTGTTCGTGGTACCGCAAGCCGCCCAGCAAGAGCGACAATCCGACCATGCCGTTCAACACAATCATCACCACCGCGAACATGGCATCCCGGGCCAACGACGATCCGCCCTCAGCGGTATACATGACTGCCGCAATCATCATGACTTCGATGCCGGTGACGGACAGCGTGAGCACGAGCGTCCCGAGAGGCTCGCCGAGCTTGATGGCCAGAACCTCCGCATGGCGAACAACCGCAAACGCCGAGAACAGCACCACGCCGAAGAGCCAGACCAGGATGAACGCAAACCAGAGCGGGTTGGACAGGTCGACCAGCCACCGTTGACCGAACGCGAGAAACGCCGCCGTCGTCGCGATATTCCCCAGAAGCGGCCATTCCCGTTGAGCCAAGCCCAGAACGCTCAGACGCGATCCGTTGTGCGAAGAAAAGGCCGCGGCGGCCGACTGTGGTTGCTGTGTCTTCATCTGTATGATTCCGTTCGAGATCTGCGCAAGCATGTGGTGGCCGCACTCCCACTCCTGGCTGGTAGGGCCGCACACAGAACGAAGTAGTGGTGCAGGACATCCTGCGCTAAACTGAAATGTATTATTGGGTCAGAACTGGACTTAGGCTACTGACTTACCTAGGACCTGTCAACCAGGCACAGCCTACAGCAGGATGCTGAAAAAGTCCGCCAGCAGCGTTCTCGCATCGTTGAGACCCTCAACGTACCCCAGAGGGTACGCCTCGGCCCTTCACTCGCTTCGGCCTTGCTGGACAGCCTTTTTGAGCATCCTGCAGGAATGTTTTCCTGTTGTGCCCAAGTGCGGAAGCGTGGATAGAATTGGAGCCCTACCATCAGCCCAAGACCGGCTCTATTGTTTGCTTTCAATGGAGAACGGATTCCTACTAAGATGGACGATGTGATAACCGCACCGATAATGGCCCTGCACCGTAGCATATAATTTCTTCTTATCAGAAAGTCTGTCCCCCCATGTCCATACAGTGGTTTCCCGGTCACATGAATGCGGCGCGCAAAGAAGCGGCCAAGACGATGGAGGTGATCGATGTCATCGTCGAAGTGCTGGATGCGCGCATACCGGCTGCCAGCTGCAATCCGCTGATCGAAGAGCTGCGTTTGGTCCGCCAGCGTCCTAGCCTGAAAGTGCTCAACAAGGCCGATCTCGCCGATCCCGTCGTCACTCAGGCCTGGCTCGACCTGTATAACCGGCAACCGGGCGTCAGCGCCGTGGCCCTATCTTGTAGTCATGCGGGCGATGCAGCCAAGGTGCCCCAGCTCTGTCAGCCGCTCGCCCCCCGTCGCAACAGCAGCGCGAAGCCGCTACGCATGCTGATCATGGGAGTCCCCAACGTCGGCAAATCGACCCTGATGAACCAGCTCCTCAAACGCCGTATCGCTCGTGTGGGCGACGAACCAGCCGTGACCAAAGTCCAGCAACGTCACAAACTGAACGACCACATGGCCATCACCGACTCACCAGGACTGTTGTGGGGGACCATCAAAGACCCTCACGTGGGCCTCCTGCTCGCCACAGTCAACGCCGTAGGCCACACGGTCGTCGATGACGAAGCGGTCGCCGAGTTTCTCGCCACCATCCTGCTTGCGCGCTATCCTGCCCGGCTCACGGCCCGCTACAGTTTTGCGGTGGACGGCCTGACTAGTGCAGGCGTGATCGACTCCATCGCCAGGAAGCGCGGCTGCCTGTTAACAAGAAGCGGCGGTGGGCTGGACCGAGACAAGGCGGCAAGAATTCTCTTGTCGGACTACCGCAACGGAACACTCGGCCGCACCAGCTTGGAGACGCCAGGGACGCGCGAGGAAGTGCGGAGCTGAAATAATTTCCTCCTTTTGACACTTTTTCTCCTTCTCAGGCCAACGCCGATGACGTAGAATGCCCCCGCTCACCCACCCACGACTACATTCGATGATGGAGGTGATTGATGAGCCCCATGTATGAATAGACTGTCGTACGATTCCATTGATTCAATCGATCATGATTCGGGATCAGAGGGGTTCCAATGGAACAGTGTGATCCCCTTCCTGAGCATCCACCTGATGTGTCTGTGGGTCGTTCAGACCGGAATCAGCTTGGAGCTGGTGGCACTGGGGGTTGTGAGCTATTACCTGAGAATGTTCGCCATTACGGCAGGATATCACCGCTACTTTTCGCACCGTTCATACAAGACCAGCCGGGCCTTCCAGTTTCTCTTGGCATTTTTCGCGATGACATCTGCGCAAAAGGGAGTGTTATGGTGGGCATCACACCATCGGCACCACCACAAGCACTCAGACAGGGAACAAGATCGTCACTCCCCGTTGCAAAGAGGGTTCTGGTTTTCCCATGTCGGATGGATACTGTCTGACGATTCCGTGAGGACCGATTTCGCTCTCGTGAGGGACCTGGCTAAATATCCCGAACTACGCCTTCTCAACCGGTTTCACTTCATTCCGCCCTTGCTGTACGCACTCCTGATGTATGGGCTGTGGGGTTTTCCTGGACTGGTCTGGGGATTCTTCATTTCCACCACCGTCCTCTATCATTGCACGTTCTTCATCAATTCCCTGACGCACATCGTCGGCCGGGTTCGGTACAACTCCCGCGATGGAAGCAAGAACAGTTTCATTCTGGCCGTTCTCTGTTGTGGAGAAGGTTGGCACAACAACCACCATTACTACCAGTCGGCTGTCAATCAGGGGTGGTTTTGGTGGGAAGTGGACTTTTCCTATTACATCTTAACCATTCTCTCCTGGTTCGGGATCGTGTGGGACCTGAGAACCCCTCCTGACCACATCAAGAAAGCCGGGATCCTCGCTCCCGTAAGCACGCTAACCATGTAGCAAGACTCACCGGAGCGGTAACTCATATGGTGTCGTATTCCATTGTGGCCGATGCTTCAGGCTAGTCTCCTCGTCGTGATTTGTACGGAACGCAACACCCATCTGGTCAAGGAAAGACGGTTATCTCTATGAACTCAATGCAGGTTGTTCAAGGGCTGCTCGAAAAGGCCCAGGTGCACATTAATGGGTCTCACCCTGGGGATATCCAGGTACACAATGACCGATTCTATGATCGTGTCCTGACTGAGGGTTCACTTGGACTCGGAGAGTCCTACATGGAGGGGTGGTGGGATGCCAAGCGGCTGGATGAGTTATTTTTCAAATTTCATACGGTGGAACTCGACAAGGCCGTGCGTGATAAGCGGCTCATTCTCAACGCGGTCAAGGCTCGCCTGTTTAACATGCAGAACAGGCGTCGCTCAACACGAGTGGCACAACAACACTATGACTTGAGCAACGAGTTTTACGAACGAATGCTTGGCCCTAACATGCAATACACCTGTGCCTATTGGAAGCGGGCGCAGAATCTGACGGAGGCGCAAAAGCATAAGCTGGATTTGATCTGTCGAAAGCTGCAACTCAAGAAAGGCGAACGCGTTCTGGAGCTGGGGTGCGGGTGGGGAGGATTTGCTCATTACGCTGCCGCCAACTATGGCTGTTCAGTGGTCGCCTACAACATCTCCGAGCAACAAGTAGCATATGCGCGTCGCTGGTGTACCGGGCTTCCCGTTGAAATCATGCTCAAAGACTATCGTGAAGCGACCGGAGAATTTGACAAGGTTGCCGCCATTGGCATTTGCGAACACGTGGGATTTAAGAATTATCGCGCACTGATGGAAGTGGCCCACAGGACAATAAAACCACACGGCCTGTTCTTACTCCACAGCATCGGGAACAATGCCTCGGTTACTACCGCCGATCCCTGGTTCGATAAATACATTTTCCCGGGCGGCATGCTTCCATCCGTTGCGCAACTGAGCACAGCGATGGAAGGACTCTTTGTCATGGAAGACTGGCATAATTTCGGGACTGACTATGACCGCACACTCCTGGCATGGCAGGAGAATGTTGACAGGCAGCGGGGGGAATTGGGGTCGACCTTCGACGAGCGTTTCTCCCGTATGTGGCGCTACTATCTTCTTTCTCTCGCGGGGGCGTTCCGCGCCCGCACTATCCACCTCTGGCAGATCGTGATGTCGAAGCGTGGCTTGCTTGGCGGATATGAATCAGTACGGTAGCGGCCATGATCTCGCATGAAGACTATGCGCGCAAACGAGAGTCTTTGATCAAGATCCTTCGTGCGTCGAGCACGACCGGACCCCTCGCACTCGAGAAATCGACTTCCAATCTGTTCCGCCAGCGTGTTCAGGAGCAAAGGCACAGACTGGATGTGCGCCACTTCAATCAGGTAATCCACGTTGACGAGAAAGAGCGTTTTGCAGAAGTAGAAGGCATGACGACCTACGAGGACCTTGTCCGCGAAACTCTGCCCTTCCAGTTGATGCCTGCCGTCGTCCCCCAACTGAAGTCGATTACCATTGGCGGCGCGACTGCGGGGGTGGGCATTGAATCATCCTCATTCAAGTATGGTTTCGTCCACGAAACGATACTGGAAATTGAAGTCCTCCTGCCCGATGGGACGATCGCGGTAGCCACAAAAGATAATGAGCACAGAGATTTGTTTTTCGGCTTCGCCAATTCGTATGGCACGCTGGGCTATGCGCTCAAAGTAGAAGTGAAGCTCGTGCCCGTCACGAAATTTGTCAAACTCCGGCACGAGCGTTTTTCGGATCTGGAGACCTATTTCCAAGCGCTTGGACGTAAATGCCAGGACAGGCAGGTGGATTTCGTCGACGGCACGCTGTTCGATGAGCATGAGCTCTATATGACGACGGGCGAATTTGTCGACCAGGCCGAATGGCTCAGCGATTACACGTATCGGCACATCTATTATCAATCGATTCCACGCAGAACGGTCGACTACCTCACGACGCACGACTATCTGTGGCGATGGGACACCGATTGGTTCTGGTGCTCAAAACATTTTCTCGTGCAGCATCCGTTCGTCCGGTGGTTATGGGGGAGGAAGCATCTCAACTCCACGGTGTATTGGAAACTGCGCAAGATGTTCAACAATTCACGGATCGCGCAGCTGGTTGCCAGGACTCTTGCCGGGCGGCAAGAGGCAGTGATTCAGGACGTGGAGATCCCTCTTGAGCATGCGCCGGCTTTTGCGCAGTTCTTCAATAGGGAAATCAGGATCAAGCCTGTGTGGATCTGTCCGGTCACTGCCTATGATCCATCGGTCTCGTATCCGTTGTATCCCATGATTCCCCGAACGCTGTATGTCAACTTCGGATTCTGGGACGCAGTCAGCACCGATCACGAGGAGGGATACTTCAACAAGAAAGTAGAAGCCAAGGTTCGGGAACTAGGTGGCAAAAAATCTCTCTATTCGAATTCGTTTTATTCACGTGAAGAATTTTGGCAGTTGTACGATGAAACAGCATACCGCAGGCTCAAAGCTCGCTACGATCCGACTGACAAACTGAAGGATCTGTTCGAGAAATGCGTCCTCACAAAGTGACTCGTCGGACCCATCTAATTGACCCCTCCAAGATCGTTCGGTATCTCTCTAGGGATGGGGACTGACTGATCTTCCACTGCACGTAGCTTTCTCACCCGCCCACCCACTGGCACGCCGAGACGTGCCATTAGCCCGGGCGAGGGCCTTTCAATTTCTTCGTCTCTCGTCAAGGGCGCGGCCATGGTTGCCCTTTACTGCGCGCATCGAACGAGCACCTTCCGAGCGTGCGCGTTCTGCGAGCAAGAAGGGCACCTGGCCGCGCCCTCCTCATCCTTCTTAAGCCGCGCGTTGCGCGAGCACAGAAGATCATCAGGCTCCATCACGCTCCCACTCTGACGAAGTCGATGTACCCTCGCTCGACGTCCGTGCTTATGAGTTCCACGCTCACGCTATCTCCGACGTCGAGGCCACTCGTGCCCGTCACCACTCTCCCTTCAACCGGCGGCTCAAGGAGCCGGACCCACGTTCCGCTCTCTGACGCGCCCGTCACGATGGCGTCGAAGCGCTGCCCGATTCGCGATTCGAGCAATAAGGCGGCGGCGGATTTGCGGAGCCGTCGCTCGACTTTTTCCGCGTCGTCTTCTTTCTCGGTGCAATGGCCAGCCAGATACTTCAGTTCTTCCGGCTGGTATGGCGTTGGCGTGCCGGCCAGCGACGCTTTGACCAGCCGCTGGGTGATGAGATCGGGAAAGCGTCGGTTGGGAGCCGTGGAATGGGTGTACCCTTTCACCGCCAGCCCGAAATGTTCCGGAGAGCCATCCTTCGACTGATCCAGCACATACTCGCCTCTGCCAATGAGCTTCACGATGGCCAGGGACAAATCGGGAAATCTGAGGGGGTCGGCCCGCCGCCGCGTGACGAGGAAGGCCTCGAGCGCACTCGCGTCCGGCTCCGGGGGTAAGTGCTCGCCCCAGCGGGCTGCCACCTCGATAATCCGCTGCCAACGTTCGGGAGAGCGCAGGATACGGCGGAAGGAGGGCACGCCCTTTCCCTTGAGATAGGACACGGTCGCCTGATTCGCTGCGATCATAAAATCTTCGATCAGTTCCTTGGCGCGATTCTTCTGCTCGACCCTGAGATCGGTCAGCACCTCACCGTCAAACACGGCACGTGGCTCAATCGTTTCAAGACTCAGCGCTCCCTGCTGGTGTCGTCGTGCCTTGAGCCGCTGCGCGACCTGGTCTTGGAGGCGAAGTTGCGCATCGAGGCCGGAGATGGCCTTGACCCGCTCAGGCGCGGGCGCCTCCCCCGCGAGCCAGGCGGCGACGCTGTTATAGGCCAGCTTCGCGTGGTTGCGGACCAGGGCCCGAAAGAGGGTCGAACTCAGAACCGCCCCATCCTGCGCAATCACCATCTCTACGATCATCGCGAGGCGGTCCTGCCCTTCGCCGAGAGACGTCAGATCGGTCGACAGCTTTTCCGGCAGCATGGGGAACATGTCGCCGGCCGTATAGACCGATGTCGTATTGTGCTTGGCATGAGTATCAAGAGCGGATTCCTTCCCGACCAGCGCGTCCACGTCAGCAATCGCGACCAGTATGTTCACAGACCGATCAGGATGTGGCTCGGCTACGGTGAGTTGGTCGAGGTCTCGGGAATCGTCGTTGTCGATCGACGCCCAGAGGAGACCCGTTAAGTCACGCAGGTTCGAGGGCCGATCGGTGGCAGCAGTCTCTATCCGGGCAAGCTCGGCCATCGCCGCAGCTGAAAAATCAGGCAGGAGGCCTCGTTCGATCATGGCGCGGCGGGCGATACTCCTTAGATCTGTGCGATGACTTTTCATTTCCCCTTCAATACTGCGCCCGTCGAACAAAGACCTTCCAATTTCTATTTCTCCAAACCTTTCCTGAGGAGAGTGGCCAGACTGTCCTTTACTGCGCGCATGGAGCGGCCCTTTGCCTTCTATATGATCCTTCCAAGCTCGCTCGTTACCTCTTCAGGGATGGGGGCTGATTGATCTTCCACTGCGCGCGTCCAACGAGGGCCTTCTCAGGCCACGCGTTGCGCGAGCACGGAAGATCATCAGGCTCCATCCCCTCCTCTATTCCGGGAGCATAGGACCAACGTGGGTGCCCTTCCTACTTCTTCTTCGTACGCTCGGGCTTCGTCGTCCCAGCCATGACAACCACCTGCGTCTGAGGCGAGAAAGCCTCCTCGATGTGTTGCTTTCCATTGCTCGTGAGTATGACGATCCCGTTGTGGCTCTCGATGCGCTGGAGGAGATGGGCTGTCTCCGCATTCGCGTATCGGTCATGGGCATCTTTGACCTTACTGCGTGTCCCGAACAGCCCGTCTGCTTCATCGAAGAAGAGGATCGAGCTACTGGCTGCGGCTTTATCAAATACGTTGTTCAGATTCTTCTCAGTCTCTCCGATGTATTGGCTCACGACCGCCGACAAATCCACCCTGAACAAATCTACTTTCAAAGTTTCGGCCAAGGTCTCGGCTGCCTTTCTCCGACGGAGCGCCGTGGAACCGGACAGGATCAGGACCGCGGCGGATGTCCCCTTGGACTTTTTCGCCCGACGCACCGGCGTTGCCTTCTGCTTCCCCGCTGCCTTCTTCACCACGGCCTTCGCTCTCTTCGCTCTCTTCCCTCTCATTGGTTTGGCTGCCATATTTCCTTCTCGCTCCTCTTGGTGCATTGAACTGCCGGCCCTGTCCAATCTCCTATCACCCACGAACCATCCCGAATATGCGGGGACGACTTGCGGATCTTATCTGCAATTGATCACAATGACCAGCGACTCACCTAGCAGGGATTCAGCCAACTGAAAGACTTCGTCTGATGACGCCAGCGGCGCTAATTGAACAGGAACTCGCGACAGCCGAGGCCGCGCGGCAGGACAGCAACGACGGGAAAGCGCGAGTCTGTGCGCGACGCGCCGTGGCCCTCGCCACCGAAGCGTGGTTTGCGCGGTTCCCTCTTACCCGATGGCGCGGGGATGCAATGGAACATCTCAGGCAGATTCAGCAGGACGAATCCTTCCCTCTTCCCATCCGCCAGGCGGCCGAACGATTGAGCACCTCAGTGACCCGTCAGCACCAAGCCCCCTTCACGACAGACCCGATCGCCGACGCAAGACTCATCATCGCCCACCTCAGCAACACTCCTTCAAAACACACACCATAATGACTATGCCTCTGCCACTTCCTGAATGATTGTCGCTACCAATGCTCTCTCCAAACTCGCTTGCCTTCTCTTCACGGGAGGGCGGCCTGTTTGATCTCCGACTGCGCGCGTCCAACGAGGGCCTTCTCAGGCCGCGCGTTGCGCGAGCACAGGAGATCAACAGGCCACCCTCCCCCCTACCACCCTAATGCCCACCGATGCCCATTCCTCTCCAGCAACGCATCCGCTTCGCTTGGTCCCCAGGTACCGGCGGTGTAGAAGTGGACGGATTTTTCGCCGGTCAACAACGGGTCATAGAGGCGCCACGCCGTTTCGGTGAAATCCGCGCTGACGAAGAGGGTCTGATCGCCGATCATCACGTCGCGGAGCAGAGTTTCGTAGGATTCAGGGAGCTGGCCGAACGCTTTTTCATAGTCGAACTGCAGCGCATGGTCGGTCAGTTGGAACGGCCTCCCCGGACTCTTCACAGAAAAACAGAGCGAAAACCCTTCACTGGGCTGGAGCGTGATCAGCAGCTTGTTGGGGGGGATACTGCCGGGATCGAGGGATCGGAACACTTGGGTGGGCGCCTCGCGAAAGGTCACCGCGATCTGAGTGAGTTTGCGCGGGAAGCGTTTGCCCGTTCTGAGATAGAAGGGTACGCCCTTCCATCGCCAGTTGTGAATCTCCGCTTTCAACGCGACATACGTCTCCGTGGTTGAATCCTCCGGGACCCCCCGTTCCTCGCGATAGCCACGAATCGTCTGGCCAGCGACCTGCCAGGACGTGTACTGGCCAAAGATGACATCCTGTTGCGTGATCGGCGCAATCGAGTGGAGTACTTTGAGTTTTTCGCTCTGGATCGCCTCGGCATCGAAGGACACCGGCACTTCCATCGCAACGACAGTCATGAGTTGAGTCAAATGGTTCTGGACCATATCGCGGAGCGCCCCGGCCTGCTGGTAGTAGGCCCCGCGATGCTCGACTCCGAGATCTTCGGCAACAGTAATCTGAACGTTCTCGATGGTGTCGCGTTTCCAGATCGATTCAAAAATCGGGTTCGCGAAGCGAAATGCCAGGAGATTCTGCACCGTCTCTTTGCCGAGGTAATGATCGATGCGGTAGATCTGGGATTCCTCGATATATTGATGCAGGGTCGTATTGAGGTGCCGGGCTGAATGAAAGTCGTGGCCAAATGGTTTTTCGAACACGACGCGGACCCACCCGTGGCTCTTGAGCAGTCCCGCCTGGTTCAACCGTTCCATCGCGATGGGCACGGTATCCGGTGGCAACGCCAGGTAGAACACCCGGTTCTCCGGCATCTTGTGCGTGCGCTCTAGCTTTCTGATATACAAGGCCAACGCCTCATAATCTTGTGCCCCCCCTTCGTGCACAGTCTGGTAGTGAAGACACTCATCGCACCAGAGGCGCAATTCTGTTTCATTGCGCCAGCCCGCTGTCTCCAGACCTTCGAAGGCCCAGAGTCGAAACCCCTCTTCACCCATCTCGGGCAAGGCGGCGCCGACGATCAGCGTGTTGCAAGTTTCCAGGATTCCCTGATCCCGCAAATGATACAGCGCGGGCAGGAG
>Ga0209048_10004836_pt1 | contig 12819 bp, 11 predicted proteins | sample FrelakmetCRP12CR_FD_187146 | JGI IMG/M metagenome (GOLD analysis project Ga0209048, IMG submission 187146) | Freshwater lake sediment microbial communities from the University of Notre Dame, USA, for methane emissions studies - CRP12 CR (SPAdes)... | ecosystem: Environmental > Aquatic >... | reverse complement strand
CAGCCATCGGTGATGGGGAGACAGTTGGGACGATCGTCGCCGCATCCCCCGAAGTGGACGGTCACGGAGCCGTCGTCGTTCTTCTCCGCCGTCACACTGTTGACGTTGTAGGCGTCGCGGTCGTTCGCCTCGAAGTACCCCTCGGCGTTGTACATGTTGATCGACCAGAAGGCGTCAGCAGGGACATCGGCCATGGTGACGCGGCACGTACCGACTGGGAGGTTCGGGCTCACGTTGATGTAGGTCGCTTCGGACTCGGGCAGACCGCCCCAACCATGGGCCGTCCCGATCAGGTGTCGGATGGGGTCCACCGACTCCTTCGTGCCGAATGCACCGGCAAGCTTGTCCAACCCCTTCACCAGTTTCAGGAGGGCATCTCGGGTGTCGGTGAGGCTCGTCTCGTCGTACTCAGGCATGACGAACGACTGAGAGGAGGATGCGGTGACCACGAAGCCATCCTGGATGGCGTTGACGGCTGCGACATCGTCCGGGTCGGAGGGATCGACCAGCACCCGGGCTGCCAACAGGACGTAGCGGGTATCGAACTTCTCGACGGAGATCTCGTAGTCCCCGGGCTCGTGAATGATCTCGTCGATGTAGTGGTCTTCGTTGACCACCATGACCGAGACGTAGCGATCGCCCTCGTCGGGCACCGTCAGGACTGCGCCGTCGGCGATGTCCACCACCGTCCCGCTGTAGAGGGTGTCGCGATTCATGCGGATGACGGTCTGCTGATCGATCGGTGTGGGCTGCCGGAAGTGGACCCACTTGTTGACACCCCCGGCCATCGCCTCGATACCGGCGAACATCCGTTCACTCTCGGCCCTTTTCGAAGTTCGCCACGTTCACCTTCGTACCGGTCATGGCTGCCTTCGTAGCAGACGCTTTGCAGCCTTGCCAGGTAGCGCATAGTGCCGGTGCGGCGTTCCCTCGGCCCACCCGGTATCGGCACGACCAGTGCGGGGCCCCTTCAGGCGAATACCGTTGTTGCAATTACAACGCTCGTGGACCTTTGGGGACGGCTTTCAAACCCTTGCGAGATCCTCGAAATGCTTCCTGAGCAGGGGTGGAGCAGGTCGGCGAGGCATCCCGAGACCATCACGGGGCCGGTTGGAGGGTCTGACTCCGACCGTGGGGCCACATGGCCGAAGCAAAGGGGACGGCTTTCAAGCCCTGTCCAGCGCCGGCTGTCGGCAGCCGACATCGACGATCTCTGCCACCTCTATAGCCAGGGTAGGTCGATCGACTCGGTCGCCAGCCAGTACGAGGTGAACCGGACCACGATCATCACCCACCTGGATCGAGCAGGCATCGAACGACGGCGCGTGGCCCGCAAGATGACCGACGACTCGGTCGCCGTGGCGGCAAAGCGCAACGCCGAGGGTGCACCGCTCGCACTCATAGCGAAGGAGTTCAAAGTCCACGCCAGGACAGTGGCCCGGGAGTTACGCCAGGCGGGCGTGTCGATCCGGCCTCGGCGAGGGTGGTAGCGACCGGAGGAGCCGTTGTTCTGTAGCATCTCCCAGCGCCACAGACCGGATGTCACCCGATACACGCGCGGCGGTCCCCTCCTCGATCGATGGCAGATGCAGGACGCTGTGATGCTGGGCATCCGAGACGGCGACTCGGGCTGAGATCGCTCGACAGGTGTGCCGCTTGGGTCGCGCACGCGGGTTAGCTCCTGAGGCGACCGCCGTGACCGATCAACCTCGGGACCGAGCGCTCGGGCTACAGCAAGTAGTTTCGCTGTCATGGAAACCCACGCCCACTTCCACCCGCTGGGGCAGCCACCCTCTTCGCGCACGGTGGCGGCACAAGAGGCAGCACGCGCCACGCTCCCCTTCGACGACGAACGCGACTTCGAAGAGGCGCGCCGAGGGCTCGTCGCGGTGCCGGCCGAGCGGCAGATCGTTGCCGACGACGGCAAGATCGTGTGGGACATCGGCAGCTACGACTTCCTGCTCGATGGACAGTCCTTCGAGAGCATCCACCCTTCCCTGCAGCGCCAGGCCGTGCTCAACATGGAGTACGGGCTCTACGAGGTGGTGCCCGATCGCATCTATCAGGTACGTGGCTTCGACCTCGCCAACATCACGTTCGTCAAGGGAGACACGGGCTGGATCGTCTTCGACCCGTTGACCATGACCGAGACCGCCGCCGCCGCCCTGGCCCTGGTCAGCGAGCACCTCGGAGAGCGCCCCGTCGTCGCGGTCGTGTATTCCCACTCGCACGCCGACCACTGGGGAGGGGTTCGGGGCGTGATCGACGAGGCTGATGTGAAGTCCGGTGCGGTCCAGGTGATCGCCCCGATTGGGTTCCTTGAGCACGCCGTGGCCGAGAACGTGTACGCCGGCAACGCCATGAACCGGCGCATGGTGTACCAGTACGGCACGCTGCTCGATCGCAGCCCGTTCGGCCACGTCGACCAGGCGATCGGCAAGGGCGTGGCGAACGGGACGCCGGGCCTGATCGCCCCGACGGTGCACATCGCCGACGACATCGAGGAGCTCACCGTCGACGGCGTCCGCATGGTGTTCCAGAACACCCCCGGCACCGAGGCGCCCGCCGAGATGAACACGTACTTCCCCGACTGGAAGGCGTTCTGGGCGGCCGAGAACATCGTGGCCACGATCCACAACATCTACACGCTGCGCGGCGCGCTGGTGCGCGACGCGCTCGAGTGGTCCCGCCAGATCAACAAGGCGCTGTACCTCTTCGGCAAGGAGGCCGAGGTGATGTTCGCCTCGCACTCGTGGCCGCGCTGGGGCAACGAGCGGGTCCAGGAGGTGATGCGCACCCAGCGTGACGCCTACGCCCACCTCAACAACGGGGTGCTGCACCTGGCGAACCAGGGCGTCACCATCAACGAGATCCACAACGTCTATCAACCGCCGGCGAGCCTGCAGCAGCAGTGGGCGGCCCGCAGCTACCACGGGTCCGTCGAGCACAACAGCCGGGCCGTCATCAACCGCTGGCTCGGCTACTGGGACGGCAACCCCGCCACCCTGGTGCCGCTGTCACCGCGCGACTCGGCCCCGCTGTACGTCGAGATGATGGGTGGCGCCGAGCCCATCCTCACCCGCGGCCGCCAGCTCGTCGACGAGGGCCGGTACCTGCACGCGGTCGAGATCCTCAACAAGCTCGTCTACGCCGAGCCCGGCAACGAAGCCGCCCGCCATCTGCTGGCCGAGGCGTTCGAGCAGATCGGCTACCAGCGGGAGAGCCCCAGCGTCCGCAATAGCTTCCTCGCCGCCGCGCTCGAGCTGCGCTCGGGCATGCCCGACGCCACGTTCCCCAAGAGCACCGGCCCCGACATCGTCCGGTCGGTCAGCACCGGGCAGTTCCTCGACCTGCTCGGCATCCGGATCGATCCCCAGCGCGCCGAGGGCGCGTCGTTCGCCATCAACCTCATCACGCCCGACAACGGCGAGCGGTTCGTGGTCGAGCTGAGCAACGGGACGCTCACCAACCTCGAGGGCTTCCTGGCCGACGAGCCGGACCTGACGATCACGATCAACCGCTCCGACATCGAGCAGGCCATGATCGGGACCAAGCCGCTGCAGGAGCAGCTCGCCGACGGCACCGCTCAGGTCGACGGCGACCTCGGCGTGCTGCTGACCCTCGCCGGCATGCTCGTGCACTTCGCGCCCACGTTCGAGATCATGCCGGGCACCCATGGCCCGGACGCCCCCGTCGACGACGACCCGTTCACACAAGAGCCCCTCGCCGACAGCGCCGGTGGCTGAGCGCCTGCGACTGGCGCACGACACGAGAAGCCGCCATCTTTGGCACCGCCGAAGTCAGGCCCAGGCGGCCTGACGGAACCACACCGACGGCCCAGGTCAAACCCAGTCCGAATCGAGGAGTCGTGGCCGATCGACGACGAGGAGCCTGACGGGGATGGGAATCGTCGATGACCATCTCGCTGCCAGCCGCCGACGGATCCGGACCTGCTATTGCCTGGTGGTCGGAGAGAACGTCCTCGACCTCCTGTGGCCGTTCGCGATCGGCCTGGCCATCGACGGCCTCATCGACAAGACCTGGGCCGGCGTGGCGGTCTTCGTCGCCATGTCGTTGGCCCACACCGTGACCAGCTTCATCCGCCAGCGATACCAGACCCGGACGTTCAACCCCCTCTATGCAGACATCGCTGCCGACCTCGTGGCCCAACAGCGAGCCGAAGGCGTCGACACGGCCTCCGTGTCCGGACGAACGGAGCTGGCAGCCGAGTACGTCGACTTCCTCGACGGGGACATCCCATTGGCGATCACCGCCGCCTTCACGGTCGTCGGATCGTTGGTAATGCTGTTCCTCTACGACCCGCTCGTCGGGGTGGCGGCCGCTCTCGTCGCAGCACCCGTGGTGGTGCTCAACCGTCGGCTCATGGCGCGATCCGAGGGCTTGTACCGCGAGCTCAACGATCTCGCCGAGATCGAGGTGGAAGTGATCGGTCGAGCCCAGCGGACGGAGTCCCAGCGGCACTTCGGGATCGTCGGGCGGCGGTGGGTCCGGCTCTCCGACACCGAAGCGGCCAGCTGGGGCGCCGTCGAGGTCGTCGCCGTGGCTCTGTGGGTGTTCACGCTCGTTCGTGTGACCTCCGGAACGATCGATGTCGGCGAGATCATCGCCATGATCGCCTACGTCGCGTTCTACATCGCCGGCTTCGACGAGGTGCCGGGCGTGCTGCAGCGCCTCACGCGTCTCGGGGACATCAAGCGCCGCCTCAACGACCAGACCGGCCCCACGATCGACCCGTCCGAGGAACGCTGAACGCACTACCACCAGCCGAGCGACGATGGGATGGTAGACCACGGAATCCATGGGCCAACCAAGCTGAGACTCCGCTCGAGTCGCCCCACCTAGGGACCGGTGACCTCTACCGCACGACAGAGAGCCTGCCCGTTGTGAGGGAGGTGCTCTAGCCAGCGGAGCTAAGCGCCCGAGAGCGCCTCGAGGCGCCGCACGCACTACTTCCGGTCGAGACTTCGGCGCATGAGCGAGTGCGCGATCCGGCACCGGGCCACATTCGGCGACAGCTCGGTGAGCGCCACGGTCGTCGGTACATCGTGCTCGGCACAACCCGAGCGCGCCCGCGCCGGTGCGCGCACAGCGCGGCCTCGGCCACCTCGTCCGGAGCGCGCACCACCGCCGCAGGCAGCCATGAGGTGTCGAAGGTGCTGCGATCGAAGAACCCGGTGTCGATGACTCCCGGCTCGACCACGGTGACCGTCACAAGGAGAGGCCGGAGCTCCTCGTGCAGAGCAAGGCTGAAACTGCTCGCAAACGCCTTGGAGGCGGCATACGTCGCCAACAGCGGGATCGGCATGCGCGCATCCACTCGACGCTTTCGCCTGGTAGCAATGATAATGGGTCTGATGACGACGCTATCGACTGCAACCGACGCCACCAAGCAGCGCATCGTCGCCCTCGCCGAGCGGCTCCCGCTCGGCGACACTAGGACTTCGACGACGCTGAGCGCGGGCTCATCGCCCGGAGCAGCGTGCGGCAAGTCACCGGGGACGAGAGCGTGGGATGAGCGCCTGGTTCTTTCGTGGGTCATCACCGACCTCGGGACCACCTTCGTGACCGAACTACGCAACGGCGCACTCAACCACCGGACGGTGCCGGCGCCGCTGCCGGGCACCACGACGTTCACCCTCACCCGACCCCAACTCATCGGCCTGGTCACCGGAAGCCTCGACCCGGTGGCTGCACTGTCGGACGGTTCGGTGGTCGTCGACGGGGACGCAGCGGAGCTGGCCGGTTTGGTCGGGCTGATCGCACCGGTCGACCCCGCGTTCTCGATCGTCACCCCGTAGGAGGCCATCGGTGGTCCAGGGAAGCGGCGGCGCAGGAGATTCGGGTGCAGCGGAGCGAGACTCCACCGACCCACTGGCGAGTGGGAGCCCACTGATCGATAGCCACAAGTCCGAGGCGGCGGTCATCTCGAGGGTGCTGCAGAGCCCGCGAGCTGCCGGCATCGCCGGCATCATCTTCTCACTGTTGTTCGGCATCATCGTGGTGCTGTTCCGACTTGCCTTGCCCTTGGATCCCCGATCTGCAGGGGCGTGGTTGACCAACGCAGACAATCGCCGTGGGATCGACTTTGCACTTGCCCTGGTGCCGTTCTGCGGGATCTTCTTCCTCTGGTTTCTGGGAGCAGTCCGGGCTCACATCGGCGAGGCCGAGGACAAGTTCTTCGCCACCATCGTCCTCGGCAGCGGGCTGCTCTTCATCGCCATGCTGTTCGTGTTCGGAGCCCTGTTCGGGGCACTCATCAGCCTTGCCGGCGACTACGACGGAGACCCGCCCTTGGCAACGTGGCGGCTGGGCTGGGACATCTCCTTCAACATCGCCATCGTCTACGCCATGCGGGTAGGGGCGGTGTTCATGTTCTCATCGTCGATTATCGCCTACCGTCTCCGGAGCCACGTCCGGCCGGTCATCGTGGTCGGCTTCGTGGGTTCGCTCCTCCTGGGTTTCGCCAGCCCGACGACCCCATGGCTGCAACTGGTCTTCCCGTTCTGGGTCCTGCTGGTGAGCATCAACATCCTGGTCCTCGCCTACCGGAACAGGAACCCGAGCCCCACGCCATGACACCCGAGCTGCCCCCGCCACCGCCGGCCCACCGGTGAACAACCCGATCAAGGTGCACCGGGACACACTGCGTAAGGACGCTGCCGCCGGTCTGGTACTCGGCGTGGTGAGCGTCCCGGACGGGCTCGCCGCGGGCTTGCTCGCCGCCGTCAACCCGCTGTCGGGCCTCTACACCTACATGTTCGGCACCCTGACGGGTCCCCCGTGACGAGCTCGTCGTTCATGGCCGTGAAAGCGACCGGGGCGATGGCCATCATCGTCGCCGACGTGCCCGCAGTGCACAGCGCCAGCGACCCGCAACGTGCTCTGTTCACCCTATCGATCCTGACCGGCATCTTGATGCTGGCCGCAGGCCTGTTGAGGCTGGGTGCAGCGCTGCGCTTCGTCTCGAACGCGGCGAAAGGGGCGCTTCGCGTTTCAGCGACCGGCTGACGTAGCATCCTCGGCCCATGGTCGAACCGTCCGCTGGCAGGTGTCCGATCGCTGTGAGGCGGAGTCGTTGACGTCCCCGAGCCAGTTCGGCCTCCGTCGGGGGACGTTGCGGGCCGATGCCGTGGCTGGTCTGGTGCTCGGCGTGCAGAGTGTGCCCGATGGTCTGGCGACCGGTCTCCTGGCGGGGGTCAGCCCGCTGGCTGGTCTCTACGGCTACCTGATCGGCACGGTTGGTGGGGCGCTGACCACGTCGTCGGTGTTCATGGTGGTGCAGGGCACCGGGGCGATGGCGATGATCATCGCCGACGTCCATGCCGTGCACGGCGGCTCTGATCCGGACCGAGCACTGTTCACGCTGTCGATCCTCACCGGCGTCGTGATGCTCGCCGCCGGCCTGTTGAGACTGGGCACCGTGCTCCGGTTCGTGTCGAACGCGGTGATGGTGGGGTTCATCAACGCCGTCGGCGTGAACATCGTGCTCGGCCAGCTCGCCAACCTGACCGGGTACGCGCCCGACGGGGCGAACCGCGTGGTCCGCGCGCTGAAGACCGTGGCGTCACCGGGGCAGCTGCACTGGCAGAGCGTCGTGGTCGGACTGGCCACCGTCGGCGTGATCCTCCTGCTCGAGCGCACGCCGATCGGGTCCCTGAGCCTGGTCGTCGCCGTGATCGCCACGTCTGCTGTGGCGGCGCTGCTGGGCTGGTCCGAGGTGGCGACCCTCAGCGACCTCGGCGTGGCCATCAACGGGCTCCCCACTCCCACCTGGCCGCTGCTGGGTCAGGTCCCGGTCCTGCTCATCCCCGCCGCGTCACTGGCGTTCGTCGGTCTCGTGCAGGGCGCGGGAATCTCGGCCAACTTCGTCAACCCCGACGGCTCGTATCCCGACGCGTCGCGCGATTTCGTCGGTCAGGGCGTCGCCAACATCGCCTCGGGTCTGCTCCAGGGCATGCCCGTGGGCGGCTCGGTGTCGGCATCGGCCCTGAACAAGGCGGCCGGTGCCCGGTCGCGCCAAGCCGCCGTGTTCGCCGGCGTCGTGATGGCCGTGGTTATCGTGGCCTTCGGGTCGGCGGTCGGGCACCTGGCCATGCCCGCGCTCGCCGGCCTGCTGATCCTCATCGGCGTGCGGACGATCAAGCCTGCCGACCTGCAGTCGGTGTGGCGAACGGGGTCGGTGCAGAAGGTCGTGCTCGCGGTCACCCTCGGGCTCACCCTGGTCATCCCGCTGCAGTACGCGGTGCTGGTCGGCGTCGGGATCTCCGTGATCCTCCACGTGATCCGCCAGTCGAACCAGGTCACGATCCGGCGCTGGGAGCGCAACGCCGAGGGCGACCTGATCGAGTCCGATCCACCGGCGCAGCTCCCGGCCGGCCAGGTCATCGTGCTGCAGCCCTACGGCAGCCTCTTCTTCGCTGCTGCTGCGGTGTTCGAGGCAGCGCTGCCGGCGGTGACCGACGGCTCACGGGCGTCGGTTGTGATCCTGCGCCTGCGGGGTCGGTCCGACCTGGGCACGACGTTCATGGACGTGCTCCACCGCTACGCAGTGGCCCTCGACGGTGTCGGTTCGAAGCTGGTCATCGTCTCGGCCAGCGAACGCATCCAGGAGCAGTTGGCGGTCACCGGCATCACTGACGTTATCGGCACCGCCAACGTGTATGCGGGCGACGAACGGATCGGCGCCGCGGTGCGCCTGGCCTACGACGATGCGGTCGCCTGGGTCGCCGAGCACGCCGGCCCAGGACCGTCGGCTGACCCGGAGGCCCCTTAGCGGGAACGGACGGCGGTCGGGATCAGCAGTTGTCGGTCGACCGCCGCCGCCTTCACAGGTACTGGTTGCGTTCGAGCGAACGGAAGGCGAAGTAGCCCCACAGCGGCGGGAGGTAGAAGGTGGCGATCCGGTAGAGGATCACTGCGGCGAAGGCCGGCTCTTCGGGCATCCCCGCGGCGACGAGGCCGAAGGTGAGGCCACTCTCCACGACGCCGATCCCGCCGGGGACGGGTAACAGCCCGGCGAGCAGCGAGACGCTGATGCCGATGACCACGAGGTCGCTGAACGACACGGCGGTCCCCAGGGCCCGGGCGAACAACCCGAGGGCCGCGGCGAACAGCACGATGGATCCCAGGTTGCCGCCCAGGAGCAGGAGGATCCGCCGCGGTGACCGGAGGCCTCGCAGCGTGTCGCGCCCATCGGCGACGAGGCTGCGGGCCCACTCGACGACCTGGCGCCGGCGCCCGGGAAGCAGGACCGAGATGATCGCGATCGCGACAGCGAGGACCACGAGCCACTTCAGGACCGTGCCCCAGTCAGGGAGGTCGGGAGCATCCAGGTCGAAGTGCAGGCTCTGGGGGGTGAAGAGCAGCAACCCGAGCAGCAGCGTTGCCTCGACGAGGAACCCGGCGAAGCTGTCGAGGCCGCCGAGGGCCAGCGCGGCCCCGGAACTGAACCCCTGCTTCTGGAAGAAGCGCACGTTCATCGCGATCCGGGCGGCGCTCGTCGGCACGGCGAGGCTCACGTAGCTCTGGGCGAGTTGGAGCAGGTACACGGGCCGAAGGGGAATCGGGTCGGGCGCCGCGCCGAGCGCCGACACGGTCTGGGCCAGGCGAGGTGTCTGGGCGACCACGAACGCCAACGCGGCCAGCCACCAGGTCGCGTCGCGCAGCTCGTCAGCGACCTCCTCGAGGTCGAGCCCGGTGATCTGCCTGACCAGGAACGACACGGCCAGCACCAGGATGACCACCTGCAACACCGATCGCCACGACACCCGCTTGAGGCGCTGGAGCCCCTTGGTGGGCATGCCCGGGTCGAGCGTGCGGTCCATGGGGCGACACCCTATTGGGACGGTCGACCGTCTCCGGGCCCTTGCCGCCGGCTGAGCGACGCGGTCGAGAACATCACCAGCGTGGCTACCCGGGGCGCAAACACAGCAAGGACAACTGCGGCCAGCGCACGAAGCAATCCGGCGGCCCCTGGGTCGGGGGCCTGGCCACTGACCTCTCGGAGAACCGAGGGGGCGGCGAGCGCTGAAGCACCGACGAGTAGCAATCCAGTGAGCAGCACGCGAGCGCCGAGGAACACCGTGCCCACCAGTCGGGTCTCGATCGCACCCAGCCGATTGCGAACGACACCGACGAACCACAGGTAGGCGATCGTTGCCACGATCATGAGCGCCAGCAGCACGGATACCGACTGGCTCGATCCGCCGGCGTAGTAGGCGGCAATCTCCTCCCGGCCGGCGCCGATCCCCGGCCCGGCCACCAGTCCGCGAATCGACAGAGACCAGCCGACGGCGCACACGATGCCGGCGATCGCGGCGACCTCTATCGACGTCGCCCGCTGTCGTCAGCTCACGCTTGCCTCCCTAGCGTGCTCATGGCGCGACACCCAACGTCCGGATGGAAGACCGGGTCGTGCAAGGGGCCAACCGTCGAGGCATCCGCCAACCCGCCAGGTCAGGGGGTAACGATCGGGAATGCGGTGTCGACGTGCGCGACGACGCCCACGAGGCTTCCCAGGATGGCGGGGTCGCCGTCTACGGTCACAGTGCCATCACTGAGGGCTCCAACGAGGTCGATCGTGCTGGTCACGAGTCCAATGAGGACCGGACGAGCGAGGGTGAAGGTGGTAGTGCCCGGCACCGGAGCGGCAACGGTGCGGTGGTTCAGCGTGCCGTTGCGGAGTTCGGTCAGGTGGGTGGTGCCGGTATCGGTGATGACCCAGGAGATCGCCAGCTGTAGGTCCCATGCCTTGGGGCCGTCGATGCGGATGGCGATGCTGTCGAACACCTGAGGAACGGTCAGGGCGCCGATCAGGTCGGCGGAGGCGGCCGTGCTCGGTGAGCCGAAGTTCCCGTCCCGGAGCTCTTTGGCGCCGGCCAGGTAGGCGCTGCGCCACGTGCCGTTCTCGGCTCCGAAGCCGATCTGTTCCAGCGTGTCGGCTTGGAGGGCCATGACGTCGGCGTTGGTGTCGTCGGCGAAGAGGAGGTGCTTGCACACCTCCGCGGCCCATCGGTAGTCGCCGTCGGCGAAGGCCGAACGGGCCACGGCGAGGGCGGCATCGGTGCCGCCCATCGCCTTGACGTAGCGGCGCGCCGCCTCGACCGGGGGGTGGGGCCAGAGGTTGGCGGGGTTGCCGTCGTACCAGCCGAGGTAGCGCTGGTAGACGGCCTTGACGTTGTGGCTGACCGACCCGTAGTAGCCGTGGGTGTGCCAAGCCGCCTCGAGCGCCGGCGGCAGCTCGAGCATCTCGGCGATCTCGGCCCCGACGTAGCCCTGGTTGATGAGCCGCAGCGTCTGGTCGTGCAGGTAGAGGTACATGTCCCGCTGCATGGCCAGGAACTCCACGGACCGCTCCTGACTCCACGTGGGCCAGTGGTGCGAGGCGAACACGACCTCGAGCTCGGCGCCCCACAGATCGATCGTCTCGGTCAGGTAATGCGCCCAGGCATGGGCGTCGCGGACCACCGCACCGCGCAGCGTGAGGATGTTGTGCAGCGTGTGCGACGTGTTCTCCGCCGCGCACAACGCCCGGTGGTCGGGGAAGTAGAAGTTCATCTCCGCTGGGGCCTCGGTGCCCGGTGTCACCTGGAACACGATGCGCACCCCGTCGACGGTCAGCTCCTGCCCGGTCGTGGTGATGTCGACCGTCGGCGGGATGAGGGTCGCCTCGCCCGTGGGGAGCGTCTGACCCAGACCGGCCCCGATCTGACCGGCGGGCCCCTTCTCCACCGCCGCCCCGTACATGTAGCTCGCCCGTCGGGCCATCGCAGTCCCTGCGAACACGTTCTCGGCGATGGCATGACCCATCAACCCTTCAGGCGCGACGACCGGCACCCGACCGGCGTCGACGTCGGCCTGGTCGATGATGCCCTTCACCCCACCGAAGTGGTCGATGTGGGAGTGCGTGTAGATCATCGCCTTCACCGGCCGCTCCCCCCGATGCTGCCGGTAGAGCGCAAACGCCGCGGCCGCGGTCTCCCGGCAGGTCAGCGGGTCGATGACGACCACACCCGTGTCGCCCTCGACCACGGTCATCACCGACAGGTCGAACCCACGCAGCTGGTAGATCCCCGGCACGACCTCGAACAGGCCGTCCTTGATCAACAGCTGGCCCTGGCGCCACAGGCTCGGGTTCGCCGTGTCCGGCGCCGGCCCCTCCAGGAACGCGTACGCGTCGAGATCCCAGACCACGCGACCGTCCGATGCCCGGATCTGCCGCTCGTCGCTACGCGCGATGAACCCCCGTGACGCGTCGTCAAAATCCTGGGTGTCGTGCAGGGGCAAACGCTCAGCCGCAGCATCGATGCGGCGTCGAGTGGCTTCGGTAGCTTGAGAAGGCGCAGTCATGGCAGCATCATTCCAGTTCTGCAGCCGCCCGGACGAGCTCAAGCGGCTCTGGAACCGACGGGTTCGGGATCGCTACCTCCAGACCTGCCGTGACGGTTTCGGACCCGGTGGAGCGCTGACGTGCCTCCCGGACCTGTTCTGACCCTGTGGGCAGGACAGGTGACGAGCGATCTGTGGCGCAGAGCTGGCTTACGGAACCCTTCGGTCCCACTTTCAAACCCTGCCTCCGACCAGGGATTACTGGTCGACTTCGTTGTCATTCTCACAACAGTCGTGGGCGTGGAGGGACTCGAACCCCCGGCCACCTGCGCGTCATGCAGGTACAGCGCCTCGGTCACCAGGGCCTTCACTCCGCTGACCTGCGGGTTTGCATCGCTGAGCATCGCTGAGAATCGCCCAACGCCGTTCCAAGTGCGGTACGAAGTGCGGTACGGAAGCCACCGCGACGAG
>Ga0209048_10004835_pt1 | contig 12822 bp, 13 predicted proteins | sample FrelakmetCRP12CR_FD_187146 | JGI IMG/M metagenome (GOLD analysis project Ga0209048, IMG submission 187146) | Freshwater lake sediment microbial communities from the University of Notre Dame, USA, for methane emissions studies - CRP12 CR (SPAdes)... | ecosystem: Environmental > Aquatic >... | reverse complement strand
CGGGTGGGTCTCGAGCGCCTCGTGCGTGAGCGGCCCGAGCTCGGCGAGCAGGGCGGTGCGCTGCTTCACGGTGAAGGCGGCGGCCACCCCGACGTGGTGCAGGCGGCCGGTGCCGTCGTGGAGGCCGAGCAGGAGCGAGCCCACACCCTTGCCGTCCTTGTGCATCCGGTACCCGGCCACGACGCACTCGGCCGTGCGGTGGTGCTTCACCTTCACCATGGTGCGCTCGCCCGGCGTGTACGGACCGTCGAGGCGCTTGGCCACGATGCCGTCGAGGCCGGCGCCCTCGAAGCGGTGGAACCAGTCGAGCGCCACGGCGTGCTCCGGGGTGGCCGGGGTGACCGCGATCGGCCAGCGCGACCGTCCGAGAGCGTCCACGAGCAGGCGGCGGCGCTCGGCGAAGGGCCGGGTCCCGACCTCGCCGTCGTCCAGCGCGAGCAGGTCGAAGGCGACGAAGGCGGCCGGGGTCTCCCCGGCGAGGCGGGTGACACGAGAGGCCGCCGGGTGGATGCGCTGCTGGAGGGCGTCGAAGTCCAACCCGAGCCCGTCGGGCCGGGCGACCACCAGCTCCCCGTCGACAACGCAGCGAGCCGGGAACGCCGCCAGCACCGCCACCACCACCTCCGGGAAGTACCGGGTCATCGGTCGCTCGTTGCGGCTCCCGAGCTCGACCTCTGCGCCGTCGCGGAACACGATCGTGCGGAAGCCGTCCCACTTCGGCTCGTAGGACCAGCCTTCGCCGCTGGGTAGGACATCGGCGGCCTTGGCCAGCATCGGCGACACGGGAGGCAGCACCGGCGGGCGCACCCGTCCATCTTCGCCGCGATCGGGAACCAGGCGGCGCCGCCCCGGCGTCGAAGAGGCATGAGACCTTGGATCCTTCTCACCGCCATCATCGGGGGCGTCGCTCTCGGTGCCACCGCGCTGCTCGTCGTCGCCGGCACCGGTGGCACGAGGGCGGCGCCGGCCAACGCCGCGGCTGCCTCTGTGCCGGCCGCGGCGGTGCCGTCGGGCCGCCCGTCGGCCACGTCCGACACCACGGGCACCATCCCCCGCACGATCACGGTGTCGGGCCACGGGGTGGTGAAGGGCCGACCCGACGTGGTCACCATCAACCTCGGGGTGCTGACCCACGCCGGCACGGCCAACGGCGCGCTGACGCAGGCCAACGACAAGGCGACCGCACTGATCGCCACGCTCAAAGGCGCCGGCGTGCAGGCCGACGACATCACGACCACCGAGGTGTCGGTCAGCCCCCAGTACGACCAGTACGGCCAGCACATCACCGGCTACAGCGCCTCGAACCAGGTCCTGGCGAAGCTGCGAGACCTGTCGAAGGCCGGAGCGGTGATCGACGCGGCGGCGGGGTCGGCCGGGGACGCGATCACCCTCGGAGGCATTGCCTTTTCGATCGACGACACCGGCGCGCTGAAGCAGCAGGCCCGTACCGCGGCCGTGATGGCGGCCAAGGCCCAGGCCGACGATCTGGCCGCGGCGGCCGGGGCCAAGGTGGGCAAGGTCCTCACGATCAACGAGGCGAACACCGTGACGCCCGTGCCGTTCGCCTACCCCGCCGCCGCCGGTGCGGCCACCGACAGGACCGCCGTCCCGCTCCAGCCCGGCACCCAGCAGGTGTCCCTCGACGTCACCGTGGTCTACGAGCTGACCGACTGACCGGACGGGGGCTGCGTCGGGGGGGCGGGATAGCCTCGCGGCCGTGACGGGACCTTCGATGCAGGACAAGCTGGCCGACCTCCAGGAGCGCAAGGACCAGGCCTACAACGCCGGGTCGCCGAGGGCGGTGGAGCGCCAGCACGCGAAGGGCAAGCTCCTGGCCCGCGAGAGGATCGAGTACCTGCTCGACCCCGGCTCGTTCAACGAGCTCGACCTGCTGGCGCGCCACAGAACGAACGCCGCCGGACTGGAGGAGCGCCCCTACACCGACGGCGTCATCACCGGCTGGGGCACGATCGACGGGCGCAAGGTGTTCGTCTTCAGCCAGGACTTCACCGTCTTCGGCGGGGCGCTCGGCGAGGTCTTCGCCGAGAAGATCCACAAGCTGATGGACCTCGCCCTGAAGGTCGGTGCCCCCGTCGTCGGCCTGAACGACGGTGCCGGGGCGCGCATCCAGGAGGGCGTGGTCTCCCTGGCGAGCTACGGCGGGATCTTCTACCGCAACGTGCTCTCCTCCGGGGTGGTGCCCCAGCTCTCGGTGATCCTGGGTCCGTGCGCCGGCGGCGCCGTGTACTCACCGGCGATGACCGATTTCATCTTCATGGTGCGCGAGACGTCCCACATGTTCATCACCGGGCCCGACGTCGTGAAGACGGTGACCGGCGAGGAGGTGACCCTCGAAGAGCTCGGCGGCGCCATGAGCCACGCGTCGAAGAGCGGTGTGGCCACCTTCGTCTCGGCCGACGAGAAGGCCTGCCTCGACGACGTGCGCTACCTGCTGTCGTTCCTGCCGTCGAACAACCTGGAGGACGCGCCCCGCTCGGGCACGGGGGACGAGCCCGACCGGCTCTGCCCGGAGCTGCGCGACCTGCTCCCGCCCAACCCGAACCAGCCCTACGACATGAAGAAGGTCATCGCCGCGGTCGTCGACGACGGTGAGTTCTTCGAGTACTTCCCCCACTGGGCCCGCTCGATCGTGTGCGGCTTCGGCCGCCTGGACGGCCACAGCGTCGGGATCGTGGGCAACCAGCCCATGATGCTGGCCGGGGTCCTCGACATCGAGTCGTCGGAGAAGGCGGCCCGTTTCGTGCGGACCTGCGACGCCTTCAACATCCCGCTCGTGACGTTCGTCGACGTCCCCGGGTTCCTGCCCGGGGTCGACCAGGAGTACGGCGGGATCATCCGCCACGGGGCCAAGCTCCTCTACGCCTACTGCGAGGCCACCGTCCCTCGGATCCAGGTCATCACCCGCAAGGCCTACGGCGGTGCCTACGTGGTCATGAACTCCAAGTCCATCGGCGCCGACCTCGCCTACGCCTGGCCGACGGCCGAGCTCGCGGTGATGGGTCCTCAGGGGGCCGTGGAGATCATCTACCGGCGCGAGCTCCAGCAGGCCGCCGATCCGGTGGCGAGGCGCAGCGAGCTCGTCGCCGAGTACACCGAGCGCTACGCCAACCCCTACGCCGCAGCGGAGCGAGGCTACATCGACGACGTGATCGACCCGGCCGAGACGCGGGTGAAGCTCATCGCCGGCCTCGAGCTGCTGCGCTCCAAGCGCGAGGAGCTCCCCCGTCGCAAGCACGGGAACGTACCGCTGTGAACCCGGCGTCCGACCACGTCCGCCCCGTCCCGACGACGGAGGAGGCGGCCGCCATCGCGGTCGCCATCGAGCTGGCCTGGCCACGAACGGTCGTGGCCTCCGAGCAGCAGGGACGGGCGCCGGCGTGGCGCTTCAGCGGCCGGTGGTGGGCTCGCCCGGTGCCGGCCCGGCGCGACCGGCCCTGGTTCTAGGACCTCACCCTGAAGGTCGTCGTGCTGTCGACCCCCGTCGGCCCGCTCGGCTCGGGCATCGGCGGCGGCGTCGAGTTGACCACCCACGTGATCACCCTCGGCCTGCTCGGCCGCGGCCACGAGGTGGTGATCGTCGCCCCGAACCATTCGATCGGCGAAGCCGCGCCCGTGGTCCAGGTGGCGGGCCACCTCCAGGTGCCCAGCCAGACGGCCGGGCGGGACGCGCCCATCGTCATGCCGCCGGACCCCGTCGTGGCGGCGATGGTCGATGCCGCCGCGTCCGTCCCGGGCGCCGACGTGATCGTCAACCTCGCCTACGACTGGCTCCCGTTCTGGGCGGCCCGCCACCTGGCGGTCCCCGTCGCCCACCTCGTCTCGATGGCGTCGCTGTCCGAGGCGATGGACCTGGCGATCGGGACCGAGCTCGAGCGCCGGCCGGGCTCGGTGGCGGTGCACAGCCGGGCTCAGGCGGCCACGTTCGCCTTCGGGGGCCGCCTCCGCGTGCTCGGCAACGGCCTGGACCTGCGCCGCTACTCCCCGTGCCTCGAGCCCGACGACCACCTCGCCTTCGTCGGGCGCATCTCCCCGGAGAAGGGGGTCGAGGACGTCGTGGCCCTCGCCGAGCGCACCGGGGTCGAGATCCGCCTGTACGGCATCGTCCAGGACCACGACTACTGGGCCCAGGTCCTGTCCACGGCCCCGGACGCGCCCGTGCGTCTCGAAGGCTTCTGGCCCACCGACGAGCTCCAGCGCCGGCTCGGCCGGGCCCGGGCCGTGGTCATGACCCCGAGATGGGTCGAGGCGTTCGGGAACGTGGCGATGGAGGCACTGGCCTGTGCCGTCCCGGTCATCACCTACGCCCGCGGCGGACCGGCCGAGATCGTCACCGACGGCGTCAGCGGCTTCGTCGTCGAACCCGACTCGGTCGACGCGCTCGTCGTCGCCGTCGGGCGGCTCGGCGAGATCGACCGGACCGCGTGCCGGCGTCGAGCCGAGCAGGAGTACTCGCTCGAGGCGATGGCCGCCCGGGTCGAGGCCTGGCTCGCCGACGTCGTCGCTGGCTGACCTGTCACAACGGGCCCGGCTCGGGCGTCGATCTCCCGGACGCACAGGAGGACGCAGCATGGAGCGCATCGATCTCGTCGTGGTAGGTGGGGGCCTCGCCGGTCTGACCGCCGCCCGGCTCGCCCAGGCCGCAGGGACCCGGGTCGTCGTGGTCGAGCCCCACCGACCCGGGGGCCGGGCCCGGACCGACGACCGTCGAGGTTTCGCCTTCAACCGGGGCCCGCACGCCCTGTACGAAGGCGGAGCGGCCCGTGCCGTGCTCGCGGGCCTCGGCATCACCCCCACCGGCGGCTCACCCGCGACCCACCTCGCCTGCGGGCTGCTCGGTGACGAGCTCGTCGCTCTGCCGGCCTCGCCCCGTTCCCTCGTCTCGAGCCGCCTGCTCGGCTGGCGGGGACGGGTGGCGCTCGGGCGTCTGCTCGCCCGGTTGACGAGGCAGGACGCGGCAGCCCTCGCCGACCGGACCGTGGCCGGATGGCTCGACGACCTCGGGCTCCCCGACGACGCCCGCCGCCTCGTGGCGCTCCTCGTACGGGTCGCCACCTACGCCGATGCCCCCGAGCTGCTCAGCGCAGACGTGGCCGTCAGCCAGATGCAGCTCGCACTGGGATCGGGGGTGCGCTACCTCGACGGCGGCTGGCAGCAGCTCGTCGACGCGCTGGCGGTCGGCCTGACCTTCCACCGCACCGCCGCCACCCGCGTCGAGGTCGAAGGTGGCCACGTCGTCGTCGAGACCGACGACGGTCCGTTGCTCGCCCGCGCCGCGGTGCTCGCCGCGGGTGGGCCGGCGGCGACCGCCGCCCTGCTGGACGGTCACTCCTTCGACGTCGGGCCGGCCGTCGACGCGAGCTGCCTCGACCTCGGCACCCGCCGACCTGCGTCGCCCCCGCTCGTGTTCGGCCTCGACCGACCGCTCTACCTGTCGACCCACGGCCCGCCGGCCGCCCTCGCGCCGGCCGGTCGGTCCGTGGTCCACCTGGCCCGCTACCTCGCGCCGGGCGAAACGGACCACGCCGACGCCGACCGGGCCGAGCTCGAGGCACTCGCCCGGCGCACGGGAATCGGCGACGATGACGTCGTGGAGCGTCGATTCCTGCGCCGCATGACCGTGGTCGGGGCGATGCCGACGCCCGATCGGGGTGGGCTCGCCGGCCGCCCCTCGGTCGGCGTGCCCGGTCGTCCGGGTGTCTTCCTCGCCGGTGACTGGGTGGGGCGGCACGGCTTTCTGGCCGACGCCGCCCTGGCCAGTGCGGCTGAGGCCGCCCGGCTGGCCACGGCGCTGGTGGCGGTGTGAGCGACGCCTTCCTGGCCGAGCGTGGCCGGCTCTGGGGGCTGGCCTACCGCATCCTCGGCTCACGCTCGGACGCCGACGACGTCGTGCAGGAGGCGTGGCTGCGCTGGCAGCGTGCCGGCCACGACGACGTGGAGCGACCGGCGGCCTGGCTGACCACGGTGACGAGCCGTCTGGCCCTCGATCGGCTGCGGGCGCGCCACCGCGACAGCGCCCGTTACGCCGGGCCGTGGCTGCCCGAGCCCGTCCTCACCGACCGGGTGGCCGACCCGACCGAGCTCGCCGACTCCTTGACGGTCGGGTTCCTGGCCCTGCTCGAGCGCCTCGAGCCCACCGAACGGGTCGTGTTCCTGCTCGCCGACGTGTTCCGGGAGCCGTTCGCGCGGATCGCCGAGGCGGTCGGCAAGTCACCGGCGGCCTGCCGCCAGATCGCCTCCCGGGCCCGTCACCGTCTGCGCGACGAAGGGCGACCTCTGCGTCACCCGGTGGTGCGAGCCGAGCAGGAGCGCCTCGTCGCCGCCTTCTCCCTGGCCGCGTCGACGGGCGACCTCGACGCCCTCACCGGGTTGCTGGCCCCCGACGTGGAGCTCGTCAGCGACGGGGGCCCGGACCGCCACGCGGCACGGCGCGCCGTGCGCGGTCCGGACCGGGTCGGGCGGCTGGTCACGAACCTGACGAAGCGCCTGAGCCCCGAGCTCGCGATGGGAGCGGCGTCGGTGAACGGCGAACCGGCACTGGTGTTCCGCCGAGGCGGCGAGGTCGACTTCATGATGGTGTTCCACGTCACGGAGGCGGGGATCGAGCAGATCTTCGTCCAGCTGAACCCGGCCAAGCTCGCCGGCCTCGCTGAGTAGCGTGCACGGTGATGGCCCTGGAGACGACCACGGTGGCCGACGACCTCGTCGTGCTCCACGACGGCCCGGTCGTGCACCGCTTCGAGGGACTCGAGCCCGACCGGGACCACGAGCTGGTCGGGGTCCCGGTGCGCACGCTCCCCCGACCGCCCGGTGCCCTCCTGTGCCGCTTCGCCACCGTCAACGACGTCCACTTCGGCGAGACCGAGTGCGGGGTCATCGAGGGCTTCGACGGCGGGCCCGTGCTCACCGCCGACCCCGGCGAGGCGCCCTACCCCGAGACGATGAACCGGGGCGCCGCCGCCGAGATCGCGGCCATCGACCCCGTCGCGGTGCTGGCCAAGGGCGATCTCACGCGCGACGGCCAGGTCGACGAGTACGCCGCCTTCCTCGAGTGCTACGGGCGGGCCTTCGGCGACCGGCTGACCCACGTGCGGGGCAACCACGACGCCTACCACGGCCAGCACTACGCCTCGGGCCACCAGATCGTGGACGTCCCCGGGGCCCGGCTGGTGCTGCTCGACACCGTGATCGCCTCGCACACCACCGGGCAGGTCACGACGCAGACCGCCGGCTGGCTCGACGCCGTTGCCGCCGAGGCGGACCGGACCGTGCTCGTGTTCGGCCACCACCACCCCTGGCCACCGGGCTCGCTGCGGCGCGACCCCAACTACTTCGGACTCGACCCCGACTCCTCCGAGCGCCTCGTCGCCGTCGTGGCCCGGCGACCATCGATCGTGGGCTACTTCGCCGGCCACACCCACCGCAACCGCACCCGCCGCTTCACCGAGACCGGTGACGTCCCCTACGTCGAGGTCGCCTGTGTGAAGGACTTCCCCGGATCGTGGGCCGAGTACCGCGTTTTCGAGGGCGGGATCCTGCAGGTCCACCACCGCGTCTCGACACCTGCGGCCCTCTCGTGGTCGGAGCGCTGCCGCGTGCTCTACGCCGACCTCGGCCTCGACTACGTGACCTACGCCCTCGGCGAACGCCTGGAGGATCGATGCCTGGCGATCTGGCCCCGCTGAACCCGGCGCTCGTGCGGGCCGCCTTTGACGACGCCGCCCGCGGACTCGTGGCCACGGCCGCCGCGGTGCGCCCCGACCAGTGGTCGCTTCCCGGCCTCGGCGTCTGGACCGTTCAGGAGCTCACCGGTCACGCGCTGCGGGCCCTCACCACGGTCGAGTCCTACCTCGACGTCGCCGGCACCACGATCGAGCTCACCACCCCGGAGGCGTACTTCTCGACCGTGTTCCGCGGGGCGCCGGACCTGCACGCGGCCGTGGCCGAGCGGGGTCGCCAGGCCGGAGCCGCGCTCGGCGACGAGCCGGCCGTCGTGGTGGGCCGGACAGCGCTGGCGGTCCTCGAGCGGGTCGCGGCGACCAGCGACGACGCCCCGTGCGCCACGGCCGCCGGTGGCATGGCTCTCGTCGACTACCTGCCGAGTCGCGTGGTCGAGCTCACCGTCCACACGCTCGACCTGGCCCGGGCCACCGGCCAGGCCCTCGACGTGGCGGTGTCGGCCTGGACCGTGACCGTGACCATGCTGGTGCGCATCGCCGACCCCGCCCGCCTGGTGCTCGCCCTCACAGGACGCGGCGACTACAACGTCCTTGCATGACGGACCGGCCGCTGCCCCTCGCCGGGATCCGGGTGATCGACGCGTCGAGCGTGCTGGCCGGGCCGGCCTGCGCCCGCTACCTCGCCGACTACGGCGCCGATGTGATCAAGGTCGAGCGGCCCGACGGCGGTGACACCGTGCGGGGCCTCGGCTGGCGCGACCCCCGCGACGGCGTCACGTTGTTCTGGAAGTTCAACGGGCGCAACAAGCGCACCATCGTGCTCGACCTGAAGCTCGACGCCGACCGCGACGTGTTCCTGCGGCTCGTCGACGGGGCCCACGTGCTCGTCGAGAACAGCAGACCCGGCACCCTCGAGCGCCTGGGGCTCGGACCCGACGTGCTCCACGGGCGCAACCCCGCGCTCGTCGTGGTGCGGGTCACCGGGTTCGGCCAGGACGGCCCGTACGCCAACCGACCCGGCTTCGCCACCATCGCGGAGGCCATGTCCGGCTTCGCCGCCATCAACGGCGAACCCGACGGCCCGCCCCTGCTCCCACCGATCGCGCTGACCGACGAGGTCACGGGCCTCGTCGGCGCGTTCGCCACGATGGTGGCGCTGCGCAGCGGCGTCGGCCAGGTCGTCGACGTCAGCCTGCTCGAGTCGCTGTTCCAGCTCATGGGACCCCTGATCGGCGCGTGGGAGCTCCTCGGCTACGAGCAGCCCCGCCTGGGCTCGGGCATCCCCTACACGGTCCCACGCGGGACGTTCCGGTGCGCCGACGGCGCCTGGGTCGCCATCTCCACCTCGGCGGAGTCGGTCGCGGCCAGGGTGACCGCCCTCATCGGCGTGGGTCACGACCCGCGCTTCGCCACCTTCGCCGACCGGGTGGCGCACCGCGACGAGCTCGACGGGCTGGTAGCGACCTGGATCGGCGCCCGCAGCCGCGACGAGGTCCTGAGCGCCTTCGAGGCCGCCCAGGCGGCCATCGCGCCGGTCATGACGATGGCCGAGATCGCCCGGGACCCCCACTACCGCGCCCGGGGCGCCATCGCCGACCTCGACGGGGTGCCGATGCAGGGTCTCGTGGCCCGCCTGTCGGAGACACCCGGGGCGCTGCGCTGGGCCGGTCGGGACCTCGACGCCGACGGCGGGCACATCCGGGCCCACGGCTGGGAGTGACGGGTCGACCGGAAAACGACACGGGGACCGCCGTCGTGACGGCGGTCCCCGTGCCCTTCGGTCGTGACGGTCAGATCACTCGGACGTTCTGGGCCTCCTGGCCCTTGCGGCCCGGGGCGACGTCGAACTCCACGCGCTGGCCCTCCTGGAGCGAGCGGTAGCCCGATCCCTGGATGGCCGAGTAGTGAACGAAGACGTCGCTCTCACCTTCGCGCGAGATGAAGCCGTACCCCTTCTCGGCGTTGAAGAACTTCACGGTTCCAGTTGCCACTTCTTCTCTTTTCTCTTCTTCTGTCTTCGGGCCGAGCCCTTGTGATCGGACCGTGGCAGAAACGGTACCGGGTCGCACCGTCCATCCCCCAGCGGGGATCGCGGCCGGCGACCGCACGGAGGCGTCTGCACGCGCCATCATCGCCGGCATCATGGCCAGCGGTCGCTTCGCCCCGAGCCCCACCGGGCCGCTCCACCTGGGCAATCTGCGCACCGCCCTGCTGGCCTGGCTGTTCGCCCGCTCGGCGGGCTCGGCGTTCTCGGTCCGGATGGAGGACCTCGACCCGCTCGCCTGCCGGCCCGAGCACGTCGCCGGCCAGTTGCGCGACCTCGCCGCGCTCGGCCTCGACTGGGACGGCCCGGTCGTCACCCAGTCGGCCCGCCGCAGCGCCCACGAGGCCGCCTTGCAGCACCTGATCGCCGCTGGGCACACCTACCCCTGCTACTGCAGCCGTCGCGAGATCCGCGAGGCGGCGCTCGCCCCGAACGGTGCCGACCCCGAGGGCCGCTACCCGGGCACGTGCCGGCGGTTGCCGGTGGCGCAGCGGGCTCGGCGGGAGGCACAGGGACGTCGTCCCGCCCTGCGGCTGCAGGGCGGTGCGGTGCCCATCGCCTTCGAGGACCGGGTCCACGGCCGGGTCGAGGGCACCGTCGACGACGTGGTGCTGCGTCGCAACGACGGGACCCCCGCCTACAACCTCGCGGTCGTCGTGGACGACGCGGCCATGGCCATCGAGGAGGTGGTGCGGGGCGAGGACCTGCTCGCCGTCACCGCCACCCAGATCCACCTGTGCCGGCTGCTCGGCCTGCCCGTGCCGGTCCACGCCCACGTGGCCCTGCTGCGTGGTGCCGACGGTCAGCGCCTGGCGAAGCGTCACGGCGCGGTCACCCTGGCCCAGCGACTCGCCCTCGGCCAGAGCCCGCAGGAGGTCCGCGCCGAGCTGGCCGCCTCGGTCGGGCTCGCCGCGCCGGGCCAGTGCCCGACGACGGCCACCCTGCTCGAGCGCTTCGGCGCCCTCGACCCGACGAGCCTGTCCGGCGGCCCGTGAGCCCGGCGGGCCGTGAACCCGGCGGGAGCGGCGGGAAATCGGGCACGGCCCATCGGGACCGAACGGCCAAGCTCTGGCCATGGACCACCGCGACGTTCACACCCTCCAGGCCGGGTTGGACGAGGTGCGCCGCTCGCCCCGGGACCACGGGCGCCTCGAACTGATCGTGGCCCGGCCGGGTGAGGACCGCCGCCTCGTGCTCACCGAGGCCGTCCTCGACCTCGACGTCGGCCTGGTCGGCGACGACTGGAGCCGGCGCCCGAGCAGTCGGACCCCGGACGGTTCGCCCCATCTCGACATGCAGCTCAACGTCATCAACGCCCGCTTCGCCGCGCTGGTGGCCGGGACGCGCGAGCGGTGGGCACTGGCCGGCGACCAGCTCTACCTGGATCTCGACCTGAGCGAGGCCTCGCTGGCGGCCGGGACGCGCCTGGCCATCGGTTCGGCCGTCATCGAGATCACCGACCAACCCCACCGGGGGTGCGCCAAGTTCGCCGCCCGGTTCGGCACCGGCGCCGCTCGACTCGTGAACTCGCCCGAGGGCCGCGAGCTGCGGCTGCGGGGGCTGAACGCCAGGGTCGCCGTCGCCGGCACGATCCGGGCCGGCGACGAGGTGCGCCGTCTCCCCGATCCCTGAGGGGTCAGAACACCGGGCCCGACGACGAGATCTGGAACTTCACGGCGTCGACCTTCTTCACCCCGAGGGAGGGCACGGCGGCCTGGAACGTGGCCATGTGGGGCGTGGCGAAGTGCAGCTTCAGGGCGTCCTCGGACTCCCAGCGCTCGATGATGTGGATGCGGCCGGGATCGCCGACGTCCAGCGCGAACGCGTAGACGAGGCAGCCGGGCTCCTGGCGCGTCTCGTCCTGCATGGCGGCCGCGGCGGCCACCGCCTGGTCGTGACGTTGCGGGTCGAAGTCGATGGTGCCCTGGATGACGATCATGGGCGCACGCTACGACGCCGAGGGCACCGGATCGGCCCGCCACCGCAAGAGGTGCGCGCCCCAGCCCGGGAGGCTCACGTAGAGGCCCTGTGCCAGGAGCTCGGCCGTCGACCGCTCGTACTCGGTCCCGGTGAGCAGATCGACGAGCCTGATCTCGTCGCCCACCGAGCGCGGCACCCACTGGAGGCGGGCGTGGGCCTCGCCGTCGGCAAGGTTCACCACGACGAGGTGACCGCCGGACTCCTCCCGCCACGACCACGCCACGAGCTGCTCGCAGCTGCGGTCGGCCGGCCACCCGGTCGCCTCCACCGTGCGCCACTCGCCGCGGCGCACCGACGGGACCAGGGCGAGCAGGCGCTCCCACCAGGCCCGCAGGTCGGCGTCGAGCGGCTCGACCGGGCGCCGCGCCAGGAACACGGGCAGGCGCACCCGCCGGCCGTCGAGCTGGCCCTCGTGGACGAGCAGCGCTCCCGGCACGGTCGCGACCACCAGGGCCGCAGCCCGCTCCCGGGCCGGCCCGAAGACCGACGCCGCCCGGGGCTCGTCGTGGTTCTCGACGAAGTGGATGCAGCGGGCATGGAACTCGCCCCCGGCCCCGAGGTGGCCGCGCACCCCTGGGGCGTCACCACCGACGAGACGGTCGTAGAGGTGCTTGTCGTAGGTCTGGTCGACCCCTTGGCGCTGGAGGTCGCCCTCGCGGTCCCAGTAGGCCTCGGCGCCGAACCAGAACGCCGGGTGCGTCGAGCGGACCTGGCCGACCAGCTCGACCCAGAACGGGGTGGCCGGTGGCGGCCCGACGTGGCCGGCCCAGGTCCCGGCAAAGACGTCGTCGAGCAGGAGCATGGCCATGTCGCAGCGGACGCCGTCGCACTGGTCGGCGATGGCCCGGACCGTGTCCACCATCGAGGAGCGCAGCACTGCGGAGAACGCGTCGAGTTGGACCACGTCGGCCCACGCGGGGAAGTAGGGGTCCCGTCCGCGGGCCAGGACCCGCCCGCCCAGCTCGACCCAGGCTCCGGGGTCGCGGGCCAGGTCCTGCGGGGTCCCCTCGACGTGGCAGCCCGGCACCGTCGTCCAGGGGTGGTCCGGCGCCGTGTGGTTCGGGACCAGGTCGAGCACGAGCCGCACGCCGCGGCGGGCCA
>Ga0209048_10004834_pt1 | contig 12823 bp, 11 predicted proteins | sample FrelakmetCRP12CR_FD_187146 | JGI IMG/M metagenome (GOLD analysis project Ga0209048, IMG submission 187146) | Freshwater lake sediment microbial communities from the University of Notre Dame, USA, for methane emissions studies - CRP12 CR (SPAdes)... | ecosystem: Environmental > Aquatic >... | reverse complement strand
GCGCTTTCTCGCAGGCGATATCTCCGTGGACGAATTTCGGCCGCTGCGCCTGCAGAACGGCCTGTACCTCCAAAGCACGCGCCGATCGTGCATGCGGCGATTCCCGACGGCTTGCCGCCGTCCCGCCAGCTGCGCACGCCGGCCTGCATCCCCCGCAAGTATGACCGAGGTTGCGGGCACTTCACCACCCGCCAGAACATTCAGTTCAACGGGCTGCGTCCGGAGGACGCGCCCGACGTCCTGACCCTGCTCGCCAAGGTCGGGATGCGGGCGATCGGGGAGTCGAGCAACGGTGCGCGCAACACTGCGCGCGATCCGCTCGCCATCATCGACAAGATCGTTGATCCGCGGCCTTGGTGCGAGCGGGTCCGGCACGGGTCGACGCCGCACCCGGAGTTCGCGTTCCTGCCGCGCGGATTCAAGATCGCGATGAACGGCGCGGCGCTCGACCGGATCGAGGATCTCCGGAACATCTCGCTGCAGCAGCTTCATCCTCATCGACGAGTCGACGAGCAATGCGGCCGCCGCCGGAATGGTGCGATGACCGGTTTCGCGCTATTCTTCGCCGTTGTGCACGCGACGCCGTGCCGCGCGATCATCCGCTGCGGCACGCGCTGCATCGCCACCCGATGATTCCGTTCGATATCCTCTACAGCGTCTCCGGTTTCCTCGTCGGCATCATCGTCGGAATGACCGGCGTCGGCGGCGGCGCGCTGATGACGCCGCTGCTCGTGCTGCTGTTCGGCGTGGCGCCGGCGACGGCGGTGGGAACGGATCTGCTCTACGCCGCGGCGACGAAGACCGGCGGCACCGCAGTCCATGCGCGCCATTTCCATATTCAATGGAACATCGTCGGGCGCCTGGCCGCCGGCAGCGTTCCGGGGGCTCTGGCGACGCTGTGGGCGCTCAGCGCGCTCGAGGTCGATCGCGCGTTGTTTGCGCAGGTGATCACGCGGAGCCTCGGCGTCGCGCTCATCCTCACTGCCATCGCGATCCTCGGCAGAAACCGGCTGCAGCGTATCGGTGCACGCAAGGAAGGCTCGTGGCGAGAGCGCCAGCTCGGTGCGCTGACGGTTCTCGTCGGACTGGTGCTGGGGATACTCGTCACGCTGTCGTCGGTCGGCGCCGGCGCATTGGGCGTCACCGCGCTCTTCTTCCTGTATCCCCGCCTGCCCACCGCACACATTGTCGGGACCGACATCGCCCATGCCGTGCCGCTGACGCTTGTCGCGGGGCTGGGTCACGCGCACATGGGTACCGTGAATTGGGGACTGCTTGGCAGCCTGCTGATCGGATCGCTTCCCGGCATATGGATCGGCAGCATGCTCTCGGCGCGCGTTCCCGACGGCGTGCTGCGCGCAGGGCTCGCCTCGGTGCTGTTCATCGTCGGCGGCAAGCTCGTGCTCTGAACGCACGCTGCCCGCGCGTTCCGTCATCGCAGGCGTTGAGCGTCCGGCCCGCAGTCGTGGACGGCATCGCCTCGGCGCCGACGAACGTGAGTTCGGCGGCGGTAGAATGTCGCGTACGGCCGCCGGATGCGGTCGCGCCCGTCGAATGCGCCTTCCCCTGTTCCGCCTCTCCCCCGCCGAGCAACGCGAATGGCTCGCCCTGCGCCTCGCGCGGCCCGCGCCGGACGCCGCGAAAAATCTCTCCGACGGATTCCGGCTGCCCGGGCGCGAAGGCGACCCGACGCCCGCGGCGGTGCTGGTTCCGCTCGTCAACCGCGAAGGCGGGTTGCAGCTGCTCCTGACCCAGCGCAGTGCGGGTCTTCCCGATCATCCCGGTCAGATCAGCTTTCCCGGCGGGCGCGTGGATCCCGGCGACGCGTCGTTCGCCGCCGCCGCGCTGCGCGAAGCAACCGAGGAGATCGGCCTGCCCGCGGATCGCGTGACCGTGCTCGGCCGGCTCGAGAACTACGAGACGGTGAGCGGCTATCGCGTGACGCCGGTGGTGGGCTGGGTCGAGCCGCCGTTCGACCTCAGGCCCGACCCGGTCGAGGTCGCCGAGGCGTTCGAGGTGCCGCTCGAGTTCGTGCTGGATCCCGCGAACCGGCAGCGGCATTTCCGGATGCTGGGCCCCTTGCGGCGCGACTACTGGGCGATCCCCTGGCGCGATCGCTACATCTGGGGCGCGACGGCGGCGATGCTGCTGATCCTCGAGCGGACGCTTGCCGCAGGCGAAACCGCTCAGAGCTGATCGAGCTTCTTCGCTGGTCCCGCGGGCATCGGCGGCGGCACCGACGGCAGGTTCGCGAGGATGCAATCGATGCCGCGGTTCGTGTCGTCGCCCGGGCCGAAGAAGCTCTGCACCGCGCCTCGGTAGGACGCCGGCGAGATCTGCCCGAAATACAGCCGCGACGTGATATCCAGGAAGTAATCGTAGCTGTCGTCGCCGATCCCGTGGCTGAATTGGATCTCCTGCCCGACATTGTGCGACCCCAGCATCAGAGGATTGCACCTCGACGCAATCAGCGTGAGAAAGCCGTCGTAGCCGGTCTGTTCCGACCTCGGCGTCATCGCGTCCGGCGCGCAACCGGCGGCGAAGAGTGCCGCCATGGATAGTGCCGCCATGGCGGTGCGCGAGCGGGCGTTGCGGTGCCACATGATCGAATCCCCGGTGTCGAAATTGCGTTGGCGTGTTCCGACATTCTGCTGGGAAACGCACCGCGTGAACAGAGGCGACGTGCGCACCGGCGGCCGCACGTTGACGGGACGCCGCAAATCGCCGAGCATCGCCGGGTCGATTTCGCAATCGGATCGCCGTGCCGCCGGAACCCCGCCGCAACCATTTCGCCAGCCTGTCCCCGCACGGCTTTCACCGGGTCGTCTATTTCGAATGGGGTGACGCCGTCAATCCGCGCGTCGTCATCTGCGTCCACGGCATCGGACGCAATGCGCGCGACTTCGACGCCGTCGCCATGGCGCTCGCGCCGACCCATCGCGTGATTTCGGTGGACATGCCGGGCCGCGGCGAGAGCGAATGGTTGAGCGATCCGAACGACTACGCCTTTCCCACGTACCTGACGACGCTGACCGCGCTGATCGCGCGAAGCGGCGCCGAGGCCGTCGGGTGGATCGGCACGTCGATGGGCGGGCTCCTGGGCATGACGCTGGCGGCGCAACCGGCCTCGCCCGTTGCGCGCCTGGTCGTCAACGACGTCGGGCCGACCATCGAGGCGGTCGCGCTCGAGCGCATCCGCGGCTATTTCGGCACCGATCCGACCTTCGCGACGTATCCCGAGATCGCGCAGTACGTGCGCACCATCTCGGCGCCCTTCGGACCGCTCGACGACGCGCAATGGGACCGCGTCGTCTCCACCAACGTCCGCCAGCGTGCCGACGGCCGCTGGGGTCTCGCCTACGACCCCGGCATCGCCGTTCCCTTCCGCACGGCGGCGGCGCCGCCCGATCTATGGCCGATGTGGGACCGCATCGGCTGCCCGACGCTCGTGCTGCGGGGTGCCCAGTCGGACCTGCTTTCCGCCGCGACAGCTGCCGAAATGTCCACGCGCGGCCCGCGGCCGCAGGTCGTCGAGATTGAAGGCGTAGGGCACGCGCCGATGCTGATGTCGGCCGACCAGATCGATCCCGTCGTACACTTCCTTCGCGGCTGACCTACACCCGCGCCGACCGGCGGCCCTTCCCCTGGTCCGACGGCCCGCTGCACCGCAACCAGCGTCCGTTCGGCAGAGAAGCGGAGCATCGCTTACAATCATCAGAAAGACCCTAATCCGCCCATGCCGCTCACACTCACCCTGCCGCCGCTCGACCCGCGCCCCGCAAACCCGCCGGAAACCCGTCCGGCCAAGGTCGCGACATGGCTCGCCGAAACGCTCAGGCGCGATCCGGTCGATGCGGCCAGCGTCATCGGGGACTCGCTGGCTGCCGTCAACCGCGTCGCGATGACCGAATCACGGCGGTTCGAAATCGGCGAGCGTTACTGGGAGACCGCCTGCACACTCTGGCCCTTGCTGGAGAAGGAGTACGCCAAGGCATCGCACCCTTTGTCGGGCGCAGCCCTCGACGCTGCGAAGGCCTCAGTGGGGCTCGCCCACGAGCTATCGGTCAATTACAAGCACCTGCTGGTGCACGAAGCCGACCGGCGGCTTCTGCTTTCCGGCAATCGAGTGCTTGCGGCTCTCATCTTCCGCTGCCTGCAGTGCACTTCACGGATCCTGATCAACAGCTATCTGTCCTACTCGCCGGTGCCGCCGAAAACCTGGCAGGACGGGCACGCGATCTACGCGTTCTCGCGCGACCGACACCTCAATCACAGTGCCATCGGCAACGAGGCGCCGGAGATGACGCCGGAGCGCGTGTATCTGCAGGCACTGCTTCTCGCACTGGCGAATCCGTACGGATTTCATCCCGGCCAGCTCGCAACCGTGCTCAACTATCTGCAGAGCCACGCCCACTGGGCAAAGCTCACCGACGTCGCGCCGGTGCACCGGATGGCGAAAGCCGTTGCCATCATTCCGGTCGGGCACGATTTCCCGCCCTTCTCGGCGAACAAGGGCGGTTCGATCGATGGCAGCAAGATCTTCCTGCTCACGTTCGACCTCGCCTTTCAGCTCCAGGAGGAATTGCGACAGCTCGATGCGGGTGGCAACGTTCCGCCGGGAGTCCCGACCGATCCCCTGTCGCGTCTGCAGTACGTCGCGCTCCTGCGCCGCCTGCTGCGCCAGTGGGCCATTCCGCCGGCGCGTCAATTCAACCGGCTGCCGTCGCGCGCCCGTGTCGTCATGTGCGCCGGGCTCTTCGGCGTCTGGCAATACAGCCGCGGCATGCATACGGGTGTCGCGCAACCGCCGAAAGGCCTGCCCCCGATGACCGCATGCCAGGTCATCAACCACACGCCCGCGGGATACGCGTTGCGTCAGGTCGACCCGAATCCGACCCCGCTGCGGATCGGCGACGTGATTGCGCTGCGGGTCGAGGGAAAGAGCAGCGTGCAGGTCGCGATGGTTCGCTGGTTCCGCAACACGCTCAAGGGCAGCGTGCTCGAATTCGGCTGCGAGCTTCTCGCCGACAGCCCCGAAGCCGCGGCGGCCATTCCGGAGGGCGCAGCCGACGAGCAGTTCGTTCCGGTCGTCGTGCTGCCCGAGGACGGGTCTGCCAGCGGCCCCGAGCCTTCGCCGCCGCAGCTGCTCGTTCCCGAGAGGACTTTCCAGGTCGAGCAGGGCATCACGCTGCGCCGCGGAGGCGACACCGGCCTCGCCGTGCTGCTGAAGCTGGTCGAGTACGGACCGGGCTTCGAGCTCTACGAATTCACGTCCGTGTCGTAGCGGGTGTCTCGCGAGCTTTCGGATGCCGCGGCGCGATGGCATCGCGCCGCCGTTGCGTCGATTTTCGCGCTGGCGCTCACCGAGCTGCTGTGGGAGACGCTGCTGGCGCCGCTGCGCCCCGGCGGATCGTGGCTGGCGCTCAAGGCGCTGCCGCTTGCCATGCTCTGGCTGGCCCTGGCACGGGGCTCGCACAAGGCGCGTCAGGCTGCGTCGCTGCTGCTGCCGATCTATTTCGGCGAGGCGCTCGTCCGCGCATTGAGCGAAGCCGGGCGCCACGCGCTGGTCGCCGCGACGGCGGCGGCGCTGGCGGGGATCGCCTTCGGCGCGTTGCTGATGTCGTTCCGGCGAGGGCGCGCGGGCGCCTGACGTGCCGGGCCCGCGCGGCCGGGATCAGGTCCCCGACGACGCGGGCGCGGTGCTCTTGTCCGGATGCCCAGCGAGCCCCTTGGGAAGCGGAAACACGACCGTCTCCGCCGCGCCGTCGACCTCCTGCACGAGGGTGGCGCCGAGCGCCTCGAGGCGCGCGACGAGTTCGCGGACGAGCACCTCCGGCGCCGATGCGCCCGCCGTGATGCCGACGCGCCGCTTGCCCTCGATCCATTCGGCACGGAGCATGTCGGCGCGGTCGACCATGTACGCCGGGACGCCGCGGTGCGCGGCGACTTCGCGCAGCCGGTTCGAATTGGAACTGTTCGGGCTTCCGACGACGATCATGACGTCGACCCTGGGCGCGATGAACTTCACCGCATCCTGCCGGTTCTGCGTCGCGTAGCAGATGTCGTCCTTTTTCGGTCCGACGATCCGCGGAAACCGCTGCCTCAGCGCGGCGACGATTCCGGCGGCATCGTCGACCGACAGCGTCGTTTGCGTGACGTACGCGAGATTGGCGGGATCCCGGACCGCAAGGCGGGCGACGTCGTCGACGGTTTCGACGAGGTAGACCCCTCCGTCGCACTGCCCCATCGTCCCCTCGACTTCCGGATGACCCTTGTGCCCGATCATCACGATCTCGAGCCCGCGCTCGTGCATCTTGGTGATCTCGACGTGGACCTTGGTGACCAGCGGGCAGGTCGCGTCGAACACGCGGAGTCCGCGCGCGTCGGCTTCCGCGCGCACCGACCGCGACACGCCGTGCGCGGAGAACACCACCGTGCTCCCGGCCGGGACCTCGGCGAGCTCCTCGACGAAGATCGCGCCCTTGGCGCGGAGGTCCTCGACGACGAACTTGTTGTGGACGACTTCGTGCCTCACGTAGATCGGCGCGCCGAACCGCTCCAGCGCCTGCAGCACGATCGCGATCGCGCGGTCGACGCCGGCGCAGAATCCGCGCGGATTGGCGAGCAGGACGTCCATCACGCCTCCTTGGCGCGGTCCGCCGGCGCAGGATCGGCGCGGCGATGCCGCAGGCTGTCGAGAATCACCAGCCCGGCCCCGACGGTGATCGCCGAATCGGCGACGTTGAACGCCGGGAATGCCCATCGATCATAGTGGAACAGAAGGAAATCGACCACCTTTCCCAGCACGATGCGGTCGCAGAGATTGCCGATCGCACCGCCGAGGATCAGCGCCAGGCCGGCGCAGTAGATCGCGTGGCCGCCGCGCTTCAGGAGCCACGCGATGAGGATCGCCGCGACGATGGCGATCGCCATGAAGAACCAGCGCTGCCATCCTCCCGCGCCCGCGCCGAGGCTGAACGCGGCGCCGTCGTTGAAAGTGAGAATGAAGCTGAACAGGCTGCCGACCGGTCGCGTTTCACCGGGCAGCAGCCACGCCCTGACGAGCGCCTTCGTCGCCTGGTCGGCGACGACGACGGCGCCGGCGAGCCACAGCCAGCGCCAACCGCCCGGAACGCTCGAGCGCAGGCCGGTCATGCGCAACGGCGCGCTTCGCCGTCGCCGAAGAGGTTGGCCACGCAGCGCCCGCAGATCGAAGGATGCGCGGGATCGGTGCCGACGTCGGCGCGGTAGTGCCAGCAGCGGTCGCACTTGCGCTGCCGGCTCGGTACAACCGCGACGGCGAGCGCCGGCCCCGCGGTGACCGTCGCCGCCGACGTGATCATGACGAACCGCAGGTCGTCGCCGAGGCTCGCGAGCGCGGCATGATCGTCGGGGGGCGCGGTGATCGCGACCTCCGCCTGCAGCGACGAGCCGACCTCGCCGCCCGCACGCAGCGTCTCGATCTCCTTCTGCGCCACCGCGCGCACGGCGAGTATCCGCGACCATTTCGCGACGAGCGCGTCGGCGTCGGGCTGGGCCGGCAGCGCGCCGGCCCAGACGTGCGTGTAGATCGTCGCGTCGCCCGGATGGAGGATGCGCCACGCCTCCTCCGCCGTGAACGAGAGCACCGGGGCCATCAGCTTCAGCAGCGCGTCGCGGATCAGCGCGAGCGCCGTCTGCGCGGACCGCCGCGGGCGGCTCGCCTTTCCGGTCGTGTAGAGCCGGTCCTTAAGCACGTCGAGATAGAAGCCGCCGAGGTCCTCGGAGCAGAACGTCTGCAGCCGCTGCACGACGAGATGGAACTCGTAGCGCGCGTAATCGCCCTCGATTGCGTCGGCGAGCGAGCGTGCCGCCGCGAGCGCATAGCGGTCGATCTCGAGAAGCTCGTGCAGCGGCACCGCGTCCTTCGCCGCGTCGAAGTCGGCCGTGTTGGCGAGCAGGAACCGCAGCGTGTTGCGGATGCGACGGTAGCTCTCGACGACGCGCTTCAGGATTTCGTCGGAGATGTTGAGGTCGCCCGAGTAATCGGTTGCGCCGACCCAGAGCCTGAGGATCTCGGCGCCCAGCGTGTCCGACACCTTCTGCGGCGCGACGACGTTGCCCTTCGACTTCGACATCTTCTTGCCGGCGCCGTCGACCGCGAATCCGTGCGTCAGCAGCGCCTTGTAGGGCGGCGTTCCATTCAGCATGCACGAGACGAGCAGCGACGAATGGAACCAGCCGCGGTGCTGGTCCGAGCCCTCGAGATAGAGGTCCGCCGGGAACCGGGTGTCCCGTGCGTGCGAGCCGGCGCGCGTGGATGTCGCGGCGGGGCCGCCCATGACGGTCTGGTGCGTCGACCCCGAATCGAACCAGACGTCGAGCGTGTCGGTGAGCTTGCGGTACTTCGCGGGATCGACGCCGAAGTCCTCGTACGTCGCCTCGAACCACGATTCGATGCCGCCGTGCTCGACCTTCGCCGCGGCGAGCTCGGCCAGCGCGAGCGTGTCCGGATGCAGCGCGTCGGTGTCCTTGTCGACGAAGAACGGCAGCGGGACGCCCCACTGGCGCTGCCGCGACAGCGTCCAGTCGGGTCGGTTCGCGATCATCCCGTAGAGGCGCGCCTTGCCCCATGAAGGAAAGAACTCGGTCTGCTCGATGCCGGCGAGTGCGGTTTCACGCAGCGTCCGCTCGGGCCTCGCGCCAAGGTAACCGGTCACGTCATCCATGCCGGCGAACCACTGCGTCGTCGCGCGATAGATGATCGGCGTCTTGTGCCGCCAGCAGTGCATGTAGCTGTGGACGAACTTCTCGCTGTGCAGCAGCGCGCCGACTTCGTCGAGCTTCGCCACGATCTTGGGGTTGGCGTCCCAGATGCGCATGCCGCCGAAGAACGGCAGCGATTCGACGAACTGACCGTTGCCCTGCACCGGCGCCTCGATCTCGTCGTCCCTCATCCCGTACCGGCGGCACGACGCGAAATCGTCGATGCCGTACGCGGGTGCGCTGTGCACGACGCCGGTGCCCTGCTCCAGCGTCACGTAGTCGCCGAGATAGACCGGCGACGCGCGATCGTAGAAAGGATGCCGGAACCGGATCCGCTCGAGCGCCGCGCCCATCGCGGTGCCGACGATCCGGCCCTCGAGCCCGTAGCGGGCGAGGCATGCGGCGGCGAGGTCCTCCGCGAGCACCAGATGGCCGCGCGGCGTGGCGACCAGCGCATAGCCAAACCCGGGATGCACGTTGAGCGCCTGGTTCGCGGGAATCGTCCACGGTGTCGTCGTCCAGATGACCGCGAGGACCGGTCCCGGCGGCAACGCCGGCAGCCCGAACGCCTGCGCGAGCTTCGGGCGATCGGCATCATCCAGCGGAAAACCGACGTCGATGGCGGCGTCGGTGCGGTCCTCGTACTCGACCTCGGCTTCCGCGAGCGCGCTGTGGCAGTCGAAACACCAGTTGACCGGCTTGAGGCCGCGATAGATGTAGCCCTTTTCCAGCAGCTTCACCAGGGTCCGGATCTCGTCGGCCTCGTTCCGGCAGGCCATCGTCGTGTAGGGCCGGTCCCAGTCTCCCAGCACGCCGAGGCGCTCGAAGTCGGCCTTCTGCCGCGCGATCTGGGTCGATGCGTAGGCGCGCGCCAGCCGCTGCGTGTCCGCGGTGGGAAGGTGCTTGCCGTGCGTCTTCTCGATCTGGACTTCGATCGGCATGCCGTGGCAATCCCAGCCCGGCACGTAGGGCGCGTCGAAGCCGGCCATCGTCTTGCTCTTGACGACGATGTCCTTGAGGATCTTGTTGACCGCGTGTCCGATGTGGATGTCGCCGTTGGCATACGGCGGCCCGTCGTGCAGCACGAAGCGCGGCCGCCCGTGCGCGGCGGCCCGGATCGCTTCGTAGACCTTGCGGTCGCGCCAGTCCTTGACCCACACCGGCTCGCGCCGGGCGAGGTCGCCGCGCATCGGAAACGGCGTGTCCGGCAGGTTGAGCGTCGACTTGTAGTCTTTTTTCGTTTCGTCGGTCATGCGGGCTTCGTCGTTTGGTGTTCTTGTCGGGGATCAGCAGTCCGCGCCGCGAGCGCGAGGTCCCGGGGCGCGGCGTGCCGCGCGAAATATTCGCGCGCCTGCTGCGCGTCTAGGCGGATCTGGCGGGTGAGCGTCTCGAGATCCGGGTATTGCTCCTCGTCACGCAGCTTGTGGACGAACTCGACGGAAATGCGGCGCCCGTAGATCGACTCGTCGAAGTCGAAGATGAAGACTTCCAGCAGGGGCTCCCCCGCGCTCTCGACCGTCGGCCTGACGCCGAGGCTCGCGACGGCATCGAGCGGCGCGGCGGAGAGTCCGTGCACGCGCACGGCGAAGACCCCGGAGACCGGCGGCTTGCGCTTCAGGCGGATGTTCGCCGTGGGGAATCCAAGGTTGCGCCCGAGCTTCGCGCCGTGCGCGACGCGCCCTTCGATCGTGTACGGGCGCCCGAGCATGGCCGCGGCGCGCGCGAGGTCGCCGGAGGCCAGCGCCTGCCGCACCACCGTCGACGAAGCACGCGCGCCGGCGTGCGAGACGATGCGCATCGCCTCGACGCTGAACGTCGCGGCCTGCGCGCGCAATGCCGCGATGTCGCCGGCGCGGCCCTTGCCGAAGCGAAAGTCCTCGCCGACCAGCACCCAGCGCACGCCGAGGCGCCGCACCATCACGTCGGCGACGAAGGCATCCGGCGTCAGCGCCGCGAGGCGGGCGTCGAATCGCGCGATATAGATGCGTTCGACGCCGTGTTCGCGGAACTGCGAGATTTTCGTGCGCAGCGTGGCGAGCCGGGGCGGGGCGGCGGCGCCGGCGAAGAATTCGCGCGTCGGCGGGTCGAACGTCAGCACGGCGGGCGTCAGCGCGAGGTCGTCGGCCGCTTCGACCAGCCGCGTGAGCATCGCCTGGTGCCCGCGATGGACGCCGTCGAAATTGCCGATCGTAAGTGCAACAGGAGCGTCGGCCGCAGCCGGCAACCCGCGAAAAATCCGCACGCGCGGTCCTCGAGCAACAAAAGAGGGGGATTTTAGCGGATTTTGGCTGCTTCCGCCCTCTTCGTGCCGCCGCGGACGAATTGGCGATTAGAGAAATCGGCCCGGGGCCCGCTCGCGGGTGCCGATGCGGGTTTCCGCGCGATTCGACCCTGGATCAGTCTGCCGCCACCCAATCGCGCCACTCTCCCAGCAATGGATAGTAGAGCGCCAGCCGGATCGGCCGCGCATCGATGCCGCGAACGATGCGGGCATAGCGCTCGAGTTGCGGCCGGTAACGCTCGACCTCCCGCGCGAGAAACGCTGGCGCGTCGCCACCCTCGTGGCCGCCGGTCTTGAAGTCGACGATCCATCGCACGCCGTCGGCGACGAACGTGCGATCGAGCGTGACGTGGACGACCGCGCCTGCGTCGACACCGGCCAGCGCCCATTCGCTGCGCGCGTCCTCGTGCTCCGGCGCGAGCAGCCAGCGGCCGCGCTCGTCGCCGAGCAGCCGTTGCACCGAGATCAGCACATCGTTCGTCGCGTCGGCAAGTTCCGGCGGATCGACTCCCTCCACCACGAGCTCCCGGCGAACGCGATCCGCGCAAGTGGTGACGCGCTCGGCCGGCCACGCGGCCAGGCCGTCGCGCGCGACCTGTGCAAACAGGCGATGCGCGACGGTGCCCACGGCTGCTGCCGTCGCCCGCGCCCAGTCGAACGGCACCGCATTCGCCACGTCGCGCACGATCGCAGCGGAGGGCAGCGGCGGCGGGAGCGGAGGCAATTCGAATTCCGGGGCGAACCGAACCAACGGCGGAATCCGGGCCGGGGCCGAAATCAGATCCGTCAACGCGACCGGGACGGCAACCTGCGCGGCCACGCTTTCCCACAAGCGTCCGAGCGGCGTGCGCAAGGTCGGCGGTCGCCAATGCAGCGGCGGCTCGGCCGCGTCGCCGGCGGCCCTGCCCCGCGCGACCAGATGCAGCCGGGTCTTCGCACGCGTCGCTCCGACGTACAGCAGGCGCGCGAGCTCGTGCGCCGCTTCCGTGTCGGCGAGCGCCTTCAGGTAATCGAAATGCGGATCGGGCTCGCCACCGCGCGCAGCCAGCGCGGCCAGCAGCAGGCCGTGCCGCCGCGTCCGCCAGCGCAGGAGAGTGCGATCGCTGGCCCGGTCGCCGCGATGGAGTCCGGGCAGGATCACGGTGTCGAATTCCAGGCCTTTTGCGTTGTGAACGGTCATGACCTTCACGCGCGCGCCACCGCTCTCCCCCGGCGCCGCGCGCAGCTTGGCCAGCGCGTCGACCAGCGCATTCCAGTCGGGCACGTCATCGGCGACGCAGTATTGCGCAACAAGGGCGAAAAACGCTTCGGCGGTGTCGAGGTCGAGGGGCTCGCCGACAGTCGCCGGCCCGCCGAGCGCGAGCCACGCACCACGCACGCGGGCGGTCAGCGGCATCCGTCCGCGTTCCGCATAGGACGGTTCGAGGATGTCGGCCAGGCGTGCGAGGCGCGCTGCACCGTCGGCCGACAATCCGGCGATGCGCGCGCGATTCGAGAAAAGTTCCGGCAAGCCGGCGGCGATGTGCGGCGCGACGACGATCAGATCGGCGATGGCGAGACCGCACCACGGCGCGCGCAGCACCGAGAGCGCCGCCAGCCGATCGGCCGGCTGCACGATCGCGTGGGCAAGCGACGTCAGGTCGAGCACGGATTGCCGCTCGCCGAGCGCGTCGAGCTTCACCGCTTCGTACTCGATGCCGGCCGTCCGCAAGGCGGGGAGAATCTCGACGAGTGCTGCGCGCTGGCGAACGAGGATGGCCACGTCCGGCGCCCCGGCCGCCAGTGCGGCTTGGACCA
>Ga0209048_10004833_pt1 | contig 12824 bp, 9 predicted proteins | sample FrelakmetCRP12CR_FD_187146 | JGI IMG/M metagenome (GOLD analysis project Ga0209048, IMG submission 187146) | Freshwater lake sediment microbial communities from the University of Notre Dame, USA, for methane emissions studies - CRP12 CR (SPAdes)... | ecosystem: Environmental > Aquatic >... | reverse complement strand
CGCGAGCTCCCGCACGACGTCCTCGGTCACCTCGGTGGGGACCCTCGCCGTCCTCTTCGGCCATGCCACCCAGATCCCCCCGTCGGGGAAGACGGCCCGGGCGAGGCCGGCCAGCCGCAGCTCGAGCGCCCGGCGTCGGGTCACGAAGATGACGGCGACGTCGAGGTGACCCCGCACGGTCGTGCCCACGGCCACGCCGGCCGGTAGTGGCTCGAGCAGGGCCCGCAGACCGCTCGGCGCGTCGATCAGGGCCACGCGGTGGCCGGCCTTGATGCCCAGCTTCGTGGAAAGCGGTGCCCTCGAGTACCCGGCCACGGTCCCGTGCCAACCTCAGGCCCGAGCGGGCAGGCGGAAGACCCGGCGGGCGTTGCCCGAGAGGAACGGCTCCCAGACGTGGTCGCGCAACGGCAGGTCGTCGAGCTCGCGCAGGATCCGCTCCCACGACAAGCCCGGGTAGTAGCCGGCGTAGAGGACCTTGTCGGTGCCGCGGGTGTTGGCGAAGGCGAGCACGTCGCGCGGGTAGTGCCTCGGCGCGAAGGCGGAGGTGGAGTAGTGCAGGCCGGGCCACTTCAGCATCAGCTTGACGCACAGGTCGGTCCACGGCTCGCCGCCGTGGCGCATCACCACCGTCAGCTCGGGGAAGTCGTAGCAGACACGGTCCAGGCGGGCCGGGTGCTGGCAGTCGAAGGGGACCCGGGGCCCGGGCACCCCCACCAGGGTGAGCAAAGGCACCTCGAGCTCGCAGCAGGCGGCGTAGAACGGGTAGGCGAGGGCGCCGTCGATGTCGACCTGGGGGGAGCACAGGCACGGCGCGAAGGCGGCCGCCCGCACCATCGGGTGGCCCCCCACGGCGGCTCTGAAGGCGCGCAAGGCCTTCATCCCGGCGTTGGGGTTGATGCCCACCGCGCCGAAGAACCGGCCCGGGAAGCGATCGAGCAGGGCATGGGCCGGCTCGGGATCGCGGGCGTCGACGTCCACCAGCGCCCACTCGATGCCGTGGACGTCCATGAGCTCGACGACCTGGGCCGGATCGGCCGCCTCGCTCATCCGCTCCGGGGCGTCCTTGAACAGGTACTGGGCCGGGTGGTGCGAGAAGCCCTCCGTGCCCCGGTCCTTGGTGAGCCGGCGCGCCGCGTCCATGCCCATCCCGGCCGTGCCGGTCGGGATCTCCACCATGCAGTCCACGATCGCCCCACGAAGTGATGCCGGCATCCCCACCATCCCAGTCTGCTCCCCCGCACGCCACGACGTCGCCGCGAAGGGCCACGGGTGACTGCGATGCGGCGGGCCTGACAGACTTCGCCGACCTTCGAGGCAAGGGGGGATCGTGGCCTTCGACCCGATCGCGTCACCGACGACCTTCGTGAGCGAGACGCGCGAACCGGTGTTCGTGCACGCCGAGCAGGAGGAGGTGGCCCGGCAGCGCCTGGCCGGCCACGGCCGACGACCGAACGTGCTCGTCCTGCTGTTCGACGACGTCGGCTGGGGCGACTTCGGCTGCTACGGCGGGGGGGTCGCCGTCGGCGCGCCGACGCCGAACATCGACCGGTTGGCGCGCCGGGGCCTGCTGCTCACGTCGTGCTACAGCGAGCCGAGCTGCACGCCGTCGCGGGCGACCCTGCTCACCGGCCGGCTGCCGATCCGCCACGGCCTGCAGCGGCCGCCGATGTACGGCGAGCCGGGCGGCCTGCAGGGCGAGGTCACGCTCGCCGAGCTGCTCTCCGAGGTCGGCTACGTGACGCAGGCCGTCGGCAAGTGGCACCTCGGCGAGAACCTGGAGAGCCAGCCCCAGCACGTGGGCTTCGACGACTTCTACGGGTTCTTGTCGGTGAGCGACATGTACACCGAGTGGCGCGACCCCTACTTCTTCCCTGAGATCGTGTACTCCGATGCCCGCACGGAGTGGGTGAAGAACATGGCGTTCAACCGCTGCTTCGTGCACGCCACCCGTGGCGGTGAGCCCGAGCAGGTCGAGGAGGTCGACATCCCGGCCTTGTCGCTGCTCGACGAGAAGTGGGCGACCTACTCGACCGAGTTCATCGTGCGCATGGCCGGGGACGGGCGGCCGTGGTTCCTCTACCACGGCACCCGCGGTGCCCACTTCGACAACTACCCGCACGAGCGGTTCCTCGGCGCATCGCCGGCGAAGCATCCCTACAAGGACACGCTCCTCGAGCTCGACGACATCGTCGGTCGGCTGGTGTCGGTGCTCGAAGAGACCGGCCAGCTCGACGACACGCTCATCTTCATCTCCAGTGACAACGGTCCCCACATGGAGAACTGGCCCGACGCCGCCTTCACGCCGTTCCGCTGTGCCAAGGGCTCCACCTGGGAGGGCGGCGTGCGGGTACCCGGGATCGTCACCTGGCCCGGCGTCATCGAGCCCGACCGCCAGAGCGACGGCCTGTTCCACTTCAGCGACCTGTTGCCCACGGTGATGACCCTGGCCGGCGCGCCCGAGCGGGTACCGGCCGACCGCTTCGTCGACGGGGTCGACCAGAGCTCGTTCCTGCTCACCCCCGGGGGGCTCTCGAACCGCAAGTACCAGTACTACTGGCTGCTGCGGGACCTGTCGGCCCTGCGGGTGGGCGAGTACAAATTCGTGCTCGTGTCGACCTCCGACGATGACACCGACGTCGCCGGTCCCGGCGGCTTCACCGGGGTCACGCAGCGCTACACCTACGCCCGCCTGTACAACCTGTACCTCGACCCGAAGGAGCAGCGCAGCTACCTCACCCGCAAGCTCGCCTACAACGAGGCGTTCCTGGAGGGCATCCGCCACCACCTGGGCACGGTGCTGCGGTACCCGGGCAAGCGCATCATGGGTCTGGCGAGCGATCAGTGACGGGCGCGTGAGCGCGTAGCGAGTCGGGTGTGTGGGGGCCGGCGAGGTCGGCCGTGTCGAACCATCCGCTGCGCACGGGAGCGGTGAGGCGGTACCCGTGCGGGAGGTCGAGCGGCGCCACCCAGGGCTTGATGTCGAGGACGGGGGTGTCGTCGAGCATGTCGACACCGGCGAAGTCGAAGCCGTCCTCGCGCAGGTCGACGAGTCGTACGAGATGGAGGCCGATCGGGTTGGGCCGGCGCGGCCCGCGCATGGCGAACAGTCCGATCGGGCGGGGGCTGTTGGCGAGCAGGAAGGGGACCTGGCGCATGGTGGCCGGGACGGGATCGTCGGGGTGGGGCGCGAGCCAGGTGAGGAGCCACACGTGGTCGAACCCGTCGAGCTCGGCGAGTCCGTCCCGGTAGGGGGGATGCAGGACCACGCAGCCGCGAGCGTCAGGGTTGAGCGCCGTCTGCACGGGCGTGGCGGCGCGGACCGTGTAGCCGGTCCGGATGTGGCCGATGGGCTCGACGGCGAGCGGCGACCCCGTCATCCGCTGATCCTCCCCGTGGTGCGGGTGAGCGGCGCGCCGGAGCGGCTGGATCGAACGGCGATGATCTCGGCGACGATCGACACCGCCGTCTCGGCCGGGGTGCGGGGCCCGATGTCCAGACCGACCGGTCCGTGGAGCCGGTCCACCGCGAGCGCCGTGACGCCCACGTCGGCGAGGTGCTCGCGCCGACGTTGCTGGGTGCGGCGTGAGCCGAGCGCGCCGACGAAGCCGATCCCCCGCTCGAGTGCGGCGGCGAGCACGGGCGTGGCCACGAAGGGATCGTGATCGATGACGATGACGACGTCGGCGAGGGAGAGCTCGCTGATCGCGGTGCGGGCGGCCTCGGCGGTCACGGTGGTCGTGGCGGTCCAGCCCAGCAGCTCGACCTGGCGCGAGAGCGCGATCGACAGCTCGGACGCGCCGACGACGAGCAGGCGGGGAACGGGGTTCCACGCTTCGATGATCAGCTGGAGAGGGCCGACGGCGATGCGCGACAGGCTCGGACCGGGGTGGGTGAGCAACGGTTCGGCCTCCGCCTGGGCCATGGTGTCGAGCCCCGATTGGCCGAGCGTGCCGATCATCGCCCCGCCCGGACGCACGACGACGGGAGCCACCCCGCCGCCGAGCGCTGTCACGAGCGCGGCCGGCCGGCCGGCGGCGAGGGTGTCCCAGAGCTCGGTCGGGATGACGTCGAGGCGCTGGACGAGGACCTGGACGGCTCCGCCACAGGTGAGCCCGGCCGCGGTCGCGTCGACGGCGTCGACGTCGAGGTCGAGGACCACGTGCGGCTCGCTCCTCTCGAGGAGGCGGCGGGCGGCGGCGATCACCTCGGGTTGGACCGCTCCGGCGAGCAGCGTTCCACCGGTGCGGCCGTTGGCGTCGACGAGGAGCAGCTCGCCACCCGGTCTCGGCCCGAGGCCGTCGGCCCCGATCACTCGGGCGAGCGCCCCCGAGCGACGCTGCGTGCGCCACGTCTCGACGATCGCCGCGATCCCTTGCACGAGAACTCTCCCTCCAGGTTCAGCGCGCCACCATAGTCATGACCTGACTAGGCATGGGTCGACCGTGGCGGAGCTCCGCCCCGATCCGCTCGGTGGGCTCGGGCCACCGGGAACCAGCCGACCCGGGCGACGAGGGCGCTCGGGGTCCGGGCCCGTCGGTGGGCGTCGGTCCCGGCCTCACCTGCGGGCGCTGAGCGGCATACCGTGCTCGGCACCGCTGCCGAAAGGTGGGTCCATCATCGCCACGCCAGCCGAGGCCCCAGAGCTCGAGCACGTCCTCGCCCCGATCACGGTCAACGGCGTGACGATTCCCAACCGCGTGGCCCGGACGGCTCACGGGACCAACATCGGCCAGGGTCGCCTGAACGACGACCTGATCGCCTACCACCTGGCCCGGGCGCGCGGCGGCGTGGGCCTCTCGATCGTCGAGGCGGCCAGCGTGCACCGGACCGATACGGGAACGCTGCGGCTCCACGACGACACCTGCGTCGCCGACTTCCGCCACCTGATGGACGCCGTCCGGCCGACCGGCATGCGGGTGTTCGCCCAGCTCGGCCACCTGGGCTACGAGGCGGTGCCCATGGAGCCGGGGCAACGGCCGTGGTCGGCGAGCGAGGTGCGCAGCCCGAACTACGGCGTGCTCGCCCACGCCATGACGCTGGACGAGATCGAGGAGCTCGTGGCCTGCTTCGCACGCGTCGCGACGTGGGCGCGCGAAGGTGGCCTCGACGGCGTGGAGGTGCACGCGGCGCACGGGTACCTGCTGCAGGAATTCCTCTCCCCCGTCACGAACCATCGCGACGACCGCTACGGCGGCTCCTTCGAGAACCGTCTGCGCTTCACCGTGGAGGTGCTCACGGCCGTGCGGGCGGCGGTGGGGCGCGACTTCGTCGTCGGGGTGCGCACGGGGGCGGAGGCCACCGACGACGGCCTGCAGGCCGAGGACTGCGGGGAGGTCGTCGCCGTGCTCGAACGGTTGAGCCTGATCGACTACGCCAACGTGACCTTCGGGAGCTGTCGCGTCCCCCACAAGATCATCGGCGCCATGCACGAGCCGATCGGCTACGAGCTGCCCACCAGCGAGGTCGTCACGAAGGTGGCGACGGTCCCGACGCTGGTGACCGGGCGCTTCCGCACGCTGGCCGAAGCCGACGACGTCATCGGCGCGGGTCTGGCCGATCTCGTCGGGATGACCCGAGCCCACATCGCCGACCCGGACATCGTGCGCAAGACCCGGGGAGGCCGTTCACGCGAGGTGCGACCGTGCATCGCCTGCAACCAGGGCTGCGTCGGCGGCCTGGGGCTCGGTCGCATGGCCTGCACGGTCAACGCCGATGTGGGCTTCGAGCTCGCGCACCGCGACGCCTACCGGCGGGTCGCCCGTCCCCGGTCGGTGCTGGTCGTCGGCGGCGGGCCGGCCGGCCTGGAAGCGGCCCGCGTGGCCGCCCTCCGCGGCCATCACGTCGTGCTGTGCGAGGCCGATGCCGATCTGGGCGGCAACATGCGCTACTCGCGACGGTTCCCGCACCGCGCCACGATCGGCGAGATCGTGGATTGGCTGGCCGCGGAGGCCGGCCGCCTTGGGGTCGATGTGCGCTGCTCGACGGTGGTGGACGGGGCGGCGGCGGCAGCCCTGGCGCCCGACGCCGTGGTGGTCGCGACCGGTGCCCGGCCCACGTTGGCGCCCGGGCAGCTCTCGAGCGTCGACATCGCCGCGCTCGGGTCGGCTCCCCCGGGTGTCACCACGGCCGTGGTGGTCGACCGCTTCGGCGCCTACGAGGCGGTCGGCGTCTCGGAGATGCTCGTGCAGTGGGGCATCGACGTCACCGTGGTGACACCGCACCAGATGCTCGGGCCGCGCATCGTGCGCGAGCTCGTGCTGGCACCGGCGCTGGCTCGCCTCGGGGCCGGCCCGGGCCGGTTCCGGCTCGTCACGGGAGCGGACCCGTCCGAGCCGATCCCGCCGGCCGACCTCGTGGTCGTCGTCGACAAGGAGCCGGCACCACTCGGTCTCGGTCCCACGACGGCTGACGTCCACGTCATCGGCGACGCGGCCGAGCCAGGGAACCTGTGGGCCGCGATGCGCAGCGCGAACGCCGTCGCTCGCGCGCTCTAGACGTGCGGCTCCCTCGGTGCTCTCGTCGATGGCGGCTCCCCTCGGTGCGCGCGGTGTTCAAGCGCGTCGCCGACCCGGTTCCCGCTCTCGGCGTCGCCGACTGCTTCAAGGAGACCACGACCCTGTTCGTCGCAGCCAAGGGCGGGGAGCTCGACGACCAAGCGATCCTTGGCGGAGGCCAGTTCAACGATCCCGCCGCCGAACGCGATGCGTTCATCCGAACTGCCCTCATCCAACTCGCCACCAGCACCTACCAGCGCGGCTGACCGCCCGGCGGTCCTGGGCGCGGCCTCGTCCCGGGCCGGCCTGCTTCAGTCGAGGAGCCGCTGGCGCGCCGCGTAGGCCGTGGCCTCGGCGCGGTTGTTGCCGCCGGTCTTCTGGAGGATGGCCCTCACGTGGTTGGCCACGGTGTTCTCACTGATGAACAGCCGCTCTGCGATCCGGCGGTTGGAAAGGCCCGCAGCAACGAGCCGAAGCACCTCGACTTCGCGAGGCGAGAGCCCACCCGGCGCCCGCGTGACTTCAGTCGCCTCCGCGCACCGTCGCAGGAGCGCCTCCGAACGCGCTGCCACGGCGCGCATGCCGAGCGCTTGGGCGGCACCGAGTGCCACCTTCGCCTTGGCTCGGGCGTCCGCGAGCTCGCTGCGTCCGGCGTGGACCAGCGCCCAGTCGAGGTGCACCCGAGCCCTCCACACAGGCGAGCCGCTGCGGTCCGCGAGCTCCAGAGCGGCTTGGAGGTGGCGGTCGGCGGCTGCGCCCGAGCCGAGCAGATCGGCCAGCCCACCGAGGAGGCGGTCGGCCGGACCGAAGCAGGTGCTCATCGCCACCATGAGGTTGCGGGAGGCGAACGGCACCAGTTCCTCGTAGAGCGCACCTGCGTGACAGGTCGCCCGCGTGGCGATGCAGGCCTCGGCGAGGAAGGTCAGGCACGCCGGCCAGAGCGAATCACGTGGAACGACGCGGAAGCGATCGGCCGACAGTGCGTCGAGCTCGCGTCGCGCCTCGTCCAGGAGACCCAGATCCGCGTACAGCGCCGCTGCGCCGGGCCGCCACAGCGAGCTCGGTTGGTCCATGTTCGCGATGAGGCGCACGAGCGGCAGGACCTCGTCGAGACGCCCCTGCTCCTTGCGGATCGCGTACATCTGCAGGCCGTACACCCCCTTGTCGAAGAGGGTCCCACCCGCTGATCCGACGGCGTGGGCCTGCTCCGCGGCCAACTCGGCGACGTCGAGGCGGCCGGCGGCCAGGGCGAGGATGCTCTCGTAGACGAGGCCCATGAACTGGAACACGAGGAAGCGGCCCCGGTCCGAGGCGGCCCGATGCCTGGCCAGGATCTCCGTCGCCTCGTCGAGGTGCCCCAGGGCGATGAGGCCGCGACAGAGGTTGCCGGTGGCGTAGACCTCGCTCCAAGCGTCGCCGATGCGGGCCGCCACCTCGATGAGCTCGCGGCTCGCCTCAACGAGCTCATGCGGATCGTTCGAGGCGATCGTGGTGGCCTGCAGTGCGGCGGCCAGGCAGCCCGAATCACCGAGACGGCGTGCCATCGCCAGCGCCAGCTGTCCGGCGGCGATCCCCCCACCGGCGTCCCCGGACAGGGCCAGGCTTCGGGCCAGGGACGCCTGCAGACGGGCCCTCAGCGGCGTCTCGTCATCGCCGAGGAGCGCGATGGCCTCGGAGACGAGTCGCACCGCTGGCTCCCCTGGCGCGCCCGGCTGGTGCACCGACTCCTCGAAGCCCAGAGCGGCCCGCGCGGCGAGCTCGGCGAGGCCATGACGGGTTGCGGCGGTGAAGCCCAGCGCGTACGACCGCGTCGCCTCCACCGATCGGCCGCTGCGCAGGTGCGCGAGGCCCCGCTCGATGAGGACCTCGACCTGTTCCGGCGAGTCCGCCGCCAGGAGATCGAGGACGGTGTCGAGATGCGAGATCGCCTCTTCATAGGCCACCGAACGCATCGCCTGGGCCGCCGCCTGGCGCCCGTAGTGCACCGCTTGGGCCGAACCGCCGAGCGTCGAGGCGGCGGCGTAGTGGCGGGCCAGCTCGGCCAGAGCCGGCCGCCGATCGGCCTGATGCGCCTCCTCCGTCGCCCGCGCGATGCGCAGGTGCAACCCCGCCGCGGAGAGGGCGGAGAGGCCGTCCTCGACGGTCTCTCGGACCAGGGCATGGGAGAACTCGTAGGTGAACGTCCTCCCGCGGACCGACACCAGCAACCCGGTGTCGACCAGCTCTTCGAGCGCGGTCGCGACGGCATCGTCGGTCAGAGCGGAAGCGAGCGACAGCACTCCCAGTTCGACGCGTTGGCCGGCCACGGCCGCGACTTCGACGATCTGCTTGCCTGCGCCGGAGAGGCGGGCGAGCCGGCCGGCCACGACCTCGCGGACGCTGTCGGGCACGCTGGCGGCGCCGGCCCGGCGGCGAACGGCCCACCGCCCTCCCTCGCGCGCGACCGTGCCGTTGCTGACCAGGTGGCGCCACAGCTCGACGAGGAAGAAGGCATTGCCCCCGCTGCGCTCGGCAGCCTCGAGTGCCAGGCCCCGCAGATCGGCGTCGAGCTCCTGGCCGAGCGCCGCGGCGACGAATTCCTCCACGTTCGAGACATCGAGGCCGCCGAGACGAAGGCGCTGCACGCCCTCGACGCGACCGAGGTCCACCAGGCTCGCGGCGAAGGGACCGGTGAGCTCCGGGGAGGAATCCCGGAAGGTGCCGATCACCAGCAGCCGGGCCGTCGCACCGACACGCGCGACGTGGCCGAGGAGAGCGAGCGTCTGGGGGCCGGCCCAGTGCAGGTCGTCGAGGACGACGACCAGAGGCCAGGCTCGTGCGGCCGCAACGAGCAGCGAATCCACCGCGGTGAACAGCCGGTAGCGCTCGGTCTCGGCGTCGGCCAGCACCGGCCGCGGTGGCCCGGCCGCGAGTCGCTGATGCTGGGGCAGGAGCACGAGCAGGTCGGCCAGCTCCGATGGCGCCACGGTGCCCAGCACCTCGTCGGCGCCGTGGCGCAGGAGGTGGTCGAGTGCGTGCACCCACGGCTGGTAGGGCATCGCCAGCTCGGCGTCGCAGCTCCCGAGCAGGACGGCGCCCCCGACGTCGCGACAGCGCCGGGCGAACTCCCTGGCGAGGCGGGTCTTGCCGGCCCCCGCCGCGCCTCCGAGCAGCACCACGGCGCGACCACCATCAAGGGCCTGCTGCCAGGCCTCCTCGAGCACACCCCACTCCTGACTGCGCCCGACGAATGCGTAGCGGGCCGGTGTGGCGAGAGCCGGCGGCAACGGGAAGCCGGCGACGCGGGGCGCGGCGTCGCCCGGCGAGGCACCGGCGACGAGGGTGAAGATCTGGACCGGATCGGCGACGCCCGGCACGTCGACGTGGCCGGCCGCTCGGTACTCGCAGGAACCGCCTCCCCCGGCCAGCCAGCCCACGACCTGCGTCACGAGGATCTGCCCGGGTTCGGCCCGCGTCCGCAGCTGCGCCGCGGTGATCACCGGCGGGCCGAGGCACTCGTCGCCGTCCCAGTGGACGTCGCCCGACGCGATCCCGATGCGCACGGCACGATCGGCGAGGGCGGGATCGTCACCGCCACGGATCCCGAGGACGGAGTCGACGGCGTCCGACGCCGATGTGAACGCCGCCGCGATCGCTCCTGGGCTCGAGCTGACGACGCGGCCCCCGAGATCCGCGAGCTGGCGCGCCAGACGGCGTTCGGTCTCGGCGCGCCCCGAAACGGGGCGAACCAGCCCGATCGACACGATTGTGGCCGTGGTGGTACCGGTCGCCATGGTGACCCCTGGTCAGATCTGACTAGTTCGCGCCCCGGAAGTCAACGGGCTCGGCTCGTCGCGAAAGGCGAGAGCTGGTCATGACAGCGCCGAGCGCGGTCCGTAGGGTTGCCTCGACGAGGAATCCGGGTTCGCCGGCCGGCGAGCCGCCACGGGACCGGGGGTCGACGATGCCGCTGTTCGTGATCGAGCGGAACTTCGCAGAGCAGCTCGACCTGGCCACGCTGGACCGCGCCGGGATCAGGCTGGTCAACGACGACGCCGGCGTCCGATGGCTGTACTCGTTCCTCTCGGCAGACCACAAGAAGACGTACTGCCTCTACGAGGCACCCAACGCCGACGCCATACGCGCCGCCGCCGCCCGCCTCGGCATCCCCGCCGACGTCGTGGTGGCCGTCGAGGAGTTCGGCCCGTTGCCGGCGTCCTGACCGTCCCGTCCATCCACCTGACCTGAAGGAGCTCGACCATGACCCTTACCTCCGCGCGCCCCGATCTGCTCTCGGACGAGATGCTCCGCCGCTTCGACGAGCGCGCTCCGATCTACGACCGCGAGAACCGGTTCTTCGACGAAGACTGGGAGGAGCTGAAGTCCTGCGGCTACCTGCTCGCCGCGGTGCCCACGGAGTTCGGAGGCTCGGGCCTCGGTCTCGACGAGATCGCCCGGCTCCAGGGACGCCTGGCCTACCACGCTCCCGCCACGGCGATCGCGGTCAACATGCACGTCTACTGGACCGGCGTCGCGGCCGACCTGTACCGGGCGGGTGACACGTCCTGCGCCTGGCTCCTCGAGAAGGCCGCGGCCGGCGAGACCCTGGCGGCGATCCACGGCGAGGCCGGCAACGACATCCCCTTGATGCTGTCCACCTCGAGCGCCGAGCGTGTCCCGGGGGGATGGAGCATCTCCGGGCACAAGATCTTCGGCAGTCTGTCGCCGGTCTGGACGCTCGCCGGGTTCCACGCCATGGACACCTCCGACGCCGCCAACCCGCGCGTCGTGCACGGCTTCCTGGCTCGCGAGACCGCCGGCTGCCAGATCGTGGAGACGTGGGACACGATCGGCATGCGGGCGACCCAGAGCCACGACACCGTGCTCGACCGGGCCTTCGTACCCGACGACCACATCGTGCTCGTCTGCCCGGCCGGCTTCAAGGGTGCCTCCGTGTTCCAGGTGGCGGTGTTCGCGTGGGCACTCATGGGGTTCTCGACCGTGTACCTCGGCGCGGCGCGGCGGGCCTTCGACATGACCGTCGCCCGCATGCCACAACGCACCTCGATCGCGTTGACCCGTTCGATGGCCTACCACCCTGAGGTCCAGCACAACGTCGCCGAGATGCGCATCGCGCTCGACGCGTCCGAGGCGTTGCTGGAGAAGGTGTGCGGCGACTGGGCCAACGGCGTCCCCCATGCCGACTGGCCCGTGCGGCTCGTCGGCGCCCGCCACTTCATCATCAACCACGCCTACGACATCGTCGATCGTGCCCTCGATCTGTCAGGAGGAGCGGGCGCCTTCAAGCGCAACCGGCTCGAGCAGATCTTCCGCGATGTTCGGATGGGGCGCTTCCATCCCGGCAACACGCTGTTGGCCCACGAGCTCATCGGCAAGCTCTGCCTCGGGCTCGACCCCGACGACCCGCAGCGCTGGGGGTGAGCGATGGGCACGATCGGCTGGGGGCCGGGAGATGGGCGGCGGCCGCATGGCCTTCAGGAGATCCGCCTCGCGCCGGCGTCGTTGGCCGCGTCAAGCGCTTCGGCCGCGCTGCGGTCAGACCCCGTTGACCTGGATCCTGGTCATCGATGGGGCGTGAGCGCTCCATGATCCACGGGCTGCCGTCCACCGCTGACCGTCGTAGGACAGCGACGAGATGTGGAACTGCTGGGCGTGGCCGATCAGCCAGCCGGCCACGACCCACCCTTCGGGTGGGGCGAGCTCAGCGGTGAGATCGCTGAGCCCGAGCTCCGAGCGCGCCGCGCGTGACATGGCGTCGCTGTCCGCCGCCGTCGCCGATGCGGCACGAAAGCGGCAGGCGAACGTGGCCGGGACCTCGCCGGTGAGCGCCTCGGCCAGTGTGCGGGCCTCGGGTTCCCACTTGGCGTAGGCCTCGGGCGCGGCGCTGCGCTGGACGGCTTGGGCTGCATCGGTCACCGCCAGGTCCTGCCAGTGCGGCACCTGAGCGAGACGCTGGTAGAAGGCGGCTGCCGATGAGCTCGGGACGAGGATCTGGGCCGGGGTGCCCCAGCCTTGGGAGGGGCGTTGCTGGAACAGGCCGAGAGAGTCCCGATCGCCGCTCGGCAGGTTGTGCAGACCGGACTCTTGCAGGGCGGTCGCCAGGGCAACGGTGACCGCATGGGCAGGCAGGCCGTCGCGCTTCGCGACCGCGGCGATGGTCGAGGCATTCGACGCTTGGGCGAGGTCGAGTCGGTAGGTGGGGGCTCCGTTCGTCGGGGAGCAGGACGGCGGTGCCGGCGACCGGTGCAGGGAGGTGAAGGCGTAGCCGGCGGCGACGCCGACCAAGGTGACGGCGAGCAGCGCCACAGGCACGAGGCGACGGTGTCCGAT
>Ga0209048_10004832_pt1 | contig 12826 bp, 10 predicted proteins | sample FrelakmetCRP12CR_FD_187146 | JGI IMG/M metagenome (GOLD analysis project Ga0209048, IMG submission 187146) | Freshwater lake sediment microbial communities from the University of Notre Dame, USA, for methane emissions studies - CRP12 CR (SPAdes)... | ecosystem: Environmental > Aquatic >... | reverse complement strand
GGCAGCAGAGAAGTTCTGCAACGACGCGCTTGACCTGTTCAAGATGCGGCGCTGCACCTTCGACCTGAATCCCGATCCCGCCTTTCCCGGCTGCATTTACTCCGAGATGAAGATGTGCCTGGCGCCGTGCTTCAAGGGCTGTAGCGATGAAGACTACGCAGCCGAAGTCGGGCGCGTGCAACAGTTTTTTCAGAGCGGAGGCCAGTCACTGGTGCGCGAGACCGAGCGGCTGCGCGATGAAGCGTCCACCAACCTCGACTTCGAGGGCGCGGCCGCGCTGCACACGCGGCTGGAAAAGGTGAAGTCCGCGGTCTTGCAGTTGCCGGAGATCGCACGCCGGCTCGATGAGCTGAATGGAGTGATGGTGCAGCCTTCGGCTGAGCGCGAATCAGTGGCGCTGTTCAAGATTGTCGGAGGCCGCATCTGTAATCCCGTGGCGTTGGTTGTCGGCAAGCAACCCGAGGCGGCGCAACTGGCCTCGAAGCCACTGTCCATGGAATCGCGCATCACCCAGGCGCTGGCCACCGTTGAACCGCCGAAGCTGCACGGCGCGCTGGAGTGGATGGAGCACCTGGCGCTGCTCAAGCGCTGGTACTTCCGAACCATGAAGGTCGGCGAGCTGTTCCTGGCGGACAGCAGCGGCGAGCTGCCCATGCGGCGGGTGGTGCGCGGGGTGTCCCGCGTCTTTCGCGGCGAAAAGGCCGCCGGCGATCTCAGCGAGACCGCGGGCGACTACTGGCGGTTCCGCGCGGGCGAAGCGGGAATCAGGGACGGCTAGGCGACCTTCGCGCGTGGCTCCCTTCCCCGGCTCTTGCTAACATCGTCTGGTGAGCACAACTTCGCAGGTCCGCGTCCGCTTCGCGCCATCTCCCACCGGCCACCTCCACGTCGGCAATGCCCGCACCGCTCTATTCAACTGGCTGTTTGCGCGCCAGAAGGGCGGGGTGATGATGCTGCGCATCGAGGACACCGACGTCGCGCGCAGCGAGGAGCGCTACGAGACGCAGCTTCTCGAAGACCTGAAGTGGATGGGCATCGACTGGGACGAGGGCCCCGACGTGGGAGGCCCGCACGGCCCGTATCGCCAGAGCGATCGGTTGGCGATCTATCGCGAGCATGCCGAGCGCCTGCTGAGCGAGGGCAAAGCGTACCTGTGTTTCTGCTCGCAGGAAGAGCTGGAGCTTGAGCGCGAGCGTGCGCTCAAGAACCAGCAGCCACCCATCTATTCCGGAAAGTGCCGCGCGCTGGACCCCGCGGATGCCCAGCGCCGTCGCGCTGGCGGCGAGGCGGCGGCGATTCGGCTGCGCATTCCGGAGCATCCCATTCGCTTCCATGACATCGTGCACGGCCCGGTCGAGTTCTCCAATGAGGTGGTCAGCGATCCCATCATCCTGCGCTCCACCGGCATTCCGGTTTACAACTACGTGGTGGTAGTGGACGACGCGCTGATGAACATCACCCACGTCATTCGCGGCGACGATCACCTCTCCAACACGCCGAAGCAGGTAGCGCTCTACGAAGCGCTGGGCTGGCCGGTGCCGGAGTTCGCCCACCTGTCCACCATCATGGGCAGCGATCGCGAGCGGCTGTCGAAGCGCCACGGCGCCACTTCCATTGCCAACTTCCGCGAGATGGGCGTGCTGCCCGAGGCGCTGATGAACTATCTCGCGCTGCTGGGCTGGGCGCCGAGCGGCGGCACGCGTGAAATCTTCTCGCCGGAGGAGCTGAAGAAGGAATTTTCCCTGGAACGAGTCACGCCGTCGCCCGCCGTCTTCGACATGGAGAAGTTGTACTGGCTCAACCGGCACTACATCAAGCAGAGCCCGCCCGAGCGCATCGAGAAGCTCGCGGAGCCGTTCTTCGTCCGCGCTGGTCTGCTGCCGGATGACCTCGATGAAGCGACGCGTGCCTGGTTCGGCAAAGTGATCGCGCTGCTGGCACCGTCGGTCGATCGGCTGGAGCAACTGCCGGAGCGCGCTCGTTTGATTTTTTCCTACGACGCTGCAGAGGCGGTGAAGGCTCCGGACAACACCGAAGTCCTGACAGCGCCGAAGACCAGCGAGGTCCTGGCCGCGTTTGCGCACGAGGTGGAAGGCGATCCATCGCCCATGACGCCGGAACACTTCAAGGCCATCATGAACGAGGTGAAAGCCAAGACCGGCGCAAAGGGCAAAGACCTGTTCCATCCGGTGCGAATTGCCTTGACCGGATCGCACTCCGGGCCCGAGTTCGACAAACTCGTTCCAATCCTGGAGGAAGGGTCGCGGCTCAATCTCCCGCATCCTGTGCTGAACGTCCGCGAGCGCCTGGCGGCCTTTCGTGCGCGGCTCACGGAAACTAGAGCGCTTTAACATAGTTCCAGTCTGGCTCACCGATAGGACCTGGGAGTGCCGCCGGCTGAAGCCGCCTCCCTCGTGAGAAAGCGCTGTGAACGCGGCGCTAAAGCGCCGCTCTACCCGTGCTCGGGAACGCACCCATTCTGAAAACGATTTGCAAAGCGGGGCGACGGAGGGTCAGAACTTCGCCAGGAACTCACGCTTCCTGTCTTCCGGCAGGAACGACGCGCGAAAGGAATTCTTGGCCAGCTGGCGAAGCTCGTCGTCGTTGAATCCGAGGACTTGCTGGGCGATCTGGTACTCGCGCCCCAATGTCGTGTGGAACATGTCGGGATCGTCGGTGTTCAGCGTCACCAGCACTCCGGCATCAAAGAGCTTGCGTACGGGATGTTGCTCGACCGAGGCGCGGCAGCCGGTCAGGACGTTGCTGGTGATGCAAATCTCGACGGGAATCTGCCATTCCGCCAAACACCGCACCAGTTCTGCGTCTTCGATGGCGCGCAGCCCATGACCGATGCGGTCGGCCTTCAATTCGCGCAGCGCGCCCCAGATGGACTCCGGCCCGACGGTTTCACCGGCATGGACGGTCAGGCGCAAGCCATTCTTCGCCGCGTGCTCGTACACCTCGCGGAATAGCTCCGGCCCGGCCTTGCGCTCGTCCCCGCCGATGCCGATGCCTGCAACGTTGCTGTCCCTGAAGCGAATCGCTTCTTCCACGACTTGACGCGATTCCTCGACGCCGAAGTGCCGTACCGCGTCGAAGATCCAATAGAGTGAGATTCCGAAATCCTTTTCGCCGCGCCGGCGTCCGCGCTCTGCGCCTTCAAACAGCGGCGCGAACTCCTGGCCGCGCCACTGCACAACGCCCGCGGAGATATACACCTCGGCATGAAGCACATTTTGCGCGTGCAGCTTCTGCATCATGCGATAGGTGACGAGCTCGTAGTCCTCGGCGGCCCGCAGACGCTCGGTGACCGTTTTGAATGCCCACATGAAGCCAGTGAAATTCTTATATTCGTAGAGCTCTCGCGCCTCTTCTTCGGTGAAGACGCGCCCACTGTCCTCGATATTGCTGTAACGGTTATTGGTGGTCGAGAGTGGCGTAGGATGGCGGCGGCTCAGCTCGGCCAGGGTCGGTGGGTCCACCGTACCCTCGAGATGGAGGTGCAGCTCCGCCTTGGGCAGCGACACAATGAAATCGCTGGTCGGCTGCGTCAGGGTGGGCAATCCGTTCATTTCAGGGAAGTCTTGGCAGGTGCAAATTCGCTGCGATGGCGACTGTACAGCATGTACACCGTCAGTCCGATAATCAGCCAGGCGAAGAAGCGGAGCCAGGTCAGGATGGGCAGCCCGGACATCAGCAGTATGCAGAACAGAACGCTGAGTATCGGGGCTGCGATTCCACCGGGAGCGCGAAAGCCGCGGCGGCGCTCCGGCTGCTTATAGCGCAAAATAATTACTCCAATCGAGACCAGCACGAACGCGAACAGCGTGCCGATGTTCGACAAATCGGAAAGCGTGCCAATGTCGAGAATGCCGCCGGGAATGCCCACCAGAAAACCGGCAATCCAGGTAGCGATGGCGGGCGTGCGGAAGCGAGGATGCACGCGTCCGAACATCTTCGGCAGCAGGCCGTCGCGCGACATGGAGAACCACACGCGCGCCTGTCCGAGCTGAAACACCAGCAGCGACGAGATCATGCCCATCATCGCCCCGAACAGCACGGCCAGTTCCGTCCAATGCAGCAGGGCCGACTTCGACACGCCGGCCAGCCGGCTCATGCTGTTGACCACGGGCGCGGCGTCGTCGATGAGCGATTGCCAGGGCACGATGCCAGTGAGCACCACCGCCACGGCGATGTACAGCACGGTGCAGACGATCAGCGTCGCGATGATGCCGATGGGCATGTCGCGTTGCGGATTGCGCGCCTCTTCTGCCGCAGTCGAGACCGAGTCGAAGCCGATGTAAGTGAAAAAGATGATCGATCCACCAGTCAGCACGCCGGCCCAGCCCTGGGGCGCAAAGGGGTGGTAGTTCGCCGGCTGAATGAATCTCATGCCGACGAAGACGAATGCCAGGATGGCCGCGATCTTCATGATCACCATGACGTTGTTGGTCTCCGCCGATTCGCGAATGCCGCGCACCAGCACCACCGTCAACACCATCACGATCAGGAACGCGGGCAGATTGAATCCGAAGTGCCAGCCGGGCGCATACAGCACATTGCCCTGCAGATCGGTCAGACCGCCGGGCAGGTACGCCGGGGTAATCCACCGCAGGCTGGGATGCCAGCCGAACCAACTAAACGTGGCGGCGATGTGCGCCGCAAAGCCGACGCTGACCGCCATGTTGCTGACGGCATATTCCAGGATAAGGTCCCAGCCGATGATCCAGGCAATCAGCTCGCCCATGGTGGCATAAGTATAGGTGTAGGCGCTGCCCGCAATGGGGATCATGGACGCCAGTTCGGCGTAGCAGAGCGCCGTGAATCCGCACACGATCGCGACCAGCACCAGCGAAATGGCGAGCGCCGGGCCCGCTCCGGGGCGGCCGAGCGTGGCCGAGTGGTGCACGATGTAGTCCGCGAGCGGCGCATTGAGGATGGAGGAAGTATCGAACTTCTGTCCGGCGATGGCCGTGCCCACCACGGTGAAGATGCCGGAGCCAATGACCGCGCCGATGCCCAGTGCGGTCAGCGACCACGGGCCCAAGGTCTTCTTCAGCCGATGTTCCGGCTCCTCCGATTCGGAGATCAGCTTGTCAATGGACTTGCACGCGAAGAGTTGGTTCGCCAGGGCTACGCTCCGGGAGGTGCGGGAATCAGTGCCTCCGAATTCAAACAGAAAGCACGGCGCAAGGGCAAGTCACCGGCTTCATCGAGACTGCATGCGAAATTCTACTTTCCCGGCGCCAGCGCCTCCAGAAAGAAGTCGTTGATCATGTGAAACAGGTGGGTACTCGCGGCGGCTCCAGAGATGCCATGGGTCTTGCGGGGATACAGCATCAGTTGAAACTGCTTACCGGAGTTGATGAATGCGTTGGTCATCTGGATGGTGTTCTGCATGTGCACGTTGTCGTCGCTGGTGCCGTGCACCTCCAGCAGCTTCCCGTGCAGGTTAGCGGCGAAGTTCACGGGCGAGCTCTTCTTGTACCCTTCTTCGTTCTCCTTCGGCAGGCCCATGTAGCGCTCGGTGTAAATCGAATCGTAATTGCGCCAGTCGGTCACCGGCGCCACCGAGACGCCCGCCTTAAACATGTCGCTGTGCTCCATGGCATAGAGAGTGAAGTACCCGCCGTAACTCCATCCCCAGAAACCGATGCGGCTGGCATCCAGTTGCGGATACTTCTCGAGCGCCTGCTTCACGGCGGCAATCTGGTCTGCCAGTTCGACCTCGCCGAGATTGTGCTTGATGGGTATCGCGAAAGCCTTGCCGCGGTTGGCCATGCCCCGGTTGTCGACGTGGAGCACGGCGGATCCCTGGCGCGCCAGGACCTGATCGAAGAGGTCGCCGCCGATCCAGGCATCGCGCACTGTCTGCGCGCCCGGGCCGCCGTAGGGATTGACGATGAGCGGCACTTTGCCACCGGCCATCATCGGGCCGCTGGTGGGCAACAGGATCTGGCCCAGCAGGGTGGTAGTGCCGTCGGCCGCCTTGAAGTCCACAAACTTCGGCGCGAGCAGACTGTAGCCTTCCACGCTGTGTGGCTTCCAGAAGGCTTTGCAGGCGCCATCCACGGTGCAGAGCGAGACGGTGGGCGGCGTCATCACCGCGGAGTAGCGGTCCACGTAATACTTGGCATCCTTGGGCTCGAAGTTGGCGGTGTGGGTGCCGTTTTCCTTCGACACGCGACGGAAACCCTGGCCGTCAAGTCGGACGGCAAAGACGTTTGCCTGCCGCCAGTCGCCTTCGTTGGCAGTGAAGTAAACGACGCCGCGCTGTTCATCGATACCGTCGATGTTCTCGACCTCCCAGTCGCCCTGCGTGAGTTGCGCCACCATTTTGGCGTCGGCGCCGAGCGGGTTCTGCTTGTCGAACTGGTAGAGATAGATGTGGTTGTGCCCATCGCGCCAGCTCGTCCACAAATAGCGGTCACCGGACGACAGCATCTTGAGATCGACCTCCGGATGCATGTCGATCCAGGCGTCGCTGCTCTCGGTCATGACGACCCTGGACTTGCCGCTGTTGACGTCAATGAAGTAGAGGTCGACGCGGGTCTGCAGGCGATCCAGCACCAGGGCCCAGAGCAGTCCCTCGCGCACCCATCCGAAGCGGGGCACCAGCACGTCGCTACCATTGCCCAGAACCAGGCCGCCCGCCTTATCGCCGCCGGCTGTGATCCAGCGTGTCTTTCCCCCGTCAGAATTGACGATCGCCAGCCGTACCGTTGGGTTGGGATCACCGGGCTGCGGATATTTTTCCTGGTCCACGGTGGGATGCGTCGTAATCCAGTCGGTGATGGGATAGCTCGGCACATCCTTCTCGTTCATTTGCAGGAACGCAATCTGCTTTCCGTCAGGCGACCAGAAGTAATTGCTGCGGGTATAAAGCTCTTCCTCGTAGACCCAGTCGACTTCGCCGTTCAGCAGGTTTTCGTCGCCGTCCTTAGTCAGCGCACGTTCCCGCCCATCGGCGATGGAGCGCACGTAGAGGTTGTGTTTGCGAACATAGGCCAGGCGTTTGCCATCAGGCGAAAACTTCGGATCTTCACTGCTGTCCGAGCCGGAAGTGAGTTGGACCGCAGTGCCACTATCGAGACTGTAAAGCCATAATTGGCCCTGCGAATCGAACAGCAAATGCTGCGAGTCGGGCGCCCAGTGATACGCCGCGACGGAGTAGCGCTGCGCGGCCTCCTTCTTACGTTCGTCCTTGATGGCGCTGGACGGCGGCGCCAGGGTCGACAGCTTCTCGCTCGTCACCAGAACCGCCCGCCTGCCGGTGTTCACATCCACAAAGTACAACGTCCCGCGCTCGCCGCTGTCGTCGCGCTGCACGAACGCTACCTTCGAGCCGTCCGGGCTCCACTTGATCGATTCCGGCCCGCGCCCCAGAATGCCGCCACTCTGGAAGATGTCTTCGATGGTCAGATCTTTGACGGCGGTCGGTTCCTGCGAAAGCGCGGCCATGGGCGAAAACGAGAAGAAAAGGAACAGCGAGAAAACGAGGGCAGCGAAGCGTGCTTTCACATTGGCTCCAAGGCAAAGGATGTGCAGCGAAGAAGTTTACAACAGCAGCGCAACGGAAGCAGCCCGTGCGGCAGCATCCCAAGTGCTACAGAGATAGCCCGTGTACCGAATTTGCGGAGTTTGCCGTCCTTTTCTGCGTGCTAGAATCCAAATAGGCCGCTCACATCTGATGAATTCCGACCTCCAGAAGCTCATCGACCTCCAGCAGGTTGACTCGCGGATTGCCGCGGTCAAGGCTGATGTCGCCGCGCTGCCCAAACAGGTACAACTGATTGAGGCCAAACTGGCCGGCTCCAAAGCACAGGTCGAGAGCGCGCAGGCCGCCATCAAAACCGACGACAGCTCACGCCGCAGGTACGAGTCCGAAATTCAGGACCAGCAACAGCGCATCAGCAAGTACCGCGACCAGTCGCTGGGCGTCAAGACCAATCCCGAATATAAGGCCCTGCTGCACGAGATCGAGTTTGCGGAAGCCGCCATCCGCAAGCTGGAAGACAAGACCCTGGAGATCATGGTCGCCGCCGACACGCGCAAAGAAGCGCTCAAACAAGCTGAGGCAGCACTGAAGGCGGACACCGCCGCCAACGAGAGGGAAAAAGAGCACGCCCGGCAGCAGACCGCGGAAGATGAAAAGCTGCTCGCCGAATTGACCGCACAACGCAAAGACCTGCGCGCGGGAATTGCCGAAGACACGCTGCAACACTACGACCGCCTGCTGAAGCACCGCGGCTCGGCGCTGGCCGCCGTCCAGGAAAACCAGATGTGCGGTGGATGCAGCGTGATGTTGCGACCGCAGCCCTTCCAAGTCCTGATTAACGGCGAAGAACTCGTCACCTGTGATTCCTGCCAGCGCATCTTGTACTACATTCCACCGCCGCCCAAGCCGGAAGAGGAAACCAAGAAGAAGACCGCTGTCGTCTCCCAGGCGCCCCCGCAGGAAGAAGCCGTAGAGTCTTGATCAAAATTAGACCCGAGTGACTAACTTCCAGATTCCAGGTCAGTTACAATCGCGAAGCTCCTCGTAACTCAATGAAAATTGGGTGATATTCGCGACTTTGATGACTGTTCAAAAAGGCGGGATCGGCTCATGGCAAGTGCAAAAGTCTTCTCGCTTCCGATAGTCTCGAAAGCATGACGCTGGTTCTTGCCTCTGCCTCGCCTCGCCGCTCGGAACTGCTGCGCAACGCCGGCATCGCCTTAACGGTTGATCCCGCTCACGTCCCGGAAGCGCCGAAGCCGGACGAAAAACCGTTGGAATACGCGCAACGCCTGGCTCGCGAAAAGGCGAGGGCGGTCGCCGCGCGACATCCCGAGAGCGCAGTTCTGGGCGCGGACACCGTGGTGGTTATCGACGAGCATCTGCTGGAAAAGCCTGCCGACGACGCCGATGCCGCCCGCATGCTGCGGCTGCTTTCAGGCCGGACGCATCAGGTCATTACCGGAGTCTGCCTCGTCGCGCCAGGTTTTGAGCGGATGGAAGCCGAGATTACGCAGGTAAAATTCGCCGATCTTTCCGAGGAAGAGATCGCGGACTACATCCGGACAGGCGAGCCGATGGACAAAGCCGGAGCCTACGCGATTCAAGGCGTCGCGTCGCGCTGGGTCGAGCGCATCGAGGGCTGCTACTTCAACGTGGTGGGCTTGCCGGTGCCGCGCGTTTACCGGATGTTGCACGCACTGCGGGCGCAATCGGGAATGGCGCTGGTGTAACACTCTCCCTAAAGCAGAACCAGGGATGGTTGCGCAATCTTAGGAAAGTTACTTCTTCTCTTCGGGCGGGGTGTTCGGGTTATTGGCGGAACCCTCCCCACTCATTGACGACTTGAAGTTGCGAATGCCTTCGCCCAGGCCTTTGCCCAGCTCGCCCAGCTTTTTGGGGCCAAAGATGATCAGCGCGATGACCAGGATGATTGCCAGCTCCGGCAGACCAAGTTTTCCACCAAACATAAAGTCCTCCCGTCGAACAGCCCGGGTTCTTCCGCACTTTGCAAAGTGGACAGCGGGCTTCTGCCCAGATTCTAGGCTTTCGTAAGAAGCGAGTCAAAGAAAGCACCGCCGGATGCGATGTTTAGTCGATGGCCTCAATTAACCCGGCGAGCAGCGCGGCGCGGCGCGGCAGCGCGGCGGCAACCACCGATTCCTGCGGAGCATGCGCACCGTCGCCAACTGCGCCCACACCATCGAGCGTCGGAATGCCTAGTCCGGCGGTAAAGTTGCCGTCCGAGCCGCCGCCGACAGCAATTTCCTCCAGCTCAAATCCCAGTTTTTGGCCGATGCTCTTCGCCAGATCGAACAGCGCGACGACCTGTTTGGTGCGTTCCAGTGGGGGCCGGTTGATGCCGCCTTCGATCTCCAGCGTGCACTTCTTGTTCACGGGATGCAGCCGTCGGATTTTGCGTTCCATTGCCGGGCCATCAGTTTTATGGGCGATTCGCAGATCGACGTCTGCCGTTGCTTCCGCCGCTACCACGTTGCTGCGCGTCCCGCCCTGGATGACGCCGACGTTCACCGTGACGCCACGCGCAAGATCGGTGAGTGCGGACAGCGCCAAAACCTGGTGCGCCAGCTCCAGGATGGCGCTCTGCCCCTTTTCGAAGTCCAAGCCTGCGTGCGACGCCTTTCCTCTCACACTCATGGTGAACGCGCCCACGCCTTTGCGCGCCGTCTTTAGCGCGCCGCCGGGTCCCGACGGCTCGCAAACCAGCACCGCGGCACACTCGCTGGCGAGCTTCTCCGTTATGGGGCGCGAAGTCGCACTGCCCTCCTCCTCGTCGGAGACCAGCAAGACCTTGACCGGCCGCGACAGGCCGCCTTGCACCATGGTTAGCGCGGAGATCGCAAAGATCATCTGCACAATGCCGCTCTTCATGTCGAAGACGCCCGGACCGTAGAGCCTTCCGCTCTCCTCGCGCCACGGCATGGTTTTGAGTGTGCCCAAGTCGTATACGGTGTCGAGATGGCCGAGTAGAAGGACCGGCCTTTTGCCGCTCGCGCCCGCAAAATCAACCTGAAGGTGATCGCCAGCCTCGGACTGGCGATGGACCTTTAAATGCCCGCCGATGCGTTCGAACTCGATGACCAGGTAGGAGCTGAGCTCGTCACAAGCCATCTTGCTTTGCGTCGGCGACTCGCGCACTACTAGCTGGCGCACCGACTCCACCATCTCCCGCTCGCGATGGGTGAGCCAACGCAGGATGCCGCCAAGTTGTTCAGCCTTTGCCACTTTTGCTCGGACCTTCCTCTCACCCCACCACGGAATACAGAACACTGGGTATTATTTCTTCCCCAGTTCATCCGGTGTTTTCCAAGTTAAAAACTAGTTCGTTACACAGCCGCATGCGTTGCGAAATGTATAATCGGGACTTTCACGAGAAGCCATCATGACGGACATGGAAAATCCCGCGCCTGGGAGCAGCGATAATTCTACGCTCGACATAGACGCTATCCTTAAGGTCCTGCCGCATCGTTTCCCCATGCTGCTGGTGGATCGCGTCACCGAGCTTATCCGTACGAAACGCATTGTCGCCATTAAGAATGTGACCGTCAATGAGCCCTTTTTTGTGGGCCATTTCCCCGATCATCCCATCATGCCCGGCGTTTTGGTGGTGGAGGCCATGGCACAAGCTGGCGGTGTGCTATTGCTCACCGAGTTCCCCGATCGCGCGGAGAAGTTGCTGCTGTTCACCGGCATCGAGCGCGCCCGCTTTCGCCGTCCGGTGCGGCCGGGCGATCAACTTCGTATCGAGGTCGACGTGCTGGCCTGGCGCGGAACTGCCGGCCGCATGCAGGGCAAAGCTTTTATCGGTGAAAAGCTGGCCTGCGAGGCCATCGTCACTTGCCGCCTGCTCGACCGCCGCGCGAAAGCTCCAGCCGGTACTGATTCATCAGCCGGGGCTTCCTAGTCCGATGAACATCCACTCCACGGCGATCGTCGATGCTTCCGCTCGCATTCCTGCGTCGTGCAGGATCGGACCGTACTGCGTTGTCGGCGCCGATGTCGAGTTGGGCGAGAACTGCGAACTGGTTTCCCACGTCGTGCTCGACGGACCGACGAAGCTGGGAAGCAACAATAAGATTTACCCTTTCGCAGTTGTCGGCGGGGATCCACAGGACGTCACCTACGGCGGTGAGCGCACGCGACTGGAGGTCGGCGACAACAACCTTATCCGCGAGTCGGTCACTATCACTCGCGGCACCGTCAAAGGTGGCGGAGTGACGCGCATCGGCAGCTACGTGCTCATCATGGCTTACACCCACATCGGACATGATTGCTTCATCGGCGATCACGTCATGCTGGTCAACGCAGCCACTCTTGCGGGACACGTCACGGTTGAGGAATGGGCGGTTGTGGGCGCGTTGTGCCCGGTGCACCAGTTCGTAAGAATTGGGGCACACTCGTACATCGGCGGCGGCACCACCATCACGCAGGATGTTCTGCCCTACTCCATGACCAGTGCCGAGCGGGACACACATGCTTACATGCTGAACAAGGTGGGGCTGCAGCGCCGCGGGTTCTCCCCGGAGCGGATCGCGAAGCTGCATCATGCATATAAGATTCTGCTGGCCTCCAAGTTGAACACCTCGCAGGCACTGGAAAAGCTGCGCGCCGAGGGCAATTTAGGCGACGATGTGGAGATGCTGGTGCGATTCATTGAGTCTTCGCAACGCGGAGTTATCAAGTAATTCAGTGCCATTGGCTGATTGTCAGTCGGAAGGTCGTCACATGCCGGAACCAACTCAAGAGCGCATCGGACTCATCGCAGGCAACGGCAAGTTCCCTTTGCTGGTGCTTGATGCGGCGCGCTCGCGCGGAATGCAAGTTGTGGTAGCTGCCATCAAGGAGGAGACCTTCCCTGAGATTGAGCAACACGGCGCGGCTGCAGTCCACTGGCTGTCGCTGGGCGAGCTGTCGCGGCTGATCGAGACGTTCAAGAGCGCAGGCGTAACCCGCGCCATCATGGCCGGACAGGTCAAGCACAAGCAGATTTTCAGCAGCATCAAGCCGGACTGGCGACTGGCCAAACTGCTTCTGGCGTTGACGACGCGCAACACCGACTCGCTTATCGGCGCCGTGAGCAAGGTTCTCGCCGATGAAGGCATCACGCTGATGAACTCAACCGAATTACTGGAGCCGATGCTGGCCGGCGAAGGCGTGTTGACCCGTCGCGGACCGAGCGACTCGGAGCAAACTAATATCACCTATGGCCGTGCTGTCGCGCACCACCTATCGCGCTTCGACATCGGACAAACAGTCGTGATCGCTGAAGCCGCCTGCGTGGCCGTTGAGGCCATGGAAGGCACCGAC
>Ga0209048_10004831_pt1 | contig 12833 bp, 9 predicted proteins | sample FrelakmetCRP12CR_FD_187146 | JGI IMG/M metagenome (GOLD analysis project Ga0209048, IMG submission 187146) | Freshwater lake sediment microbial communities from the University of Notre Dame, USA, for methane emissions studies - CRP12 CR (SPAdes)... | ecosystem: Environmental > Aquatic >... | reverse complement strand
GGGAGGGCGCGCCGTCCGCAGGCCCCGGCCTGGTAGCCTGGCGTCAGCGGTCGAGTCGGCCCGTCGCCCTCCCGGGAGGCACCGACCCCGCTGGGTCCCCTTGCTGATCCGTCGAGCACGGCGCGTCGGAATGACACGGCCAGGCGACCCACGCTCCAGCCGTTCCTGACGAAAGTACGTGTGCACAACGTGAACCAGCCGCTCGCTGCCGCCGCCGCGGCGGCCGACCCGGTGGAGCCGGAGGTCCCGACCTTCGGCGAGCTCGGGATCCCGGAAGCCCTCCAATCCGCGCTCGCGAGCCGGGGCATCCACCGTCCGTTCCCGGTCCAGGAGCTCTGCATCCCGCCCGCCCTCCAGGGCCGCGACGTGTGCGGCAAGGCCAAGACCGGCTCCGGCAAGACCCTGGCCTTCGGCCTACCCCTGCTCGTCCGGGTGCCGGGCGGCAGCCCGCGCCGGCCGCGGGCCCTCGTCCTCGTGCCGACCCGGGAGCTGGCGCTGCAGGTCCACGACGTGTTGGCGCCGTTGGCGGCGTCGATGGGCCGCCAGGTCGTCGCCGTCTACGGCGGTGCGCCCATGGAGCGCCAGATCAAGGCGCTCCGCAAGGGCGCCGACGTCGTCGTGGCCACGCCCGGTCGCCTGATCGACCTGGGCGAGCGGGGCGACCTCGAGGTCGGCGACGTCGAGTTCCTCGTGCTCGACGAGGCCGACCGCATGGCCGACATGGGCTTCATGCCCCAGGTGGAGTGGGTCCTGCGCCGGCTGCCTCCGCGCCGCCAGACGCTGCTCTTCTCGGCCACGCTGGACGGCGACGTCGACCACGTCCGCCGCCAGTATCTGACCGACCCGCTGACCCTCGAGGTCGAGAGTGGGCAGGAGACCGTCGAGCAGATGGAGCACCGGTTCATCGCCGTGCACCAGCTCGACAAGGTCAAGGTCCTCGAGGCGATCAGCCGTGGCGTGCGGCGCACGCTCGTGTTCGTGCGCACGAAACGGGGCGCCGACCGACTGGTGCTCCAGCTCGGCCGCGAGCGGGTCAAGGCCGCAGCCATCCACGGCGACCTTCGCCAGTCCCAGCGGGAGCGCGCCCTGAGCGACTTCGCCGCCGGGAGGCTCCACGTGCTCGTCGCCACCGACGTGGCCGCCCGCGGGATCCACGTCGACAACATCGACGTGGTCGTCCACTACGACCCGCCCGAGGACCAGAAGAGCTACCTGCACCGCTCCGGCCGGACGGCCCGGGCGGGCGAGGCCGGCCTGGTGGTCACGCTGGTCCTGTGGGACCAGCGTTTCGAGGTCGAGCTGCTCCAGCGGCACATCGGGATCGGCACGCCGGTGACCGAGATGCTCTCCAACGACCCCCGACTGCTGGACCTGCGGTCGTGGGATCCCGGCGAGGCTCCAGAACCGTCGTCCACCCCGGCCACCCCGGCCACCCCGGCGGGCAACGGGTCGGGGCACAAGGGAGGGAGTCGGGCCGGGGCGAGGGGGACCGGTCCCGCGCCCTCGTCACCCCGGGCGTCGGACACCCGACCCGCCGGCGAGGAGCCGTCCGTGCCGCCCGCCGTGGCGGCCGCCCAGGCCGTGCTCGCCCGCAAGGCCGCCCAGCGGGCCATGGGCGGCCGCCGACGCGGCCGCCGCTGACGCAGAGACACCCGGTCCGACCCCTCCGGGGCCCCAGGTCGATCCTCCGCGCCCCGTGGGGTCAGCCGGCCGGGCTCTCGGGGAGCACCACCGAGACGCTGAACTCGTCGGCGTCGGCCCAGCCGAGCTCGGCGACGTTCCCCGCCTCCAGGAGGTCGGCGCGCGCCGCCTCCAGCAGCGGTCGACGGCCGGCCGGACCGCGCACCTCCACGTGGGCCACCGGTGCCTTCATGGACTGCTTGGCCTCCGACTTGGCCCGCCGGACGGCTGCCAGGACCTCACCCGCGACATCGAGCACCGCCGCCGAGGCGTCGCCCGCGACGACGGCCGCCTCGTCGCTCGTCGGCCAGGGGGCGAGGTGGACGGAGCCGTCCTGCCACCAGCTCCAGACCTCCTCGGTCACGAACGGCAGGAACGGGGCGAAGAGCCGCTGGAGCACCGCCAGCGCCAGGCGGAGGGTCGCCCGGGCCGACCCGGCGCCGGCGTCCTCGCCGTAGGCCCGGTTCTTCACCAGCTCGAGGTAGTCGTCGCAGAACCGCCAGAAGAAGGCCTCGGTGCGCTCGAGGGCGCGGGCGTAGTCGTAGCCCTCGAGCCCGTCGGTGGCGGTCGTCACGAGCTCCGCGAGCTGGGCCAGGAGGGCTCGGTCCAGCGGCTCCGTCGGCGTCGCGCCGACGGCCGGCTCGCCGAGCCCCAGGGCGAACCGTGACGCGTTGAGGATCTTGATGGCCAGGCGGCGGCCGACCTTCATCTGGCCGATGTCGAAGGCCGTGTCGGTGCCGGGCCGTCCGCTGGCCGCCCAGTAGCGGACGGCGTCGGAGCCGTGCTCCTCGAGCAGGTCGGTGGGGACGACGACGTTGCCCTTCGACTTCGACATCTTCTTGCGGTCAGGGTCGAGGATCCAGCCGGAGATCGCCGCGTCCGACCAGGGCACCCTGCCGAACTCGAAGTGCGACCGCACCATGGAGGAGAAGAGCCATGTCCGGATGATCTCGTGGGCCTGCGGGCGGAGGTCCATCGGGAACGTCCGTCCGAACAGGTCGAGGTCGTCCCCCCACCCGCACGCGATCAGGGGCGTCAGCGACGACGTGGCCCACGTGTCCATCACGTCCGGGTCGCCGACGAAGCCACCGGGCTTGCCGCGCTGGTCCTCGGTGCAGCCGGGCGGGGAGTCGGAGGACGGGTCGATGGGGAGCGTGCCCTCGGCGGGAACGATCGGGTGGTCATAGTGGACCGCGCCGTCAGCCCCGACCGGGTACCACAGCGGGAATGGAACCCCGAAGAAGCGCTGACGGCTGATGAGCCAGTCGCCGTTGAGCCCCTCGACCCACGAGTCGTAGCGGTGGCGCATGAAGTCGGGGTGCCAGCGCAGCTCCTCGCCGCGCCGGCGCAGCTCGGCCCGCAGCTCGGGGTCCCGCCCGCCGTTGCGGATGTACCACTGGCGCGACCCGACGATCTCGAGCGGTCGGTCGCCCTTCTCGTAGAACTTGACCGGATGGGTGACCGGCGCGGGCTCCCCGTCGAGCTCCCCGTAGTCACGCAGCAGCTCGACGATGCGGGCCTGCGCCTGCTTGACCGTCTTGCCGGCGAGCTCGGCGTACGCCGCCCGTCCCTGGTCGGTGGCGATCCAGTCCGGGAGGTCGGACTTGAGCCGTCCGTTGCGTTCGACGATGACCCGGGTCGGCAGCTTCAGCTCGCGCCACCACGTGACGTCGGTCGTGTCGCCGAAGGTGCAGATCATGGCGATGCCGGACCCCTTGTCGGGCTGGGCGAGCTCGTGGGGGAGGACGGGCACCTCGACGCCGAACAAGGGCGAGACGACGGTCGTGCCGAACAGCGGCCGATAGCGCCGGTCGCCGGGGTGGGCGACCAGCGCCACGCACGCGGGGAGCAGCTCCGGGCGTGTCGTCTCGACGAAGACCTTGTCGCGTTCGTGGCCCGGCGCGGTGCGGGTGAAACCGTAGCGATGGTAGGCGCCGACCTGCTCGCGGTCCTCGAGCTCGGCCTGGGCGACGGCGGTCTGGAAGGTCACGTCCCAGAGCGTCGGGGCCTCGGACTGGTACGCCTCGCCGCGCGCCAGGTTGCGGAGGAACGCCCGCTGGCTGGCCCGCTGGGCGACGGGCCCGATCGTCACGTAGGTCATCGCCCAGTCGACGGACAGGCCGAGGCGTCGCCACAGCGCCTCGAAGACCCGCTCGTCCTCGCTGGTGAGGCGCAGACAGAGGTCCACGAAGTTCTTGCGCGAGCAGGCGACCTTGGCCTTGGGGTCGGGCTTGGCGGGGGGCTCGAAGGCGGGTTCGTAGGGAAGGGACGGGTCGCACCGGACGCCGAAGTGGTTCTCGACGCGCCGCTCGGTGGGCAGCCCGTTGTCGTCCCAGCCCATCGGGTAGAAGACGGCCTTGCCACGCATCCGCCAGAACCGGGCCAGGCAGTCGGTGTGGGTGTAGCTGAAGACGTGGCCCACGTGGAGGGAGCCCGACACCGTCGGCGGCGGCGTGTCGATGGCGTACACGTCCTCCCGAGGGCGGGTGCGGTCGAACCGATAGGTGCCCTGGGCATCCCAGACCGCCGACCAGTGGTCCTCCAGTCCGTCGAGGCCGGGCTTGTCCGGAACGCGAGACGACATCGGTTGGGAGCGTACCCGGGCATCGCCCGCATCGAGCCCCATGCGCCGTGGCGAGGGGCCATGGACGCGGGCGTCCACGGTGCGGGCGACGGGTACCGACGCACCGGTGACGGCCCGGTCGGCCTTTGCTACCTTCGCGGCCCCAGGGGGGAGTGACACGGAGTCAGCGGACGCGTCGTACGGGCCACCGTCCCCGGCATCGAGCTCCACAGTCGAAAGGGGATCGCCGAGATGGCGACCGGCACCGTCAAGTGGTTCAACGCGGAGAAGGGCTTCGGGTTCATCTCCCAGTCGGAGGGGGCGGACGTCTTCGTCCACTACAAGGCCATCGAGATGCCGGGGTTCAAGAGCCTCGAGGCGGGCCAGACCGTGGAGTTCGAGGTCCAGGAGACGGAGAAGGGTCTCCAGGCCTCAAACGTCAAGCCCGCCTGACGGGTCGCCCGGTGGCGACCGGCCGGCGACGGGGCGGGGGCCACCGTTGCGGGTCGGACCCCCCGTCGAGGAGCGCGCCGATTTGACGACGGGCCACGGCCCGCGTTCGCTGGAAACGTGGCCCCGATCGACCCAGCCGATGAACGGGTGCGCCCGCCGGGCCGCGGTCGCGGATCGCACAGCGGCGGTCGTGGGCTCCGCTCGTCCCTTCCCCGGGGCTTCGGGACCCTCTGGACGACGGTGGCCATCGACCTCGTCGGGTTCGGGATCGTGCTTCCTGTGCTCCCGCTCTACGCCAAGCGGTTCCATGCCAGCCCGGCGACCGCCGGCGCGCTGGTGGCCGCGTTCTCGCTGGCGCAGGTGCTGGCCTCGCCGTTCTGGGGCCGGCTCTCGGACCGCGTCGGCCGCAAGCCGATCCTCATCGTCTCGCTGGTGGGGACCGCGCTCGGGAGCCTGCTCACCGGTCTGGCGGCCAGCCTGCCACTCCTGTTCATCGGGCGTCTCGTCGACGGTGCGTCCGGCGCAAGCGTGTCCGTCGCCCAGGCGTCGGTGGCCGACGTGGCGGCGCCCGAGGACCGCGCCCGGCTCTTCGGGCTGCTCGGCGCCGCGTTCGGCCTCGGGTTCGTGCTCGGCCCGGCCATCGGCGGCGCGCTGTCGCCGATCTCCCCGCGACTCCCGTTCTTCGTCGCCGCCGCGATCGCCGGGGTCAACGCGCTGGTCGCCGTCCGGCGGCTCCCCGAGACCCACTCCCGCCCGGAGGCGGCGGGTTCCGCCCTGGCCGCCACCATGCGGGCGGCATCGTCCGACGGGAACCGCGGGGCGGTGTGGCGGACGCCCGGTGTGGCGCGACTGATCGCCGTCTCGTTTCTCTCGCTGGTGGCCTTCAGCGCGTTCGAAGGGACCTTCGCGCTCTTCGGTGACCAGCGCCTCGGGCTGCACCAGTCCTCCATCTACGTCGTGTTCACCATCATCGGCCTGCTGATCGTCGTCGACCAGGTGGTGCTGGTCCATCCGGTGGTCTCCCGGATGGGTGAGCGAACCGCGCTCCAGATCGGACTGGTGCTCAACGCGGGCGGACTGGCGCTTCTGCCGTTCGTCCATTCCCGATGGGCGCTGGCGCCGAGCCTGCTGCTGCTGACCGCGGGCCAGGGCCTCATCACGCCCACGTTGAGCTCCACGATCGCCGGCCAGGTCGACGAGGCCAGCCGGGGCCAGGTTCTCGGGATCCAGCAGTCGGCCGGCGGCCTCGCCCGGGTGATCGGGCCGCTGCTCGGAGGCCTGGCCTTCGGCCGCCTCGGGGTCTGGACGCCCTATGCCGGCGGCGCCGTCCTCGTGGGGCTGGCGGCCCTCGCCCTGGCCACCGCGCCCGCCCCGGCACCCGTCCGCGCCTCGGTCGAGGCCCCCCAGGGGGTGGTCGGTGGCGAGGTCGAGGACACCATCGCAGGCCGGGATGATCCTGGCGACCGGTCGGCAAAGGGGGATGCGGCCAGCGCAGCGGGCGACGCGACACCGCCGACGACGGCGGGCACCGTGGCGACGGCCGACGGGACCTAGGCGGGCCCGGTTGCCCGCCCCTCGACCGCGCCAGCGGTATCGACGCCAGGAGGTCGCTTCGTACTGGCGCGCCGCCGGTTGACCCCGTGTCCCGGCATCCCACCTTCTGGTCCGGGCCCCATCCGTTGCCCTGGCGACGGGGCTGAGGACCTCGGCGCCCGCACCGCGCCACGCGGCCTCGAACCTATGTTACCGTTGAGTAACTTGTAGATGCCGCAACGGGTGAGGTGCGCCATGTCCGAGTTCTCCCTCGAGCTCAACGAGGATCAGCTCCAGATCCAGAAGTGGGTCCACGACTTCGCCGAGAACGTCATCCGGCCGGTCGCCCACGAGTGGGACGAGCGGGAGGAGACCCCCTGGCCGGTCATCCAGGAGGCGGCCAGCATCGGCCTGTACTCCCTGGACTTCGTGGCCCAGTGCTTCTCCGACCCGACCGGCCTGCTCATGCCGCTCATCCAGGAGGAGATGGCGTGGGGTGACGCCGGCATCAACCTCTCGATCTTCGGGACCACGCTGGCCGTCGCCGGCATCTTCGCGAACGGCACCCAGGAGCAGATCGGGGAGTGGCTGCCGCAGTGCTTCGGGACACCCGAAGACATCAAGATCGCGGCCTTCGGCGTGAGCGAGCCCGACGCCGGCTCGGACGTGAGCTCGCTCCGCAGCCGGGCCGTGTACGACGAGACCAAGGACGAGTGGGTGCTGAACGGCACCAAGACCTGGATCACCAACGGCGGGATCGCCAACCTCCACGTCGTCGTGGTGTCCGTCGACCCCGAGCTGGGGTCGCGCGGCCAGGCGAGCTTCATCATCCCCGAGGGGACGCCGGGCATCCGAATGGGCCAGAAGTTCAAGAAGCACGGGATCCGGGCCAGCCACACCGCCGAGGTGATCCTCGACGACTGCCGGGTGCCCGGGCGCTGCCTGCTGGGCGGCAAGGAGAAGCTGGACGAGAAGCTGGCCCGGGCCCGAGAAGGCAAGCGGACCGCGGGTCAGGCGGCCATGGCCACGTTCGAGGCGACCCGCCCGACCGTCGGCGCCCAGGCCGTCGGCATCGCCCGTGCGGCGTACGAGTACGCGCTGGACTACGCCAAGGAGCGCAAGCAGTTCAAGCGGGCGATCATCGAGAACCAGGCGATCGCCTTCAAGCTCGCGGACATGAAGACCCGCATCGACGCCAGCCGGTTGCTGGTCCACCGGGCCGCCTGGATGGGGGCCACCGGGAAGCGGTTCGAGAATGGCGAGGGCTCGATGTCGAAGGTCTTCGCCAGCGAGACCGCGGTGTGGGTCACCGAGCAGGCCATCCAGATCCTCGGCGGCTACGGCTACGTTCGGGAGTACCCGGTGGAGCGCTGGCACCGGGATGCCAAGATCTACACGATCTTCGAGGGGACGTCGGAGATCCAGCGGCTCGTCATCGCCCGGGCGATCAGCGGGATCCACATCTCCTAGGTCTCGCCTGGAAGCTGGCGGCGCCGAGCGCGGGAGCCCGCCGGATCGATCGCGCCCGGCGTCTGCACGCCCTGAGGGACCCCTGCTACCCCAGCACCTACGATCACGGCGTGGTTGACCGTTCCTCTCCGCCTGCAGGGCTCCGTCCCTACAACCTCATCGCCGGATGCCTCCACGTGGCCCAGGCCGTGGCCATCGTGGTGTTGTCCAACAGCTTCTCGTTGCCCGTTCGGGCCACCTACATGACGGGCCCTCCCGGACCCACGGTGGGCCATCAGACGGTCACCTTGTTCAACCTCAGCTTCGCCTGGGCGATCGCCGCCTTCTTCGCGCTCTCGGCGCTGGCGCACTTCACCGTGGCCGGTCCCCGCTGGGAGTCCTACCAGGCCCAGCTCCTCAAGTACCGCAACCCCTACCGCTGGCTCGAGTACTCCCTGAGCGCGTCGATCATGATCGTGCTCATCGCCATGCTTGTCGGCATCAATGACATCGCAGCCCTGCTGGCCCTCGTTGGTGTGAACGCCTCGATGATCGGGTTCGGCTGGATGCAGGAGCGCTATGAGGAACCGGGAACGGGTCTTGGCCCCTTCTGGATCGGCTGTGTCGCCGGCATCGTCCCGTGGATCGCCATCGGGATCTACCTGGTCGGACCCGGTGCCGACCAGCACGCCCCAGGGTTCGTCTACGGGATCTTCTTCTCGCTCTTCGTTCTCTTCAACTGCTTCGCCGTCAACCAGTGGCTGCAGTACAAGCAGGTGGGCAAGTGGAAGGACTACCTGGTCGGCGAGCGGGCATACGTGACCTTGTCCCTCATCGCCAAGAGCTTGCTGGCATGGCAGATCTTCGCCTCGACCCTGGCCTCCAGCGCAGCGCACTGATCGATCGAGCGCCTTCAGGCCTGCTCCCAGAACGCCCGGAGGGGCCCGCGCGTCCCCGGTCCGTGCTCCACCTGGGAGTCCGGACGGGACGGGCGTTGAGCACGACCGGGCAGGCGGCACGTGAAGCTCGGGCCGGTGATCGAAGAACGCCTAGAGCGCAGACGTCAGCACTCCGGGCCGCCGCTCGGTCGTGCGGCGCACCGGAAGCCGATGTGGCTCATCCCGGTGTCGATCATCTGGGGCCGGCGGGCCGCGGGGCGGTACCGCCTGCAGTAGCTGTCGGCGCACAGGAAGGACCCACCCTTGACCACCCGGCGGGGAACGCGGAACCGGGGCTGGGCCGGGTCGAGGCTCTGCTCGGGGGTGCCACCCCGCGGATCGCGGGGCACGCAGCCCGGGGCGCCGTCCTCCCAGCGGTGCTCCTGGTACCAGTCGGCGGTCCACTCCCAGACGTTGCCGGCCATGTCGGCGAGCCCGTACCCGTTGGGCGGGAAGGACCCGACCGCCGCGGTGGCGCCGTAGCCGGGGTCGGCTCGCCACGGGAAGTCGCCGTGCCAGTAGTTGGCCCGGCGCTCCCCGGGCTGCTCGGGCTCGTCACCCCACGTGTACGTCATGGCGTTGAGCCCGCCTCGCGCCGCACGCTCCCACTCGGCCTCGGTCGGCAGCACGAGACCGGCCCAGGTGGCGTAGGCCTCGGCGTCCTCGCACGCGACATGCACGACCGGATGCTGCTCACGCCCCACCAGGTCGCTCTCCGGGCCCTCCGGCCGCTGCCACGACGCGCCTGGCGTCCACGTCCACCACTGGCTGAGGTGGCGAAGGTCCACCGGCCCCGGGGTGCGCGTGAAGACCATCGAGCCGGGCACCAGGTTCTCGGCGGGTGCGCCGGGGAAGTCTGCCGGGTCGAGCGGTCGCTCGGCCACGGTCACATAGCCGGTGGCCTCGACGAACGCGCCGTACCGGGCGTTGGTGACCTGATGGCGGTCGATCCAGAGGCCCTCGACCTGGACCGTCCGCGCCGGAGCTTCTTCGGGGTAGTGACCGTCGGAGCCCATGACGAACTCGCCGCCCGGGATCCACACCCGGGCGGCATCGCTCACCTCGTGCGGGTCGCCCCCGGTCACGCGCTGGGGATGCCCGCCCGGAGCTCCTCCAAGACCTCCTCCAGGGTGAAGCTCGCCGGCTTCTGCCGGGGCGGGAACTCGGCCAGGCTCTGGATCATCTGGAAGACGAAGGCCTGCATCGGCACCGCCACGAAGGCGTGGTCGAGGATCCAGTCATAGTAGGTGTTCGACGTGATGTCGGCCCGCTCGTACGGGTCGGTACGAAGGTTGAAGATCTTCGGGACGCGCAGATGGACGTACGGCTCGGCCCAGACCCTCAGCGTCCCGGGGGCGCGCTGCTCGAGGAACACCAGCTTCCAGTTGTCGAAGCGGACCGCCGTGAGGTCGCCGTCGTCGGACACGTAGAAGAAGTGCTGCCGGGGGCTCTCGTCGACCTCGCCGGTGAGGTACGGCAGCTGGTTGTAGCCGTCGAGGTGCACCTTGAAGGTGGTGCCGCTCAGCTCCACGCCCGCCTTCAGCTGCTCGGCGATGTCGGGGACCCCGGCCGCCGCCAGGAGGGTCGGGAACCAGTCGTTGTGGCTGACGATGCCGTTCAGCACCTGGCCGGGCTTGATCTTGCCCGGCCAGCGCACCATGGCGGGCACCCGGTAGGCGCCCTCCCAGTTGGAGTTCTTCTCCCCCCGGAACGGCGTCGTCCCGGCGTCGGGCCAGGAGTTCGTGTGCGGCCCGTTGTCGGTCGAGTAGACGACGATGGTGTCCTCGGCGAGGCCCAGCTCGTCGATGAGCCCGACAAGCTCGCCCACGAGGTCATCGTGGTCGAGCATCGTGTCGTGGTACTCCGACTGCCACCGACCCGACCGCCCCTTGCTCCCGGGTTTCACATGGGTCCGGAAATGCATGTGGGTCGAGTTGAACCACACGAAGAACGGCGTCTCGGCCTCGGCCTGGCTCCTGATGAAGTCGAACGCCGCGTCGCGGAACTCCTCGTCGACGGTTTCCATGCGCTTCCTCGTGAGTGGGCCGGTGTCTTCGATCCGCTGCGTGCCGTCCGCGTTCGCCCACGAGTGGATGACGCCGCGCGGGCCGAACCGCTCCCGGAAGTGCGGGAAGTCCTCCGTCTTCGGGTAGTCGTCGAGCTCGGGCTCCTCCTCGGCGTTGAGGTGGTAGAGGTTGCCGAAGAACTCGTCGAAGCCGTGCGCGGTCGGGAGGAACTCGTCGCGGTCGCCGAGGTGGTTCTTGCCGAAATGACCCGTCGCGTAGCCGTGGGCCTTCAACGCCGTGGCGATCGTCGGGTCCTCTGCCTGCAGTCCCACGGTGGCCCCCGGCATCCCGACCTTGGTGAGGCCCGTGCGGTAGGGGTTCTGGCCACAGATGAAGGCCGCCCGCCCCGCGGTGCAGCTCTGCTCGCCGTAGGAGTCGGTGAAGCGGGCCCCCTCCGTCGCGATCCGGTCGATGTTGGGCGTGCGATAGCCCATGATCCCGTCGCTGTAGCAGCTCAGGTTGCTGATGCCGATGTCATCGCCCCAGATCACCAAGATGTTGGGCCGGTCCTTGGGCACGGTTCATTCCTCCGTTCAGGAAGAGGGGATGCGCAGCGGAGCGAGGGAACCCCGGACGCGGCGAACGCCAGGAGGCTACCCCCTCACGAGGACGGGTGCCGATGGGCCCCTGCGGGCGGCGGCCGGGCTGCTCGGAGCGTCGCTTCGACGGGCTGAGGCGCGCCCGATGTGCCGATCCGCGGGTTCGCCGGGCACTCGGTCCGGACTCCCGCCAACCAAGTCGGCGGATCCCCTTGCGTCGAGAGGTCGGCAGGCGCACTGTGGTGTCAACAGGAGGATCCCCCGCGGGTGCATCGGGATGCCCTGGGGAGCATCGCGGAGATCGGCGGGGCCAGCGCGCCGTGCCGCGCCACATCGTCACGTCGCTGGCCGAACAAAGGAGCTGGGATGCCGGGCTTGATTCGCAAGAACTTCGATACACCGGACGAGACTCGGGCTTTCGAGGAAGGCACGGGCAAACTGGAGGTGATCAACACCGGCGGTGGAGTGGTCGGTCGGGCGACCTTCGCTCCGGGATGGCGATGGTCAAAGCACGTCAAGCCGATCGCCGGGACCGACAGCTGTCAGGCCGCGCACACCGGCTACTTCGTGGCGGGTCGAATGAAGGTCGTGATGGACGATGGTGAGGAGATCGAGTACGGCCCGGGTGATTTCGCCTACATGGCACCCGGCCACGACGCCTGGACCATCGGCGATGAGTCGTGCGTCGTCATCGATTGGCAGGGTTTCACCGACTACGCCAAACGCTGACTCCGGTCGAGCGCGGGTCGGTGTGCTGGAGATACCAGCCGACGCCCCGTAGAGCAGCACGAGCGAGCTGCCGGTCTGAAGACAGGCGATGTGACTGACCCGTCGCACGTCAAGCCGGAGCGTCTCCTCCTGACCCGTGTGGGTGATCTCCAACGTGGGGGCGATGAGCCCGATCGACCCGAGGGAGGTCTCTCCAGTGACCCGACCAGCCCCCGGTCGGCGTCATCGAAGTCCGTCGTGTCATGGAACGGAAGCGTCGTCATGGCCACATCTTGTCGAAGCCGCGCAGCATGCCGGATCCCCGCCGGGGCGGGGCAGGAACGCCAGCTGCTGTCAGTGGACCCGCGGGCTCAGCCCGTCGGGGTGTCCTTGAGGGTCACCACGTTGCTCGCGCTGCAGTTGAACAGACCCTGGTTCGGGGGCAGGATCGTGGGGTCGATGGTCCATCCCGTCGGGCCGGCCTTGACGAACAGGTAGCACCGCTCGGTGTGGCCCTGGGCGGGATCGGGCGCCAGGTCGACCGGGCCCTCGAGGCCCCCGCCGGTCCACGCCTTCTGCGCCCCGGCCTGCTGCAGGAGGCACGCCCGGGTGAGGTCCGAGCCGCAGGCTTTCGCCGCGACGGCGAACAGCAGCCACGCGTTCCAGGCGTTGAGGCCGAGGGCCGCGATCTTGCCCCCTGGGTTGTACTGGTGCATGTCGTCGAGGTACTGCCGGATCGCCGGGCTGCGATCGGCGGCCTCGAAGGGCGGGAAGCCCAACGCCACCCACAGGTTCTTGACCGCGTCGGCGCCGTTCTTGAGGATGGAGGGCGAGTACTGGTTGGGCGGCTCGATGATGGCGTCCGGGTACCACCCCGCGGTCTGCATGGCCTTGAACAGCCCGA
>Ga0209048_10004830_pt1 | contig 12834 bp, 15 predicted proteins | sample FrelakmetCRP12CR_FD_187146 | JGI IMG/M metagenome (GOLD analysis project Ga0209048, IMG submission 187146) | Freshwater lake sediment microbial communities from the University of Notre Dame, USA, for methane emissions studies - CRP12 CR (SPAdes)... | ecosystem: Environmental > Aquatic >... | reverse complement strand
CCAACTTTTTTAACTTCCCACTCCTCACTAAACTCTTTAAACCGCAACTGTGGCACATTCATAAACGTCCCCTTTATCGAATCAATTGAATGTCTAAAGACAACGGTATTTTTTGCCATATTTTATCGGCGGTCATCACCGGCATGTTTTCTGCCACCGTGCTAACCCCGCCGTCCAGGTTTGCGAAGGAATTTCCAAGCTGGTAAAGGTTGCCTGCCATGCGCAAGGGCACAACCGGCAGGGTTTCCTTGGGTACACTCACCACAAAAACCACTTTGGTCGTTTTGGCTGGTTGGAGCGTGGTAATGGCTGGCGTAGTAGACTTAGCTGCGACGCGCGCCCCTTGTTGGAAAGTAGAGTACGCGCCGTCCATCGCATACACTACCAGGTTATGTACGCCTTCCGGCAGGCCTTCCAAACGGAAGGAGCCATCTGAAGCGGTAAGGGTTTGCGCTCCTCCGGCTTCGACCAGCAAGCTTGGGATGGGCTTGCCGGTTGCGGTATCGGTCGCCGTCCCGGTAATCCGTCCGGCGGCTCCCTGGAAAGGCGTGTCCGTCCAGCGGCTGACCACATCATCCACCGTGCCCTGGCCGGTCACATTATACATCCGGTAGCGTACCGCGCTTCCGTCAGAAAGGTGCTCGGAGACGCGAATCCCGCCCGCCTGCCGTTCATAGCGATATTTCACGACCGACCCAATCGGAAAGGGTAAGGTGATGATATATTGACTTGCAGCTCCGCCTTCCCCTCCGCCCGCCTGCATCGGGTTTAGCTGAGTGTTCAACGCCAGCCCGGTGACTTCGTCAAGGACGCTCAAATAAATTGTCTCACCCGCAGGGGTGTTAGGGGGTACTTGCAGCCGAAAGGTGATCAAAGTCTCCGACAGCTCCGCCGGAGGGACTGGCTTGGAAAGAATGCTGGGCGGCTCAATCCCGCCTGTATTCTTTAAAGAAGACGTGAGGCCAGGAAAATTGCAGCTCATCACCAGGGGGATGATCGCCAGGAGGCAGAGCAGACGGATTTTTCGACGGGATTTCATACCTGGGCTCCCTGATGGATCAATTCAAGCAACAGCTCGAGGTTGGGGATATCAGAAATAAGCAGGCGCTGGACGCGCTGACCGGTAGGCGTGACTTCTAGATAACCTGCCTGGATGTTGATTCGCTCTACCTGTTCCCACGGGATCGTTTTCCCTCCAGGGGTAGGCTGCCCATTGGATGTCGCGCGTCTTTTACCGATGTACATGCCCCGCCGCTGGATCGCCAACGGACCGAAGGTTACCCAGCTTCCGGTCTGGTAGGCTTCTGAAAGCGAGGGCAAAAGGTGTGGGTACATGTTGTATTTAATTCGCGAGATGAGTCCAGGCATGTCTTGCAGGCTTCCGTGTAAATGTACCTTTTTGCCCCTCGAGGGGAACAGGGCCGCGTGGTAAGTTGTGCGTAGAGGGAGGTGCAAGAACTGTTCCTGAATAGCGGCGCTCGAAATGCCGGCCAGCTCGCTCCACTGCCAGAAACCGGTGCGGAAGAAGCCCGCCCGCAGGTGCAGACCATTCTCATAGATGGCTGCAAATTGGCGCCTTCGGCGGATCCATCCGAAAGACCAGATCAGCAGGCAGGCGAAGATCAGTCCCGCCGCGGCCAACCAGGCACGGCTGGCGGGTGCAGCGGCCTCCGGGCCGGATACCCGGTAGGCGTAATAACCACTCCACACGCCGTAAGCCAGCAGTCCAAGCATGACCAGGCACCCCAATAGAAAGAGGATCACGCTGCCAGCGCCGAAATTCCGCCCCCGGTGCAGGGCGATTAATTTTCCCGGTCCCCCGTTCCTAGAGGCCGCGGCTGAATATTGGATTGCTGAGATTTGCTTTGGTTTTTTTGTTGGTCCCGGCATGCCGGGTGAATTATACACCTATCCTCCCCCTGTCCTGTATACCGGAATGTAGTCGGCGGCGATCTGGCCCCCGCCGGTGATGGGTCTAAACCCTCTCTCCCCCGCTGGTGATGGGCCTAAGCCCCCTCTCCCTTAGGGAGAGGGTTGGGGTGAGGGTGGAGCCATCACATGGATCAAACCACCTTGAGCCATGCACGTATCGCTAAATGAACCTATCCATTCTTGGAAAAGCATCCTCCGCTGGCAGCCTCTTCGATCCCCATTCGGAACCCCTGCCTTCCACCGTGCGAAGGATGTCTGACCGGATAGTAAGAGATACCGCTCAGAATGAGGGCAGCCTCGGCAGCCTTGCCCAGCGCAATCACCGTGCGCGGGGCGATCAATCCGACCAGCTCCTGTAAAAACGGCTGGTAGTCGGAGATTTCTTGCCGGGTGGGTCGCCGGTTGGTGAGCGGTTTGCCTGTTGTATGGGTGTGGATGGGAACGCAATTCCAGCTCATGAATCCGGGGAAATAGGGGAGCATGGTGTGCCAGAAGATCGTCGCCGTGGCTTCTGCATAGGGCCGGGCAGAGCGGCTGGATTGTCTCCCACCGAACGGAAGCTTCCCGCTCAGCAGCTGGGCTTCGCAGGTGAGCGGGACTCCAGAAAAGCGGCAGCCTCTCCAGCCCAGCGCCTCTCCAACGATCAGGACCTCTGGCTGGCGGGATAAGCTCCGCAGGTAAGCGTAGAGGTTCTCCCGCCGGATCTCAGCCGCTCCCGGCAGATCGTAAGCCGGGTACTCATCGCAATAAGGGTTGAAGGCAGGGCGCTGGCCCATCGCTTCGGATGGGAGCGTGAAGATATACTGCTCGATGAAATCCCACAGGCGCTGTAGCTCCATTTCAAGCACCGGATTCCTTTTCAGCCCTCCCCAAAAACCCTTCGTGCCCTTGGTACCCTTTGTGGTTCTATGTCCTTCTGCTCCGGCCGCGGATCGAATCCGTCTGCGGATCGAATCCGTCTTCGGATCGAATCCGTCTGCGGATCATTATCCGCCAGGGACAAAATACACGTCCGTTGGCTTTAGCTTGCTGTTCCTCAAGAACCTCGGTCGTACGTGCATCCCGATCCAATCCAAGCTTGCTTCGCCGGGGTCTACTCCCATCAAGCGGGTTAATAATAGGGTATTCACATCCTCGAATTCGATCAACGCCAGCACGTAAGGAGTTTCGGGCAGAAATTCTTCCGACCCGAAATAGCACACCGTGAACGCGTGTACCTGCGCCGCGCGGTCTGTGATGTCGATCCATTCGGTTTCCCTGCCCGAAGCCATATCGTTCCCGCGCGGCGTAGCGTAGGTATAGCCGCTCTCTGGGTCGCGGCTTGCCAGCAGGCGCTTATTCGCCAGCCCGGCAAACCACGGGCTGTCCTGCCCGTAAGAGTGCAGGTAGGTGATCTTGTATTCCTGCTCGATCTGGATCGGGGCCAGCTTTTTGAGATATGCCAGCCCTTCTGGGTCTGTGTCTACCGGAAAGGGGACGCCATGCACGATGAAGCCGCCCAGGGATTCATCGCGTTGGGATGGGATTTTAGACATTTTTCACCTCCCGACCTGATCCATCAGTCTTGTTTTTCAAGGATTGAGACGGTAACGTAGGTGCCCGTTCCGGCATGGCTGTGGATCGCTCCCCGCCTGGGGTTTCGGACCTGCAGCGTCGCGTCGCCAAAATGCCTGCCAATCGTGCCTTGAAGCTGCCAGATGGCAAAGACGCCTTGCATCAGCCCGGTCGCGCCCACCGGATGCCCGCAGGCAATCAGCCCGCCAGATGGGTTGACCGGGCATTCCGCCTCCTCGGCCAGGGTCAATCCGTAATCGATGCCTGGCATGAAGGCTTTCCCTGAAGATGCAAACGGACCTCCCTCGCCGTACCGGCACAGCCCCAGGTCTTCATAGGTCTGGATTTCGCTGGAAGTATAGGCGTCGTGCAGCTCGACAAAATCCAGCTCTTTGAGCGGATCTGAGACCCCAGCCATCTTATAAGCCATGTTGCCGGCAGTCCGCCCCGCGCGGAAGGAATGGACTCCAGGATAACGCGTTCCTCGGTCCCATAATCGTTTGTAATAAGCGCGGGTTTCATCGGAGCTGCCTTCCTGCTGCGTGGCATAGTTCTCCATGAAGAAATCATAGTCCACATGCGGCCGGTCGCTCATGCGCATCGCGTCCGTGCCTCGCCCGATCCCGCTCACCAGCACCAGCGGCTGGGTGATTTTGGCTCCGCCTGCTTCCAGCTTCTTCAGGCCCTCTTCAGACGCAAAGATCACAGCCGCAGCGCCGTCGGACATGACGCAGATATCCAGGCGCGTCAGAGGCCAGGCAACCATGGGCGCGTTGCGCACATCCTCCAGGCTGTAGCGGTTGCGCTTCTGCGCGTATGGGTTGTGGTAGGCGTTCCGGTGGTTTTTTACACTTACCGCAGCCATTTGTTCTACCGTAGTGCCAAATTCTTTCATATGCCGCGTGACCATCATGGCATAATAACCCGAGTAGAACCCGCCCACCGGGTAGTCGAAAGAAACATCGGACGCCAAAGCGATGAATTCGTTGCCTTTCCAGGTCTCTACATGGCTCATGGTTTCAAAACCGTATGCCACGCAGATGTCCATGGCTCCGCTGGCTACCGATTTCCAGGCCTCCTGGAAGCAAATCCCTCCGGTAGCTCCGCCCCCTTCCACCCGGTGGCTTGGCTTGGGCACCAGCCCCAGGTAATCCTGGACCATGATCCCTGCCATCAACTGGCGGCTGAAGTGGTCGGAGAAGTACGAAGCCACGGACCCGTCCACCAGGCGGGTGAACGTTGGAAAGTCCAGGTCGATGTCCTGGATGGCGTAGTCGTAGGCTTCTTTGACGATGCCTTGAAAGTTCTTGTCGGGGCGGGATTTTGCGAACTTGGAGACGCCCCCGGAAATGGCGTAAACTGGTCTCATATTTTTCCTCCTTCCCCACAAATCTACGGAAGCTGTCGGGCATAACATCGGTCCAACAGCAAGGTCAATGGTTCAGATTTTCCTAGCCGAGTGTGCTAATGCCAGAACCCGTTCAGCAGCCTTGATGACTGGCGCATCTACCATCTTCCCATCCAGCGCAAAGGCGCCAACCCCGGCTTTTTGCCATGTGGCGTAAGCCTCCATGATGTGCTGCGCTAGCCTTATCGATGCCTCATTTGGCGTAAATGCCCTCTGCACCGGTTCGACCTGGTTGGGGTGGATGATCTGTTTGCCGGCGAAGGCCATTTGCGCGCCTTGTACAGCCTCCTGGAACAACCCCTCTAGATCGGTGAAGTCCAGGTAGACCATATCGATTGCCTGCAAGCCAAATGCCGCCGCATGCATGACTACTGCGCCGCGGGCGTAAGAGACCTCCAAGCCCTGCTTCGTGCGGATAGCGCCGATGTCTGCAGCCAGATCTTCAGCCCCAAAGATCAAAGCCTCCAGGCGCGGGTCCGCACCGGCTATTTGGGACAGGTTGAGAATGCCGCGCGCGGTTTCCACCACGGCCAGCAGGCATATCCCGCCTTTCGGCCAGCCGAAATGGTTTTCCACATCTGCAATGCTCTGGCTTACCCAGCGAATTTGTCCCCCGAATTCAACCTTCGGCAGTACCACCCCGTCAGGCCGGGAGGTCAATACTGCCGCCAGGTCTGCTGCTTCCAGGCCGGAGCCTACCGCGTTGATCCGCACCAGACGCTCGATTGTTCCGAATTGAATTTCCTGTAGAGCTTCAGTTATGGTTTTGCGCGCTTCCTTTTTGCGGTCCGTAGCCACCCCATCTTCCATGTCCATGCAGATGGTATCCACGCCTAATGTGGCAGCTTTGCGGATCTTGTGCATGTCGTCGCCGGGCATATAGAGGATGGCACGTCGAGCGCGCATCAGAGCTCCAATGGATGGGAAAAACGATCAATGGTTGGAACTAGTGGATATTAGAATTGCTAACCCCTCAAATGTCAATCCTAAAACTGTGCTAGGATTCCGCCTCGCTTTTTGACCTCTCGTCTATCCGGGCAGCCTGGGCGATCCGAGCGAGGAAAATACTCAAGAAATACAGAAGGACCATCGGCGCCATTGCAATCGTCATGTTGACCGGATCGACGGTTGGAGTAATCATCGCAGCGATGACAGCAATGATTACAATCGCCAATTTCCATTGCTTCCAGAGCATTTCCCACTTCACCAAGCCAATTCTGGCCAGTACGAAGATGATCAACGGAAATTCGAACGCGACGCCGATCCAAAACATGATATTGGCTGTGAATCCGAAGTAAGAGGAGGGGCGGGCGATGGTGTTGATACCCATGAAATGGAGCAGCATGCCCATCGCCGGTGGGATCATGACAAAGTAAGCGAACGCCATGCCGCCTACGAAGAATAACATGGCGATTGGGATTGCCTTCAATACGAAGACCCGAGAACGAACGCTCAATCCCGGCGCGACGAACAGCCAAAGCTCGAATGCAATATACGGGAATGCCAGTGTAAAACCGGCCAGGAATGCCACCTTCATCGAAGTGCCGATGGGCTCGGTGACTTCGACCGCGGTCAGGCTGTTTATCCCGCCGATCGGTAATGCCAGGAAATTCATGATTTGCCGGCAGAAGATAAATGCAAAAGCCGTCATGATCGCTAATGCGACCACAGCGCGAAACAAATGGATGCGTAAATCGTTGAGATGGTAAAGCAGCTCGCTGGGGTTAGCTACGGCCTTTCCCATAGCTTCCATTACCGGCGTGTCTTCAACCTCTTCTTCGAAAACGCTGTGGATCTCGGCCTTGGTTCTGGCGACCCAGTTATGAATTGTTTTGAAAATCCACTTGACCAATAAATATGGCAGTTTAAAGATGAATAAAATGTTGCTTAATATTTTGCGCATGCTTAGGATTCCACCGTCTTATCCACGGGTGTTTGGACTGGTTTGGTTTCCTCGACGACTGAGGGCGTGGCTGGCTCTACCACAGGTGGGTCCGGTGAGGGAATTGTTTCCACAGGAGAGGTCGAATCCGTGACAGGTGCTGGCGCCGAAGGAACGGCTGGTGGGGAAATCCAGGCCGACATGCCGGTTTGCGTATCTTTGATGTCCTTTTGGACATCCTGATTGAGTTTTAACAGGTCGCCTTGGAGCGTGGAGCCGATATTTTGCATGTTCGATTTGACATCATTCAGGCTCTTCATTTCCTCTTCCAGGCCAGCCTCGCGCATGAGCTTATTCGGCAGGTAGCGGAAGTCTTTTGAAGTTTGTTGGATGATGTTCCAATATGGCGAGGTAACCAGCTTCCTTAACCATACCCCTAAAGTGTGCCCGGCTTTGACCATGTCATTAGGACCGAGCACGATCAGGGCTATCAATAGAATCAACATTAATTCCAGGGGACCGATACCGAGTATTTCCATAATTTACAACCTGTACATTTTTTGTCGCTCAGAGTTTTCGCGGCTCACTCGTCTGAGCTCCCTAACTCATCCGATTGACGGCCCGTTTCTTTTTTCAAAGCCTGCTGTATCTCGTGCTGGCGGTTTGCCAGGCTGCCTAACACGCCATTCACAAACCGAGGTGTGCTATCGGAGCCGTATACTTTCGATAGCTCCACGGCCTCGTTGATAGCCACTTTGATCGGGGTTTGACCATAAACGCCAAATTCCCACAGGGCTATTCGCAGGATGTTGCGATCCACGACTGCTACCTGATCCATCGGCCATTCGGGGGCGTGTTCGGCGATAAACCGGTCCAGGGTCTCCCACAAAGGGTAGACGCCTAGGACGATCTCGCGAACGAAGTCAGCCAAACTCTGGTCCAGGGTAGTCTCTTTGAGACGCTCCTCCAGAACTACTCCTGGTGGATGACCGGCCATGTCGATTTCGTAAAGTGCCTGCAGGGCTACACTGCGCGCCCTGGTGCGGGATTTCATAAAGACGGAACCTCAAATAGGTTGCGAGCCTTGAACGGCGACACGCGCCCGAAGAATTACTCGGTTGTGGTCAGCTCCATTGGATCCAACTCCGTAGGGTAATCAATATCTTCGATGTGGATGTTGACGCGACCTACATGCATTCCAACCATGTCTATGATCGCTCTTGAAACGTTTTGCTGAATAAGGCGACTGACATCCCGAATATTAACATTATCATGCAGGACGAGGTAGAGATCTGCATAGACCACATCGTCGCGAAGGTCGATTTGCACGCCTTCCCCATAACCGCGCCTGAAAAGCCGGTTCACCCCGCCCGGAATGCTGCTCATCCTGCTGACGCCTGGGACCGTCAGGCTGGTCAGTTTTGCGATCGTCAATAAAACCTCGGGCGCAATCGTAGTTTTGCCTTTCGAGCCGGCATAGTCATTCATCATTTCTTTTAAGCTTCCTCCACCTCTGCTACATCATCATCATGCCGCCATCGACAGAAAGCACCTGACCGGTAATATAGGAAGCTTCATCGGAGGCAAAGAAAGCCACTGCAGTTGCTATTTCTTCTGGCTTTCCCCAACGACCCAAAGGAATGAGCTTCATCATGCCATCTTTCAGCTCCTGGGGCAAGTTTTCTGTCAACGCGGTAGGGATAAAGCCGGGGGCGACTGCATTCACCGTGATGCCGCGCGAGGCAACTTCGCGCGCCAAAGCTTTGGTAAAACCGATCAACCCGGCTTTGGACGCAGAGTAGTTCGTCTGTCCGGCCTGCCCTGCCAGGCCAGAGACCGATGAGATATTGATGATCCGGCCATAGCGTTGTTTCATCATAGGACGGACGACGGCCTTGGCGCAATTCCAGGCTCCCTTGAGATTAATGTCGATGACATCATCCCAGTCCTTCTCATCCATGCGCAGAATTAAGGTGTCTCGAGTGATGCCTGCGTTGTTAACCAGGATGTCGACACGCCCAAGCGTGCTCGTTGCCTGCTCTACCATCGCTTTGGCGCTCTCATGGTCCGCGACATTCACCTGGATAGCCAGGGTGCGGCAATGGCTTGCCGCCGCAATTTCCTGGGCTGTAGACTCAGCTTCATCGAGGTTTTGATCGGCGATTACTAGATTTGCGCCGCGTTGTGCCAGGACTTCAGCGATCGCCCGGCCTATTCCACGCCGGCTGCCAGTCACAATCGCCACTTTACCGTCCATACTCATGACTTTCTACTCCTCTGCCACTTGTAATAAAAGCGTTGCACATTATACCGCAACTAGGTCGGAGGTGTGGGCTTCGGGAATTTTGCACACAAACGTGCATTGAGTATAATCACCTTTGAAACGGATGTGCCGTTTCCGGTTCAGGTTCTCATTCTGCTCTCATACAGGTTTCTTAGATAGTAATTAGCGGTTATGGACAGCGAATCAGAGAAAGGAACCCTATTGGTTAGACTTTCTGAGAGGAGGTAGAAATGAAATTTGGTTTCGTTCTTCCGTACGGTGATGCTCGTGTGGTTGCAGAGCTTGCGAAGCAAGCCGAAGAGACCGGCTGGGATGGGTTCTTCGTCTGGGACCCTGTGTGGGGGATCGACCCCTGGGTTTCGCTCGCCGCGGCTGCGATGGTTACCGATCGCATCCGGCTGGGTACTATGATCACACCCTTATCACGCCGCCGCCCGTGGAAGCTGGCTGGCGAGACCGCTACACTTGATCGGCTTTCGAACGGCCGCGTGATCCTCTCGGTAGGCCTGGGCGCTCTCGACACCGGTTTCGATGCGTTTGGAGAAGTAGCGGATAGAAAAACTCGGGTGGAGCTGCTCGATGAAGGCCTGGATATCCTCACCGGCTTATGGCGCGGCCAGCCATTTAGCTATGAGGGCAAGCATTATCACATAAAAGAGACGGCTTTCTATCCTCCACCGCCTCCAGTGCAGCAGCCGCGCATACCTATTTGGGTGGTAGGGGCCTGGCCTAAGGAAAAATCGATCCGCCGCGCCTTGCGCTATGACGGCTTGCTTCCAGCCAAAATGGACGCCAATGGAAAGTTTTTGGAGGTTACACCGGAGGATATCCGGGCCATGAAGGCTTTCATCGAGCAGAACCGGACTGAAGACACAAAATTCGACATCGTGATTGAGGGTAGAACTCCAGCCGGTGATTCGAAGAAGTTCGCTGCTAAATTGCGCCGCTGGGAAGAGGCAGGAACGACCTGGTGGATCGAAGGACTGTGGGATGAGAAGCCAGAGGTATTCCGCGCCCGCCTTGCAAAGGGACCTCCCAGGCCGGGTTAGATTTATAAAGTGAATATCGTGCGGTTAAAAACCGCACGATATTCACTTTTACTCTAAACCTAGTAGTTTATCGAAGTCGGCTGGTTTCCCTAGGGCCAATCCCTTCCCCTGGTCGTAGATGCGCTTGAGCAGCCCGGTTAAGACCGATCCGCTGCCGATCTCGATGAAGGTGGTGATCCCTCGCCGGACCATCTCCTCGATCGATTCAGTCCATCGCACGCGGGAGGTCAGTTGAGCACAAAGGTCGGCGCGGATAGATATCGCGCTGATCAGCGGGCTTGCGCTCACATTCCCAATCAAGGGAATGGAGGCATCGATAATGGAGGCTTTTTCTACTGCCTGGTTAAATCCTTCCTGGGAATTGGCCATCAGCGGCGAATGCGCTGCGATGCTAACCGCCAAAGGTCGTACTTTGCGGGCACCGGATTGCTGCGCCAGCTGGATGGCGCGCTCGAGCGCCGGGCCAGCTCCAGAAATCACTACCTGACCAGGACAATTATCGTTAGCCACCTGTACCGGCTCGCCAGACGCACTGGCTTCAGCGCATACTCGTTCCAAGGTGGGGATATCCATCCCCAGTACGGCAGCCATGCCTCCGGGAGAATCCTCGCCGGCTTGTTTCATCAGCTCGCCGCGCCGGCGGACTAATCCGAGCGCGTCGGCAAAGTGCAGCGCGCCCGAAGCCACCAAGGCGCTCAGCTCACCCATCGAATGGCCGGCAATGTAAGAAGGTTGAAAACCAGGGTACTGCTCGCGCAAGACATAGAGGACTGCTACGGAATGGGTCAACAAAGCTGGCTGGGTGTTAATCGTGTCATTAAGCTCAGCCTCAGGCCCGGTCCAGGCCAGATTGGAAAGAGAAAAACCCAGCAATTCATCGGCCTGGATGAAGACCTGGCGGGCGATTGGGAAAGCCTCCGCCAATTCACGTCCCATGCCAACTTCTTGAGAACCCTGACCAGGAAAAAGGAAAGCAGTATGTTCTGATTTCATAATCCACCTCTGCTGGACGGTACCCTTTTAAAACGCAAGCGGGCCGTGAGTTCACGGCCCGTCGGCGGCCTCTCTGGATTATTTTTTCTTTTCTTCGACGCTGACCACTTCGCGGCCTTTGTATTGGCCGCAGTTTGGGCATACTCTGTGGGGTAAGCGCATCTCGCCACAGTTAGAACACTGAACCAGATTGGGGGTCTCCAACGCGTCATGGGCACGCCGGCGGTCGCGGCGACCAATTGAGTGTTTCCGCTTCGGATGAGGGGGCATGGTCGTACTCCTATCAAATATTTAAATATCATAATAATGCCTGCCCATCGGGCAGGCAGGGGAAGATTATACGTTTATGTTACTTGTCTGTCAAGGAAAATGAAGGACGAAATGGCCTTTGAAGTGAAAACCCGTTCTTTTACTTGCTTGCCGCTTGTTTTAATTCGAACAACCAGGTCCCATTTTGATTGTAAATTAAGTCAAACAAGGGGCTTTCCTGCAAGGTCCTGGCAGACAGCACGCCGCCACGCGCCCCGATGAAAATATAATGAAGACCCTGGGCTTGCATAAGAGCAGCGAGCCTGACTGGATCCTTGCTGTCGGCGATCACCTGCCTGCTGATGTCGTTTATCTGAGAAGTCACTTTGGGACCCGCCATGTAATATAACACCGGCGGCGGCAAGGTTTTATGACCTCCCAACGGGCCCAGCCAGTAGCCTCCATCTTGACCGGCGTAGATGCCGTAGCCCCATAAAAATGGGTTGATCAGGATGGATTCGTTTTGTGGGATATTCTCTTGAATCCAGGCTAGGGCTGGTTTGTCCGCTTCGCGGATGAGCATGGTGATGGGGTTCAGAATAGGAAGCAAGGTGCGCGCCCCCAACAGCGCCAGCAGCGCCCCCGCGATCCCGATGAGAGCATAATAGGGAATTCGCAGGGGGCTGGTGAACAACTTGCCCCCTGCCTCGATCGCGCTCCCAACCAGATACCCGCCAAGGATGGAAATAGGAATGAAAAGCATGATCTCTACCGATGTGTTATTAAGCCCGCCTCCCGGCATAGGGATCTTTCCAGGATTGGCTAACAGGAAAAGGAAGCTGACCCACAAGGCCAGTGTCAGCCCGAACCAGCGGGCGCGCAGGATCGACCAGGCTAAACCCAGCCCGGCTAGAATTAGGAGGGACTTGCCATACGAAGGCAACAAGTATCCCCAGGAAAAATCGCCGAACAGGCGGCCTGGTGCAGGCGTCTCACCCAATATGGGTGTGACCATGCTTCGGAAGAAAACTGGCCACCAAGGAAGGGTGAGCAGGATGGAGAGCGCCGCCGTGGCTGCCAGGCTGCCAACTGCCCAAGAGACGTTCTTCTTGAATGCGCCATGCGCCAGCGATTCCAGCGATCGCGCACGAAACCCCCGAGCCCGGAGGGCGGCCGGAACAGCTCGAAGATCAGCATGGCGTCGCCGACGTAGATGCCGAATTCGCCCCGGTCCCGAAAATTTGCCGCGGCCTTGATGTAATGCCCGAGCACCTTCTTCGACGCCGAGACCTTGACGCCACGCACGAAGTCGAGGCGCGAAAGCGCCTTCACCTGCTTCGTGCGCATATGCGGCACCTTGGGATCAACCGCGATGTCGGCGTTGTCGTAGAGATACACCGGAATGCGTCGAGAACGGGCGTCCAGCAGATCGGCCACGTCGCGCGCCACGAAGCGCACCGGGTCTCCCAGACCCGGGATCGAG
>Ga0209048_10004829_pt1 | contig 12835 bp, 7 predicted proteins | sample FrelakmetCRP12CR_FD_187146 | JGI IMG/M metagenome (GOLD analysis project Ga0209048, IMG submission 187146) | Freshwater lake sediment microbial communities from the University of Notre Dame, USA, for methane emissions studies - CRP12 CR (SPAdes)... | ecosystem: Environmental > Aquatic >... | reverse complement strand
CGAGGGCCGGCCCCTGCTCATGGCCATCATCACCTCGCCCTCAAACCAGCGGAATCTCGGCAAGTTCAAGGCCATCGCCCGGCGCCTGGCCCTGGCCGAGGGGCTGTCGGAAGCAGAGGCGCGGAAGCTGGCCGGCGAAGGCCGGGCCGTGGTCTGGATCGACGGCGGCCTGCACGCCACGGAGGCGGCCGGGTCCCAGCAGCTCATCGAAATGGCTTACCAGATGACGAGCCGAAACGACGACGAAACGCGGCGGTTCCTCAGTGACGACATCTTGCTCCTGGTCTGCCCCAACCCGGACGGTGTGGAGCTCGTGGCCGATTGGTACATGAGGGACAAGGACCCCGCGGCGCGGACCATGTCCGGGCTTCCCCGCCTTTATCAGAAATACATCGGCCACGACAACAACCGCGATTTTTACATGGTCACTCAGCCCGAGACCGAGGCCGTCAACCGCGTCCTCTACCGGGACTGGTTCCCGCAGATCGTTTACAACCATCACCAGAGCGGACCGTCGGGGACGGTGCTCTTCGCCCCGCCGTTCCGCAGTCCCTTCAACTACGACTTCGACCCGCTCGTCCCGGTAGGGATCGACCTCGTGGCCGCGGCCATGCACAATCGCTTCATCGCCGAGGGCAAGCCCGGGGCGACCATGCGTTCGGGCGCGGGCTATTCCACCTGGTGGAACGGCGGCCTGCGCAGCACGTCCTATTTCCATAATATGATCGGCATCCTGACCGAGATCATCGGCAGTCCCACGCCCATGGAAATTCCCTTCATCCCCCAGCGCCTCCTCGCGGGCACGGACCTGCCGTTCCCCATCGCTCCCCAGAAATGGCATTTCAGGCAGACCATCGATTACCTCATCACCGCCAATCGGGCCATCCTGGACGTCGCTTCCAAACAGCGCGAGGATTTTCTGTTCAGGGTCTATCTCATGGGCAGGAATTCGATCGAGCGCGGCAGCCGTGATAACTGGACCATCCAGCCCGCCGACCTGGCCGCCGTCCAGGAGCAGATGCAGAAGGACAAGGTCGCCCCGCCCCTGAGCTACAACCAGGGCTACCCGGTCCAATACTATGACCGGTTCCGCGACCCGGCCCGGCGCGACCCGCGCGGTTTCATCGTGCCCTCCGACCAGCCGGATTTCCTGACGGCCGTGAAGTTCATCAACATCCTGATCAAGACCGGGATCACGGTCCATCGGGCGACAAAGGACTTCAGCGTGGGAGGCAAAAACTATCCGGCCGGTTCCTTCGTGGTCAAGTCCGCGCAAGCCTTTCGGCCGCACCTCTTGAGCATGTTCGAGCCTCAGGACCATCCCAATGATCTCGCCTATCCCGGCGGACCGCCGATTCCCCCCTACGACAACGCCGGCTGGACCCTGGCTTATCAGATGGGTGTCCAATTCGACAGGATCCTGGATGGTTTCGACGGCCCCTTTGAAAAGATCCCGGACATCGTCAGGCCCAAGGCAGGACTGGTCGGAGGGAACCTTAACTCCCCCGGCTACCTCCTGAGTCACACCGTTAACGACGGGTTCATCGCCGTCAACAGGCTTCTGGCGGCCGGCGAGGATGTCTACTGGCTGAAAGCGCCCTCCGGGACCGACCGAGCGGGGCTCATCTACATTCCCGCCGGTAACGCCACTCGCGGCCGTCTGGAAAAGATCGCGGCCGAGCTCGGCCTGGGGTTCGCCGCGGCCGAAGCCAAGCCTGCCGGCGAAGCGCTTAAGCTCAAGCCCGTGCGCATCGGCGTCTGGGACCAGTACGGCGGGTCCATGTCCGCGGGCTGGATGCGGTGGCTTCTTGAACGCTTCGAATTCCCCTTCGAGCTCGTTTATGCCCCGGCCCTGGATGCGGGCGGCCTGAAGGCAAAATATGATGTGCTCATCCTCGTCGGAGGCGCGATCCCCCGCTTGGCGGGACCGGAAGACCCGTTCGAGAGTACCTTCCGTCAATCCCAGCAGATCGACCCGAAAAAAGTGCCGGCGGAGTATCAGGGACAGATCGGCGCAGTGTCGCTGGACAAGACCATCCCCCGGCTCAAGGAGTTTCTGGACGAAGGCGGAACGATCCTGACCCTGGGCGGCTCCACAAGCCTGGCCTATGCCTTGGGTTTGCCCGTCGAAAACGCCTTGACCGAACAAAGCCCCGGCGGCGCGCCCAAACCGCTCCCCATGGACAAATTCTACGTGCCCGGCTCGGTGATGCGGGTCAAGGTGGACACCGGGAGCCCGATCGCTTTCGGAATGCCCGAGAGCGCGGACGTCATGTTCGATAACAGCCCGGCTTTCAGACTGCTCCCCGATGCGGAGCTCAAGGGTTTGAAGACTGTGGCTTGGTATGACAGCGATAAACCGCTGCGCAGCGGCTGGGCCTGGGGACAGAACTATATGAAAGGGACCGTCGCTGTGGTCGATGCCCCCGTGGGCAAAGGCAGGCTCATCTTGTACGGCCCCGAGGTCATCTTCCGGGGTCAGCCGCACGGCACGTTCAAGCTTCTTTTCAACGGCATCTTTTGCGGCGCCGCGGAACCCGTCCTTCTGAAGTGATCAGAATTCCGGACAGGCTCCGGTCGCCCTCCGAGAAGTTCACTCCTCAGGCTGATTTCTGCTGAAGCGAGCCGTCGATGTTGACGACGACCTTCCTGACGTTGACTCTCGCGCCCGAAAGCGCGACCGCCTCATCGACCATGCGGGCCAGCCCTGAACAGCAGGGAACGGTCATGATGGCCACAGTTAGGGAATAGACCGTGTTGACCTTCAGGATCTCGGCCAGTTTTTCAACATATCCTGCTGTATCGTCGAGTTTCGGGCAGGCGATGACGAGCTTCTTGCCCTTCAGCAGGTCCTGGTGAAAACTGCCAAGGCTGAAAGCCGTGCAGTCGGCGGCCACGAGAAGATCGCTGTTGTTGAAGTAGGGAGCGTGGGGCGAAACCAGGTGCAGCTGGATCGGCCATTGGCTGAGCTCCGAGGCGCCCGAGATCGTGCCGGCTGCCCCCGGACCCGCCGGAGCGCCTTTCTTGATCTCGCGCGCCATACTTCCCGGACAGCCGCTCATCCCGTGCCCGGCAGGAGACGGGTGCCCTCCGATGCCGTGGACCTGTGCAGCAGCCTCCTGGCCGCGCGTCTTGAGCACGTGCTTATAGGCCGCCGAAGCGTCATATTCCGCGCTATCCCGCTCCTCGACCTTCAAGGCTCCCGTCGGGCAAACGTCCAAGCAGGCGCCCAGGCCATCGCAAAAAATTTCCTTGAGAAGGACGGCCTTGTTTTCCTTGTCGAGGGCCAGGGCTCCCTCGGCGCAAGCCGTGGTGCACAACCCGCAGCCGTCGCACAGGTCCCTTTCTATCTCGATGATCTTCCTCTTGGCCATGGTCATTCCTCCTCGATCAAATTTCAGCCCGAGTATGGACCAGGCCCGAAAAGGAATCTTTGACTTGAGTCAAATGCGGGGGGAGCTATTTCAGGCCGGCGCGGAGGGCCGGGCAGTTCTTGATGAGGATGCGGTCGCCCTGGACTTCGATCGTGCCTTCCTCGCGCAGCTGCTTCAGGGTCCGGGAAAGCGTCTCGTTGACCGTGCCCAGCACCTTGGCCAGCTCGCCCTTGGACATGGGCAGAGTGATCAGGCACTGGCCGCGGCCCGAGCACTGGGACAGCAGGTATTGGGACAGCCGCTGCTTGACCGTCAGCAGGCCGAGCGACTCGATCCGCTTGTTCAAGGTCAGGCACTTCCGGGCAAGAAGGGTGATGAATGTCCTGGCCAACTCCGGGTCGGCCTCGATCCTTCGGAGCACGGCGGCCTTGTCGAAAAAGAGCACGGCGGAATCGCGCACGGCCTGGGCGAAGACCGGGAACTCATCGGCGGCGAAGGCGACGGCTTCGGCCAGGGTCTCGCCCGAGCCGAGCCGGGCCACCTCCACTTCCCGGCCCTGCTCGTCCATCTTGAACACGCGCACTTCGCCGGACTGGATGACATAGAACCCGTTCACCCGGTCCCCGGCGGCAAAAAGCAGCTCATCCCGGCCGACGCGGCGGAGGGTTCCCAAGGCCCGGAACTTGGCCGTCGAGAGACCCGGTGTTTTTTTCTCTTCCATGCTGAACCCAAGGATAAAATAAATAGCATGGCGAGACAAGCCCCAGGCTTCCTTCGGGGGATTTATGGCCGAATGAAGCCTTGGCCGAAATCCTCGGCGTCCGCCCTCGGCGTTCGACCCGGGTTGAATGCCCGCAGGCTTTGCTTTATGATACTTAGCGAATGGGGACTTTTAACCGCGAACGGAGGTGAACCTTGGCCCATCCCGAATGGGGCATTCGCACTGGGGTCGTCGTAGTCCTGGCCACGATCCTGCTTCTCGTTCCCGCCGCCCAGGCCCTGTCCGTCGAGGCGGTCTCCCGGGCCCAGTACCTGGTCTATGCCCGGGCTTCGGCCGATTGGACCTGGGGCCATTGGGATAGCCTTGTAGACTCCTGGAAGAAATCGTTCGACCCCAAGAACGTCTTCGGCTACAGGCCGCCCGGGGGGTTCCTGGAAATGGCCGTCATCGACGCCTATTTCTACGACCTGCAAAAAAGGCCGGAGTACGCCGCCCGGGCCAAGAAAGTCCTGCTCGGGTACGGGGATTTTCGCTCTCAATACCCCGGCTGGGCTAAGGCCGCCCGGGCGGATTACGACCGCGGCGTGCCGGCGCTCCCGGATTTCTTCACGGCCATGCGCTTCATCCGGGCTTACGAGACGCTCAAGCGCGACAAGGCCCTCACCGCGGCCGAGACCAAAGCCCTCGAGGCCATGATCGCCGAAAGCATGGAGTATCTTCTGCGGACCCAGGAGTGGGGGCCGATGAACCGCACCGCCCTTCGCGCCGAATCCCTGGCCTGGGCCTGTCGGGCCCTGCCGAACCTTCCCCAGACCGCGACCTGGGAGATGCAGCGCCGCGCCCTGGGCGACGACAACTGGGGGCACTGGGAGATCGAGGACGCCACCATCTACCACGGCGTCTGGCTCTATGCCATGTGCGGCTATGCCGACGCGCTCGGCCGCCTGTCCGATTTGTTCAAGACGCCGGTGATGTACTATTACGCGCGCTACTACCTCCAGCTCATGGCCCCTTCCGGCATGATCCCGGATTTCGGCGACGCGCACTGGAATTCAAGCTGGCCCCTGTACCTTATCTATTTCGAGGCGGCGGCCAATGAATACGGCGACCCCGGGATGAAATGGGCCGCGGCCACGATCGCCCGGAAATTCATCGATTTTGCGAACCCGACCAACGCGGGGTTGGGTTATAACCTCCTCGACTGCGTGCGCTGGGGCACGGACCGGGTCAAGCCCGCTCCCCCCGCCAACCTCTCATCGGAGGTCCTGGAGGACGTCCAGGGCAAGAAGATCGTATTCCGCACGGGCTGGCAGCCCGACTCAACCTATCTTCTTCTCAACTATCGCGACGAAGGCGACGGCGGGCTTTACTTCCGGGACTACCTGCGCGACACCATCCCGGTCGAAGAGGAAAAGATGACCCACGGCCACGCCGATGAGAACGGCATCGCCCTGCTCATGTCGGGCGGGTCGGTCCTTCTCCATGACGCCGGCTACCGCGATTTTATGCCCAGCGGGCCGTTCGGCGCCTACCGCCAGGACTATTTCCATAACCGGCTTTGCGTCCGGCCCGAGAAGGTCTTCATGGGGCAGAAGCAGGGCGAGTATCGCTACAGCACGCGCGAGGCGGTTCCCGGCCAGGGCCTCCTCGACTTCCTGCGCGACGCGGGGTCCTATCGCCGGGTCCGGACCCAGAAAGTGGACTTTCTCGCCTTCCCGGATTTCGACTACAGCCGCACACGGGTCATCGACGACTCGTGGGGATACCAATCCGACCGAGTCATCATCCATATCGCAGACCCGGAGATGTTCGTGGTCTTCGATATCTTCAAGTCGCTCAAGGAAGAATATTTCACCCTGGCCCAGCTTTGGAACACACGGCAGGTCGTCGCCCGGGGCGAGCACTGGTACGATACGCACTACGACAAGATCCAGGACGAGCTCCTGCCCGCGGCCAAGAATCTGCTGGTGGTCTTTCCCAACACCCCCTTTCGGCTGGAGGCTGTCGAGCCCGTGAAGCGGCATTACCAGGATGAGCTCCTCATCCATCAAACGGCGGCCCAGCATTTCGAGTTGGGCACAACCGTTGCCTTGGCGGCCGTCCTTGTCCCCCATGCCGCCTCCGAGGAGCCGCAGGCCGTCCTCAGCCGGATTCAGCTTGTTGCCGAACAGAGCGAGCCCGGAATCGTCGGCCTTAGCATCAAATGCGGTGACAAGGAGATCATTGTGGCCGCCAAGACCGACCTGCGCCGGGACATGGTCCGAGAAGACCGCCGGCCGAAATACACTTACGATTCGGGCCGTGTCAGCTTTGGCGGCTTCGAGACGAACGGCGACCTCATCTTCGGTCGCCTGGAAGGCTCCACTCTCCATTACACGATCATCAACCTGACCAAGGCGCTCTACGGCGGGCAGACGCTGGTCGAGGCCCGGCCGACGATGTTCGGCCTGGCTTTTGACGCCGGCCGGGACCGCGGAGACATCGGGAAACTGCGCTACTGGCGGGACAGCGCCGCGATCCGCGGCCGATAACGTCGGAAAGGAGGAACGATGCCCAAGGTAGTGACCATCATCCTGGCGGGCGGCCAAGGCAGCCGGCTCTTTCCTCTGACCAAGATCCGGAGCAAGCCGGCCGTGCCCATCGCCGGACGGTTCCGGCTGATCGATATCCCCATCAGCAACTGCATCCATTCCGGCCTGAGGAAGATCTTCATCCTGACCCAATTCGCCTCGGAATCGCTCCATCGCCACATCTTCCTCACCTACCGCTTCGACAGCTTCAGCAAGGACTTCGTCACGCTCCTGTCGGCCCAACAAACCCTGGAGAACCAGGACTGGTACCAAGGCACGGCCGACGCCGTGACCCAGAACCTGCAGTTCTTCCGCCACCAGAGCGACTGCTCCCTCATCCTCTCGGGCGACCACCTCTACCGCATGGACTACCGGAAGTTCATCGACTTCCACATCGAGAGGAAGGCGGACATCACCATCAGCGTTTATCCCATCACCGCCGACCGAGCCCCGGAATTCGGGGTGATGAAGGTCGACCCCGGCGGCCGGATCGTGGAGTTCATAGAAAAGCCCACGAACCCGGCCGACCTGGAGCGCCTGGCCGCCAGCCCGGAGAATTTCAAGCAGTTTTCCATCGAGCCCGGGGGCCGGACCCACCTGGCCTCGATGGGCATTTATATCTTCAACAACGATGTCCTGGAAGATGTCCTCAAGGGCACGGCCTACAAGGACTTCGGCCGGGAGGTCATTCCCTCGACCATCAGCCGGCGCAAGGTGTACGGCTATTTCTTCGACGGCTACTGGGAGGACATCGGGACGATCGGCAATTTTTACCGGGCCAACATCGCCCTGACCGAGCCCCTGCCCCGGTTCAATTTCTACGACGAGGAAAAACCCATCTTCACCATCCCCCGCTTCCTGCCCGGGTCCAAGATCCTCGATTCCCACATCCACTCCTCCATCCTCTGCGAAGGGAGCATCATCAACCGCTCCTCGATCCGGCATTCCATCGTCGGCATCCGGTCCCGCATCGGCGACAATTCGCACATCGAACGCTCGGTGATCATGGGCGCCGACAACTTCGAATCCCAGGAACAGCTCGAACGGAACAAGGCCCAGGGCATCCCGGCCCTGGGCATCGGCCGAGACTGCGAGATCCGCAAGGCCATCATCGACAAGAACGCCCATGTCGGCGACGGCGTGCGGCTGATCAACGCCCGGGGCGTGGAGAACGAGATCGCCGAGAACTACGCCGTCGTCGACGGCATCCTGGTCGTGCCCAAACACGCGGTCATCGGCGACGGGACGATCATTTGACAATCGGCCCGGGATGACCCACTCTTAAAAGTGATGAAAAAAGTATCCTGGCTCGCAACCCTCGTTCTCCTGGTCAGCTCCCTCATCGCCCAACAGATCCACGAGGAAACGACGGTCGTCAACGTGGGCGTCCCGGTGCGCGTTTTTCAGGGCTCGTCGTTCGTGGGGGACCTGAGGCTCGATGACTTCGAGGTGTACGAGGACGGCGCGGCCCAGAAACTCGAGGCGGTCTATCTCGTCCACCAGGCGGCCATCGAACGCCGCGAGGAGTTGAGCCGCTTCACCCCCGAGACGAGCAGGCACTTCTACCTCTTCTTCGAGATCTCCGAGTACACCAGCCGGATCGGCGAGGCCCTGGACTACTTCCTGAATAACGTGCTGCTGCCAGGCGACACCCTGACCGTCGTCACGCCGCTCAAGACCTACAAGATGCGGATGAAGGCCCTGGAGATGAAGATCAAGCCGGATATCTCCGCCCAACTCAAGGGCATACTGCGCCAGGACTCCCTGCTCGGGAATTCGGAATACCGCCGGACGATCATCGAGCTCGTCGAGGTGGCCAAAGCCCTGGCCCGGGCCCTCATGAGCTCCCCGGACCCCCTGAGCACGGTGGGGCTGAACGACCCGTCACGCGCCATCCGGGCCGACTATTCTCCCGAAGAGCTGCTCCTTCAATACGCGGGCGCCCTGGCCAACCTGGAGTCCTTCCGCAAGCTGGACTTCGAGAGGCTGACCCAATTCGCCTCGCTCCTCAAGAACGAGGAAGGCCAGAAATATGTCTTCGTCTTCTACCAGAGGGAATTCCTGCCCCAGATCGAACCGCGCATCCTCTACCCTTACTTGGAGCTCAACCAGGACCGGCCGGACATCCAGTACACGGTCATGAGCCTCTTCGATTTCTACAAGCGGTATAACACCTTCGACATCAGCAAAGTCACCCAAGCCTACGCCGATGCCTCGATCGCCATCCACTTTCTCTTCATTTCCGAGCCGGTCAGGCACGAGCCCGGGTTGAAGTTCCAGGAGAAGTCCGAGGACATCTACGTCGCGCTTAAGGAAATGGCCCTGGCCACGGGGGGCTTCTTCGATACGTCGGCCAACCCCAAGGCGCTCCTGAAGAACGCGGTACATTCCTCGGAAAACTATTACCTGCTTTATTATTCGCCCAAGCGAACCGAGCGCGACGGGCAATTCCGCCGCATCACGGTCAAGGTCAAGAACAAGGACTATCGGATCATCCACCGCCAGGGCTACATCGCCAACTGATGGAGCCCCGCCCTGGTCCTCTTCCCGGCGTCCCGATGCGCCGGACGGGTGCGCCCGGGAACTTCCCGGCAACCGGTCAGCGCGCTTCTTTCGGGACGACCTCGATCTTCTCGTCCGGAACGAAGCGGGTATTTTCTATCCCCTATTTCACCGGTCCCAGGTATTTGTCCAGCCACCTGAGGGTTTCTTTGATGAACTCGGCGTTCGGAATGGTATGATCGGTATCATAGACCTTCAAGTCTTTCTGCTCCGGAGGAGTACCCAGGAGATCGAACATCGGCCTGGCGCTCAGTTCAAAGGGGAAGGCCATATCGTACCTGCCGTTGAGCATCAGGGTAGGAATCTTCACCCGGCCGACGTAGTTGATCTGATCGACCTCGGGCCGACCTTTGCCGAAAAACCCCCCCTGCCTGAGCACACTGGCCTTGAGCCGGTCCTCGATGGCCGTGATGATCGGACCACTCACCCCTCCCCAGCTCCATCCTACGTAGGCCAGCTTCTTAAAATCGATATCGGAACGGGTTTCTAAGTAATCAACGCTTCTTCTGAAATCCTTGACCACTTTGATGAGGAATTCGGTGTATTGATGAGAGTTTTCGCTACCAAGGATAGCGCCAAGGGCATCGTTTCCGCGCTCGAAAGTCCCTTTGTAAACAGGGAAAAAGAAGGCGCGGCCATTCTTGACAATGAACGGCATGAATTCATAGTATTTATCCATGTCTTTGCTGGACCGAGCAAAAACTGCGTCCCCAGTGGGGAAATAGATGACCATCTGAAAGGGAGGAGAACTGTTCCGGGGAAGAAAAAGATAACCGAAGACCCGCTCATTTTCATAGGCCGCGTCAAAAGAAACCTTCTCTTGGATCCATTCCTTTGAATTCTCATTGCGCCATTCCACTCGGGCGTTGAGATCGCGTTTATCGTAGGAAAATTGCTCCCTGTAAACCTGGAAGACCGAGTCGGGCACCGGCTTGACCTTGTAGAAATCCCGGAGTTCTTCCGCTTTAATCGCAGCGAATGACGATCGAGGGATCCGCTCCGGGTGAACATAGATCGCGCAGCGAAATCCATTCTTAGCCGAACGGTCGAAGGAAGGAAGCTGACTCCAGTTCCCGAACATGTAGGGAACATCATCCCAGGCTCCCCCCCGGATGAGCCGTCCCAGTTGCGTTTCGTTCCAGCACCATTCCCGGACATTCCCGCCCATGTCATAAAGGCCATAAGCAGTGATCGCGAGATTGCTTCCCACTCGACCAGGACCTTTTCCCTTGAAGTTACTTTGAGGAATGAAAAAATTCGAGAAACTCTCGCCCTCGATAAGCAGGGTCCAGCATCCTTGGGCCATTCCCCAATGATTGCCCGTCGGCAAGCTTCTGTGCGCGAATTCGGCGTAGGCGGCCGCCTCATACCAGCACACCCCGGACGCCGGATAATCGGCCTGACCTTCCGGATAGTCGCCTCCCTGCCAGGTCGCGGGTCCAGGCCTTCCCGTGCTGTCCACGAAATCGGCCATGGCCTGCTCCCAGGTCAGTTCTTTCCCTTCTTTGATAAACTTGTTTTTCCAGAAATCTTTCTTCTGGTAACCACCCTTTTCAACAAATTCTTTGTACTGTTTGTTCGTGACTTCAAACCGGTCCATGAAAAAATCATCGATCTTTCCGACGGCCTTATCCTCAACCCCCGCGACCCTCACCATCCCTGAGGGGACATCCCCATCCTTATCCAACTTCCTGAAGATTTTCAGGGGGGAAAATTTAATTGTCTCCCAGTCAATATCCCAAGATGTGCTGGCCGCGAGCACGGTTTCATACCCTTCCTTTTCCATCTTGAGGCGCAAAAATTCATAGGGGACCCGCAAGTTTTGAATGGGTGACACCCCCAGATACTCCCATTCTTTTTCCGGCTCATGATACCCCTTGATAAAGACCTTCGCGCCCGGCGGGTCTGTGGTGATGGACAAGCGTGTTGAGTATTTCTTAAATATTTCAGCCAGCTTCGGATCATGGGGAATGAACTGTTCCGCTTCGACAGCTTCCTGATAAACTTTTAGAAAGCCTAAAGGATCGCTGATACTACCATCTATAGATGTTTCCTGAGCGAGCTGAGTGACCCGGGGCAAGAGCTCGTTCCTGGCCCAGCGAATTTTGGCCTGGCGGTTAAAAAACCAAATAGCCAGAGCCGCTAAGGCGATAATGCTAACGGCACAAGGAATAGCCACGGCGGGCTGCCGAAGTCGCTTCAGGAACGAGTGAATGTTGAATATGCCGCCTTTCTCAGCTCTGAGGGCATCTTGATACTTGTCGATGTCCTTTTTCATCTGGGCGGCTGTTTGATAACGGGAATCCGGATTCTTGCCCAGGGCCCGCTCGATCACCCTCTGCAATTCCGCAGCGACAGGCGGCTTTTTGTCCTTGACGGATTTCGGCTCCTCGTGGACGATGGAATAAAGGAGAGAAACGTCGCGTTCGCCCCGGAACGGAAGTTCGCCGGTGAGCATTTCGTAGAGCACAACGCCCAAGGACCAGATGTCCGTCCGCCCGTCAACCTTCTCGCCCCGGGCTTGTTCGGGCGACATGTAGGCGACTGTTCCCAGCGTAGCACCTTCTTTGGTGAAGGACGACCCGCCGCGCAGTTTGGCCAGCCCGAAATCCATGATTTTGGCTTGGCCGCTTTCCGTCACCATAATGTTCGCGCTCTTGATATCCCGGTGAACGATCCCCTTTTGATGGGCCTTTTCCAAACCCTCCGCAGTCTGGACGGCGATGGCTAAAGCTTCTTCAATGGGGAGACGGCTTTTTTTGATCTTTTCCCTAAGGTTCTCTCCCTCAACATATTCCATAACGATAAACGGCTTGTCTTCGCTTTCATCGACTTCATGGATCGTGCAGATGTTCGGGTGGGAAAGCGCTGCGGCCGCACGCGCCTCCTGAACAAAACGCTCCCTGGCTTCCGGATATGAGTTCAATTCCGGAGGAAGAAACTTGATCGCGACCGTCCGCCTCAGCTTCATATCCTCGGCCTTATAGACGACGCCCATCCCGCCATGGCCGATCTCGTTCTGGATCTGGTATTTATCGGCGAGCAGGCTCCCGATCTTGACCTTGGGCCCCGGCGTGGACATTGTTTTGGTGAAAGAAGGCTGGTCCTCCAAGGCCGGGTGGACCGCCGACCCGCACTTGCTGCAAAACTGAGAGTCTTCCCCGATTTTCGAATGACAATGCGGGCATTCCATCGTTCACCCCTCCCTTTTTTGCCTGAATGTCAAAAGAATAACAATCTCAAAGGATGGTGTCAAACAATGCACAGGATGGATTCAGGTCCTTTGTTTCCAGCGCCAGCTAGTCTTCTTTCAGGGGATTAGGGTGGTTATGATCCTGGGCTGTTTCTGGCAGCGTCAATTCCGCCGGATCACGGTCAAAGTCAAGAACAAGGATTACCGGATCGTCCACCGTCAGGGCTACATCGCCAACTGACCGGGGCACGATCGACGGTCGGAAACGAAACGCTAATGATCCATCCCCTATTTCACCGGTCCCAGGTATTTATCAAGCCACCTGAGGGTTTCTTTGATGAATTCGGTGTTCGGAATGAAATGGTCCGTATCGTAAAGCTTCAACTCTTTCTGCTCCGGAGGGGTTCCCAGAAGG
>Ga0209048_10004828_pt1 | contig 12835 bp, 10 predicted proteins | sample FrelakmetCRP12CR_FD_187146 | JGI IMG/M metagenome (GOLD analysis project Ga0209048, IMG submission 187146) | Freshwater lake sediment microbial communities from the University of Notre Dame, USA, for methane emissions studies - CRP12 CR (SPAdes)... | ecosystem: Environmental > Aquatic >... | reverse complement strand
ACGTGATATCGAGAAGATCCCCGGCGTTGGTTCGGTGACCATGAGCGGCGGCAGGACCCGTCAGGTCCGCATCTGGCTCGACCGGAAGAAGATGGAAGCTGCTGCCCTTTCAGCCGATGACGTGAAAGTCGCTCTTGGCATCGAGCACAGGGAGGTGCCCGGGGGCAGGATCGAGAACACACGGATGGAATATGCCGTGAAGACAAAAGGCGAGTTCGAAACTCCCGAGGCCTTCAACGACATGGTCATCACCTATCGGCATGGCAGGCTAATCAAGCTGAAAGACATTGGTTACGCCGAGGACGGTCTCGAGGACGAACGTTCCATTACGCGGTTCAACGGCAAGACCGCGGTCGGACTTTCGGTCAAGCGTCAAACCGGTGAAAACACCGTGGCAGTGGCAGAGCGGGTCAAGGCAGCGGTGGCCGCGGTGAGGCCACCCGCAGGGATGAGGCTCGACATTACCTTTGACCAATCGAAATACATCCGCCGTTCCATCGAGGACGTGCAGGTATCACTCTGGCTCGGTGCTCTCCTCGCCGTGCTGATCATCTTCGTTTTTTTGCGGAGCGTACGGAGCACCCTGATCAGCGCCGTGGCACTCCCGACGTCGGTGATCGCAACGTTCGCTTTCATCCAGGCCTTCGGGTTCACCCTGAATATGATGACCATGCTGGGTTTGTCGCTCTCGATCGGCATCCTTATCGACGACGCCATCGTGGTGCTGGAGAACATCTACCGCAGAATGGAGGAGGGGGAGCAGCCCCTCACGGCCTCGCAGGAAGGCGCCTCCGAGATCGGTTTGGCTGTCATGGCCACGACCATGTCCATTGTTGCCGTTTTCATTCCGGTGGCGTTCATGAAGGGCATCGTGGGAAAATTTTTCTTCGAGTTCGGCATAACCGTGACCGTGGCGGTGCTAATATCCCTATTCGTGTCGTTGACGCTTACGCCCATGCTGACATCACGCTTCCTAAGCTATCAGCGAAAGCACGGGAAACTTTACCTGTTCCTGGAAAAGGGTTTCGACGCTCTGTATAACGTTTATCGGCCGCTCCTGGCAATGGCCCTCAAATACCGGTGGATCGTCATCGTGATCGCGGGCGCCAGTGTTGTGGTGGGCATAGGCCTTTTTCTCCGTCTTGATAAGGAATTCTTACCCGCGGCAGACCAGGGCCGGTATATGGTCCGGCTCGAAACGCCCATCGAATATTCATTGCCCCGGGCCGACACGGCGATGAAGTCAATTGACGAAGGACTGCAAAAGCGGTTCGAAGTCAAGAGCACCTTCTACGTAACCGGCTCGGATTTTGCCCAGGATATCAACAAGAGCAGGATCTACGTCAATCTGAAGGAACGGAAGGACCGGAACATCATCCAGCTTGATTCGATGAAGCAGGTCCGTGATAATCTCCGCGGCGCGGCTGCGGTCAAATCGTCCGTCGAAGAGATCGGCATGGTCGGTGGGGGGTTTCGGGCCGTTCCCATCCAGGTTATGATCCAGGGCAGGGATCTGGACGAACTGAACAAACGGACGCTGGCCATCAAGGACGATTTTGCGAAGCTGCCTGGCATTGTTGACGCTGATACCTCCATCGAGATCGGGAAGCCGGAGGTGAAACTCTGGATCGACCGTGAAAGCGCGGCAAACTACGGCGTGAGCGCCGCGGCCATCGGCGGCGCGGTGAACACCATGATCGGTGGAGAGATCATCGGCAAGTACAAGGATGACAAGGAAGGAGAACGATATGACATCACGGCCCGACTCATCCCCTCCGAGCGGGAACACCCGTCTGATATCGACACCCTCAGGGTCCGATCTTCCACCGGGGAGCTGGTGAGGCTGCAGGACGTGACGACACAGAAGATCGGGACCGCCCCCACGGTGATCATGCACATGAACCGGCAGCGGGGAGCGGCAATCTTCTCGAACATCGACAAGACCAAGCCGATGGGCCAGGCCGTAAAAGATCTCGAAGGCATCATCAAAAAGAATCTTACGCCGGACATGTCCTTCAAGCATGTCGGCATGAGCGACGCGATGCTGGATGCGTTCAAGAACATCGCTTTTGCCCTGGTCATCGCCATCATCATGGTGTACATGATCCTGGCGTCCCAGTTCGAGAGCTTCGTCCATCCCTTCACGATCATGTTCTCGCTGCCGGTGAGCCTGATCGGCGCCATGGGACTGCTGCTTATAACAGGCGACCGGATCAACATCTTCAGCCTCATCGGAGTGATCATGCTTATGGGCCTGGTGACCAAGAATGCGATCCTGCTCGTCGATTATACCATCACGCTGAGACACCGGGGCATGGAACGGAATGAGGCGCTCCTGAAGGCGGGACCGGTTCGGCTCCGTCCGATCATCATGACCACCGCCGCCATGATCTTCGGAATGCTGCCCACGGCCCTCAAGCTTGGAGAAGGCGCGGAGCAGCGAGCCCCCATGGCGATCGCGGTCATCGGCGGTCTGATCACGTCAACGCTGCTCACGCTTGTGGTGGTACCGGTAGTGTATACGCTCATTGATGATCTGGAGAATAAATTTAAGAAGAAAAAGGTGAACGCATAATCAGCAGCGAATGGACAGGGATCACCCCTTGCGTGATTCCGGCATGATTTAAGCTGGAATCCGTGGATTTTATTATTTTGTTTTTTAACTGAAAAAGCTGGATTCCCGATACAGGCATTCGGGAATGACAAATACCTTTCGCTGGTGTATTTCTCAAAGTATGCTTAAACTCGGTCATATAGTCTACTCAAATTGTTTCCCTCCCCACGCCGGTATCATCAGGGAGCAGGTTCTGTTCCCCTATAAACTGGTCAACGGCATTCCCACAGAGTTGAACCGTCTGCTCTATGAGGGGAAGGTCGATGTATCGCCGTCCTCGTCCATTGAGTACGCCATGAACCCCGGGCGCTATCTTCTTTTACCAACCCTTTCTATAACCTCGAAGAAAAAGGTCATGAGCATTCTTCTTGAAAGCAAGGTGCCGATCCAAGAACTGGACAAAAAAATCGTCGCCATGACCACGGCCTCCGCTACCTCGGTGGTGTTGCTTCGCATTCTGCTTGAAGTCTGCTATGATTTGAACCCGGGATATACCCAGTATGAGCAGGGCGTTGACAATCCTTCTGAACGGTCCGATGCAATGCTCACGATCGGGGACCTTGCGCTCACCAAAATCCCGCAGCCTGAATTTCCTTTTCGCTATGATCTGGGAGAGCTCTGGCATGAATTCACCGGCCTTCCGTGCGTATTTGCGCTCTGGCACGTGAATTACAAAAAGAACATTGAACGGGACCTTGACATGCTGTATGATATTCTGGTCGCATCGAAAGCGTATGGCATCTCTCATCTGCCGGATCTGGCACGGTCGGAGGCTGAACGGTTCAAGCTTCCATCGGAGTTTCTTTTTTCGTATTGGAATTCATTGAGCTATGACCTGGGCAGAGAAGAGCAAAAGGGACTGCACGCGTTTTACGGCTATGCAGCGGAGATCGGTGTGATCGAAACAATTCCGGAGCTGCAGTTCTGGACAAAAAGTTGAGGCATATTGTTCGGGTCACAATAGGACAGAGCATCTCCCGCGAGAGCGCACTATACGCAAGGCTTTTTAAGAACAAATGCCTTGCTTTTCTTTGTGACGCCCCTGTTTCTGCGCGAATATTTATTATCGTTTCCTGTTTTTTTCTCGTGACCTGAGCAGTTAAAAGCTGATATAATTCAACCTAAGCACTATGTCGATAATCCAGCCTCATACCGATATTCATGAACATCGTCATGAACACCAGAACGATCATGGTCTGCGCCATATTCCTTCGGGAGGAAGAAAAGACCTTCTGCTCGCGCTTTCCATCACGGTGCTGATGATGATCGCCGAGGTGATCGGCGGACTGCTCTCGAACAGTCTTGCCCTGTTGTCGGATGCCGGCCATATGCTGACCGACAACCTCGCCCTGCTGCTCTCGTTCTTTGCAATGACCTTCGCCTCGTTGCCGGCAACGGATCGCAAGACCTTCGGATTCTTTCGCCTTGAGATACTTGCTGCCTTCGTAAACGGCATCGTGCTTGTCCTGATATCACTTTACATCATGTATCAGGCATATCTGCGGATGGTCCATCCCCAACCGGTCCAGGGCATGTTAATGCTGATTGTTGCGATCATCGGACTGGTTGCGAACATCATCGGTGCGCTGATCCTGGTCAAGCACAGCCAGAACAGCCTGAATATACGCGGCGCCTACCTGCATATCGTCGGAGACGCTCTCTCATCCGTCGGTGTGGTCATCGGCGGTGTCGTCATACTGTATACCGGGTGGTACCTGATCGACCCGATCCTGAGTGCCCTGATCTCGCTGGTGATCATCTACGGGGCCTGGTCGCTCGTGAAGGAATCGGTGAATATCCTCCTTGAGTCGGCGCCCGCGCATATCAATATTGACACGATCGCTTCGGAGATCGGGAAGATCAAGGGCGTGCGCGAGGCATATCATATTCATCTCTGGACCATCACTTCCGGCGTCTATGCCCTGAGCGCTCATGTGCTCATCGACGATCGGCCGGTCAGCAACAGCAGGGAATTGAACGATCAGATCAGATCGCTTCTTTCCGAGAAATTCAAGGTGTACCACAGTACCATCCAGCTCGAGTGTGAGAAGTGCGATATGAACCCGTCGTGCAGCCTTCCCGACGCTGTCAGGAATAGCCGATGAATGATCTTTTTCTTCATGGGGCCGAAAACACCGCAATTGTTTACGACAGGGCGGTCGCTCAGCCTCACCTGTTATGACAGGTTATCCGGAGGCCATGGGACGATCAGAAGCAAAAAAGGTCCTCATAACGGGAGGCACCGGGTTCATCGGAAGCCATCTGGCGGAGCTTCTTATCAGGAACGGTTATTCCGTCACCTGTTTGGCCAGGGACCAGAACGCTCTCCGATGGCTTGCCGGACTTGATATCGATGTTGTCGTGGGTGACTGTTCACGGCCGGAGACGCTCGCAAACGCGGTTCAGCATGTTTCCATCGTGGTTCACGCAGCAGGACTTACCAAGGCACGGCGGCCGCGGGAATACTATGAGGTGAACCACATCGGAACCCGGAACATGCTGGAAGCATGTTCGCGATATAATCCGGCCATCGAAAAGTTCATCCTGATCTCGAGCCTCGCGGCAGCGGGACCGGCCAGGGAGGGCAAACCGGTCAAGGACAGCGATCTCGCACGCCCGATATCTGATTACGGCAGGAGCAAGCGCCTGGCCGAGCTGGAGGTCGTTGGGTGCCGTGATGCCTTTTCAACGGTCATTCTCCGTCCATCGGTGGTATATGGCCCCCGGGACACGGATATGTTCGAACTCTTTCGCTGGGCCAGTCGGGGTGTGACGCTGGAGATCGCCGGCGGTGAGCGATTTCTCAATTTCTGCTATGTCGGGGACCTCGTGCAAGCGATATCTCTCGCCATGGAGAGGCAGACGAGAAGCGGAAATATATATTTTGTGGCCGAGGAAAGGCCCTATTCGTGGTCCGAAGTAATTCGGGTTTTATTGTCCACCGGGGCGGTGAAAGCCCGCACCATCAAAGTTCCCTATGCCGCGGCCTACCTGATCGGTCTTGCATCGGAGCTGGGAAGCCTGTTCACAGCAAGGCCCGCGCTCACGAACAGACAGAAGGTGCGGGAGGCCTCGCAACAGTACTGGACGTGCGATCTCTCCGTGATCGAACGAGAACTCGGGTTCAAAGCTGCATATCCCTTGCAACAAGGGTTAGAAATTACCTGGAGGTGGTATCGTGACAATAACTGGATCTCATAAGAAGACACAGAGTATTCTCCCGAAAGAGATGGATACTCACGGAGATATCTTCGAAAAGTGCCGAAAGTTTACAGCGGCAAAAGAGGTGATGGCTGCCGGATTTTATCCCTATTTTCACGTGGTGGAATCGCAACAGGACCCCGAAGTGACCGTTGAAGGCAAAAAGATGATCATGCTCGGGTCGAACAACTATCTCGGCCTTACGAGCCACCCCGAGGTGAAGGCGGCGGCCATTGAGGCTGTAAGGAAGTACGGCAGCGGATGCGCCGGCTCGCGCTTTTTGAACGGTACGCTTGATATTCATGTGAAGCTCGAGGAAAAACTGGCAGCGTTCTTTCGCAAGGATGCCGCCCTCATGTTTTCCACCGGATATCAGACGAACCTCGGCATCATTTCCTCTCTTGCGGGCAAGGACGATGTTGTGGTGATTGACAAGCTCGATCATGCCAGTATCATCGATGCCTGTAAATTGTCCTATGCCGACGTCAAAAAATTCAAGCATAACGACATGAACAGCCTCGAGTTCGTTTTGAAAGAATGCGGAGACAGGAGCAAACTCGTTGTCGTTGACGGCGTTTACAGCATGGAAGGTGATATTGCGCCGCTTCCGGACATCGTGCCGCTCTGCAGGAAATACGGCGCCCGGCTCATGGTGGACGATGCCCACGGCGTCGGCGTGCTGGGAAAGACCGGCCGGGGCACGGCCGAGCATTTCGGCATGGAAAAGGACGTGGACATCATCATGGGCACGTACAGCAAATCGCTTGCCTCGATCGGGGGATTTGTTGTTGCCGACGAGGACGTCATTCATTTCATGAAACATAATTCACGGCCGCTGATTTTTTCGGCAAGCCCGCCACCCGCTTCCGTAGCCTCGGTCATTGCGGCGCTCGACATCATCGACCGGGAGCCGGAGCGCAGGGAGCGCCTCTGGCACAACACGACCAAGATGATGAAGGCCTTCAAGAAGATGGGTTTTGACACGGGCGCTTCAGAGACGCCTATTATTCCGCTCGTTATGGGTGAGATGGAGCAGGCATTCATGATGTGGAAGACGCTGAATGAACACGGTGTGTTTGTGAATCCGGTGGTTCCGCCGGCTGTGCCGCAAGGGCGGTGCATGATCCGCACCAGCTACATGGCGACCCATACCGATGCAATGCTCGATCGGGTGCTGGAGATTATTGAAAAAGCCGGGAAGAAGCTGGGAATAATATAATACAACAATCAGTTGCCAGATTACGATTTCCGGACGCTTGGAAGTCGCGTAAATTGGTTATTGGTAATTGTTAATTTCATTATATTCGCAGAATTCCCCATGACGATCGAACAAATCTCAAATAAAAAGGACTTAGACGAGTTCATCCGCTTTCCCTGGAAGGTGTATCAGGGAAACCCGAACTGGGTCCCGCCTCTTTTGAGCGAGATGAAATTCATCCTCAGCGACAAGAACCCTTTTTTCAAACACGCCGAGGCAGCATATTTTATCGCGCGCAGGAACGGCGACGTTGTGGGAAGAGTAGCGGCGATCCTCGACCGCAACCATATCAACATCCAGAAGGAGCAAGCGGGATTCTTCGGCTTTTTCGAGTGCCTCCCGGACGCGGCCATTGCTCGTGACCTGCTGGATGCCGCAGCGGCCTGGCTCAAGGAACGCGACATCGAGATCATGCGCGGCCCCATGAACCCATCGGTCAACGACGAGTGCGGTTTTCTCCTTGAAGGTTTCGATTCTCCACCCATGATCATGATGACCTACACGCCGGCTTATTATCTCGAGCATATGGAACAGTGCGGATTGGTCAAGGCAAAAGACCTCTATGCATATATATCAGTGATCGCAGATGTATCAGCCGGAGGAAGGCTCGAACGCATGTCGTCTGCGATCAAGAAGAGAAGCCCGGGTCTTGTGATCCGTCCGGCCGAAATGAAGAATTTCAGCAAGGAACTGGAAGCGGTGAAGGACATCTATAATTCCGCGTGGAGCAATAATTGGGGTTTCGTGCCCATGACCGATGAAGAGATCGAGTCCATGGCAAAGAGGCTCAAACCGCTCATTGTTCCGGAACTGCTCATTATGGCAGAGGTGGACGGAAGGCCAGCGGCATTTTATATGGCTTTGCCGGACTACAACCAGGTCCTGAAAAGAATGAATGGCAAACTCGGCCCGGTGGAGATGATTAAATTTCTCTGGTACTCCCGGAGAATATCGGATATTCGCGTCCTTACCATGGGGGTAAAGGAAGAGTACCGGAAAAAAGGGATTGAAGCACTGCTCTATCTCGAGTCATTCAAGGCCGCCACGCGCAAAGGCTACAAGCGGGCCGAGATGTCATGGATCCTGGAGGACAACACCCTGATGCAGAAGGGATGCGAATTCATGGGTGGAACGTTGTATAAAAAATACCGGATCTATGAGAAAAAAATATCGTGAAGCATATCGGCCGTAAAGTATATCACCTGATCGGGGGTGTGGGGCTCCTGTCCGTTTATTATGTCCTCGGCAGGGAGCGCGCCCTGGTGTTCTATGCCGCGCTTTTTGTCTTCGTGCTGATCCTTGACGGGGCGAGGCTGATGATCCCGGCAATGAACCGCTTTATGTTCACGCGGTTCAGAAGCTTCATCCGTCCCAACGAAGAACACAAGCTCACGGGTACCGCACCGTATGTCCTCGGTATCGGGTTTTCGCTGTATGCCTATGCACAACCGGTGGCAACCGCGGCAATCTGTTTTCTCGCATTCGGCGATGTGGCTGCGACAGCAATCGGTGAACGCTTCGGCAAAACAAAGATCGGAGACAAGAGCCTGGAGGGCACCAGTGCTTTTATTGTTGCAGCGGCATTGTCAGGGATTCTGTTGTCGTTGATGGGTGTTCATCTTCCTGCCTGGGTAATGGTCATCGGTGTCCTTGTGGCTGCCGGCGTTGAACTTCTTACGCTTCCCGTGAACGATAATCTGGTGATACCGCTTGTGTCCGGCGGAATCATGGAATTAGCTGTGAGGATTGCCGGATGATCCGGAGAAAAGCCGATACGTTTTTGGCGCGATCAGGATGGTGAGTGCGGCAAGCAGAACACCGGCAATGACATCGACACCGTAGTGATATCTGAGATACACCGTCGAGACGATCAAAGCAGAGACAGCAGGTACAAGGACCCAAACGAGCGCTTTCTCCCGATATTTCAATGCGTAAAAGAGCGACACGAGCGCCACTGCAGTATGCCCGCTCGGGAAGGCATCTGTCTTGTTCTGTTCGAGTCCATCGAGCGTTGATCGTATCCACAGGGTAAAGGGACCGGCCTGGAGGTCCATTGTCTGTATGTGGTTGAGGGTGAACCGCGGGCCCACGGCAGGAACGAGCAGGTAGCCGATATACGAGAGATAAAAACAAAGGACGATGGAGAAAACGGCGCGGTCGAACTCATCCCGCTTTTTCCTGAGAAAGAGAACAGTGCCGAGCACAATCGGCATAAAATAGTAGCTGATATACGCGAGCTGAAGCAGTCCGGTAAGAAGGCCATTATTGAACCTTTCCATCCACACGGTTGGATGAGCGCCGAAGAGCGCATGGTCCATCTCAATCAGGGCTTGGTCATAATAGTGGTCCCGGATTCGGGGGATAAGCTCTCCGAGGCTGTTGAAGACCAGGAGAATAATCACGATCGGAATAAAGGCGTGCAGGATGTTAAAAAAGGTCCTTTCTGATTTGTTTTTATCCAGCGCGGCCAGAGAAATGATTATCAAGGCGAAGAGAATATATTTTAAGATGATCTGCAGCCAGGTAGAGACGAGAGACAGGAATACCAGGGTGATTATCGCAAGCAATGCGATGAAAACGATCGAGATAAGGTCCACAGGTTTCAGAGCTGGCCGCATAGGGATTTATACAATACCCTCTTCTGAATTGCAAGTCTTACCTCGTGGTTTGACAGGTTCTCGTACTATTCTCTCGCTCCGAATTCTCATTTTCATCCTGATCGGACTTTTACTGGGTCCGAATATTGTTCAGGCAACGGAGCAACTCTCTCTCCGCGACTGCATTGACACGGCGCTCAAGAACCAGCCGTCCATCAGAGCGGCACAGCAGGCCGTTTATTCAGCAGAAGGCAGGGAGACACAAGCTGTTTCTCCCTATATGCCCCAGGTCAATGCAAACACTGGATATTCCGAGAGCCATTCGCTGGGCGGCGCCTTTGGTGACAGCATAACAAAAAGCTACGCCACCACGCTCTCTTTGAACCAGGTCATCTATGATTTCGGAAAGACGGGAAACTCGCTCGACGCCGCACGGTGGGGCATTCGCTCATCAGAAATGGACCTGGCCCGAACCGTACAGGATGTCGTTCTGAACGTGAAACAGGCATATTATGGATTGCTGGCGACGAAGAAGCTTGTCGAGGTGGCCCATAAAACGATAGAGCAGACCGAAGGACACCTCAACCAGGCCCAAGCTTTTTTCCAGGCCGGCTCCAAACCGAGATTCGATGTGACCCGTGCCGAGGTGGAAGTGAACAACGCCAAACTCGGTTTGATCAATGCCAGGAACAGTGTGCGCATCAAGACCATTGTTCTGAACAATGCAATGGGGATCGATCCCGGACAGTCGACGGAAATCGAGAACGCTCTTCCTGCCATCCCTGCCATGGTTACCCTGGAACAAGCCCAGGTTGACGCCCTTAAGGCCCGTCCGGAAATGCTCAAAGCAGAGGCGGACATCGAGACAGCGAAATCCAGGGTACGCGCTGAAGAGTCGAATTATTTCCCGACCATCTCAGCTAATGGCGCATATAATTGGTTGTCGGGGACTGCGGTAATGGGGCCGTTCAAAGGAGATATGCAAAACAGCTGGAACGCGGGAGTGATGCTGACGGTGCCCCTGTTCCAGGGCGGTCTTACGCGCGGGCGAGTGAGCGAAGCACGGGCAAACCAGATCGCAATCGAAGTACAGCGAGACGCAACAAAACAATCCATCCTGCTTGAGGTCAACCAGTCCTATACGGACATGGAAAGCGCGAAGGTGCGCATTGAAGTGATGGAGAGCACTCTGCAAAAGGCCAGGGAGAACCTTGAGATCGCGCAGGGCAGGTACGAGGCCGGCGTCGGCCCTTACATCGAAGTGACGGACGCCCAACTCTCGGCGGTCAATGCCGAGACGGATCGTATTCAGGCGATGTACGACTATTTTCTCGCCATTGCCAGACTGATGAGGGCTATGGGCAGAGATGTGGAACAGGAACACAAGAAATAACACTCGTGTCGTTGTGAGAGAGGAGATCTCATGCCTTCCAGAGAAGTTGTTTTTACGGTGAAGCTGCCGATCGAGAGCGTGTGGTCGTTCATGTCGGACCGGAAGGAGGTCGGCTGTCTTTTCCCGGGATGCAAGGGCGTTGAGATCCTGAACGACACGGATTCCATCTGGACGATCAAGATGTCGCTCGGGCCTTTCTCACGCACGATCGTAATGAATGCGCATACGACCGAGATGATCCATCATGAACGGATAGCATGGTCCGCGACGCATGAACATCTGATCACCTCGGGGATCGTTTCGTTCAGGAAGGTTTCCGATAATGAAACTGAGATAATCTACCACCTTGAGGGGCATGTAACCGACCACTTTTCCTTTCTTCAGGACCTGGTCGTTTCCGAAAAGCTTGGGGAAGTGACCCGCGGTTTTATGAAGGGGATCAAAGAACGTCTTGAGTATAACGCCCTTGGTGAAGCATGACCCGAGCGGGTCAGGACAAATCAGTATCAGAGAAATTCTATTTTATTTCAACCAACGTTAGCTCGCATCATTAAAAAGGACGGATATCGTGTCGACCATGGCCAAGATAGTAAAAAGCAAACTGGTATGGATTTTCATACTCGTGGTGGCATGTATCCTCATATTTGCCATGAGCGGAAAGAAGCCGGTGTCCGTCAAGGTCATCGAGCTCAAACCGGGAGAACTCCGCGTCATCGTGAACGCAACGACAACATCCACTGTGAAATCAGAGACAGAGGCCACGCTGTCCGCGCAGCGCACGGGCAGGGTGGTCGAGCTTCCCGTCGAGGAGGGGGATGTCGTCAAGGCCGGAACACTGATAGCCCGGCTTGATCTGGCCGAGGAGTCGGTCCAGACCGAGAATGCCCTGGCGCAGAGCAGGGCGACTTATGAAGAAGCGGCAAAGAACCTGAAACGCTCGGAAGACCTGTTCAACAAGGGCATGATCTCCCAGCAGGACTTCGATGCGGTCCGCAGGACCCATGACGTGGCGAAGTCGCAGTACCAGTCTTCAGTCGCCGATGCGGGAGTGAAGCGGGATTACTCGGTCATACGGGCCCCCTTTGGTGGTGTGGTTGCAAAAAAGTCCACGGAGGTGGGCGAGCTCCTGCTGCCGGGAAAGCAGATCGTGACGATCGTCAATCCTGATAAGATATACGTCCTCGCGACGATCGATGAAGTGGATGTGGGCAGGCTCCGCCTTGGCCAGCCGGTGACGATCTCCGTCGATGCATTTCAGGGAGAAAAGTTCGACGGGAAGATCAGACGGATATCGCCTATCGTGAGCGGCGGGAAGCTCGAGACGCGCACGGCTGACGTCTGGATCTATTTCAACGAGAAGGAGCAAAAGATCAAGCCCGGCATGTCCGCCGATGTCGAGATACTCGTTTCCACCCTCCCGTCCGTGCTGTCGGTTCCCTCTCAGGCGGTCATCGAGCGTGAAGGGAAGAAGCAGGTGTTCGTGGCTTCCGGCAACGCCATCAGGTCGGGAGAAAAGGCCGTTGTACAGCTCAAGCCGATAGAGATCGGAGAGACGAATTGGAGCTTCACGCAGGTGACGAAGGGGCTCGCTGCCGGAGAATTCGTCATTACAACCCCGGAGGTGGAAGGGTTGAAGGATGGGGTGAAGGTGAGGATCGAGTAACGACAAGTTCGGAGTTGGAATAGGAAGATTCCTATTAAACCGTATATCATGCCGAACGACTCGACGTAACGACTCGAATGAGCTCGTCGATGTCTCGACGAAGTCTCCG
>Ga0209048_10004827_pt1 | contig 12837 bp, 12 predicted proteins | sample FrelakmetCRP12CR_FD_187146 | JGI IMG/M metagenome (GOLD analysis project Ga0209048, IMG submission 187146) | Freshwater lake sediment microbial communities from the University of Notre Dame, USA, for methane emissions studies - CRP12 CR (SPAdes)... | ecosystem: Environmental > Aquatic >... | reverse complement strand
TGCGGCTCGAGTGCGCGTAAGTGAACGTATCGCCGAAATTGTAGTGTTATTACGTGTACGCTCAAGCATCCATCTTTCTGAGTTGCTTGAAAACGAACACTCCCGTATCATAATAATCGTCACCTTCCTTGCTGTACTGGAACTGTGGAAGCGAGAGCGTATTCGTGTCACCCAAACAACTCTCTTCAATCCCATCCTGCTGGAACGTGGCGAACGTTGGTCGGAAAACGAACAATTCAGCGAAGAAGAACTGGAATACGGCATGTAGGGATGTCAGTTTTCAAAACTTGACAGATATTGACTCAAACTTTATACTATAATGACAATAAAACTCAGAAACAACCCTGTTTTTGATAAAACCAACTCAAGGAGAAACGTTTCGATATGGAAGATTCCCAGGAGATGCAGGAAGGGCAAGTGATAGATGATGCTTCACCATCAGCAGCGGCTGAGCGTATAGCAGAGTTGGAAACCCAGCTTGAGCAGGCCCAGCAGGTAGCGGCTGAAAACTGGAATAAATACGTACGCGAACGTGCCGATATGGAAAACTTCCGCAAGCGGCAGGAGCGCATAGCAGCGGATCGTTTACAACGCGAAAAGAAAGCCCTGTTTCAGAACATTCTAGGTGTAATGGATAACGTCGAACGTGCATTGGCCTACCAGGATACTATGGACCGCCAGGGATTACAGCAAGCGCTACGCATGGTCATGTGGCAAATGAACGAAGTGATGCGAAGCGAGGGCTTAACACCTGTTCCTACTGTCGGTGAAGTGTTCGATCCATATATACATGAAGCTATAGAGGCCGTCGAGAATAGCGATCAACCTGAAGGCATGATAGTTGAAGAGGTGCTCAAAGGCTATAAATTAGGCGATGAGACCCTGCGACCGGCTCGTGTCAAAGTAAGTGCAGGCAATAAACAGGCACAAAATTAGCCAATACATCCCGATAAGGTAAAATAGAGTTTTTAAAAGGTACTGGGGGATACTTCATTGCATCTTCTCATATCCTGAAAGGGCTGAGAACCCCATATAGAGGGGCGAGTAATGGAATACAAAGATTATTACAAAGTGCTGGGTGTCTCAAAAAGCGCCAGTGCAGAGGACATCAAAAAGGCTTTCCGCAAGTTGGCCCGCAGGCATCATCCTGATGTAAATCCTGGCGATCAGAAGTCAGAAGAGAAATTCAAAGAAATTAATGAAGCCTACGAAGTTCTCTCTGACGTTACCAAACGACGAAGGTATGATACGTTAGGCTCAAATTGGCAGGAGCAATTTGGATATCCTTCTAGCACTGGTGGACGCACCACAAATTTTCGCGGCTCGTCAGCGAACTATAATTCAGCGGGGTTTTCAGACTTCTTCGAAGCTCTTTTTGGCCGACCCACAACTTCAACCAGGAAAACAGGTGAAGATATTGAACAACGAGTCGAGGTCACTTTTCAGGAAGCTTATTCGGGTGGGATGCGTACATTCAATATCCAATCAACAGAGACATGTCCTGTCTGTCGTGGAACAAGAATCGTAGCGAGTAAATCTTGTATGAATTGTAATGGGCAAGGTACTCTTGCACGCAGCAAGCGCATTCAAGTGAAGATCCCGGCAGGTGTTGATAATGGTTCTAAGATTCGCGTTGCAGGTGAGGGACAACCTGGAAGCGGCGGAGGTCCACGCGGAGACCTCTTTCTCGTTATCAGTGTCCAACCTGATCCGCTTTTTGAACGCAGAGGAGATGATCTTTACAGTGATATAGATGTTGACCTTGTCACAGCAATTTTGGGTGGTGAAGTGGCTGTAACAATACCAGATAGCCGTAAACTCGTACTGACTGTTCCACCTGAGACACAGAACGGACGCTTGTTCCGGTTGGCGAATAAAGGTATGCCTCATCTGCGAGGTGAAGGCAATGGCAACTTTTTTGCAAGAGTCAAGGTCGTACTGCCGATGGGGCTTAACGATGATGAGCGCGGTCTTTTTGAGCAACTGGCTCGCAGTCGAGGAGCCAAAGTTCACTCGTAAGAAAAGGGGGCATCAATCGTGAGTGAAAGAGATGATGGCGCATGGTATGTGATTAGTGTCGCTGCAATCAAAGCCGACGTTCATGAGCAAACGTTGCGCCATTACGAGCGTCTTGGGCTTATCTCACCGGCACGTAAAGGTAGTAGTCCACATAGCCCTCGTCTCTATTCGGATCGCGACATCGAACGAGTCATACATATTCGCGGCTTAATGCGAGATCTTGGTGTCAATCTAGCAGGCGTAGAAGCTATTTTGCATATGAAAGACCGTATGGAGCAAATGCAGCTTGAACTGGAACAAGAGATGGCGCGCATTCAAGATCAGCATATTGCTGAGACTCGCAGGCTCAAAGACATTATCGAGCGTCTCCAACGTGGCTCCGCACCCTAAGCATACATCCGCTTCCAACCTTTTTAGCACTACCACGTATATATAGCAATCAATTAATAATAGGTTTGTTAGCGCCCCGGCCAGAGGTATTCACAGGCCTTATAAAGCCACTTATAATCAATTGTCACTTATACATCTATATGTTATATTGAACGTAATAAACAACGATAAGAATCGTTACTGTGAGGAATAAAATCAATGCCAATAACACTTACTGGCGCTTATAAAACTGACGTGGGGAGACAACGCGAACAAAACGAAGATAGCCCATATATGCTTATCTCTGAAGATAGAGATCGAGGACTTTTTATAGTTGCTGATGGTATGGGTGGATATCAGGCGGGTGAAGTGGCAAGTAAACTCGCCGTGCAAAAGATCAGCGAAGCGCTTAAAAGTCTTCTTGTGCCTGTAGCTGAGCAACCAACAATCAAACTCGCTCCTCTATCTGACCAGGAGACAATTAAGTTGGATTCTGCACAGTTGAATGAGCAGGCTGCAAAACAACGCAAGACTCGCCGTTTGCCAGAGACACCGATTACGAAAAATGTAGAGGAACAACTCAAAGCTGCTATTCGTCAGGCAAACAAAGCCATATTAAACTACGGAGAAGAGCAATCATCTGCCCGCGGCCTGGGGTGTACAGTAACTACTGCCCTTATTCAGAGCGATCTGGCATTCATTGCCAATATAGGAGATAGTCGCACCTATCTTTACCGCGATAGCACTCTTAAACCCCTGACAAAAGATCATTCCCTGGTATACAGGCTGGTAGAAGCAAAACAGATCGAACCCGATGATATCTATACACACCCTCAACGGAACTTGATTTATCGTTCGCTGGGAGCGGGACACAAAAGTGTTGACCCCGATGTCTTCAATATCTCTCTACGTCCGGGAGATAGTTTGTTGCTTTGCTCCGATGGTTTATGGGAAATGGTACGGAACAAGGACTTGCTGAAAGTAATCAATGAAAATACTGATCCCCAGAAAATCTGCGATACGTTGATCGACATGGCTAATACCAACGGTGGAGAAGATAATATCACTGTTGTACTCGTACAAATACACTGACAAAGAAGGTCGAGAGGATTGATAAGGACCGTCGTATGCCACTCCCATTAGGAACTATCCTGGATGGAAAATTCAAAATTGTGCAAGTGCTTGGCGAAGGGGGTATGGGAACTGTCTATAAAGTTGAACAGGTCGGCAAGCCCGGCTACTTTAGGGCGGTGAAGGAACTGATCATTAGTCCCAATACACCCGCAGATGAACGCAAATCTGCCATCGAGCGCTTCGATAAAGAGATTGACTTGCTGTTCAATCTCAAGCATCCGCTTATCCCTTCGCTGATCTTAAGTTTTCAGGAACGCGGTAATTACTACTTCGTGATGGAGTTTGTCCCTGGTCGTAGTCTGGAAAAAATTCTCGAGGACACCAATGCGCCGCTGGATGAAGACCAGGTCATGAACTGGATGATGAAGGTTTGTGAGGCGTTGAGTTATATTCATTCGCGAACGCCTCCCATTATCCTGCGTGATCTCAAGCCAGGGAATATTATGATAACTCCTGAGGGCAACGTTCAACTCATCGATTTTGGGATAGCTCGTAAGTTCGATCCTTCGAAGCGCACAAATACAGAAAATCTGGGTACTATCTCGTATGCTTCACCCGAACATCTCGGTTCGATCACTGCTCCGGGACAAAAACGCTCTGCATCGAATCCAGGCAAGTTAGTTCAAACGGATGCCCGTTCCGATATCTATTCATTAGGGGCGACGATGTATCATTTGCTGACGAATCATGAGCCTGATCCGATCCAAACGCCTCCCGCTGGCAGCATTTTAACCAGGAATCCTCGTTTGCATACAGTACAAATTGGCAATAGAGTAGCCTGTCCGGTTGAGCAAGTAATCATTAAAGCTATGCAACAGGACCCGGCCAAACGTTTCCAGAATGCTGAAGCCATGCGTGTAGCCTTGCAGCACTGCTTGACTAATAATGCTACTCCGGCTACAGTACAAATTCAGGCTATCTCACCCAATGCTACAATTATAGTGCCTGTGGGAGAAATAATCTGCCCAAAATGTGGCTTTCACAATCGCCCAGGTGCCAAGTTCTGCAAACGTGATGGGCAGCCGCTTATCCAGGGCGCAACTGCTGTACCGCCGCGAGTGTCTGCACAGGCTATGTCGAAAGCTACGCTTCCTCCTAGACCTGCTCATTCTGCTGTTCAGCCTTCTCGCGCTGCCGGCAATGCTCCGCATGCAAGGGGCCAACAGGGGGCATATCGTTTGGGACTCCAGTTCATGAATAGCAAGAACTATCCAGAGGCTATCAACCAGTTCAAAATGGCCCAGGTACCGGGTAACAGTTCGTATGATGTCCTGTACAATCTTGGTCGTGCGTATCGCCAATATGGGCAGTCGGTAAAAAATAACGATAAAAACCTGTTTACTGAGAATATGAAATTCGCTGCCGAACATTTTGAGCAGGCTGTTGCGATCAAGCCGAATGCTATCGATGCCTGTTTCCAGTTGGGCATGACATATCATGATCTTGGTCTCTTTGATAAAGCCATTGCGTCATTCAAGTATGCGCTTCAGTATTCTCCGAATGACTCCGCTATCTATTATCAACTCGGCACAGTATCGATGGATCAGTTCTATGATCGGGAAGCAGAAGCCTATTTCCTGGAGGGGCTTAAGATTAACCCTGATCACGTGCTCATTCTCCTTGCCCTGGGCCGCCTCTATATCAGAACGAACCAGTCCACGGCAGCTATTAGCGTCTTACGACAGGTCACACAGCGTGACCCCGCCATGTGGGAAGGTTGGTATGAATTAGGGCGAGCACATATGAAGGCAAAAGAGTGGAAGTTGGCTCTGAGTGCTTTAGAACAAGCTCGACAGTGGAATTTTGAAGAAGCTGAAATTTATAGCGCTATGGCAAACTGTTATCTAAAAACCAATAAGAAAGCTGAAGCCCGGCAAATGGTACGCGAATCTCTACAGCGTGATCCAAAGAATATTGAAGCCAATCGTTTACAGAAACAATTGTAGTTTAATAAGGAGGGCAGGATGATCTGTCCAACATGTCATGCGCCAAATCGTGATGACGCAAAATTTTGCAAAAGTTGTGGTCAGCCACTCCATGTACAACTAACGCCTACTTCTGAAGTTGAAGTGGCGTCAGGTGATCATGTTTCCAATACTTCTATTTCAACACAGCAAGACGATGCGTCTTCGAACGTTCAGCAAAAGACCATGGAGCAGCAACCTGAGTATTTTCTAAGTGAGGAACCTGATGATGTAAGTCTAGAGCCGACTCTCATCCTCACTCCTGAAAAAATGATTGCTTACCAGAGCAGGCGCTGGCAACAACAATTGGAACGAAATGGGGCATATGTTCCTGATACCCAGGAAACTGATGCTACCAAAAGCGATTCAACTCCAGACCAATCTGCCGCGCAAAAAGAAAACGCTGATATTTTATCTGCTATACCTGCGCCTGACAAATCAGAGCAAGCACAGGATACTGGTGATGTAGATATAGCCGATGTGCCGACTGAAGTTGATATACCATCAGCATACGATGTTGAAGAAATACCGCCGCCGCCTCCGCAAGCTGAATCGTCAGCAACTTCTGAGGAATCAATCTCGTCTGGCGAAAAGGTGGATGCCGAAAGTGATGGGATAGATGAGGACAAAAAAGCAGGTGAAACAGAAGCTGCGGAAGTTACTCCAGAAGAAGAAAAGAGTGAAACTATGCAGGAGCCATCTGATCAGCATGAAACAACTGCATCAACAAACGGTTTCCCCATCATGTCTATAGGTGAGCAGATACTCAATCGCTACGAAATAACGCAAGTTCTTAATGACGGTGCGCAGGAGCATGTTTACCAGGTTATTGATCACCAGGGCTATCAGCATTGTTGGAACTGTGGCTCGGAACAAAATGCCGAAGGCGACGAGTTCTGTATGAACTGTGGCGCAAGCATGCTTGATGTACCATACACTATACATGAGTACTCGACCGAGCAGGGCAGCGAAGAAACAAATGGGCATAAAGAAGATGCACAGGTTCTGCAAGGAACAATCGTGAATACGTTTGTTGATCATGGCTATACGTATATGGTTGAACAGCAACAGGTTGAACAACCCCCATTTCCTAACGGTGTGCAGTTACTTGCTGCCTCAAATTCTGATGCTGGCAACGTGCGACGTAGCGAACCGAATGAAGACAGTACGCTTGTTTTGCTGCTCCAGCGCGTTCATGAGTCTGTGTCAACACCATCAGGGGTCTTTATCGTTGCAGATGGTCTGGGTGGACATGATAACGGCCAGGTCGCCAGTCGAATGACCATCAATATCATCGCAGAGCGCCTGCTGAGGGAATTACTAACTGAACCGCTGACGTCGGAGAAGAATGCAGAACCCGTTCAACCTTTCGACGAAGATGCTTTGGTAGCGCTCTTTCATGACGCAGTGGAAGAGGCAAACACGGCTCTCTGTCAGAAGAACCAGCTTGATAAAACCGACATGGGTTCAACCATCACTGGTTTTATGGTTGTGGGCGAACATGCCTATATTCTTAATGTAGGAGATAGTCGCACCTATATGTTGCGCGGCAAGCAACTGTATCAATTAACTACAGATCATTCCCTGGTGGGGCAGCTTGTAGCCGGAGGATTAATCGAACCGGACGATGTGTATACCCATCCGCAGCGCAGTCAAATATTCCGCAGTCTGGGTGACAAGCCGAATGTGCAGATAGACATCTTCAAGCAGGAACTACTTCCAGGTGATATCCTGTTGAGTTGTTCTGATGGTTTGTGGGAAATGGTGCGGAATCCCCAGATTGAGAGTATCCTGGATAATGCGCCCGAACCGGAAACTGCATGCGCGCAATTTATCGAAGCAGCCAATACCAACGGAGGAGAGGACAACGTAAGTGCCGTGGTTGTCTTTGTGCGCTAGAATTCGTTCCTGGCATGCCTCTAACGAGACGATTAGACGAGAATTGGCGTTGAGGCGTGTCTTACAACAATCGCAATTGCCCTTTATGATATACTAAGTCGAGCCAATACGAAAGGAGTTTATATATTATGCCCGGTGAGGTAATGCTGGCACATCAGGTCGGAAAAGACTTCATGCCAGTTACTGGTGGTAGCCAGGTGGCGTATGCTTTGATAGAGGCCAGACCAACTGAAATGATGGCCCAGGTACGCATGCCATTGAATTTTGCTCTGGTGCTGGACCATTCTGGCTCCATGAAAGGTGCTAAACTTAAGAATGTCAAAGAAGCGGTCAAGATGGTAATCGGCCGCCTGCAACCGACTGACTATGTCTCAGTAGTCATCTTTGACGATTCAGTACATGTTGTTATTCAATCCATGCCGGCAAATGATATACCTGGCATGCAAGCGGCCATCGATCAGATTCGTGATGCGGGTGGCACTACTATGTCTAAGGGCATGATCCAGGGATTGAGTGAACTTCGCCGTTGGAATATTCCCAATGCGGTGAATCGTATGATTCTGTTAACTGACGGTGTGACGTATGGCGACTCAGACCGCTGTCGTCAACTTGCAAGGGAAGCTGCATCCTATGGCATTGCCATTTATCCTCTAGGTATTGGCGCTGACTGGGATGAAGATTTGCTCGATTCAGTTGGACAGCTCAGCGGAGGCATGCCTGCCGAATTTATTCGCAATGCTTCCGATGCTCTTTCAATTTTTGAGCAGCAATTTCAAAGCGCTGTAGATGTAGCAATTCGTAATGCTAATTTGATTTTGCGCCTGCCAGTAGGGGTTTCCCCAAAAAAAGCAGTCAAAGTTCTGCCGATTATCAGTGATCTAGGTGAATCAGTCCTTTCTGATCGCCAGGTAGTTATCCCTTTAGGTGATCTAGAGAAAGATAAACCGCAGTCAGTATTGGTAGAGCTAATGATAGACCCACGCCCGGCTGGTCTCTTCCGTATTGCTCAAGCCGAGCTATCCTACGATGTACCAATTGCGAACCTTGTAGGAGAGAAAATACGAGAAGATATCAAAGTGACGTTCACGATGGATGCAAACCAGTCGGCTCCAGTGAATGCAGAGGTGATGAACTTCGCTGAAAAAGCGAATGCGCATCGCCTGGTGACTCGTGTTCTGGATGAATACAAACGAACCGGCAAGTCAACGACACGCCTTGCTCCTAATGTGACCCGTGTGCTTGATGAAGAGACGCAGGCGGCACTCGAACAGATTAACCAGGGTCAGCAAATCTCGCAAGAACAGGTAAAGTCGATTGGTAACAAGACGCGCAAGTTAACACAACGTCTGGACGATATCGTACCCTAGGGGCATCTCGCGTCGATGCCTGTTGAATCCCTGGCTCCCGGTGAGCTAGATACATAAGATTGTTTTAGGAGGATAGAGAACCATGACAGTACAGTGTTCTTTAGGTCATGAAAATCCTGATGGCTCCGCTTTTTGTGATGAGTGTGGCGAGCCTTTGTCTGGCGCTGCTCCGGTAGCAGTTGCTGCAGCTCCCCAGCCCGCACCGTCCGTTGCGTCTGCCCCCGCTGGTAGCGAAGTCTGCCCATCTTGCGGATCACTTAATCCAGCAGGTGAATCGTTCTGTTCAAATTGTGGCGCTATGCTCGGTACAACGGCTGATGCAAACGTAGCTCCGGCTGTGGCTGCTCAACCGGTAGCCGCAGCCCCTGTAATATCTTCCGCTCCAGCCGCGTTAAGTGCGCGGCTAATTGTCGAGGCTGATAACCAGGAGTTCGACTTGAGCGGCAAAGATATTGTTATGATTGGTCGCGAAGATGCTGTCAGCAACATCTTTCCTGATGTGGACCTGACTCCAAATGGTGGAGAAGAAGGCGGCGTCTCGCGAATGCATGCTCGCATTTTTGTTGAGAACGGCCTGTATATGCTTGAAGACGAGAACAGCACGAATTTCACGTTTCTTAATCGGCAGAAGCTTACTGCTAAGACGCCGATGGCTCTACATGACAACGATGAAATCAAACTTGGTCGTGTACTCTTGCGCTTTAAAGAGTCATAAGAGTAACTGGTGACCCTACCTTCTGCTTCTGTGATTGACATGTAGTAGGGTTAACCGCTATAATCTACAAGAAATCCAAAGTGGAGGAGAAAGAAGGGTCTCATGAAACGTACATGGCAACCTAAACGTATTCCACGTTTGCGCGAACATGGCTTTATGAAGCGCATGTCTACCCGCAACGGTCGTCGCGTGCTTAAAGCTCGACGTGCCAAAGGGCGCTGGAGACTTACGGTTTAATTGTGGCACTCAACCATGCAATACGCCTGCGGAAAAATAGTGAATTTCAGCGGGTAAAGCAGCAGGGACATAGTATCATGTCTCCGCTGCTCGTCATTGCATGGATGCCAAATCATGAAGCAAGAACACGTATAGGTTTTGTGGTCAGCAAGCGGATAGCTAAACATGCTGTTGATCGTAATTATATGAAACGTCTGCTAAGTGAAGCTATGCGGGTTCTTTTACCCGGGCTTCCTGGCGGATTAGATATTGTAGTTAGTGCCAGGCAAAAGGCAAACACGGCTAATTTGCGCATACTTGAACAAGATATGGTAATCTTATTACGCCGGGCCAAATTGCTTGAAGCTTCATCAAATCCTGATGCCTTGAAGGGCTAAACCTGGCGCAAATGGGGAGTGCAGAGGGCAAAGCCCTTTGCCGGGGTGTGGGGTGTCCCCACATACCTCACTTATCGCCGCCGAAGGCGGCACGGAAACAAAAAGTAGTAATTGTAAAACCTGATACAGTAGATTAAAACGTTGCTGAGGAAATATAAAGGACATCAACAGTGAAATACGTCGCACTCATCCTTATTCGCATTTATCAAAACACCCTGTCCCTTGTACTACCTCCATCGTGTCGATTTACCCCCTCATGCTCGCAATACGGCTATGAGGCCATTCAACGTTTTGGATTCTTTCGTGGAGGATGGATGACGGTGAAACGCATTGGACGTTGCCACCCTTTTTATAATGGCAATCTTTATGATCCGGTCCCAGAACGCCTGGCTGACTAGATCGAGGAAGACAGGAGATAACTCGTGGGTCAGATAGGCCAGCTTTTTAATTACATCATCACCTTACCCATTTTTAATGTTTTGATGTTGCTGTATCATCTCTTTGGTACTATGGCACTGTCAATCATTGTCTTGACATTGATTGTTCGCCTGGCGTTGTTTCCACTTACCCTGAAACAACTCAAATCGACGAAAGCAACCCAGGCTATTCAACCATTAATTGCCGATGTCCGTAAAAAATATAAGGATCAGAAGGAACAATACGCGGCAATGCAGGCCATCTACAAAGAGTATGGTGTCAATCCTGTAGCGGGTTGTTTGCCCTTGCTGGTTCAATTGCCCGTCCTCTACGGTTTGTTCTTTGCGTTGAGAGAAGCCTTGAATGTCAACCATCTTCCCCCTGCTCAATACCTCATCTCTCTCAACCAATCTATCTATCCATTTCTGCCGAAATTTCTAATTCCACCGAATCCCTATATGATATGGTTTGGCGGAACGATTAACCTTGGTTTTCCTGACCCGACACATATACTGCCCATTCTGGCAGGCCTGGCGACTTTTTTGCAGTTACGCATGTCCCAGCCCAGGACAAGAACAGGCGCCAAAGATGCTATGTCCCAGCAAATGGCCATGATGCAGTATATTATGCCATTTATCACTCTCATATTCGCCTGGGGTTTTCCAGCAGGCCTGGCACTCTACTGGACAACGACTTCTGTCTTTAGTATGGTGCAGCAATACTTTGTTACCGGATGGGGATCATTGGCAGTCATGCCACCATTCCTTCAAAATATCTTCCCTCAGCGTGAGAGTAAAAATAATGGTAGAGGTAAAACTTCTTCAGGCAATAAGCGCAAAGAGACACCGCCTGCCAAAAAAGCTAGCGAGCCAACGTCAGAAGTTGTAAGCAGCAATGGTCACGGAGATGGTAGCTCAAAGTCAAATTCATCCGCGAATGGTTCATCGTCAGCGCGTCGTCGTTCGCGTAACAACAGCGCCTCAGCTCGCCGTCGCGGTAATACGCCAAAGAGAAATGTCTCACGAAGCTGAATAGAAGAGTCAGTTTCTCGTCTGAGATAGAAATAAAGGGAGGCAACAAAATAGTGGAAAGCATAGAGGCAAGTGGCAAAAGTGTTGATGATGCGGTATTACAAGCTCTAGCTGGTCTAAAAAAACGCCGTGATGAAGTAGAAATAACCGTATTGCAAGAGCCGTCTCGTGGAACCCTGGGTATCGGCAATAAAGAAGCCCGCGTGCGCGTTACTGTTCGTTCAGGTTCTACTGCTGCAATTATAACACCTCAAATGGCAGATGCTATACTTGGCCCTGATGAAGATGAATATCTCGAAGAGGAAGAGGCGGGCGAGTTTGATGATGAAGAGTTTGCCGGGGAAGAGGAAGAAGAATTTGAAGAAGGCGAAGAATTTGACGCTGAAGAATATGAAGAGGACGAGCTAACCGAGGAGGGGGCAATACCCTCATTTGCTCCTGCTGGTTCTGGAAAATATCCACCTGAATTGCTTTCCGAACTTGGTGATGTGAGTGCAGTTGAAGGCGAGATGCAAGAAGTCGAGACACCCAGTAGCGACGATGTCGATATAACCGTAGATGTCCTGCAACATATCTTACAGTACATGAGTATTCGCGCGTTGGTTCAAGTGCGCTCAACTGAACCGCTCACTCTCAACATTCAGGGCATTAATGAAAACCTAGGTTTGCTCATCGGGCGCCGTGGCGAAACGTTATCAGCATTGCAACTTCTTGTCAGCTTGATTGTAGGGCATCGTACCAAACATCGCATGCGTATCATAATAGATGCCGAAAATTATCGCGAGCGCCGCGAGGAAAACTTGCGTTCGCTCGCCTTGCGTGTCGCGCAACAGGTGCGTAACTATCGTCGTTCCATCGCGCTTGAGGCTATGCCGCCACACGAGCGACGTATTGTCCACATCGCCCTCGCCGACAGTAAAGACATCAGCACAGAAAGCATAGGCGAGGGTGATGCCCGCCGGGTAGTCATTTCCTTAAAGCGTCCTGCCCGCTAAACTCTATCAACCGTCGTACGTTTTCGTAGGGGTCAGATTTATCGCGCCCCACGAGGGGAAGGGTGGCAAACTCATATTAGAATTTCTAACTCGCCTTTCCCCTCGTGGGGCGCGATAATGCTGATTAACAAATTAATCTGGTCAACCGTAGGTGCCGATTTATCGCGCACATCGCCGATTTATCGGCCTTCGGTGGATGTTACGATGTCCGATTTAATTTGTTAATTGTTAATGTGCATTATCTGGCCCATACAATAATTGTGGGGGCCTCACCCATGTCTTCAATTCTCCAACCTATAAAGAAGGGTACCAT
>Ga0209048_10004826_pt1 | contig 12839 bp, 11 predicted proteins | sample FrelakmetCRP12CR_FD_187146 | JGI IMG/M metagenome (GOLD analysis project Ga0209048, IMG submission 187146) | Freshwater lake sediment microbial communities from the University of Notre Dame, USA, for methane emissions studies - CRP12 CR (SPAdes)... | ecosystem: Environmental > Aquatic >... | reverse complement strand
GTCGGTCTCCACCCGGTAGTCGACCACGGCGTGAGTGCCCTCGCGACGTGCCGCGAGTCTCGGTGCGGGCGGAGCGCAAAGCCCACCGGGGGGTCCGCTCCGCAGCGCCCGCGGGCGGGCCGCCGCGTGGAAGGCGCCGGGGTCGCGCCATTGCGCGTGCTCGCAGGGCCCGGACGGGCTGTCGGACTCCCACGCCGCGCGCGCCCGGGTGCTCCCCCAGCGCCCACGCCATGCCGCCCAGGCGGGTGAGGTGTCGGCGATGACGATGAGGTCCGGGCGCTCGCGCCGGCCCCTCCCGTCGCAGTGGTCGGGAACGATCGGTGCCTCGGGGTAGGTGCCGCGCGCGAAGTACGAGGCGTGCGAGCCGCGCGCGCTGTAGACGACCGGGACCGGGCCGTCGGGCGTGGCGGCGTGCTCGAGCGCGTCCCAGGAGCAGCGCGCCCCGCCGCGGTGTTGGGCGTAGGTGGCCTCCTGCGGCTGCTCGTCCGGCCCGAGGCGCAGTTGGATCATCTCCCAGTCGCCCTCGTGCAGCCCGACGCCGAGGAACGCCTTGTCGTTGTAGTAGTGGAAGAACCAGTACTGCAGCCACAGACGGCCGTCGGCGTCGCGGACGGCGTGAGCGTGGATGCGGTCGGCGTAGGGCGCGCGGTGCATGGCCCGTGCCTGGGCGACGTAGTCCTTGCCGGCGGCGTCGAGGTAGTCGGTCGCGCGGGGGCGCAGGCCGGTCGAGTACGTGCTCCCGCCGAGCACGTCGATGTCGAGCGGGACGCTGCTGCCCGTGCCGGCGAGGACGCCGTCGTCGGCGCGCCGCAGCGCGTTGCCGGGACGGTCGCTGAGGATCGCCGCGGAGTCGGCGGGGAAGCTCTCCTGCGAGTCGAACTGCAGGACCGGCCGGTAGCGGGCCAGCAGGTCGTCGTCGGTGCTCATCGGTACAGCGCCCGCAGCCCGTGCGCGAAGCCGGCCGGCAGCACGTCGTAGGGCAGGTGGTTGTGGAGCTCGATCAGCCCGGGATAGATCGTCCCGCCCGTGTCGAGCACGGCGAGCGACTCGAAGCCGCCCGGCGGCGGGCCCGCGGCCGCCCGCACGGCCGCGATCGCGCCGCGGTCCAGGTAGACCACGCCGTCGTCGAGCACCGCGTCGGCGCCGTCCATCGTCACCACGCGCCCGCGCAGCGCGGCCTTCGGGGCGTCGGGAGGGTCGATCGGTGCGGGAGCCGGAGGGGGCACGCGTCTGGAAGCTGGGCGGCCGGTCCGCCATGAAACCTCGGGCGCGGGCGGCCCACACCGCCGCGGGAGGGATTCGTTCGCCGTGTCTCACCAAAGGTGCGCGATCTCCACCTGTTTGCTTGCGGCGATCCCCGTCGCGCGCTAAGGCTCGGCCCGGGCGGCCGATCCCGGACCGTCCAGGGTGAGGAGGGGCAGCGGCATGGATCGCAAGATCAAGCGGTACGGGTGGAGCCGTGACCTGCCGGACGGGCGCGACATGATGTACGCCGCCCCGATGGAGGTGCTGGAGCGGCTGCCGGCCAAGGTCGACCTGCGCAAGGGGTGCCCCGAGGTGTACGACCAGGGCCAGCTCGGCAGCTGCACCGCCAACGCGATCGGTGCGGCACTCGAGTTCGACCAGATGAAGCAACGGGAGGCCGCGCCGTTCACCCCCTCGCGACTGTTCATCTACTACAACGAGCGGCGCATCGAGGGCACGATCGACGCCGACTCCGGCGCGATGATCCGTGACGGCATCAAGTCGGTCAACAAGGAGGGCGCCCCACCGGAGACCGACTGGCCGTACACCATCGACAAGTTCCGCGACAAGCCGCCGAAGCCCGCTTACGACGAGGCGCTGGAGCACCAGGCGATCCGCTACCAGCGCATGACCCAGACCCTGAACCAGCTCAAGGGCTGCCTGGCGTCCGGCTTCCCGTTCGTGTTCGGCTTCGTGGTCTACGAGAGCTTCGAGAGCCCACAGGTCGCCAAGACCGGGCGGGTTCCGATGCCCACGGCGAACGAGCAGCAGCTGGGCGGCCACGCGGTGCTCGCCGTCGGTTACAACGAGGCCCAGCAGCGCTTCATCGTGCGCAACTCGTGGGGCCCGGGCTGGGGCATGGACGGGTACTTCACGATGCCCTACCCGTACCTGCTGCAGGGCACGCTCTCCGGCGATCTCTGGACGATCCGCTCCGTCGAATAGGAGGCCCAGGTCGGGTCGACCGCCGGCCCCGTGAGGAGGCGCAGATGAGCATCACCTCGATGTGCGACGCCAAGCTCATGAACGAGCAGCCGGCGCAGCGCGAGGCCACGTCGTTCGAGCGCGCGATCGGCCTGCGGGCCCTTGTGGAGCGCCCGCAGAGCAGCCGGGCGGCCACGCCGCAGCCGCCGAAGGTTCCGCCCACGGTCCTCGGCCAGCTCGTGCGCTGGATCCCGACCGAGAGCCTCACGCTCTACGTCGCCTTTCTCGGCGTGCTCGACCCGGTCCGCGTCGCGGCGGGCACGCGCGTGTCCGACGCCGACTTCACGGGGCGCTGGGTGACGCTCGGACTGTTCCTCGCGCTGACGGTGGGGATCGTCCTGCTCGTTCACGTCGCCAAGGTGCGCCGCACGAGGGAGCCGTTCCGCTGGCCCGTGTTCGAGATGGCGGTCTCGTCGGTGGCGTTCGCGGCCTGGGCGGTCGCCCTCACGGACACCCCGCTGCGCGACCTGTCGGGGTACAAGATCGAGATCGGCGGCTTCATCGTGCTCGCCACGACGGCCCTGATCGGGTTGGTGGCGGACGCATTGGAGCGCAACGTCGTGCCGACCCCGATCGACAGCGACCCGTACGCCGTCCCGGCGCCGATCGCGGAGGACCCGTACGTCGCCTCGGCGCGGCCTACGGCGAACACGCTCGAGTGAGCCGTGCTCGTCGACCTCCACGCGCACTACCCGATGCACCTCATCCCGCCCGAGGAGGGCACCCGCGCGCGCCTGGCCGGCTGGCGCGCCGAGCGCCTGCGCGCGCGGATCGTCGAGGCCATCTCGCGGATCGCCAACTACCAGGGCCCTGCTGACGGGCCCGGCGTGACCGTCGAGCTCATGCGCCAGGGCGACGTCGGCGTCGTGCTGTCGGTGCTCTACTCGCCGTTCGACGAGATGGACCTCGAGCGCGGATACAGCGCGCCGCCCGACCCGGCGTACTTCGGCCGGCTGCTCGACGCGCTGGAGCTCGTCGAGCGCGACGTGCGCGAGCACGCCGACCACGCGCGGATCGCGCGCTCCGGCCGCGAGCTCGACGGCTGCCTCGCGGACGGGCGGATCGCGTTCGTCCACGCCGTCGAGGGCGGCTTCCACCTCGGCCCCGAGAGCGACGTGCGCGGCAACGTCGCCGAGCTCGCCCGCCGCGGCGTCGGCTACATCACGCTCGCGCACCTGTTCTGGCGCGGCGTGGCGACCAACGCACCGGCCCTGCCGTTCCTGCCCGACTGGCTCTACCGCGTGATCTTCCCGCAGCCGCGTGACGAGGGGCTCAGCGCGATCGGCCGCGCAGCCGTCGACGCGATGGTCGAGAACCGGGTGCTGATCGACATCACCCACATGAGCGACGCGTCGCTCGCCGACACCTTCGACCTGCTCGCGCGCCGCGACCCGGAGCGCACGGTGCCGGTCATCGCCACGCACATGGCGTGCCGCTTCGGGCGCCTCGCATACAACCTCACGGACGACACCATCGCGCGCGTGGCCGAGCGCGGCGGCGTGCTCGGCGTGATCGACTGCCGCCACTACGTCTCGGACGGAATCCGCCGCGGTGGACGCCGCTCCTTCGAGCAGTCCGTCGAGCTCATCTGCGCGCACATCGACCACATCCACGACGTCACCGGATCGTTCGAGCACGCCGCGATCGGCTCGGACCTCGACGGCTACATCAAGCCCGCGCTCAGCGGCATCGAGCACCTGGGCCGCATGCGCGACCTCCAGGCCGCGCTCGCGCAGCGCTACGGCGCCAAGCGCGCACAGCAGGTGTGCAGCGCCAACGCGCTGCGCGTGCTGCGGGCCCGCACCGGCTCGCCGGCGCTCGGATAGCCCGGCTGCAGAGCGGCGGCGGCGCTCGCCGCGCGCGCGGGCCGGCCGCTACGTGGGGCGCATGCCGGTCGGGCAGGTCGCGGCAGCGTTCGTGCGCGTCGGTAGCGCGCCGGCACGCCCGGGCCGCCGACGCCGGCCACCAGCACGTCGCTGCCGCTTCGACGCGCTCCTGGCGCGAGCGGCTCACGTCCGTCGATGCCTGGACGGACGTGGCCGACAACTTCCGCGGCGACTGGACGATGCTCTACAAGGAGATCAGCGTCTTCGGCGTTGAGGCCCACATTGTCCGGGACGCGACCAGCGACCGCGTCCGGGGCTTCCCCCGATCGAACACCGCGGCCTACCGGGATGCCGGACGGTCGTCCATCCGTGGCTGCCGCGGCGCGGGCCTCCACCCCTGGGAAGGCGGGCAGCGGACAGCGCGGAGGCACCAACTCGGCGATTCGCGAGCAATGAGTGCCAGCGCATGGAGCGCAGGAGCTGCGCAGCGCGGCTCGGGCGCCAGCGTCGAGATGCCTGTTCCGGGGGCGCGGTCGCTCAGGCGAAGTGCGCGATGCTGATCAACCCCACGATGAGGCTGTAGATCGCGAACGGCGTCAGCGTGCGCGTTTCGAAGTAGCGCACGAGGAAGCGCACCGAGACGTAGGCGGTGATCCCGGTGATGACGAAGCCGACCGCGATCTGGCCGTGGATGTGATCACCTGCCGATCCGGCCAGACTCGGGAGCTTGAGGACCCCGGCGGCGAGGATCACCGGCGTGGCCAGCAGGAAGGCGAACCGTGCGGCGTCCTCGTGGCTCAGGTCACGCCAGAGCCCGCCGACCATCGTGATTCCCGACCGGCTGATGCCCGGAAGCAGCGCGCCGACCTGGAGCACGCCGATCCGCACGCTGTCGCCGATCGTGACGCGCGAGAGGCGCGCGTCGGAGGCCGCCGCGAGGGCGACCTCCGGGGCGCTGCGCGCGCCCTTCCGCTGTGCCCGCTCGAACGCCTCGGCCTCCGCGGCGTCGGCCTCGGCCGAGGCGCGCCGCCGGAAGCGCTCTCCGGCGAAGAGGATCAACCCGTTGAGCAGCAGGAAGATGCTGGCCGCCAGGGGCTTGGCGAAGATCGTGCGGAACGGGTGCTCCAGGGCCAGACCCGTGATGCCGACCGGGATCGTGGCGATGATGATGAGCCAGGCCAGCCGCGCGTCGGCGTCGTCAGCGGGCAGGCGGCGCGTGCGCACGACGCCACCCAGGGTGCGGAAGAACCCGGAGATGATCCGCACCCAGTCGGCCCGGAAGAACCACAGCAGGGCGAGCGCCGTGGCAACGTGTAGCGCGACGATGTAGGCCAGGTAGAACGACGTTTCGCTGCTGCCCTGCGAGGACTGCGTGACCAGCGTCTGCCAACTGCCACCCAACCAGGCGGGGACGAGCACCGAGTGCCCCAGGCTGGAGATCGGGAACAGCTCGGTGACGCCCTGCACGACGGCGATCACGATGGCTTGGAAGTAGGACACGCCCCGCAGACTAGTCGGGCCGTCCCGGAGCCGGTGTGAGGGGATCGAGCGAGATCGTTCTCCGCTGCGGTGGTGCGCCAGCGTGGCTCGCGGTCCGCGTCCACGCGAGCGTGCCGTCGGCCCGACCGCCAATCCGGGACTTCCGCGAGCGGCGAGACCCGAACTCGAACCGGGTGGCCGCAGCGCAGATGCGTCGCGACGGGTCCGCGGCGTCCCCAACGTCCCCGCCCGACGGCTGCTCGTCAGGAGCGGACGCATCGTTGGGTACCACGGTGGTACCACGGCAATGCCACGCGCGGACGCTCGGATCCGCGACTCCTGTCCTGGCGACGTCGGATCGCAGCGACTCGCACGTTCGGGTCGATTGTGCGGTTCGTCCGACGCGGGAGCGAGGGAGCGTCTAGCGGCCAGTGAAGTTCGCGGGGCGACGCTCGATGAACGACATCATCCCCTCGGCTCCGTCCTCGGTCCGCAGGAGGGCGACCATGTCGTCGTTGAGTCGTGCCGCAGCGGCTCCATGCCCCTCAGCCAGCGCGCGCTGGGCGGAGGCCAGCATGGTCCTCACGCCCAGTGGCGCCGAGCGCGTGGCGATGCTCTCGGCGAGATCCACGGCCCGGTCAAGATGCTGACCGGGTTCGGTGATCTCTTGGATCAGGCCGATGCGATGGGCTTCGGTCGCGTCGTACTCGTCGCCGGTGAGCAGCCAGCGCATCGCGTTGCCCCATCCCGCCTCGCGTGGCAGCCGGATCGTCGCGCCGCCGAACGGGTAGATGCCGCGCTGGATCTCCAACTGGGCGAAGCGCACGTCGCTGCTCGCCACGCGGACATCGGCGGCCAGCAGCAACTCGATGCCGAGTGTCATGCACCAGCCCTGCGCCGCCGCGATGACCGGCGTCGTCCAGGGCTTGCCATCGTTGCGCCATGGGTCGCGTGCGTCCTGCGGGTAGCTGAGACTGCCGTCCGCGAGCGCCGGGCCGACCTCGGCGAGGTCGAGGCCACCGGTGAAGTGCTCGCCGTGCGCGAACAGCACCCCGCACCGCAGCTCGTCATCCCGCTCCAGCAGTTCGTAGGCCCGGCCGAGCGCCACGAGCAGCTCGATGTTGAACGCGTTGCGCTTCTCCGGACGGTTGAGCCCCATCAGGAGCACGTGACCGCGCCGCTCCAGCGTCAGCACGCCCTCGTCGTTCGTCTCGCTCACCTGCCGCCGCCTTTCGTCTCGTCGCTGCAGGCCGAGCTCACCAGAGCCGACACCGCGTCCCCCAGCATGAAGGGGTCGCAGCATCGGCGCCCGCTCCTGCGTCCCATGCCGAGCAGCAACGCTCGCTTCGGCAACGTCGGTCGCGAATCGGGAGCGCGCAACGGGGCCTCCGCGAGTGGCGAGACCCGGACTGGCCATGGGTCACCCTGCTGAAGCTTCGGGCGACACCGAATGCGCGCACGTCGCTCGCAGGCCGTCAAGCGGGAAGCGGGAGTCCAAGAACCCCGGGGCCGGGAACCGGCTTGCGCAGGGAAGGACCGGCGGGATCGCAGACCGGTCTTCCGCTCCGCGTGGGCGTCGGGGTGCTGCGTCAGTGGGGCGTGTCCGCTAGGCGTTCGAGGTAGGCGCTGAGGGCGTCGCGGCCGTGTTCGATGACTGCGCGGTCGGCGTTGGGGTGCTCGCGGAAGGCGAGGTCGAGGACGCGGTCGCCGAGCTCGACGAGCAGTACGAACGCGCTCTCGGGTGCGTCAGGGCCGATGAGACCTGTCGTCCGCATCGCCAATCGCGCGCGATGCGCGAGTGTGCGGTTGCGGTTGTGGACCTCGGTGACGACGGTTGGTGAGATACGGCCGCCGAACCAGAGCTTGACGTAGCTGGGGTGTGCTTCGTAGTAGGCGACGTGCAACTCGAGCTCGCGGCTGACGAAGTCGCGGATCGACGTGACCTCCCAGGTGGCCTCCATCTCCTCGGTGTGCCGGTCGAGGTCCGCGAGCATGGTGCTGAGCAACCGGTCCAGGATCTCGTCGCGATCGGCGAAGAAGCGGTAGAGCGACGGGGCCGATACGCCGGCGCGTTCGGCGACCGCGCGGGTGGTTGCGGCATCCGCGCCGGACTCGCCGACGATCGTCTCGGCCGCGTCGAGGATCCGCTGCACGGTGCGGCGGCTGCGCTCCTGGGTCGGGGTGCGCCGTGTGCGCAGGGCGTCGGTCATGGACGCCGCGAGGATCGCACGTGCACCGGCTGATGCCGCTCCGGCGTGCGCGGCGCCGAACGCGCTCTTGACATGCAGGCCACAGATGTACTATAACGCGATTCGCGTTCGGTTATTGGGTTCGGGCGCACAATCGTTCGCAGCTGGAGAGACGCCTACCCAACTCAAGGACGCCGCGCGGGGCCGCACCCCCCGTTTGCCCCGACGGGCGGGGCGCGTCTCGGCCGGCCCGTCCACACGAGCCGGCCGGCACCCCCGTCACACGACCAGAACCACGGAGAAGCGATGCGTCACCACGTGAACCTCACCGGGAAGATCGCGGTCATCACCGGCGCGGGTTCCGGGATCGGCCGCTCGACCGCGCTGCTGCTCGCCCGCCATGGCGCACGGGTGCACGTCGCCGATCTCAACGTCGCGAGCGCCGAGGCGGTCGCGGCCGAGATCGAGGCGGCCGGCGGCAGCGCCGTCGCGCACGCCCTCGACGTCTCCGACCCCGACGCCGTCGAGACGTTCGCGGCGGCGATCTTCGAGTCCGAGGGCGGAGTCGACATCCTCCACAACAACGCGGGCATCGGCCACGGCGGGAACATCGAAGCCACGACGGTCGAGGACTGGCAGCGGGTCATCGGCGTGAACCTGCTCGGCGTCGCCTACGGCATCCAGGCGTTCGTCCCGCGCATGCTGGAGCAGGGCCGGCCCGCATCGGTCGTCAATACGGCCTCGCAGGCGGCCCTGTGGCCGGCGGCGAAGATGGCCCCCTACTGCGCCTCGAAGTACGGCGTCGTCGGTCTCACCGAGGCGCTCAACGCCGAGCTCTCCAAGCGCGGCATCCACTTCAGCGCGATCTGCCCGGGAATCATCAACACGCCGATCGTCGCGACGGGCATCATGCGCGGCGACGTCGCCGCGATGCAGGGGAAGGTCACGCGGTACTACGACAAGCGCGGCGCATCACCGGACGAGGTCGCCGAGGCGGTGCTCAGGGCGATCGACAAGCACACGATGATCGTGCCGGTGCCGCGCCGCCAGGTGACCGTCCCGTACCTGCTGCACCGCATCTCGCCGCGCCTGATCCAGCCGATCGCGCGCAACATGGACCGCATCGTGAGCAGGGGGTGAGCTGATGAGACGTTCAAACCGACCCACCGGCCCGGCGCTCGAGCGCGCCTACGAGCAGATGGCGCGGATGCGCGCCGTCGAGGAGGCGCAGATCCGCCTATGGGACGAGGGCCTCGTCCCGGGCGAGCTGCACACCGCCGTCGGCGAGGAGGGGATCGTCGCGGGCGTGCTCGCGAACCTCACGCCGGACGACGCACTCGCGCTCGACCACCGCCCCACCCCCGCCCTCATCGGGCGCCGCGTCGACCCCGAGGCGCTGCTGCTCGAGATCATGGGCCATGCGGACGGCATGAACCGCGGCCGCGGCGGGCACATGCACCTCTTCGCCCCCGAGCAGCGCGCGGCAGGGGACGGCATGGTCGGCTCCTCGGGCCCGCTCGCGTGCGGCCTGGCGCTCGCGGGTCGGCGAGAGCGCCCCGGGAGCGTCGCCGTCGCGTTCTTCGGCGAGGCGGCCACGAACGAGGGCCACATGATGGAGGCCTTCAACCTCGCGTCGGCGTGGCGCCTGCCGGTGCTGTTCGTCTGCAAGGACAACTCGTGGTCGATCACGACCCGCTCGAGCGAGGTCACCGGCGGCAAGCTTATGGACCGCGCGCGCGCGTTCGGGCTGACCGCGGCGAAGGCCGACGGGCAGCGGGTCGACGAGGTGCAGGCGACGGCCGGCCGGCTGATCGCACGGATGCGCGCGGGCAAGGGCCCGGCCTTCCTGCACGCCACGTGCTACCGGCCCGACGGCCACTTCACGACCGACGTGCTCGTGCGGCTGATCAGTGACCCGCGCCGCGAGGCCGGCGAGATCGCGCCGCCGCTGATCGCCGCGCTGCGTGCGCCGGGCGGGAACCGCTCCGAGCGCGTCGCCGCCCTGACGACGCTCACCAGGCGCATCGGCGCGCTGGCCGTGCACCACGCACGCGGCCGGCGTGACCCGCTCGCACGAGCCCGGCGCGGGATCGGCGGCCCCGCGGCCGCGCGCATCGACCTGCGCGTCGAGAGCGAGATCGGCGAGGCCGAGCGCTCGGCGCGTCAGCGCATGACCGGCACCCCAGCGGTTCCGGAACTGGGCGCGGCGCCCGTGCTGGACACGACTCCCGCGCGCGACCGGACGATGAGCAACGGAGGTGCACGATGACGACGATGACCTATGCAGACGCGGTCGACGCCGGCCTCGCGGCCGCGATGGAGCGCGACGACCGCGTGATCACCTTCGGGGAGGACGTGCGGCTGCTGCGGCGCACGACGCTCGTGCGCTTCGGGCCCGACCGCGTGCTCGACACCCCGATCAGTGAGGCGGGCTTCGTCTACATGGGCCTCGGGGCCGCGATGGGCGGGCTGCGACCGGTCGTCGAGGTCATGCTCGTCGACTTCCTCACGGCCGCGTGGTGCCCGCTCATCAACAACGTCGCCAAGTACGAGGCCTTCTCCGGCGGGATCCAGCGGGCGCCGCTGGTGATCCGCGCCTCGATCGGCGGCGGCTACGGCGACGGCGGCCAGCACGAGCAGACGCTGTGGGGGAGCATGGCCGCGATCCCCGGGCTGAAGGTCGTCGTGCCGTCCACCCCCGCCGACGCCGCCGGCCTGATGGTCGCGGCCGTCGAGGACGGGGGGCCGGTCGTCTACCTGGAGCACAAGCTGCTGGGCGAGGTCTGGCTCGACGTGCTGGCCGGCAGCCGGCGCTTGGGGATGAGCTTCGACATCCCGCCGGACGGTGCGTCCGGGGAGGTCCCCGAGTCGATCGCCGCGACGCCGATCGGGCAGGCGGCGCTGCGCCGCGACGGCGGCGACGTCGCGCTGATCAGCGCGGGCGTCGGCGTGCATCGCGCGCTCGAGGCCGCCGAGCGGCTCGCGGGTTCCGGCGTGCAGGCGGCCGTGCTCGACCTGCGCAGCATCGCGCCGCTCGACACTGCCGCGATCCTCGAGCTGGCCGCGCGCACCGGCCACGTCGTCGTGGTGGACGAGGACTACGTTCGCGGCGGGCTGACCGGCGAGATCGCCGCGCTGATCGCCGAGCAACGGATCGACGCCCGCTTCGCGCGCGTGGCGGTCGAGGAGACGATCCCGTTCGCTCGCCATCTCGAGAGTGCCGTGCTGCCGAACACCGACCGCATCGTCGCCGCCGCGGAGCACTGCCTCGACCTCCAGGGGAGGAGCGCATGAGCGATGACGTCGCGATCATCACCGGAGCCGGCTCGGGCATCGGCCGCCACTTCGCCACCGAGCTGCGCCGCCGCAACCCGCAGATGCGGCTCGTCCTGGCCGACGTCAACGAGCAGTCGCTCGCACAGGCGTTCACCCCCGCCGAGAACGTGGTCCTGCATGAGCTCGACATCCGCTCCGTGGACAACTGGCGGAGCGTCGTCGCCGACACGCTGGAGCGCTTCGGGCGGATCGACCAGCTGCACAACATCGCCGGCGTCGACCGCGTGGCGATGTTCGTCGACCAGCCGCTCGAGAACATCGACCTGCTCGTCGACATCAACCTCAAGGGCACGCTCTACGGGATGCGGATCGTTGCCGAGCAGATGGTCGCGCAGGGGTCGGGCCACATCGTCAACGTCGCCTCGCTGGCCGGCGTCGCTCCGACCCCCGGCACCGTGATCTACTCAGCTTCGAAGTTCGGGCTGCGCGGCGCGTCGATCGCGACCGGGGTCGAACTGCGCCGGCACGGCGTCTACGTGACCGTCGTCTGCCCGGACCTCGTCACCACGGCGCTGTTCGACCAGCACGTCGACGAGGAGGATCCCGAAGCGGTGGCGCTGATCTTCTCCGGCTCGCGCGCACTGACGACCGACGAGGTCAGCGAGGCGATCTTCCGCGCGCTGCGCGACCGCCCGCTGGAGATCGACGTCCCGTTCAGCCGCGGCCTGCTCTCGAAGGCCTCCAACGCCGCGCCATCGCTGCTGCTCCGCCTCTACGAGCCGCTCAAGCGCAAAGGCATGAAGGAGATCGAGCGCACGCGGCGCGAGCGGGAGCAGTCATGAGCGCCAAGCCGTCCACTCCGTTCAACCAGGTCTGCATCGTCGCACGCGACGGGGCGCGTACCGCACGCTGGTACATCGAGGGCCTGGGCATGCTGCCCGCCGGACGCAACTTCTTCTTCGGCAAGCTCAGCGAACGCGTGCAGGCGGTCCCCAACCCGCTGTTCCACGCGTTCTGGGCGCTCGACCGCCAGGGCTTCTTCCAGGTCGAGATCTTCCAGTACCTCAAGCCGCGCTCGCAGCCGCGTCGGCTCGACTGGACGCCCGCAGACTGGGGCTACTCGACGGTCGGCGTGCACGTGCGCGACTTCGACGCGGCGCTCGAGCGCCTCGCCGCGTTCGGCTCGCTCCCGTACACCGAGCCGCTCGGAGCCGCCGGCGAGCGGCGCGTGTGCGTCCCCGACCCGGACGGCAACCTCGTCGAGCTGCACGAGCGCGACCCGCTCGAGGGGCGTGCGCCGGCGCTCGAGCGCCCCGACCTGGACGCGGCGGTCCGCGTCGTCACCGTCTCCGTGCCGGACCTCGACGCGTTCTGCGCGCGCGCCGAAGCCGGACTGGGCCTCGTGCGCGAGGACGTGCAGCTCCACGGGCCCGAACACGAGGCCCTTTGGGGACTCGAGGGTGCGCGGCGGCGCTCGACGGTGCTGCGCGGCGGCGGGGTCGCGCTCGAGGTCGTTCAGTACGAGGAGCCCGCCGGCCGGCCCTGGCCGAAGGGGTATCGCCTGTCGGACCTGGGCTACATGAACGTCGCCGTCGGCTACCGCGAAACCGGCGAGTTCGACCGCTCGTTCGCTCGCGCACAACAAGAGGGCTGGACACCCCACGGCAAACCGCTGGAAGTCGGGATCTTCAGGGTCATGTACGTCGATGACGAGGACGGGTTCGACGTCGAGATGCTGCGCCCGCGCGAGTGGGCCGATCGCCTGACCGGCTTCGCGCCGGGCATTCCGTACGTCGTCGCCGAGACGCACGTTGACGCCCCGCCCGAAGAGGTGTGGGAG
>Ga0209048_10004825_pt1 | contig 12844 bp, 8 predicted proteins | sample FrelakmetCRP12CR_FD_187146 | JGI IMG/M metagenome (GOLD analysis project Ga0209048, IMG submission 187146) | Freshwater lake sediment microbial communities from the University of Notre Dame, USA, for methane emissions studies - CRP12 CR (SPAdes)... | ecosystem: Environmental > Aquatic >... | reverse complement strand
TATCTAGGGAACCTGATCACAGCGACTTCCCCCAATTCATTGAGCCTCTTGCAAAAGTCCTTTTCACCCTTCGATACCTCAAGGCGAACGGACTTTTGCCGGTGTAACGTGTTGAATTTCCGTTCGTGGTGAGGTATCGAACCGCGAATGGAAATAGTTTTGCAAGAGGCTCCATTGATAGAGAAAACATTGCCTCAGGTAAATGCCTGACCCTGGACGACAGGCGCATGAATCAGGAATTATCATCTTAGGAAGAATGGCGGGCCGAAAGCCCTTGAATTGAACCGGACCGTTCTGTTAAGGTACGGGGCACCTCAGGACTAATATGCCTGTACCTTTGGTCTTATCATATCGGAGCAAGAGAGCCATCGAATGAAACAAGTTATTCTCGGCACTGCCGGGCACATCGACCACGGTAAGACCTCTCTCATAAAGGCTTTGTCGGGCATCGACACCGACCGACTCAAAGAAGAGAAGCTGAGGGGCATAACGATCGAGCTGGGTTTTGCCCACATGGACCTGCCGGGCGGAGAGCGTTTGGGAATAGTGGATGTTCCCGGTCATGAGCGATTTGTGAAGCACATGGTGGCCGGTGCAACGGGTATCGATCTCGTTGCTCTGGTAATTGCCGCCGATGAAGGAGTTATGCCTCAGACGCGGGAGCACATGGAGATCTGCGAACTGCTGCGCGTAAAGAAGGGTTTGGTTGTCCTCACGAAAACCGACCTTGTGGATGATCCGGATTGGCTCGAGATGGTCCAGGAAGATGTGATCGATTTTCTTAAGGACACCTTTCTTGAAGGGAGCGAAATCATCAGGGTTTCTGCGGCGACGGGAGAAGGTCTCGAGGAGCTCAAACAGGCCCTGGCCAAACTCGTCCACCAGGTGGAACCACGCAGCTCTGAGGGCCCGTTTCGCCTGCCTGTGGATCGGGTTTTCAGCATGAGAGGATTCGGCACCGTGGTAACGGGCACGAGCGCTGCGGGGAAGTTGCATATCGGTGACCCGGTGATGGTTTACCCGAAGCAGTACAAGACCAAGGTCAGGGGCTTGCAGGTGCACAGTGAAGAGGTGCAGGAGATCTATGCGGGTCAGCGCACGGCCATCAACCTTCAAGCTGTAGAACGAGCCGTCATCCAGCGCGGCGATGTGGTGGCCACACCCGGTGCACTGGTGCCGACCCGCATGATTGACGTTCGCATGGAGCTGTTATCAAGCTCACCTCGCCCGCTCAAAAACCGTGCAAAAATCAGGTTCCACACCGGCACGGCGGAGCACCTTGCAACGGCAGTGCTGCTCGACCGGGAAGAACTGGTCCCGGGCGAACAAACCTTCGCCCAGGTCCGCCTCGACCAACCGGTTACCGCCCTTCGTGGAGATCGCTTCGTGCTTCGTTCTTACTCCCCGGTCCAGACGATTGGCGGCGGAACGGTTCTCCACCCGCTCCCACGCAAACATAAGGGCCATGGCAAACTGGAGGCAGCCGTAGCACTGGATGCTCTATTGCGTGGCGATGAAGACGACATCATTCTCTGGCACGTGCTCGATGCCGCATGGTTCGGCCTGGCTGTGGATGAGCTTCAAGTTCGCACCAACATCCCCGGAGGACATCTTGAGAAGGCCCTCCAGCGCTTTGCCAGTCAGAAGAAAGTTATCTTCTTTGACCGGGAAAATCAGCGCTTTCTCCACCCCAAGGTGCTGGAAAATATCCAGCACTCGGTGCTTGAAACCCTGGCGAGCTACCACCAGCTTTATCCGTTGAAGACTGGCATGCCAAAGGAAGAACTTGCGGCGCAACTCCCCCACCCCCTGGAGGTAAAGCTTTACAACTTCGTGCTGCGCCAGTTGGCGGATCAAGACCTGATTGCGACGGAAATGGAATGGGTTCGACTGCAAACGCACAAAATCGACCTTTCCAGAGATGAGGAGGGCATCCGCCAGAAGATTGAACAGGCTTATCGGCAGTCCGGCTTGCAACCACCGTTCTTCAAGGATGTGGCGGCCAGTCTTTCGGGAACTCCTCGTCAGCATCAGGATGTGCTCGAATGGATGGTTTCCCTGGGGACCCTGACCAAGGTCAAAGAGGATATATATTTCCTTACAGCTGTCATTCAAGAACTGCAGCAACGTCTGGTTGCCTTTTTGAAGGAACATGGCGAGATGTCGACGCCACAGTTCAAAGACATGACCCAGGCCAGCAGGAAGTACACTATCCCGCTCCTGGAGTATTTCGATGCGCAGAGAATCACCATTCGTATCGGCGATATGCGCCGCCTTCGTGAGAGTAGAAGCGGCTGACTGTGTTTGAACCGCAGAGGTCGCAGAGAACGCAGAGTTTTATTATGGTGTTCTTCCCAGGGGTCCCTGTACTACTAAGGTTCAATTTCTTTAATTTTCATCAGGCTTTTTATTTAAGTCCTGGTTTTCTCAGCGTTCTCTGCGCCCTCTGCGGTGGAGAATTCTTCTCTGAGCGCATTTGTTGAAAGGAGTAGGAAATGCTCAAACATGTGGTATTCATAAAATTCAAAGAAGGGATAACAGAGGCCGAGATTTCGGGCCTGGAAAAGGGCCTCAGAGCACTTCCCGCAAAGATTCCCGAGATCAAGGGTTTCCAGTTCGGCCGGGATGTGATCCGCTCCGAGAGGTCCTATGATTTCGCTTTGGTCTCGGATTTTGACAACCTGGAGGGCATGAAGCGCTATCAGGTGCACCCCGATCACGTCCCCGTGATAGGCATGGTGCGCAGCATCAGTGCCAGCATCCTGGCCGTCGATTTCGAGTATTGATGGTTCCTGAGCTTCCACACCACTGAGAAAAGCACTGCTCTTATACTTGTTTAGGTTAAGAATTTAACTTTCCAACTAACCGCTGAGGCCGCTGAGCACGCAGCGAATAAAACCTTTTTCATCTCTGCGGTCTTTGTGTTCTCTGCGGTGAAAAACAAAACTTGCATACCTTAACGAGTATAACTCACAAAAGGAAGAATATGGATCTAGAGAGAGTTCACGAAGATGCCCTAAGAGGTAAGATCCTCAACATCGCATTAGGGACTACGGTGCATGTCAATCTTTCAGGGTTGGATGGGCAGTTTAAGAGCATCATGATTGGACAGGAACCACAGAAGTACCTGATGATTCGACTTCCTATGTTGAGAAGTATTCTCAATAAGCTATACGAAGGAAACCGAGTGACAGTACGGTATATGTACTCCGGTTCCGTTTATGGATTCGTCTCGACTGTTTTGCACTTTATTACCAAGCCATCATCTCTCTTGTTCCTGGCCTATCCCAAAACTGTTGAAATCCTCGACCTCCGTAGGTCCAAACGCGTTGATTGCTTTTTCCCGGGCACAGCAAAGGTCCAGGAAAAGGAGTGTACGGGGAGGATTGTGGACATAAGTACGGGCGGATGCAAGTTCAGCATCGATACATCCGGTGACGTGAGAGTCCCACTCATTGAAGTGGAAGAGGACATCAATTTGTCTTTCCAATTGATAGGAAATTCGCAGCTTGAGCCTGTTCTCGGGAAGGTACGGAGCGTCAGCCGCGATCAAGGGAAAGTAGTTGTGGGAATTCAATTTGATGCATTGAATACAGAAACACAAAAATGCATAGAGGTCTTAATAGAATCATTCTGGCCCATTGAAAATAACAACTTTGGCATCGAGTAAGTCCAGATACATTCCTATTGGGGCTCAGCGCTCCTGACCATGAACTTCATAGCTCGTCAGGAGGTGAGTGAAGAGCCGCACGCCTACATCCAACACTCGTTCATCCAGATCAAAATAGGGTGAATGCAATCCATGGGTGAACCCTTTTTCAGGGTCACTGCATCCAACTCCGATCAGAATCCCGGGAAACTTCTGCAGGAAGAAGGCAAAATCCTCAGAACCCATGCGCGGCAACGCGCGGTGGACGGAACTGTCACCCATGACATCCTTTGCTTGCACCTCAACGAACCGAACGAGATGGGGGTCATTTACCAGCAACGGGTAACCGATGGAAGTCTGCAGCTTTGCCTCAACCCGGTGGGCCGCTTCAACACCCCTCAGCATCTCTTGCAGACGGCCCAGCACGCATTCCCGCACCTCGGGCTTGAGGGTGCGGAGAGTCCCCTCCAGGAGAGCTACCTGAGGGATAACGTTGCGGGCGGTCCCGGCGTGAAAACTCCCGAAGGTCAAAACGGCACTGTCAGTAGGTGCAATGCTGCGGCTCACAATACTCTGAAGCTGTGCGACGAGATAGGCGCCGGCTACAATCGGGTCGACACAGTGTTGCGGCTGGGCCCCATGCCCTCCCTTGCCGGTCAGGCGAATGTTGATATTATCCGATGCCGCATTGCTGACATCGGGAGAGAACCCGATCCGCCCAACAGCAAGTTCCGGCTGCATATGCCCGGCAAAGATTGCTGCAATGGGCTCTGAATCCAGAATCCCGGTCTCGATCATCGCCCGTGCTCCTGCCCCTCCCTCCTCAGCGGGCTGGAAGATGAAAAGGATCTTTCCTGCCCCCTTCTCCGACCATCCGGTCTCCACCAGACACCGCACCACCCCCAGCATCATGGCAATGTGCCCGTCATGGCCACAAGCATGCATGACTCCCGGATGTTTGGACTTGTAAGGAACGTCGTTCTGCTCTTCCAGCGGCAAGGCGTCCATGTCGGCCCTCATCGCTACGGTTGGTCCAGGTCTTTGAGCACTGAGAGTGGCGATCACTCCGGTCTTTCCAATCTTATCTCTGAGCGGAACTCCATACTCATGGAGTACCTCCACGACTTTTGCAGCGGTTTTGTCCTCCCTGTAGGCCAACTCTGGAAATTGATGAAAATGCCGGCGCAGTCCAACCAGCCAATCATGAAAGGGTGTCAATTGGATCTCAACCATTTGCGTTCCCCCGGCCAAAGCAAAAGCCCGCTCTTTCAACGGATGAAAAAACGGGCTTCTCTTAACCAGATCAAAACAACTCACTTTGCGGGATAGCAAAGACCCGGGTTTGAATACTCAGCAGCCTGATTGATCCAGGCTGTATCAGGCCTTTGCCCCACTGACTCCTTACTGAGGAATGTTGCCATGTTTCTTGGGCGGCAGAGCCTGGCGTTTCCCGGCGAGCATCTCAAAGCATTCAATCAGGACCTTGCGTGTTTCAGCCGGATAAATAACCCCGTCAATGTAACCGCGGGATGCCGCGATGTAAGGATTGTAAAGGTTCTTCTTGTAATTGTCCATAACCTCCTGGCGCTTGGCCACGGGATCCGGAGCATCGGCGATTTCTTTGCGGAAGATAACGTTGGCCGCACCTTCGGCCCCCATAACGGCAATTTCCGCAGTCGGCCAGGCCAGGGAGATATCGGCGCCAAGGTCCTTGGAGCACATCGCCAGGTAGGAGCCGCCATAGTCCTTGCGGACCATCAGGGTTAACTTCGGCACCGTGGCTTCGGAATAGCACCACAGAAGTTTCGCACCGTGACGGATGATGCCGCCCCATTCCTGCTGGGTGCCGGGGAGATAGCCTGGAACATCGGGAATGGTCAGCATCGGGATGTTAAAGGCATCGCAGCAGCGGATAAAACGCGTAGCCTTGTCGGAGGAATCGCAATCCAGGCAGCCCGCCATGACCTTTGGCTGGTTGGCAATAATGCCGATGCTTCTGCCGTTCAACCGGGCATGTCCCACAAGGATGTTCGTAGCATAATGCTCATGAATCTCGAAGAAGTCTCCGTCATCCACGATCGTTCGAATGATATCTCTCATATCGTAGGCGCCCATGGGATTCTCTGGAATGATCGCTTCCAGTTCCGGGCAGAGTCGGTTCGGGTCGTCCGTGGGCGAAACGTAAGGAGGATCTTCCATGTTGTTATCGGGGTAATAGCTGAGCAGCTTCTTGATCCGCTCAATAGAATCAGCATCACTTTCACATGCGAAATGGGAGACCCCGCTTTTGGCTGCGTGGGCCATGGCGCCACCCAGCTCTTCCTGGGTTATAACTTCGCCAAGCACGGCTCTGATTACGTCAGGACCCGTGATGAACATGTAACTGGAAAGCTTGGTCATGAAAACATAGTCCGTCATCGCCGGCGAATAGACCGCGCCACCGGCGCAGGGCCCCATGATTGCGGAAATCTGCGGAATTACCCCCGAGGCAATGGCGTTGCGATAAAAGATCTGACCATAACCTGAGAGTGAATCGACTCCCTCTTGGATGCGCGCCCCGCCCGAGTCATTGAAGCCAACGAATGGCTTGCCTGCTTTCAGGGCCATGTCCATGACTTTGCATATTTTCTTGGCGTGCATCTCACCAAGGCTGCCGGCCCGCGCTGTGAAATCTTGTGCAAATGCAAATACGTCGCGGCCATTTACCTTGCCAAAACCGGTAATGACGCCATCTGCTGGAATCTCGACCTTATCAATGCCAAAGAGAATCCCTCTGTGCTTGACGAACATGTCTATTTCACGGAAGGTACCGGGGTCAAAAAACATGTCCAGCCGTGCCCGTGCTGTCATCTTGCCGCGTTCGAGCTGCTGTGCTACAGCCTTGGCACCGCCCATTTCCTTCATCTTCGCTTCTCGCTCACGCAATTCCTGAATCTTATCAGCAACAATTCCCATCTCCGCTTCTCCTCCGTTCCAAGACTTTGATATATTGCTAGTCGGCCTCCACTCTAGTGAGTCCCACCCATTCTAATAGTTTGCCTGGGCTTGTCAAGCGCTTTCCCTTCCGTTTGTAAAATATGTCACAACCATTTCCAATAGAATGTCATTCCGTCGCGGCGCCCTTGAACGATGAAAATTCTACCTGGATTTCATGCTTTCGCTCAGCACTCGGGACCCAGGGCACAGCACTATTTTCCAGGTAATGGAAATGGCTTTCCTTTGGGCGCATAGGCAATGTGGTTGACCTGCATCCCTTCTTCCCGAGCTGCCTGCCAGAAGGATCGGCTGCCCTGGCGTTTTTCCGGATCGTCAAGGAAGACGAAATGCACTGCATAATCGTAACGTTGCATGAACTTGAGCCCTACAGGACCGTCGGAAACGAGCACCGTGGCACCCTTCACCGGCGCCTCCCCTACGGTAATGATCACCGGCTCAATACCGGCGCTGGACTCGGGGGACGAGCTGAGACGGTGAGGGATGAAGCTTGCCTGGGCAAAAGTCCACAAAAGGTGATCCAGATGCTGGGCAGCCGCAGAAGAACTCGCAACAATGTGAACTCGCTTTCCCTGTTCATGGAAGTGGTCCACCCACTGGCAGAGAGTCAGCAGTTGTTCCTCGGTCTTTGTTTCGACGAAGTAAACGATTGTCTGAGACATGCTTATTAACAGGTCAGATGAAAGGCCCCGGCTACTTTCCTGCCGCTCTTACTCAGCCTGTTGAATATTGCAGCCGCTTCCGCCGTGGGTTCTTCAATCAATTGTATGTGAGTCGACGCCAGGGCGGATCGTAACGAGTCCGACACCTGCATTCTGCCAGGGTCGCCCATCCCAACCACCAGGATTTCAGGATTGGCAGCCAGAATATCGTCCACATCCTCTACATCCACCACGTGCCCCTCTTTGCGCCACCAAGATGGGATCACTTCTTCCCCTATGATCTTGAGGTCGCTATGGTGTTCCTTTTCTCTCACGATCATCCTGCCAAACTGATAGTCTTTAATCATCAATAAAATGCCCCCTGACAATGGGCCCTAATGTATGAACCACCATTGCCTGCGCCGCCATTGAAGGCGGCACCAACGTTTCATGCCGAGTTGCATTTAGAACAAGACTGTCAAATAGACTAGAGCAAACCGTTCGTGCTGAGGTATCGAAGCATGAACGGTTGTTCGCCCTTCTATACCTCAGGTCGAACGGAATGGTAATGCAGGGAATGCAACCCGTTATCAATCATTGTTGCAGCCTGACAGTCATCTTACTCTCGCTGTTGATTGCACCCTGTTTTAACCTCTTAAGCACCCTGATCAATGTGCACTCTCCGGTTGGCAGATCTTATAGGATGCCTCCACGGAATTCATCCCGAAATGTTCATTCATTTCTTCAAAAAAGGACCCGGTTGGCTTCACATGGAGCTTGGGACTCAGAGCAATGACGGCTTCACCTTTTCCGCTAACGGTCAGATGAAGAAAGGTCTTACAGTCCCCCGGGTGGTTCATGAGCAAATGACGCAATTTAGCCAGACCGTCCCGGTCCAACCGATCCACCTGTAAACGAATGCGGATGGCTTCCACGGTCTGAACCTGGGCTTCCTCCAGGGTCATGATCCGTTCGGCAAGAATTTTGCTCCCCTTCTCGTCATGCTGAACTTTGCCGATGACGACCAGAGGGTCATCTTTTGCGAGGAGCGGCTGTGCGTGCAGGAAGGTCTCCGAAAATGAAACGACTTCCAGGAGCCCCTCCTTATCCTCAAGGGAAAGGAAGGCCATGCGATCCCCTTTCCTCGTGGTCAACTCTTTGACGACACTCAACATCCCGCAGAGCGTCGCTTCGGCTCCTTCCCGTTTCTCTTTTACCGATTGGGTATCCGCGGAGCAGACAGCAGCCACCTGATCCGCATAGAAGTCCAGAGGATGTCCGGATATGTAAAATCCGAGAGTCTCCTTTTCAAACTGAATGGTGGTTCGAGCATCCCAATCAGGAGCCTCGGGAAGCTCCGGTTGAGAGGCTGTTTTCTTTTGGGACTTCAGCAGCGCAAAGATGTTCATCTGCCCTGATTGCCGGTCACGCTGCATGGCCTGGGCCGCGTCCAGAGCATTGTCCAATGCCGCCAGGACTCGCGCCCGGAAGGGATGAATTGAGTCAAAAGCGCCACACTTGACCAGCTGTTCCAAGACCCGCCGGTTGACTCGCTGGGTATCGACCCGCTGACAAAAATCATAGATGGACAGAAAAGGTCCCTGTTCGTCGCGACTCTTGAGAATCGCCTCAACAGCCGCTTCACCGACACTTTTCACCGCTGCGAGGCCAAAACGTATGCCACCACCCACTACCGCAAAATCCCGGTCGCTGGCGTTCACATCCGGAGGCAGAATCGAGATCGCCTTCTCCCGGCATTCGTTGATGAGCCTCACCACCTGATCCGAGTTGCTTAGGAAACTATTGAGCAAAGCCGCCATGAACTCGACGGGGAAATGGGCCTTGAGGTAGGCCGTCTGATAGGCAATGATGGCGTAGGCCGCACTGTGCGACTTATTGAAACCATATCCTGCGAATTTCTCCATAAGGTCAAAGATGTGGTTCGCTTTGGCGAGGTCTATGTGGTTTTGCCTGGCCCCTTTCAGAAATCTTTCCCGTTGCGCTTTCATCACTGCGGGGTCTTTTTTGCCCATGGCCCGGCGCAGAATGTCCGCCTCCCCCAGACTGTAGTTGGCCAGCACACTGGCAATCTGGATGACTTGTTCCTGGTAGAGTATCACCCCGTAAGTGGGTTTCAGGATCGGCACCAGCTCGTCAAGATCGTAGGTAACCTCAAACTGACCGCTTTTCCGCTGGATGTAGTTCTCCACCATGCCGCTTTCCAGCGGACCGGGCCGGTAGAGAGCCAGCAGGGCCACGATGTCGGAGAAATTCTCCGGATGCGACCTCACCAAAATGTCCCTCATCCCCGAGCTTTCCAGTTGAAACACTCCCGTCGAGTCTGCGCGGCAGAGCAAGGCATAGGTATCCGGGTCGTCTAGAGGAAGCTCGTTGATATTGAGATCAATTCGGTGGTTCTTGTGAATGAGGGTAGTGGCGTTGTTAATGACCGTTAGGTTCCTGAGTCCAAGGAAGTCAAACTTGATCAGGCCGGCTTTTTCAACGTACTTCATGGGATACTGGGTGACCACTTCCCCATCCTGCCCCCGGTAGAGGGGCATGTATTCCACGATCGGCTTGTCGCCTATGACCACTCCCGCAGCATGGGTGGAGGCATGCCGGGTTAGCCCTTCCAGAGCAAGAGCAATCTCAAAGAGTTCTCTTACCTGAGGATCAGCCTCCTGCTGTTCCAGCAAACGCGGTTCCTGGTCGAACGCCTTTTGCAGGGTCATTCCGAGCGAAGGAGGGATGAGTTTGGCAATTCGGTCCACATCGTTATAGGGCATAGCAAGGGCCCGTCCAACGTCCCGGATCACCGCTCGAGCCTGCATGGTTCCAAAGGTGGTGATTTGTCCCACCCGGTCCTTGCCGTATTTTTCGGTTACGTACCGAAAGACCTCATCACGGCCATGGACACAAAAGTCCACATCGATATCAGGCAGGCTGACGCGTTCCAGATTGAGGAAGCGTTCAAAGATGAGACCATGTTCGATGGGATCGAGATCGGTTATTCCCATCACATAGGCGACCAGACTGCCGGCAGCGGAACCGCGCCCGGGGCCGACCGGAATGCTGCGATTCTTGGCATAATTGATGAAGTCGGCAACAATCAAAAAGTACGCGGAAAACCCCATCTTGGAGATGACTCCCGATTCATACTGGAGCCGCTTCCGGTATTCTTCTTCCTCCTGCGCACCGAAATCAGGCCGCTTCCTGCGAATGGCCGCCATGCGCTCTTCAAAACCTTCACGGACGGTGCGTTCGAAACACTCTTCGAGACTTTCTCCGGGAGTAAGGGGGAAAACCGGAAAGTGATGCGTCTTTAGATCGATTTCCAGGTCACACTGATCGGCAATGTGCAAGGTGTTTTGCAGGGCATCAGGGACCTCTGCAAATTCCCGATACATCTCTTCGGGAGATTTGAAATACAACTGGTCCGTGTGGAACTTCATGCGCTTCTCATCGAGGACGGTCTTGCCGGTCTGGATGCAGAGCAGAATCTCATGAGCTCGGGAATCGCCTTTGCGCAGATAGTGGCAGTCGTTGGTGGCGACAAGGGGCAGGTTGAGCTCGCGCCCGAGCTTTATGAGGGCCTGGTTGGCAATGGTCTGATTGGGAAGCCTGTTCGCCTGAAGCTCCAAATAGAAACTACCCGCTCCGAAGATGTCGGAGAACTCCTGCGCAACTTTACGCGCGGCCTGTTCCTGATTGCGCAAGAGCAGCGTCGCAATCTCTCCTTTGAGACAACCGGAGAGCCCGATGAGTCCTTCATGGTATTGCCGTAGGATTTCCTTGTCGATTCTCGGCTTGTAATAGAAGCCCTCAAGGTAACCAAGAGTTACCAGCTGCATCAGGTTCTTGTAACCGGTGTGGTTCTTTGCCAGCAACAGCAAGTGGTAGTTACGATCTTCATCGCCATTCCCGCTGCCTTCGGCTTTTCCGTGACGATCAAAGCGGCTCTTGGGTGCGAGGTAAACTTCGCAGCCGAGGATCGGTTTGATCCCGGACTTTCTGCAGAGTTCGTAGAATTCGAGCGCACCAAACATACTGCCATGGTCGGTGATGCTCACCGCAGGCATATTGAAGGTGCGGGCGGTCTGTATGAGATCTTGCAAGCGGATGGCCCCATCCAGCAGGCTGAACTCTGTATGAACGTGCAAATGAATGAATGGATCCATAAAACTGTTCCCTTCGTTGTTGTGCCGGAAGGCAGCACACTTGTCGCACACCATTATACTGAACTGCAATCGGGGAAGCCACCCTTTCAATCCATCACGTCATGGCGCCCAATCCCCCATCGCCGGGACTATACACGTTAAGCTTGAAATCATTCTTTTTTACCGCAGAGATCGCGGAGATCGCAGAGATGAAGAAGGATTAATTCTCTGCGTCCTCGGCGGCCTCTGCGGTTAAATTTAGTTTTTCAGAAACGAAGATTCTTAACCTCAACGAGTATATCATTACCCTGACCCGGCTTCAAACCACACAGTTATAAACGGAATGATAATGCATTGAATGCAACTTCGTACCAAATCGTAGCGCCGCCTTTCGCGGCGGCGCTTATTGAGAAGTTACAGATTATATTTTCAGACTAGCGGGACAATTGGGTAAGCCATGCCGCCCGGGTAATGGCCACCTCTCCCAAACGGCATGGCGCTGGGGATTTTGCAATGACAAGAGCGGATCTACACAATAAAGTGACCGTAATACTGAACGTCATTCCCGCATTTGCTTCTAGCGGGAATCCAGGTTTTGACCTTTTACAAGCTGGATTCCCGCCTGCACCGGAATGACGACAGCCGGAGTAGCAGGGAAGAAGGCGATGCTCCAGATATGCCCCGTTGAAAAGGAAGCAGAATATCCCTCTTCTCATCTCACTGTTGTCCCGAGCCTATAATAGCAAGCTTTATGGCATCCAGGCGCGCCCTCATCCGCAACGTGTAGCTGTGCGGTATGCCCTCGGCAGCCAGCCCCTTCTCGTAGGTATCCATGGCCTTGCCCTTGTCACCCTCTTTCTCATAGATTTTGCCCAGGAGCATGTAAGCATCGGCATAGGCCGGGTATCTGGTGATGAGATCGTCCAGCACTTTGACAGCGCCTGGGCCGTCTCCTTTCTGCTGCTGTAAAAAGGCAAGAGTGTAAGCGTACCTGGGTACGTCCCGGCGCCGTTCGGCCGCCTGGCTGCAGTAACCGAGCGCCTCGTCGAGACGGTCCATCGAGAGGACAAGGCAGAGATTATAAGCCGCCTGGGCCATTTGCGGGTCAGCCTTGAGAGCCGCTCTGAGATGCATCTCCGCCCCCTTGGGATCATTCTCCTCAGCCTTCAGCAGGCCCAAATTAAAATTTGCCGCCGCATTCTCGGGTGCAACTTTCAATGCCTTCCGGAGGGCGTCGCCGGCCTCTTGGTTCTCTCCCAGACGAGCATGGGCGATCGATTCGTTGACCATGGCCAGCACCGCGCGCGGCTCCAGTTTCAACGCCGTCTCATAGGAAGTGACGGCCTGCTTGAAGTCGCCCCGGTTCAGGTAGTAGTTGCCGAGATTGTAATGGGACCCCCACT
>Ga0209048_10004824_pt1 | contig 12845 bp, 8 predicted proteins | sample FrelakmetCRP12CR_FD_187146 | JGI IMG/M metagenome (GOLD analysis project Ga0209048, IMG submission 187146) | Freshwater lake sediment microbial communities from the University of Notre Dame, USA, for methane emissions studies - CRP12 CR (SPAdes)... | ecosystem: Environmental > Aquatic >... | reverse complement strand
GGGCGGCGTCCAGGTGAAGCCCCCCGGAGGCATGAGGAGTATCGCGAGCGCCCGCCTCTCCAGCCCGTGGCGGTTAACGTTCGTTTTCTGCCCCATGTGCCCGCCTTCAACAGCGTGATCGAGCAAATCAAGTCCGGCTCGGTCGCCTATTCTGTTTTCGCCCTCGCTCGTCTTTTTCTCGAAAAGCCCGAACGTTACGACGTCAAGTTGACGGTGGCCGAGGATCATCCGCTCTTTCAACTCGGCGAACGTGGCGCGGTTTCTTCCGATCGCGGCATTCTTGAGAACGGCGCCTTCGTCAGCGCGCGCGATGATTTTTACATCGTGGAGACGACCCAGAGCGAACCGCTCAAAGGGAATTTTACGAACGTCGCCCGATGCCGTCTCAGCGGCATCCTGCTCGGCCCGACTAATCATCATAATTATCAGCCGCAATTGCGCACCCTCTATGAAACGCGTTTCAGCCGGCGGATGAGCTTTTTCGATTACCAGAAGCAAGTCGAAATCGTCAGTGACCCAGCGGTCGTCGAAGAATGGAAAGAGCAGGCGCGCAACGTCACCACTTATACCGCCAAAACAGGCGAACCCCCGTCCACGTTCACCAATCCCGCGGAAGTGGAACGTCATTTCCGGCAACACTATCTTCCCGGGCTGTTGCGGAGCGCGAACGAGTTGACGATCGATGGTGTCCTCAGCCGGCGACTCCCGGATCGAGCTTTGGGACGCGCGATCGAGGAGGCCTGGGTGGCGGAGGTGCGATCGCCTTCCAAGATGATGCAGGAATTATCGGCCGGATTGCGCCAGGCCGGCTTGAATATTTTCCGGCATCGGCGCGGGATGCTTTTCGTTTCACCGATTCGCGCCCGCGTCTTCTCCCATGAGAGTGCGGGGGTCTCTGCCGCCATCAACGCGATTCTCGAGAAAGTGACCGCGGCACCAGGAATCAATCTCAAACAATTGGCGGAGCAGTTGGCGCCCGCGGGAGCCGAGCCGGCCGAGCACGAAAAAGCCAGGCTGAGCCTGGCGTCCGACCTGCACTGGCTGGTGAGCGAAGGTTTCGTCATCGAATTCAACGACGGCTCGCTTGATCTGCCCAAGACGAAGCCGGCGGTTCCGAATGCGGCCGAGCCTGGGGAAAAATCAGCTGCGGCCATCGATGCCCCGCATGATGCATTAACTTCGGTGGAGCCGTTGGAAGAAAAACCGGCCATCGCCGCAAGGGTGAGGCCGATTGAGCCAATTGTTGAGGCACAGCCAGCCGTCGAAAACGCGAGCGAGGTCGTGACGGAGCCGTCGGAAGAAAAACCAACTGCCACGGTAGAGACGAAGCCGATCAAGCCGATGGCTGAGATTCAGTCGACCGACGAAGGCAAAAGCGAAGTTGTAACGGAGCCGACGAAAGCGGAACCATCGGTTCTCGAAGGAGCGTCTGAGGCACCCGTGGCCGCGGACTCAGCCGGCGCCTAACATTGCGTGTCATCCCGAGCCGCGAAGACGGACGAGGGACCTCGCGCAAGCTGACGAGACTTTCTCTCGATTACAAGCGCGGCCCATTGGTGCACGGGAGGAGCGCTGACCTCGCAATTGGCCGAAGTGCTATCGCGTTACGAACGGCGTGTGATACGGACGACGCCCAATCTGATTCGCGTGACAGAACTGCGGGTGCGAGGTCCCTCGGCGCGCTCCGCCAGTCTCGGGATGACAACGCAGGAATTGCGCTGAGCTGCGGACGAACTACGCCGGAACGAGACCGGCCTTCTTCAACGTGATGTAGGCGCCGTTCTTATTCAGCGTCTTCATCCCGCGCGCGGTGACCCGGATACGCACGAACTTCTTCAGTTCCGGCACCCAGATGCGGCGTTCATGGAGATTCGGGCTGAAGGTACGCGGTACGTTCTTGGTTACGTGACGACCCACGCCGCCCTTTTTCTTCGCCATGCCACGGCGATGAATGATGCTGCCGCGTGTGACTTTCGATCCTGTGATGCTGCAAACTTTTGACATAATCTACCCCGAAGAGTGCGTAAGCTGGCGCGCCTGCCCCGGTGGGTCAAGCGATTCTTCACTCGCAGGACTCTCACCGTAGTGTTGGCTTCTGCGAAGCTCCAACGCGAGCCCTTCGGCGATCTCAGGGCCTTGAGCTTGTCGAAATGGCGGGTCGTCAAGCCGGTTCAAAGGGTGCACGCTTCCCAAAAGCGCCGGAATACCGGCGCACTCCAAAAGCTTCGCAAATTGCGCAGTCAGCTCACTCGCGAATACTTTCGGAGTTGAACATTCGTCGCGCCCGGGAGTCAAAGATACGCTCAGAACCGGGCGAATCCACGAATCAGCCATTAGGTTATTCGAAAAAGCTGTTCCCTGCTCGATCAAGGCGTTAAATCGTTAACTAACTCAAATGGCCCGAACGAATCATCAGAAGCTGCGAGTTGGAATCATAGGGGCGGGGGACATTGTTCGCACCCGGCACCTGCCCGGATTGAAGAAGCATCCCGAAGTCGAAATCGTGGCGGTGTCGAACTCCACTTACGAGAGCGCGGAGAAATTCTGTCAGGAGAATGCGCCCCACGCCATCCCGATGCAGAACTGGGCGGACCTGCTCTCGCTCCCGGAGATCGATATCGTTTGGATCGGCACGCCCCCTTATATGCATTCCGCGATCACGGTTTCCGCCCTGGAAGCGGGCAAACACGTTTTTTGCCAGGCCCGGATGTCGATGGACCTGGCCGAGGCCGAGGAAATGCTCGCGGCGTCGAAACGATATCCGGAGCTGGTCACGATGCTTTGTCCACCGCCCTTCGGATTGCGTGGCGATTTGCTCGTAAAGAAATTGTTCGCGGAGAACTACCTCGGCCGGCCGCACCATGTTCGCTTGCAATGTTTCACCGATGCCTATCTGGATCCCGACCATCCCGCGCACTGGCGTCAGCGGATCGAGATCAGCGGCCTGAATGTTCTCGCGCTTGGCATTTACATCGAGGTCCTGCAACGCTGGCTCGGCGACATCACCGGGGTTTTTGCGCGCGGGAAAATCCTGCATGGGAGCCGGCAGGGTTACGAGGTCATCGTTCCGGATTTGCTCACGATTCTTTGCACCTTCGAGAATGGCTCCGAAGGGGTGCTCGAGTTTAGCGGAATTAACGCGCTGGCTGCCGGTGACCGTCTCGAAGTCTACGGCGAAACGGGCACGATGACCTACGACTTCGGCACCGATACCGTGCACGCCGGCCGCCTCGGTGATCGGGCCTTGCATGAGGTGGAGTTGACCCCGGAGCTTGAGGGCGGATGGCACGTCGAAGACGATTTCATCGCCGCCGTGAAATCGAAGGGCCGCGGTCGTCCCCGTCCCAATTTTGAGGACGGTCTCCGCTACATGCGCGTCGTCCAAGCCGTCGCCGACTCGCGCGTCCGAAACGAGTGGGTCGAGATCAAACGCTGATTACTGTAGCGGCGGTCTCTGACCGCTGAAATATGCTGTAGCGGCGGTCTCTGACCGCCGAAATATGCGTTTAACTGCGAGTCTGCGCGCGAACGTTTCGGAGTTGGCGCCTGCCCTGAGCGAATCGAAGGGCTTGTGCGTCAGAGGAATGACATGGTAATGACTTGCCGTGTTTGCGCCCCGGCTTCCCTCATTATCTTCCCGAAATAGGCCGCAAGGCGTCGCCTTTTTTCACGGCATATTGCCGTATGGTCCTCGTTAGGCGAATGAAATCCACCCGCTGGCCCATCTGCGCTCCCGGTCTTGTTTACACCGCTTGTCTGCTATCCCCGAGTGTCGCCGGATCGCGTCGGCCATGGTCTCGTGGTTGCCTCTACACGTTCGCGCACAATGGCCCGAGCATCATCCTCGGTTACATGCGCCAAGACGAGGCGCACCTAGACGGCACGTTCACGTTCGAATACGTCCCTGGCAGTCAACAGAAGGCCAAAGATGTTACTCTTGAGGGCGTTGAGACAAAAAACCTCAGCTCCATCTCGTTAAGACGAAGCGGTCGAAACCGACATAGCGCTTAGAAACGTTTCAGCAGTCGTGCTGTTGATTTTGGCGGGCACGGAAGGCAGTCGTTTGGGTATGCGCCTTCTTTGTGACCCGTGATTGCCGTGCTGACCGTGGGTGTCTCTCTTGGACTGCCGCTTTTCCTTTACCTGCGGCAGGTCCACCTCGACCGGACTGGCTAACCAGACTAATCGTTTAGTCGAAGGAGGATAAACCCATGGCGCGTAACCCCAAGACCATCGCCAGGAACATCGACGACTACCTCGCAACGTTGTCCGACGATAAACGAGTTGCGCTTGAGAAACTTCGAAAGGCCATTAGAGCTGCCGCACCAAGGGCTGAGGAGTGCATCAGTTACGAGATACCTGCGTTCCGGCCTTGATGGGAAACTATTGGTGGCTTTTGCTGCCTGGTAGAATCATTGCGCATTTTACCCCGGATCCTACCCGATCAGAACCCATAAGGCTGCGCTCAAGACCTATGAGACTAACAAGGGCACGATTCGTTTTTCAGCGGACGATCCTCTGCCGGCCACTCTTGTGCGAAAACTGGTGAAGACTCGGATTGCGGAGTACACCAGTTGAGGAATTGATAGTGCTCGTGAAAGGGATGGTTCGACTTGTCTAGGGGCTAAGGGGGTAGCCGCGAGCGCTAGGAATACTTCAGCACGACCTCGAGAATAATGTTCCCGGTGTCGCGGCAGCGATCGATCACCTTTTCGAGGAGTTCGTATATATCGCGCAGGAAAATCATCTGTTTGGTTTCGTAATCGCCGTGGTACAAATCGCGCAGAAGCTCCAGCTCCAGTTTGTCGGCGTCGCCTTCGATCGTTTGCAGGCGCGCATTCTTTTCCCGGGCCGTCGCGACATCGGTTCCTTTGCGCAGCGCCTTGACCATCGCCAGAACGGTTTCCGCGGCCTGATCAAGTAATTCCAGATGTTTCTTGAAACTGCGCCCATGGAGTTCGCCGGGAAAAATTAGAATCCGTTCCCCGATTTTTTCAACCGTCTTGGGGATCTTGTAGAGCGCCGCGGCGAGGGCCTGTATGTCCTCGCGCTCCAGCGGCGTGATGAACGTCTTGCAGAGCTGTTCGGTCAGCTCCTGCGTGATCTCTTTATCCTTTCGCCGGCTGTGGACGAAGTTTTCCAGGCTCTCCGGCGACTCGTGATGCTCCAGCCTGGCCAAAAGATCCACGAGATGATGGACGCTGCTGTCTGCCTGCTGTGCGCTCGCTTCCAACAAATCAAAAAACTTTTCGTCGTGGCCCAGAAATTGTCGAATAGAGAACATAAAATTATGCTGTGTTCTGTAGGGCGTTTCTGTGAAACGCCAACTGCGCCGAAGGCGACGCCAACCGCGGCGTCTCCCGGTACCCGAAACGCCCTGCAAGATGCGTCCGTTTCCTCATGGTTCCTCTATAACAGCGTGCCGCGAAGAATGAACAGCGCCACGTTAAAGTAAATCAACAATCCTGTCACATCGACGAGTGTCGCCACGAAGGGTGCGGAGGAGGTCGCTGGATCGAGTCCGCAACGCCGCAGCAGGAAGGGAAGCATCGAGCCCGCTACGCAGCCCCATAAGACCACGCCGACCAGGGCAATCCCGACGGTGCAGGCGACCAGCCAGTGATACTTCCCGTAGTCAAAAATGTGCAGGTATTGCCAGAGAGCGATCCGGAGGAAACCAATGCTCCCAAGAACCAGGCCCAGAAAAAATCCGGACAGAAGTTCCTTGCGGACGACGCGCCACCAGTCCCCCAAGCGCAATTCTCCCAGGGCCATGGCGCGAATGACCAGCGTCGTCGCCTGCGATCCCGAATTACCGCCGCTGGAAATGATCAACGGCAGGAACATCGCGAGAATGGCAGCCTTTTCGATTTCGCCGTTGTAACCCTGCATTGCCGTGGCGGTGAGCATTTCGCCAAGGAATAGAATAATCAGCCAGGTCGCTCGCTTTTTTACCATGCGCAGCAACGGGATGGTGGTGTATGGCTCGTCCAGCGCTTCCATACCGCCGAGTTTCTGGATGTCTTCGGTCGCTTCTTCTTCCGCGACATCGAGCATGTCATCGCTGGTCACGATCCCGACCAGGACGTCATTCGAGTCGACCACCGGCAACGCCACGCGGTCGTACTTTCGGAAAGCGTTGAGCGCCTCTTCCTGCGAATCGTTCACCTTCAGCGCGACAAACAGGCGATCGCGAAAGTCGCTTACCTTCGCCTCGAGCGGACGGAGGAGGAACTCGCGCATGCGCAGGTCGTCAATGAGCTTGCCGCGTTCATCGACGACATAAATCACGTTGAGCGTCTCGCTGTCGTGGCCGAACTCGCGCACGTGATCGAGCACTTCCTTTACCGTCCAATCGTCGTGCACGGCGATGAAATCCGGCGTCATCAAACGTCCGATGCTGCCTTCGGGATAACCGAGCAGCGCTTGCGCGACGCGGCGTTCCTCCGGAGTGAGGAGTTTGATCAACTGTCGCGCCGCGGCGCTCGGCATTTCCTCCAGCAGCGCCGTCCGGTCATCGGGCGACATCTCATTCAAGATCCCAACGACCTGCTCGTGGGCCATGGCCCGGAGCAATTGTTGCTGCGCCTCGACGTCGAGGTATTCGAAAACATCCGCGGCCAGCGCGTTGGGGAGAATGCGGAAGATGATGACCTGCTCATCCTCGGGGATGTCGAGAATCACCTCGGCCACATCCGCCGGCGGCCATTCGCGAAAAATCTCCCGGAGCGCGCCGAAATCACGCGCGTCGATCAGGCTGCGAATTTCCGGTTGGAGGATTTTCCCGACCATAATGATGACGAGGTGAAACGATGAACTGCCAGCCGCCGAGCTTTGTAGCACTCGCCCTCGCGAAGCGCAATCGCTCACACCAGCTGAGCGGGATGGAGTGGTGGAGAAATGGAGTGGTGGGCGGCGTTGGCGAAGGTCCGGCTTGCCGCACTACTCCAGCACTCGACTACTCCATTCCCCCTTTGTCCCTCTCTGCGCTTGGAATTTTGAAGAAACTCGCCAATATGAGCTGGATGATAGACACAGGGACGGCGTCAATGGTCCGGCGCGAAATGGGGAATGACGGGATCTGCGTGCTCACTTTCGACCGGCCAGAATCTGGCGCGAATATCTTCGATGCCCCGACCATGCAAAGTCTCAACGAGCACCTCGAGGCGATCGAAAAGGATCCGTCGCTTCGCGGGGTTGTGGTGATCTCGGCCAAGAAATCGATTTTTATTGCCGGCGCCGATCTCAAAACCCTGCTTAAACAGGCGCAGACAGGGGAGCTGCGCGCGTTTATTGCCGAAGGGCAGAAGGTCTTCAACCGCCTCGCCGCCTTGAAAGTCCCGACCGTCGCGGCCATCCATGGTGCCTGCGCTGGCGGCGGTTATGAGATTACGCTGGCCTGCGACTATCGCGTCGCATCCGGCGATCCGGCAACGAAGATCGGTTTGCCGGAAACCACGCTCGGTCTCGTTCCGGCCTGGGGCGGAGCGACCCGCCTCCCGCGCCTGATCGGAGTTGATCTCGCGGCAGAGGTCATTCTCAAGGGAAAACTTTACGGCGCGGAAGAGGCCTTGAAGCTCGGCCTGGTCGATGAAGTGACTGCGCGCGAGCAGTTGGCCGAGGCTGCACGCAAGAGATTGCTGGCGGGCAAACGTAAAGTGAAGGATGGAGCTCCAGCAACGCCGGCAGCGGGCTCGCGGGAGATCGCCCCTCCAGGCGCGGGCGGCAACGCGGCGCCGGGGCGCGCCTACGAAATCATTCGACGTAGCGGCGACTCCTCGATCGAAGAGTCGCTCGCGATGGAGGTCGATGCCATCAGCGAGCTGGGCGCGACCGATGCGACGCAAAACCTGATCCGTAATTTTTTCCTGGCGGACAAATATCGCAAAGGCTCGTCCAAAACCACGCCGGACAAGGTCTCTCACGCCGCTGTTATTGGTGCCGGCATTATGGGGTCCGGCATTGCGCAATGGCTCAGCTCGCGTGGCGTCTCTGTTATCTTGCGCGATGTAAATTCCGAGGCGATCGACCGCGGCCTGGCCAATATCGAGAAGACATATGCTGATGCGGTCAAGCGCGGCCTCCTGAGCGCTGAGAAGGCGCAGCAGGGCCGCGCACGTATCGTCGCTTCCACGCAACCGGGGATGATGCGCGACGTGCAAATCGTCATCGAGGCTGCCTCGGAGAAGTTGGAGATAAAGAAAAAGATTTTCGTCGATCTCGCGGCCGCGACTTCCCCCGCGGCGATTCTGGCCACGAACACGTCGGCGCTGCCGATCGATGAACTGGCGATCGCTACCGGATCACCCGAGCGTGTGGTTGGTCTGCATTTCTTCAATCCGGTCAGCCGGATGAAGTTGATCGAAGTGGTCATCGGAGGGCAAACTTCTGACGAAACGCGCGACCGCGCGTTGGCCTTCGCCCGCCAGGTCGGAAAACTGCCAGTGATCGTGCGCGATTCCCCGGGTTTCCTGGTGAACCGGGTGCTCTTTCCGTATCTGCTTGATGCGGCCGAGATTTTTCAAAGCGGCGTCAACGCCGAGGAAATCGACCGGGCGCTGTTACGATGGGGCATGCCCATGGGGCCGCTCCGGTTGATCGACGAAATCGGCGTCGATATCACGGTAGATATTGCCGACACGCTGGAGAAGGCATTCGGCGCTCGCGACTGCGCGCCGGAAATCCTGCGAAAGATGTATGACGCCAAAAAGCTGGGACGCAAAATGGGCGGCGGGTTCTACAAATACGAAGGCAAACAGCAAACGCCGAACGAGGCGTTGCAGGAGTGGAGGCATAAGCCCGGTGGGAATTTCGCGCCGGAACACGTCACCGACCGGCTTACTTTCCTCATGGTGAACGAAGCCGCGCGCTGTCTGGAAGAAAAGGTCGTCGCGACACCTGAGGATGCGGATTACGGCATGGTCCTGGGGACGGGGTTTCCAACTTTCCGTGGCGGGCCATTGCGATATGCGGAGAATTACGGCTTGAAAAAACTCGTGACCGAGCTGGATGGAATTCAGGCGGACGCCGGTGAGAAATTTGCGCCGTGCGATTTGCTTCGTCAGCATGCCCGGAATGGGACTACATTCTACGGAAAGGATTAGCAGGGCGAAAACTCCGTCGAGCCGCAGGTTCTGGGGACGGCTCCGCAGAGCGTCGCCCTACCGATAACAGAGCCATATGAACTCACCGATCGAAGTGCCAGAAAAGCAGATCGTCAAGGAAAACAAGGCGAACCCTCAGACTCCCGCATCCGTCATCGATACTTCCAAGATGTCGGCCGGGAAGGCCGCTGCGCTCGATCTCACCGAGAGTTCGCGCGATCCGCTCGATGAACGCGGCAGCTTTGCCAGCAATCTCTTCATCGGCCGCTACGATTTCGACCGAATCTTTCCTTTCCCGGAGCAGAGCGCGGAGGACCGCGCCGCAGGCGAAGGATTTCTCGCGGAACTCCGCGCCTACCTCGAAGCGAACGTAGATGCGGATGAGATCGATCGGACTGGCGAAATCCCTCAGAAGAATATCGACGACCTCTTCGCGATGGGCGCTTTCGCGATCAAGATTCCGAAGCAGTACGGCGGTCTCGGCCTGTCGCAGGTGAATTACGGGCGCGCCGCGATGTTGTTTGGAAGTTGGGACGCGAATCTGACCGCGCTCGTTTCCGCGCATCAATCGATCGGCGTGCCCCAGCCATTGCTGCTCTTTGGGACCGATGCGCAAAAGGAAAAGTATCTACCGCGCGTGGCGCGTCATGAAATTTCCGCGTTCGCCCTGACGGAAGGGAACGCTGGCTCCGATCCGGCGAACATGAGTCTGCGCGCGGACCCGACGGAAGACGGCTCGGCCTTTCTCCTGAATGGCGAAAAACTCTGGTGCACGAATTTGATCAAGGCCGGCGTCCTTGTGGTCATGGCCAAAACGAAACCGAAGATCGTCAACGGCAAGGAGCGCAAACAGATCACCGCGTTCATCGTGGACGTGGATTCGCCGGGGCTTGAGATCACGTACCGCTGCCACTTCATGGGACTGCGCGCGCTTTACAATGGCATCGTCAAATTCACGAACGTGCGTGTTCCGCTCGAGAACATGATCTCGAAGGAAGGTGCCGGGTTAAAGGTTGCCCTGACGACCCTCAACACCGGACGCCTCACCATTCCGGCGGCTTGCGTTGGCTTGTCCAAACGCCTTCTTGAAATCTGCCGGAAATGGGCCGCGGAACGTGTGCAATGGGGCGTGCCCATCGGACAGCATTCGGCTATTGCCGGCCGGATCGCCGAAATGGCGGGCAACGTGTTTGCCATGGAAGCGATAACCTTTTTGACATCGGCCCTGGTCGATCGCAAGGCGGGCGATCTGCGGATCGAAACGGCCATGTGCAAAATGTGGGCGACGGAAACCACCTGGCGCATCGCGGATGACGCCATGCAGGTACGCGGCGGGCGCGGCTACGAAACGGCGGAATCGCTGGCCGGACGCGGCGAAGAGCCAATCGCGGTTGAGCGATTCCTGCGCGATTGCCGCATTAACACCATCTTCGAAGGCTCCAGCGAAATCATGCGGCTCTTCATTGCGCGCGAAGCGCTCGATCCGCATCTCAAAGTCGGCGGCGCCATCTTCAATACACAGTTGCCGATGATGACGCGAATCAAGTCGATGTTCAGTTCCGGCTCATTTTACACTCGCTGGTACCCGAAGCAGTGGATGGGCGGCAACGCCGGGAATCTTGATCATTTGCACGCCGATCTGCGGGAATACATCAACTATGGCGCGACGACGAGCAAGCGACTGGCGCGCGGGTTGTTTCACGCCATGATGCGCTTCGGTCCGAAACTCGATCGCGAGCAATTGTTACTCTCGCGCTTCGTAGGCGTGGCGACGGAACTTTTCGCGATGGGCGCAACCTGCGCGTTCGCGCAGGCGAAGATCAAGGCCGGGGAGCCGGCCGCGGAAGTTCTTTCGCTGGCGCATTACTTTTGCCGCTCCGCACGTGCCCGGATCGATCATCATTTTGCCGGAACCAGCCGCAACGCCGACCAGAGTGGCTACGACCTCACGCAGGAGTTGCTTGCCGGGAAGCACGAATCGTTGCGCAAAGGCATCGTGTAGCACAGGCATCCTGCCTGATGGCTGAAGTACTGTAGTCACCGCGCTCTGTCGCGGTGTTTGGAGGAGCGTCCCGACAGAGTCCGTGCCACGGCATTTGGTAGGGCGAGACTCAGTCGAGCCACGCACTTTATCGATCGGCTCCGCAGAGCGTCGCCCTACGAAAGCTGCCCCGCCGGGTTGACCAACGGCAACCCCCCATCTAACCTAGCGGATGAGTATGCCGCCGGTGCTCACGGAGGTGGCCCGCACATCATCGCGGCGCCAAATCAGCGAGCCCAAATTACCAACCCACGACGCCACCGGCGTTCTGAAAAGTCTCGAACAGCACGTTCTGCTCGACGGCTTTCAGATCGTATTCGACCTCGAACTGAGCCGTGGCTCTTATATGTTCGACGCGGCGACGCTTCACCGCCTGATCGACTTTTACGGATTCTTCGGCTCGGTGCCGGTTGGGTTCCAGCATCCGCATTTCGACAAGCCCGAGGTGAAGCAAGAGCTACTGCGCGCTGCGACGACGAAGATTGCAAACTCGGATGTTTATTCGGAGTCGTATGCGGATTTCGTCGAGACCTTCACGCGCGTCGCTCCGCTGCCGCCGCTGAGCCGCTACTTGTTTATCGAAGGCGGTGCGCTCGCGATCGAGAACTGCCTGAAGGCGGCAATGGATTGGAAGGTGCGCAAGAACATGGCGGCGGGCCTGGGCGAGCGCGGCACGGAGATCCTGCATTTCCGTCACGCCTTTCACGGACGCAGCGGCTACACGATGAGCCTGACGAACACCGATCCGCGGAAGACCGATCTGTTCGCCAAATTCGACTGGCCGCGCGTTTCGACGCCATCTATTGACTTTTCGCTGCCGGAAACGGAACGCGAAAATGACGTCATCGCGCGCGAGAAGAAATCCGAAGCGGAGATCATGAAGTTTGTCTCCGAGCGTGGCGTCGACATCGCCGCGATCATTATCGAGCCGATCCAGGGCGAAGGCGGCGACAATCATTTTCGCGGCGAATGGCTGCAGACCTTGCGGCGAATCTGCGATGAGAACGAAATGCTGCTGATCTTTGACGAAGTGCAGTGCGGCATGGGAACAACGGGAAAAAACTGGTGCTGCCAGCATTTCGGCGTGCTTCCCGATCTGCTCGCTTTCGGCAAGAAAGTGCAGGTCTGCGGCGTCATGGCAGGGCCGCGGCTTGACGAAGTGAAGGACAACGCCTTCCGCCTGCCGAGCCGTTTGAACTCGACTTGGGGTGGCAACTTCACCGACATGGTGCGTTCGAAGCACTTCCTCCAAATCGTCGAAGAGGAAAATCTGGTGGAGAATGCCGCGAAGGTCGGCGCCCGGATCGTCCAGTCGTTGCACGAGATCGCTGCCAACTGCTCGATGATCAGCGCCGTCCGTGGACGCGGATTGTTCATCGCATTCGATCTGCCGGATCCGGCGACGCGGGATGCTTTGTGGAAGTCGTTGTACCAAGCTGGACTATTGGTGTTGAAGTCCGGCGAGCGCGCAATCCGCTTCCGGCCGGCGCTTGATCTCACGCCAGAAGTCGCGGATGAAGCGATGGCCATTCTGCGCCAGCAGATGCGGCACACCTAACTCGTAAATGTGGGAAGGGCCTCGCCCCGACACTTCTTTTTTGTCAATGCATCCAATTCTCAATAAACTTGGCCTTTCCGAGGACAATCTCGGTGTCTTTCACGGCGACTGGTGCGGTGGCGGTAACGTCATCGACAAAATT
>Ga0209048_10004823_pt1 | contig 12847 bp, 9 predicted proteins | sample FrelakmetCRP12CR_FD_187146 | JGI IMG/M metagenome (GOLD analysis project Ga0209048, IMG submission 187146) | Freshwater lake sediment microbial communities from the University of Notre Dame, USA, for methane emissions studies - CRP12 CR (SPAdes)... | ecosystem: Environmental > Aquatic >... | reverse complement strand
TCGCTCGCAGTTGCGGCGCTTCAGCAGGTCGACGAAGCGGCGCGGGAGCGGATTCGGGCAGACGCCATTGCGAAGGTGAGCGCGTTCGAGAACGACGGCAAGGTCCGGGTTCCGGGCGTGGCGCGCTGCATCGTGGGAACGAAACAGGACGCGAGCGGCACGCGCCCACGCGCGGGCGAGCTGTCGTCCAACGCGGGCTGACCGATCAAGCCGTAGGCCGAAGCCGCGCCATGACTGCCGTTCGGCACTCGCCGAGGACTCGCACATCCGAGCAGGACGCGCGCCCTGAACGCGCCGCGACTCGGCTATCACCGATGCGCGGTTCCTCGGTGGTTCTCGCTGGCGGAAGCTCGGCCGGGGCCGGTCTTTGGCACGGCACGGGGGCCCTGTGAATCTGACGGTGCTGCGATGAGCGTCGTCGCCTTCCCGGCCGTTCCCTGGTCGCCGAGGCACAGTTGCCGACCCGCGCCTGATGTGCCCTGGGTCGTGCGCTGAAGTAGAGGGGAATCGCAGAAAGGACACCAAACGCCGGCAGTGATCACCGCCTACAATCGTATCGACGCAAGCCGACAGTTCAGGTCGTCACGACGGGAATGCGCATGCCTGCTCGGCCCGCAGTACACACGTCGGTGCATGCTTGTCGAGGCACGTTAGCCGGGCGGCTGCTCGAAGGCCCGATGCGTGTCAGGTCCCGGGCTCGGCGGCGCGGGCGCGCATGGCGTCTTGTGCTGGCCGGCGCGATTACCCTCGTGCTGTTGGCGGGATGCGGCAAGTCTGCCACCGCCCCGGGCACGAGCGGAGCGGCGCGAGCGGCCTCCACCGTCGGCACGACGGCACCCCGACCCGATTTCGCCGGCCAGGTCAACCTGGGGAACGGCCGGTCGATCTACCTGGAGTGCCGGGGTAGCGGAAGCCCGACCGTCGTGCTCGTCTCGGGCCTCGGTGAGCGTGCCGACGACTGGATGAGATGGAACGATCCGACACAGCCTGACAAAGCGGTGTTCCCACGGGTCGCGACGTTCACCAGGGTGTGTGCCTATGACCGGCCCGGAACCACGACAGCTACCGAGACGGGATGGGAGTTGAGCCGGTCGACACCTGTGCCGCAGCTGGCGACGGTGAGGGACTCGGCCGTCGATCTCAACGCCTTGCTCTCGGCGGCGGGCGAGCCCGGGCTGTTCGTCCTGGTCGGCCATTCCCTGGGAGGCCCCATCGTCCGGCTCTACGCCGACGAGCACCCGGCGATGGTGGCGGGGCTCGTTTTGGACGACGGTTTGAGTGAGGACCTGGGCGACGGCCTCACGCCAGCCCAGATGGACAGCTTCGAGAGGCTCAACGACCCGTCGGCGCAAGGCCGACCGGCTGGCTCGGAGGACGCGCTCTACAGCGCGGCCGTCGTCCCGCAGCTGCGTGTCGCTCCGCCTGCCCCGAACGTGCCGGTGATCGTGCTCTCCGCCGACCAGTGGCCCTTCACGGCTGAGGTGATCTCGTCCGGCAACTTCCCTGCGTTCGTGACGCTGGAGTTCACCGACGCGCTTTGGGCGTCACAGCTCAAGGCCCAGGACGCGCTCGCGGCGAAGTTCCCCGACGCCAAACACGTCACCACAACGAACGCCGGCCACTACATCCATCACGACAACCCCCAGCTCGTGATCGATTCGATACGCGAGGTCGTCGACCGGGTGCGGTCGGAGCCACCCCGATGACGTCGGCCTCACCGGCCTGGTCTTGTCCGCCGGCTCGGCATGGGCGAGCACGTCGACGATCCTCCGCTCACTCGCGGATCAGGCCTTGGCGGTGGCTCGGGGCGGGGGTGACCATCCGGGATCGCGTCTGGGAGTGCCGCCGAACGAACCGAGCAGTCAACTCCACGGGTGTGGTCGGTCCGCGCCGGGGTGCTGCGGTCCGTCAGCGGAGGAACACATGGGTTACCTTCCGCCGATGAAGCGAGCTGCGACTGTCCTGGTCCTGTTCCTCGTCGTCGGGGCGGCGGTGTCTGCCTGCGGGGGTAGCGGGAACGGATCCTCGCCGCCGGCATCCACCGCCACCACCGCGGGTGCTGCGGTGACCGGCGTCATCACCAGCGCCGACTCGCGCTCGCAGCAGATCGCCGACGTCGTGGCGAAGGCCGTTCCCGAGCTCCAGCTGCAGTCGGTGGTCTTCGGGGTGTGGGTCGGGGACCAGGAGATCATGAGGGGAGCGATCGATGCCCCGTCGGTGCAGCCGCCTACTGCCGTCGACGCCAGGGTGCGGGTCGGCCAGCCTATGGAGGCCATGCTCGGCACCGTGCTGCTCCAGCTGGGTTCGGAGGGCAAGATCAACCTCGACGAGCCCGTGGCGAAATACGTGCCGAACCTGGTGAACGGCGATCGCATCACGGCTCGGATGCTGGCGAACAGCACCGGCGGTACCCCCGATTACGTGCCCGATCCCGCCTTCCTGGCGCGGGTCTCAGCCAACCCGTTCACCGGCTACAGCTTCGACGAGTTGCTGGGCTACGCCCAGCAGAAGCCACCGCTGTTCGAGCCGGGTACCGACTGGGCGTACTCCCACACCGAGATGGCGGCCTTGGTGCAGGTCCTCGAGGCGGCATCGGGCCAGTCGCTGGACGACCTGATGGCCACCCACATCTTCCGGCCGCTCGGGATGACCGCCAGCGCCGCCCACCAGAACAATGCGATCGACGAACCCGCGTTCCACGCGTTCACCAACCAGCGAGGCGTCTACGAGGACTCGACCTACTGGGATCCCACCTGGGGCTTCAACGGCGGGATGAACGCCTCGGTCGCCGACCTCGGGCGGTGGCTGCGAGCGCTGAACAGCGGTGAGCTGCTGAACGAGGCGGACGCCAAGGCGTCCCTCGCACCGGTGACGGCCGGGCTCGCCAAGATGACCGACCAGCGGTACTTCGCCTACGGATCGCTCGTGAGCGGTGGCTGGATCCTCGGCAACCCGAGCCTCAACGGCTACCAGGGGTTCACGGCCCAACATCGGGACCCTTCGGTGACCATCGTCGTGTGGTCCACGGCGGCACCCACCAACCCCGAGGACTCCAACGCCTCGGCCACCATCAGCCAGCGCATCGCCGGCATCGTCAGCGGCGAGCCCATCGCCCTCTCGTAGCCCGGCTGAGCGACGGGCCTGCAGCCGGTCGCCGGTGGGCTATCTTCGGCCGCCAGGTTCGGGCACCTGCCCGGAGTCCAGCCGCTCGGCTCCGGGTGGTGGTCCTGACCGCAGGGAGGCCCCAATGCAACTGGCTCGGCTCCTTCTGGTGGTCTCACTGGCGCTCGTGGCGGCCTGCTCCTCGGCCGCCTCTTCGGCCTCCTCCGCGGGCTCCACGTCGTCGACCTCGGTCCTCGACGATCGGGGTGGCGTTCCTCCGGGCTATCCGCTGAACGTGGACGCGGTCGCGCCACTGGTCATCACCACCGTCGCCGCGGATCCGGTCCCGGTGACGGGCACCGACGGCAAGGTCCACGTGGTCTACGAGCTCTAGGTGCTCAACTTTTCGCCTCGCCCGGCGACCATCACCAAGATCGAGACACTGGCGGATGGCCCTGACCGAGCCGTGGTCGCCACGCTGGGCCCTGATGAGGCCCTCGCCCGATCGCTGCTCCTCGCGAGCTTCGGGACGCCGTTCACCGAGATCCCCACGGGGCGCACCGGTGTGGTGCTGCTCGACGATGTGTTCCCAACCCGGGCCGACGTCCCGACGGGGTTGACACATCGGATCGGAGCCCGCTTCGGAGCCGCCGAATCTGCCGGGCTCGAGGCGGTGGCCGCCAGGTATCCGGACACCGTGTCCCAGATCGGAGGCGCCGTCCAGGTCAGCGACCAGACGCCGGTGATCATCGGCCCGCCGCTCGCCGGCAGCGGTTGGGAGCCGGCAACGGCTGCTGCGGGCTCACCTCACACCGCGGCGGGGCGATGATGCCCACGGGTGGTCGCCTCAACAGCGGCGAGCGGTTCGCCATCGACTGGGTGCGCTTCGACCTCACCGACGACCCGTTGACCACGTTCCACGGCGACATCTCCAGGAACGAGGACTACCTCGCCTACGATGCAGCCGTGCTCGCCGTCGCTGACGGGACGGTGGTCTCGGTGGTGTCGAACATGCCGGACGAGCCGCCGCAGCAGCCTCCGACCGACCTCGGGATCGACCAGTTGGGTGGCAACTACATCATCATCGACATCGGTGGTGGTAACTACGCGTTCTACGCCCATCTGATACCGGGCACGGCGACGGTGCACGCCGGTGACCACGTCACCCGAGGGCAGGTGATCGGGCACCTCGGAAACACGGGGAACACCACCGAGCCCCACCTGCACTTCCACGTGTCCCGGGCCCCGGTACCGCTCTCCGGTGACAACGTGCCCTACGAGAACGACCAGTTCTCGTTCGTCGGCTCGATCAGCCCCGCCGCCCGACTCGTTGCTGGAACCGACGCTGGTGAGCGCACCAATCAGATGTCCCTCGACGGCAGTATCGTCGACCTCCCGTCGCAGCCGTGAACGTGCGCCCCGCCCGACCCGCGGCGCGGCCCGGGTCATCGTGGCGTGGGTCGGGTGTCACGAGGCTCTCGCCCATGACCGTCGGCGTCCTGGCGGTGCTCGCACTCGTGGCGGGACTCGTCGCGAGCTGTACCTCGGGCGGGCCACCGAGCTCGGGCGACGCGGCTGCGACGACCGTGGTGCCGACGAGCGGAACCGTCGCCGGCAGGATCGACATCGGTGGGGGCCGCTCGATGTACCTCGAGTGCTCGGGCGCCGGGTCGCCAACGGTGGTGCTGGTGTCGGGCCTGCGCAGCTCCGCGCAGGAGTGGCACACCAGCGAGTCCACCGCCACGCCGCCGGCGCCGCCGGTGTTCGAGGCGGTGGCCAAGACCAACCGGGTGTGCGCGTATGACCGTCCCGGCGCCGTGGTCGGCGACACGGTCAGCCGTAGCGACCCCGTGCCGCAGCCGACCAACGCGGCAGCGGCGGCCGGCGACCTGCACGCGCTGTTGACCGCGGCTGGGGAGCAGGGCCCCTTCGTCCTGGTAGGGCACTCCATCGGGGGGACGATCGCTCGGCTGTACGCGACCACCTACCCCGATGCCGTGCGCGGCATGGTCCTCGTCGACGCCTCGTCGCAGTTCCTGCAGGACAACGCGACACCCGAACAGTGGAGGATCCAACGGCAGCTCATGCGCGTGGACGGCGCCGACATCGCGGATTCACTGGCCGAGTACCCCGACATCGAACGGTTCGACATCGACGCCACCTTCGCGTCGCTGCGGGCCGCGCCGGCCCCGCGGCCGATGCCCCTCGTCGTGATCTCCGCCGACGAGCTCCTCGGCCCGCAGTTCCCCGCCATGATCGCTGCCGGTTCCGCGCCGGCGGGGACACCGGCCGATTTCGGTGTCACTTTCGACGCCGCGATGGCGAAAGCACAAGCCCGTCTGGCGCAGCTCGAGCCGGACGCCATCCACATCACCAAGACGAACAGCGCCCACAACATCCACCTCATCCAACCCCAGATCGTCACGGACGCGATCAGATTGGCCGCCGACCTCAGTCGGCTTCACAACTGAACACACCGTGCCGACCACTCGGTCGCCGAGAAGCGTTCCGACGAGCCACGACGGCTCGCTCCGGGTGGCGCCTCAGCAGCCCGTGGCGGGGCCGATCACGGCACAGATCTGTTGGTTCACGAGCGGCGCGTTCTCCTGGTAGATGTCGTGGGCGCTGTTCGTCCGGGTGATGTGGGTGGCACCGAGGGATGACGCGAGAAGGGCCTGGGACTCGAGCAACGCGCTCGAGTAGTCGACCCGAGCGCCGTCGACGCCGAAGGGGAGGATGAACCACGGATGGTCGGAGCTGAGCACGACGACGGGGATCGGAGGCAGCGGGGGGAGGCCGTTGACGGCCGCGTTGCTGGTGGCGAGGTCGATGGTCTCGGCCCCGGTGGCGGTGCTCGAGAGTGCAGCATCGACGAACTGAGCCCAGGCCGCAGGGCCCATGGTCGTCTCCATGAACTGGGAGGAGGGGTCGACGAGGACGAGCCCGACGACCTCGTCGGGGTAGGTCCGGGCGTAGGTCGTGGCGATCAGCCCACCGAAGGAGTGGGCCACGAGCACGTGCGGGCCGGGGACACCGGCCGCCATCAGCAATGCGTGGAGGTCGGCGGCGTCGCCCTGGCTCGACGTCGGCTGGGCAACGGTGGCGGATCGACCGGGCGAGCGATTGTCCCGCTGCGTATCCGGACGGTCGTAGGCGCACGCGCGGGTCGAGCGCGCCGTGGTCTGGAACACCGCGCCGTCGTTCTCGGAGATCGGGTTGGCGGGGTCGGTCGCCGATCCGGCCTCGCGCCAGACGTCGCCGGCGTTGCCGGTGCCCGAGATGAGCACGACGGTCGGTGAGCCAGTACCGCTGCACTCGAGGTACATGCTGCGACCGTTGCCGATGTCGACCAGACCGGTGACGTCCCGGTCGGCTGGCACCGTGTTCGATGGCGGGGTCGTCGTGCCGGACGCAGGCTCGTCGGTGGCCGTGGCCGACGCGCACCCCGCAAGAAGGAGGCAACCGATCGCCGCGGAGCCCGTCACCTGCACGAGACGGGCCGACAGCACGGCGGTGCGTCGCCTTGGTGTGGTTGCCACCCGAGGGACTGCGGCCGGGCGGTGCAGTTTCACCTCTCGACCCTACCGCCGGTGCCGATCGCCAACCCTCAGCCAGGAAGGTGAATGACGTTCGGTCATGGGCGAGCCCGGACGGGTGCGTTATCAGCCTGGTTGTCCAGGCGGTGAGGGTCAGCCGAGGAACGTCGGTGCGGCCGTCACCACGGCCTGGGCGGTGTCGGTCACTGCCCCGGGTGGATGTGTTGAACCTGAGTCATCGATCATCTTGCGGACCACCCTCCGCAGTTCGATTCCCGCTCGCTCCAGGTGGCCAATGACCGTCGTCCGGTGCACCTCGTACCGGCGTGCGAGCGCACCGATCGACTCACCCTCGCCGTGGCGGTGGCTCAGCCCATCGACCTCAGCCTTCGACGGGTCTGCTGCGTGGTCCGGTGACATCTGATCTGTGGTGCCGTGAGGTGCCGCTCGAAGGATGTTCACCATGCCCAGGAGGTTCCGCCTCAGCTCAGGCGTGATGGCGTGGCCGAGCACGACGAGCTCGTGAGGCTCCGGCGGCGATCCCGCCGCCGGGAGCAGGAGACGAGATCCTGCGCCGAGCCGCCGCGAACTTCGCTGCGGACTCGGCAGGGCGAAGGTCACAAGTTTGTTGCGCTCGATCACGTTCCGTGATACCGGCCAAGTAGCACCAATACGAAGAAGACGAGCAGATCGGTGCTGAGTGCCGATCGACTCGTCGGGGCGGCGTCGATCCCCAGGCTGAAGTTGGTCGCTGCGCCTGAGGGGAGCCAGAGCGAAACCGGCCCCGGTCGTCGACTCGAGGGAGTGGTTTCGATGCATACGCCGACCCCTGCCGGTGCTGAGCAGCGCTCCACACTGGAAGGGGAGGTCCACCGGGCCCGTCACTCTCGCCTGCACCTGATGGGCGCCTTCTGCTCCCTTGTCGCGCTGCTCTTGACCCTGGTGTCGATGGCCGGGCCGGTGTCGGCGCACACGGTCGCCAATCCCGCGGCCAACGACGTGTACAGCGGCACGTGGCCGCCGAGCGGTGCCGGCTGGACGCTGTCGGCGACCAATCCGGCGTTGAACCCGTCGTGTGGGATCGACGTCGGCATCCTCGTGGACCGGTCGGGCTCGATTGCTGACGCCGGGCAGCAGACCAACATGCGCGACTCGGCGAAGGCCATCGTGCAGTCCTTGGCCGGCACCCCGTCACAGGTCGGGGTGTGGAGCTTTGGGAACGACAGCAGCGCGATGGGCACCGCCACGCATCCGGCGCAGCAGCTCACCGCGGTGGGCGGCCTGAACGGCCCCGCTGGCGTCAGCTCGCTGAACGCCACGATCGACAGCATCCCGATCGTGAGCGATGTGGCGACCAACTGGGAGGCGGGCTTCGACGCGGTGCACGTCGCGTCGGTGGCGAATCATGCGCCTGATCTGTTGTTCGTGCTCACCGATGGCCAGCCCACGGTGCACGTCGACGACGCCCTCACTGGTGGCGTCACCAACAACGATGATGTCGACGGTGGGATCCTTACCGCGAATCTGGTGAAGGGTGACGGCACGCGGGTGTTCGGCGTGGGAATCGGCGCGGGTATCGATGCCACGACACTGGCGTTGGTGGGCAACCCAGAGGCCTACGACGGTTCGAACTTCCCCACAGCCGGGTACACACTGACCAGCTTCGTTGAGCTCCAGGAAACGTTGCGGGCCCTGGTGACGCAGCTCTGCGGTGGCAGCGTGACCGTGCAGAAGCTCGCCGACGAGGGCGACGGCACGTTCGTCCCGGCGTCGGGCTGGGAGTTCGTCCTCGACCCGACGAACGCCGAGCTCCCGAGCCAGATCAAGTCGACCGACGCCGGGGGGCAGGCCAACTTCGATCTCGATTCGGCCTCCACCGAGCAGGTGATCCTGACCGAGAACCTGGGCGCCAAGCCCGGGTACGAGTACCTCGCTGATCAGCTCGTGTGTGCCAACTCCACCGGGGCGACTCCCGCGCTCACCCCGGTGGTCAACGGGGTGCAGTTCGACCTCGGGCCCGCCGACATCGTGAGCTGCACGTTCAAGAACAAGAAGCAGTTCGTGGATCTCGGCATCGTGAAGAGCGACGGTGGGGTCTCTACGGTGCCGGGAGGCGAGGTGGCCTACACGCTGACCTACACCAACAAGGGCAACACCGCGGCACCGAACTCGGTGATCACCGAGCAGGTTCCGGCGAACGCCACCTTCGATCTGGGGGCCGGCCCGGCCGACGGCAAGAACGACGGCTGGGTCTGCAACGCCTCTCAAAGCGGCGTCTGGCCGGCCGGCACCACCTGCAAACGTGCGGTCGGCACCATCGCCGCCGGTGCTTCCGGACTCACCGTTCCCTTCACCGTCACCGTGGTGAACCCGGCACCGTTCGGGCTCACCGAGATCGTCAACACGGCCACCATCGGCTATGACGACTCCATCGGCCCCGACACCAACCCTGGCGACAACACCTCGACGGACCGGACCCCAGTCTCGGTCGACCCGCAAATCACGATCATCAAGACCGTCGCCGTCGCCGGCCAGCCCTGCCCCGGGGTCGACAACCTGACGGTCGCGTCCGGCCAGGCGGTCACGTACTGCTACGCGGTCAGCAATCCCGGCAACGCGCCTACGACCAACGTGCAGGTCCGTGACGACAACGCCACGCCCACGGACTCCAGCGACGACTTCAACGTGACCCTCACCGGGCTGTCCGACCAGGACGGCGACGGCCAGGCCGACGACCTCGCGGCCGGCGCCACCGTCACTGGCCAGTCCGCCGACAGGGCCTTCGCCGCCGGCGGCACCTTCGTGAACGTCGCCACCGCGACGGGCGGCAACAAGACCGTTACCGACACCGCGACCGTCGTGGTGACGGAGGTGCTGGGGGCGGTGCAGGCGAGACCGTCGGCCCAGGTGCTGGCGGCAACAACGGGCTCGCTGCCGTACACGGGCTCGGACCTCGTGCGCCTGCTCGGGATCGGCCTCGTGCTGATCGGTGGCGGCCTCGTACTGGTCGTCGGTGTCCGTCGGCGTCGTGACCACGGCCTCGGAGCATGAGGGCACGCCGAACCGACTCGGTTTCACGACGAGGGGCTTCGACGACCCAACCGATGAAACCGTTCCGAACGCCGAACGGGTCTTCACGCGGCAGCGGGTGGGGGAGACGTGAAGTGGGACGAGGACGCTATTGAAGAATCCCCTCATTGGTGCTCGCGTTCTTCGCTGGGATCGAAAAGAATGGGGGGATGCAGGGACGCAGCGATCCTGACCGTCAGTGGTCGCCACGGTGATGGTTCTCCAGGTGGCGCCCAACTATCCCGGAGCGGTTCAATGTTCTTGGCGCCCAGCGAGTTGTCGAGCGTCCGGGCCGGCGTCCGTCGGCGCGCCTCGATGATCGAGCGGACGAGGTTGGCTGGCTTGCCGATGCGGGCGTGGTCGACGTCGCCGATGTCGGTGGAGAAGTGCAGGCCGACGGGCTCGAGGCGGATGCGGCGATAGGAGTCGCCGAACGGGGACCTGGTCAGCTACCGCCTGACCGCGCACCCGGGGGCGGCACCGGCCCGGCCATCGCGACCGGCGGTTCGGGTCGTGGGTCGGTAGCTGCCTCGCTCACTCGGAGATCGTCGCCGGCGCTTCGGTGATCTGGGTGGGGCCGGACCAGGGCAGGTTCTTCGACCAGCGCCGAGCTCCGGGAGCGATTGGCGCCGTGGACTCCTGGCCTCGTTCTTCGGAGAACGGGGCGAAGGTGTAGATGTAGCCGGCGAGGGGGATGGAGAACAGGCGGAGCTTGGCCGCCAGCCGCTCGAGATCGTCGAGCGGCATGCCGTGGGGCACCACGACCACCGCGGCGTCGACGTCTTTGAGCACGGTGGTCGCGTAGGCGACGTTGAGCACGGGGGCGACATCGACGAGGGTGACGTCGTAATCGGAGCGGAACGCGTCGAAGAGCGCGGCGGACGCCTTCGTGCCGAAGACCTGCGCGGGCTCGACCGCGAGCGACCCCCCCGGGATCAGGTCGACGACGCTGTCACGCCCGCTCTCCAGGCGGATCTTGGCGTAGGCCGTCTCCTCGAACTTGATCACATCGGTCAGGCCGGGGACCGACGCCGTCTCCTCAGGCATGGGGAACAGGTGGACGAGCCCTTGCGCCTTGAGGTCGGCGTCGACCGCCAGCACAAGCGACCCGGACTGCGCGAAGGCCATGGCGACGTTCGCCGTGGTGACGGTCTTGCCGGCGCCGACCGACGCCGACACCACGCCGATCACGCCGCGGGGGAGCGCGGCCTCCAGCGACGTCACGGCGAAGCGGAACGCCTCGGCCGCGACCGAGTCCGGAGCCTCGATGACGGGGAGCAGCCCGCGCAGGCGCTCGGCCCGGAGGTCGGGGACCTCGGCGATCAACGGCGCGTCGAGGATCGCGGCGGGCGTCGCAGACGAGGTCACCTCGCGCTTGCGGACATCCCGCCAATAGGAGAGGGCGACGCCCGCGAGGGCGCCGAAGATCGCGCCGAGGGCGGCCAGGCCGCCCTTGCCGAGGCTGGCTGCCGACGTGGGCTCCTCGGCGGGGGAGAACACGACCACGTTGCTGGAGGAACCGGTGGGCTGGCCCTTGGCATTGTCGATCTGGCTCTGCAGGGAGGTGACCTGCGCCAAGAGCGCGTCGCGACGGGAGTAGAGCGGGGCGAACTCCGGGAGTTGCCGTTCCACCTTCTGGAGCGCGTCGATCGCGTTCGCGGCCGCATCGACCGAACCGGCTGTGTCGGTCGCGCCCGCGTTCAGCTGTTGCAGGAGCTTGCGGTACTGCTCGTCGACACCGGAGCCCCCTGCGGCCACACGCAGATCGCTGATCTGGCGGTCGACGTCGGCGAGGCTCTTCTGGTTGGCGTCGAGGGCAGATTGCAGGGATTCCACCGAACCGCCGCCGGTGGACTGGCTCTGATCGGCCCGTACGGATTGGTAGGCCCGGGCCACCGAATCGGCCATCACCCGCGCCACCGTGCGGTTCGCGCTGGTCGCCGAGACGTTGATGAGGTTGGTGCCCGTCACGTTGGCGATGCTCTCCGCGGCGCGCACCTCGTCTGACGTGACCTCGGTGGGGAGCGTCGGGTCGTTCTGCGCCTTGAGCTCGTCGGTGGCGATCTGCGCGGCCCGGTTCGTGACCGTCGGGAGCTTCAGGATCGCCACCTGGTCGGCGACGTAGCGCTCGGGGTTAGCGTCGATGACGGTGCCCGTGGTCTTGGCGTCTGTCGCGTTCGTAACCACGAGTGAGGCGGTGGCCCGGTAGCTGGCGCTGCGAGCCACCGACGCGGTCAGGCCGAGGAGGGCCCCGAGGATGACCAGAGCCAACACGAACCAACGATGTCGCCAGGCTGAGCCGACCACGGTGGTCTTGGTTGCCTGTTCATCCATTCGTACACACCTCCTCGCCCACCGACCCGATCGACCCGCCTCCAAGCGTCGCACTGTTGCGGCCCTCACCTCCTGTCGGCCCGCGAGACCACTTCTCAAGTACGACGATCTCCGCTACACTCCGTGAATGATCTCGTAAGAGAATCGCTCGGAGCGTGGCGGATTCTGTCGGAACAATCGTTGGATCGGTGCCGCCGTTCCTCTGGTTGCGGAGCAGGAGACGAGCGTGTGGTTGCGGAGCAGGAGGCGAACGTGGCGACGACCGACATCTCGGTAGAGGAGGCCGAACCTGACGTGGTCATCGGCCTGGCCGTGCGGCGTGAGCTGGCCCACGACTACGAACTCCCCCCGAAGGTGGCGCGCTACGTCAACGGCCCCAAGCTCTGGTTCGACCGGCTGGTCGCAAGCGTCGGGCTCGTCGTCCTCAGTCCGTTGACCGGCCTGATCGCGCTGCTCGTTCGGCGCAACCTCGGCTCGCCGGTGTTGTTCCGTCAGGAGCGCGTCGGATTGCATGGCGCGCCGTTCGAGATCGTGAAGTTCCGCACGATGCGACCAGACCGGCGAGCGTCGGGTGAACAGGCCCAGGAGCTACCCGTCCCCGAGGACCGCCGCAGGACGCACAAGACCCCCGCTGACCCGCGCCACACGCCGCTCGGCCGTTTCCTCCGTGCGTGGCACCTCGACGAGCTGCCCCAGCTCATCCACGTGAGCCGGGGCGACATGTCGCTCGTCGGTCCGCGGCCCGAGCTGGTCGGCGTCGTCGAGCGCTACGAGCCCTGGCAGCACCGTCGCCACGCCGTGCGTCC
>Ga0209048_10004822_pt1 | contig 12847 bp, 10 predicted proteins | sample FrelakmetCRP12CR_FD_187146 | JGI IMG/M metagenome (GOLD analysis project Ga0209048, IMG submission 187146) | Freshwater lake sediment microbial communities from the University of Notre Dame, USA, for methane emissions studies - CRP12 CR (SPAdes)... | ecosystem: Environmental > Aquatic >... | reverse complement strand
ATGCCAGGAGCCGACGTCGGACCAGCCGCACTTAACCGGCACCACGGCAGCGCATGAGGTCTTTTCCATCACCGCGTAATCGATCGAGATCGGCTTTGCCGAGCCGAAGGCCCCCTCGTCGAGCGTGACAAAGCCGAGATCGCGCCCGGCCTTGACCACGGAGTCGGTAACGGCCTGCACGCTTTTGGCATCGAACTTGCGGTATTCGTCGAGCAGAACGGCGGCGCGGAACATGAAGTTGCCGCTGTTCCAGAGATAACCGGCCTTGATGTAATCGGCCGCCGTTGCCGGATCCGGCTTCTCGACGAATCGCGCGACGCTGCGGACAGCGCCGGAAATGACCTCGCCCGGGCTGATATAGCCATAGTCGGTGGCCGCGCGCTCGGGCTCAACGCCGAAGGTCACGATGCGCCCCGCTGCGGCGGCAGCCAGACCCTGGCGGCAGGCGGCGACGAAAGCGGGCGTATCGCGCACCACGTGATCGGCCGCGAGCGCGAGTACCACCGCGTCCTTGTCGCGCATCTGCGCGAATGCCGCGCCCGCCGCAATCGCCGGGCCGGAATCCCGCCGCATTGGTTCCAGCAGCACATCGGCCTCGAGCCCGATCTCGGCCAGCTGCTCGAGCACCATGAAGCGATAGGCCTTGTTGGTGATGACGACCGGACGCTCGAACAGCGCCGCATCCGACACCCGCAGGATCGTATTCTGGAATGTCGAACGTGCCCCGAACAGCGTCAAAAATTGCTTGGGATGGACTTCGCGCGATGCCGGCCACAGCCGCGTTCCGGCGCCGCCACACATGATCAGTGGAACGATTCGTCTGTCCATCGGTGCCTCAAACCTTGTAGTGGTCACGATACCACGCGACAAAATCTCGAATGCCATCCTCGATGGATGTCTGCGGCCTGAAGCCCGTGTCGCGCATCAGATCGCCGACATCGGCAAACGTTTCGATCACGTCGCCAGGCTGCATCGGCAACATATCCTTTACCGCCGTGCGGCCCAACTCCTTCTCCAGCAGCGCCACCACATGCATCAGTTCTTCCGGATGGTGATTGCCGACATTATAGATCCGCGCCGGCGCAGGCCCGGCGCTGCCGCCGTCCGCGGGAATGCGATCCACAAGGCGCAATACTACACGCGTCACGTCATCGATATGGGTGAAGTCACGGCGCATCCTGCCATGGTTAAAAAGCTTGATCGGCGTACCTTCAACAATGGATCTGGCAAACAGGAATATCGCCATATCGGGCCTTCCCCAAGGCCCGTAGATGGTAAAAAACCGCAGGCCCGTGACCGGAAGACGGTAGAGGTGGCTGTAGGAATGCGCCATCAGCTCGTTGGCCTTTTTGGTCGCAGCGTAAAGACTGATCGGACGATCGGTCTTGTCCTCCACCGAAAACGGCAGCTTTGTGTTGGCGCCATAAACCGATGACGACGACGCATACACCAGATGACGGCATTCATTGTGCCGGCATCCCTCCAGGACATTGACAAAGCCCACGAGGTTGGCGTCGGCATAGGCATGGGGATGATCGATCGAATGGCGCACGCCGGCCTGGGCCGCAAGGTGGACCACCGCCGCAAACCGATGCTTCGCAAACAGCTGACCCGTCGACGGGCGGTCCGCAAGATCGATCTGCACGAAATTGAACCGCGAATGCCGGCGCAGAATATCCAGCCGTGCCTTTTTCAGGGCCGGGTCGTAGTAACTGTTGAGGCTGTCCAAACCGACAATATCACGGCCCTCGGCCAGCAGCTGGCGGGCGACGTGAAAGCCGATAAAACCCGCCGCACCCGTGACCAAAATTGTCTGATCCGCCATCATATCCCCAAGGGCATCGGTTCGGCGCCACCGCGCCGGCCGGAGCCTCTTTACCCGCCGCATTGTGGCTGTCGCAATACCCAGTTGTACGACTATTGCCAGATCGGCTTTAAAACCATACCAAGGCGACGAAGTTCGGCGCGCGGGGTCGAGCTGCGCGGTTTTAGACCATCCTTCTCAAACCTTACGAAGCGCGGGCGAGATGCGCCGGATCCTGTTTTCGACGATAAAAATACTGATCTCCGCGGCGCTGCTTTACCTCGCGCTGCGCAAGGTCAATCTCTCCGACCTTGCCTCACGCTTCAATATTGCGAGCCTGGGCTGGATCGGGATGGCGATCGCCGTGACCTTCCTGCAGATTTTCGTCGGCGTGTTGCGATGGCGCGAGATCAGCGCCGAGTGCGGCGCGCCACTGGCGACGCGGCAGGCGATGCGCTTCAATCTGATCGGGACGTTTTTCAACCAGACGCTGCCGTCCTCGATCGGCGGCGACGCCGTTCGGCTGTGGCTGGTGGCGCGCGGCGGCGCCGGATGGCGCGCGGCGACCTATTCCATTTTCGTCGACCGCGCCATCGGCCTGATCGCACTTGCGATCATCATCGTTGCCAGCCTGCCATGGAGCTTGAGCCTGATCAGCGATCCACATGGCCGATCGGCGCTGTTGTTCGTCGATTTCGCCGCGCTCGCCGGCGGCGTGGGATTTCTCGGGCTCGGCAGGCTGCCCTGGCCGTGGCTGAAAGTCTGGTGGGTGACACATCATTTTCACGCCTGCTCGGTGATCGCGAACCGGGTGATCTTCAGCCGGAAGCATGGACCGACGATTGCGGTGCTGTCGGCGCTTGTTCACGTCCTGGCCGTGGTCATCGCCTGGTGCGTGGTGCAATCGATCGCGGCGCCGGTGTTGTTCGGTCAGGTCTTCCAGCTGGTACCGCCGGTGATGCTGATCACCATGCTGCCGATCTCGATTGCGGGCTGGGGGGTGCGCGAAGCCACCATGGGACTGGCGTTCGGATATGCCGGGCTGATGACGAATGAAGGCGTGAACGTCTCGCTGCTGTTTGGCGCGGTATCCTTTATCGTCGGTGCGTTCGGCGGGCTGGTCTGGATCTTCAGCGCCGAGAAGGCTGCGAAGGGTTTGGCGCCGATCGAGGTGCCCGAATAGCGGCGCTTGCTCGAACGTGGATGTCCGCGGCGATGAAACCTCGATTATCCCTGATAATTCCGGCTCGTTGCTTATCTCCCATCCACTCCCGCAAGATGACGGCAATGCAAGAGCCTGGGAAATCCTGATCGCCAGCCAGCACGATGTGCCGGACACCAGCATCACCGCGACATACGTGACCGCAATAGCGCAAGCGCTGGCGGTCGACCACCGCGTCATCGTCCTGTCAGGGTCGCCGAACGGTATCCGGGGCGAGTGAGGTCCCTGGAAAACCAACAGTCGTCGAGATTCGAAACTGGACACCGCAAAGGACGCGCTTGTCAGGCGCGCAATCTCGATTTCGCTGCTTGCACTGCGGATGTTTTTTTCGATCCTGATGCGAGCCAGACGGAACGACCTCGTATTTTGCGTCACCACACCATTCACACTGCCCTACGCCGTCATTTTTGCCGCAAGGCTACGCGGGGCCGCGACGGCATTGCTTATCTAAGGCCAGAAAATACAGTCCTGATGCGGCAATGGCGCGCTATCGGGCGGTGCTGCTCAAACTGCGGTGACGCCCGTCCCGGCGATCCCGGCGGGAATGATGTCAGCGAAGTCGGGTCCGACGACTCGACTACGCAATTTTGGATAGCTATACACCGGGCGCCTTCGGCGCGCTCTTCTGCATCCCTTTTTCCATGCGAGCTCTTCAGGATTTCGCGTCAGCATATCGAGTGGAATGATCCATACTGGACTACTTCTATCGCTGCTTGCCGTGGTCCTCGCGGCGGCGTGCTCAGCATGCCTGACACGGGCGCTGCAGCCCTTGCTCCAGCGTTATGCGCTGGCGCGGCCAAATGCGCGATCTTCACATCGCATTCCGATACCGCAGGGAGCCGGCATCGCAGTGATTCTCGCGACGCTGATGGTCGCGGGTGGAATCGCGGCTTTTGCCGGTTCGAGGGACCTCAACCTCCCGACGGAGCTGTTCGCTGCAACGCTGTTCATTGGCTTGGTCGGGATCCGGGATGACATTAAATCCATTCCGGTCCTCCCGCGACTGGTGCTGCAGGCGGCAGCCGTCGGAGCCGTCCTCCTAACAGCACCGAGCGACCTTCGCATCGTTCCGGCATGCCCGTTCTGGATCGAGCGCGCGTTACTTTTGCTTGCGGGCCTTTGGTTTGTTAATCTGGTGAATTTCATGGATGGCCTGGATTGGATGACGGTTGCCGAAACCGTGCCGATCACCGGCGCAATGCTCGCGCTCGGATGGCTTGGTGAATATCCCGCATCGGCAACCATTCTCGCCGCCGCGCTCTGCGGGGCGATGGTTGGTTTCGCGCCCTTCAATCGTCCAGTCGCAAGAATATTTCTGGGAGACGTCGGCAGCTTGCCGATCGGCCTGCTGCTCGGCTGGTGTCTGTTGCAGCTGGCCTGGCACCAGCATCTGGCTGCCGCATTGCTGCTGCCGCTATATTATCTGGCGGACGCGACGGTGACGCTGTTGCGCCGGCTGGCGAGGCGCGAGCCGTTCTGGGCGGCTCACCGTTCGCATTTTTACCAGCGCGCCACCGATAACGGCTTTACGGTGCTGCGCGTGGTGAGCGAGGTGTTCGCGCTCAATGTCGGCCTGGCGGTGCTGGCGATCGCCTCGGCCAGGACGCAATCGGCCACGATCGATGTCATGGTCACGATCATCGGCGGCATTGGCGTGGCGCTGACGATGTACCGGTTTTCGAAGCCGCGCCCCGCGTAAAGGCGTCTCATCCGGCTTTTCGCCGCAGCTCCCGAATCAAACGGGAATAGCCTGCCATAGCCTCGGCAAAATTGAATCGCCCTTGCGATGGCGGCGGCGCGTTCGGCCCGCAACGGATCTTCAGACGAAAACGCCAGACCTATGGTCCTGGCAAGTTCGCCGGCGTCACCGGGCGGGGGGACCCGGCCGACATCATGTTTGGCGACGGTCCGAGCCGCCTCGGCGTCGGGTTCGGAAACCAGGATGACGGGCCGGCCGACCGCGAGCAGATTGTAGAGCCGGCTCGGGACCGATACGCCGGCGACGTCCTTGCGATGGGGGATCAGCCAAACATTCGCGGCGGAAAGAAACTCTTCGAGCTCTTCATCCACGACACGGTCGACCAGCCTGACATTTTGCAAGACCCGCTTCGGATTGCATTTCCTTCAAGCGCTCGAAGCCAATCCTCCGGCCCGAGCGCAGGAAAAGCATATCCGGATCGTCGCGCAACAATCGCGCCGCCTCGAACACGATCAGGGGATCGTGGGCAAAACCGAGATTGCCTGACAGGCCGACCACGAAGCGCGCTAGCTGTGACGCCAGCGGCCAGCGTGGCCGAGTTCGGAATGAACCGGATCTTATCGCGCGTGATCCCGCGGTAACGCAAAAGCAGGCGTTCGGTATCGCGCCCGATGATGACTACCGCGTCGAGCGCGAAACATCAGCCTGTTGGCGGCACGCATCGCCCTGGCTGCAATCGATGCGGGCCTCAGGAGAGCGGCCATCACGAGCACGTCGGGATAAAGGTCGTGCATGATCAGCACCGATCGCACGCGCTTCAGTCTGGCGGCGGCGACCACATAGGGCAACATAAAGGGGCGGTGACGGTGACCGCCACGTCTGCGCGCTGCAATCGCTTCAACAGCGCCGGCCATGCGCGAATCGTGAAGCTTCGGCCCCGGCGCGTTTGATCAGGGCAGCCTTTGCCGGCAACCGGTTTTTGATCTCGACGACGGCCGGACGGCCCACAGGCGTCGAATCGTTGGTCGCCGAACCCGACATCCCCGAAAGCACCAGAACCGGCCCCTCCGCCGCCAGATGCTCCGATATCTTCGACATGATCGCGGCTGTCGTGCTGGGATCCGGCGGATCGTGCTGGCTGACGATGACGCCTCTTGCAGGCTCAAGCATCAATCGCTTTCGAAATGGCCTCGGACGGCCGCCTGGAATGCAGCCATCATATCAAGCCGCCGTTGATCCGAATTCAGGGATGGCATCCTGCAGCACGGCCCTGATGGTGGCGCGGTCGTCCCTGGCGATCGCCTGCTCGAGCGCCGCAATCCATTTCCGCAACGCCTGCATCGGCGGTTCGTTGGGCTTGGCCGCCATGATGCCGGCGACACCGATCTCGACGGTCGGCTCTTCGCTGGCGAACAGGATTTCGTTGAGCCGTTCTCCCGGCCGCATGCCTGTGAAAACGATGTCAATGTCAACGCCCGGCTGCAGGCCGGAAAGCCGGATCATGCGCTCGGCAAGGTCGACGATCTTGACCGGCTGCCCCATGTTGAGCACGTAGACCGAAACGTCCGGGCGCACCGGCGCGAGCGCGTGCGTGGTCGCCGTGATCACCAGATCGCAGGCCTCCCGGATGGTCATGAAATACCTGACCATATCGGGGTGCGTGACCGTCACCGGGCCGCCGGCCTCGATCTGGGCCTTGAATTTCGGCACCACCGAGCCGTTCGAGGCCAGCACGTTGCCGAATCTGACGGAGATCAGCCGCATCCGCGGCCTGGCGCCGGTCTGAGACGCCAGTTCGCGATCGAGCGCCTGGCAATACATCTCGGCGAACCGCTTGGTCAGACCGAGCATCGAGATCGGCTCGATCGCCTTGTCGGTCGAGATCATCACCATCGCCTCGGCGCCGGCGGCCAGCGCCGCATCGGCGACGTTGATCGACCCGAAAATATTGGTCTTGACCCCTTCGCTCCAGTCGCGCTCGAGAATCGGCACATGCTTGAGCGCGGCGGCGTGAAACACGATATCCGGCCTGAATTCGCTCATCAGCCGCTGGATGCGCGCGCGGTCGCGGATATCGGCGATCCGCCCCTCAATCGCCGCGCCGGTCCGGTGCGCCGCCAGCGCTTCCGTGACGGCATAGAGCGCAGGCTCGGAATTCTCCAGCACCAGCAATCGCGCCGCGCCGAAGGTGACAACGCGGTCGCAAATCTCCGAGCCGATCGAACCGCCGCCCCCGGTGACGATCACCGCCTTGTTCTTCACCAGCGCTTCCAGGCGCGCATGGTCGATGTTTTCGCTCGGCCGCAGCAACAGGTCCTCTACCGCGACATTGGTCAGCCGCGGCGTCTCCCCGCTCTCCAGCGACGGCAGGCGGCTGACGATCAGCCCCAGCCGGCGCGCCCGCATCAGCACCGATTCGGGCCGCGCCTCCGGCTCGAACGCCGACGGCGTCATGACCACGCGCGCGATCGGCTTGTTGCGCCGCGCAAAATCGCCGATCACGCCCTCGATATCGTCGATCCCGCCCAGCACCGGGATGTTCCGGATCAACTGGCCGCGGTCGGACGGCGACGGCGACAATACCCCGACCGGCCACAAATGCCTGACCGCGCCGCTTTCAATCCCGCGCAGAAGGATCTCGGCATCCGCGGCCCGGCCGATCAGAAGCGCCGGCGAGGCTCCCTCGGACCTGGCATGATAACGCGTGCGCGAATAGCGGAAATAGCGATAGGCGAAGCGCAGGCCGCTCAGAAAGAACACCTCGAGAAACCAGTAAAGGATGATGGTGATCTTGCCGAGAAAGTACGTCGTCTGAAGATTTTGCGGCACCAACGTGCTGCGAATCTCGGGCGCGACGAAAATATAGTCCAGCACCAACAGCGCCAGCGTCAGCACGGTCGCCGCGCGAATAATGTTCAACGCGTCCGGCAGGGAAATGAAACGCCATTTCGTGGTGGTGAGATTGAAGCCGTAACAGACCACCACGCTGAAGGCGACGAAAAACGGCAGGATGCGCAGCAACAGCGGCAGACGGTCGAAAAAGGCATCGCCCTCGAAACGCAGGTAGAAGCTCGCCAACAAAGCAAGCATCGTCGCCAGCGCGTCATGGATTGCGATCAAGAGGTTGCGCAAGGTCAGATTTGAGAGACGCATCATTTCGCTGACCGGGAACAGGCAATCCTGGGGTTAAGCCGTTGCGAGGCCGCTGATAGCTTATCTCGCGCGGGCATGCCAGCCGTCATGGTGTTTCGGGATCTCGCGCTTCGATTGCCGCTTCGCGCGAGTTCCTCAGCGCCATGCCGCCGGCGATGCCGACGCCCGGGACGTAGATCCATCCCGCGCTGAAATCGAATAGGTGGAAATTGAACAGCGAGGTGAAGATATTCAGCACCACGACCATCAACCCGATCCAGCTTGCCGGCCCCTCGCCGCGGAACCGCAGGAGATGCACCAGCCAGATCGCATCCCGCAGGATGCCGAGCGCCCCCACTGGATGGCGACATTCAGGGTCTGGTTGTGCAGATTGCTGACGAGCTGACCGCTGGCAAAGACTTTCGGACTGCTGGCGGCTTGCTCGAAAAGTCCGCGTATCGAGCCGGTGCCGTGCCCGAACAACCGGGGCCACGATAAATCGCAGCGATTTCCGCCAGAATTCCAACCGATTGCCGATCGAGGCCGGCCGATCCCGTTCCTTGCAATATTTGTAGTCACCTCGCAAATGTCGTGATCGTCCGCCGCAAAGTGGGCGACGCTGCCCAGGCAGTCGCACCAGCACGGTCACGACGCCGAAAATAAGAACATTGGTTCGCCATTCCAGGTCAAGCAACGCGAACACTGCCACCATCATCGGCATCGTCACCAGCGCCGTCCGCGATACGTCGATGAACAGCATGTTGACGACGAAGCTCAGGGAGAGCGCCATCAGCAACGCCGCCAGCCGGATTCTCTGCGCGCGCCACAGGGCGATGACGGGATAAGCGAGCGCCACAGCGCACAGCGTGAATTACTGGCTCTGGTCGATGTCGCTCTTGACCGGGACGCCGTATTGGGCCTCCGGCTTGAGCGCAAGCCTCGGATCGAACGCGACGATCCGGCACATCGCCATCAACAGCGCGCAGGAAACCGGAAACCGATGAACACCTGCCCGCCGCGCTCGGAGCGCTCGAAATGATAGCGCAGCACCGGGAGCATCAAGAGTTTCGCGGCGGGGCCGACGGCGTAGAGCCGCGCTCCCCATGTCGCATTCGACCAGAGGGTTCCGACCGCCGCGAGCGCGCCACCGCACTCACGCCGTGCCTCCGCGCGCGCGATTGACCAGCGACGTCGTACTGAAACCGGGCAACATGTCGACCAGCAGCACTTCGCCGCCACCGGCTTCGACGATCTCGTGGCCAATGACCTGCTCGCGGGTGTAGTCGCCCCCCTTGACCAGCACGCTCGGCCTGATCTGCGCGATCAGCCTGATCGGCGTGTCTTCCGCGAAGATCGCGACGAGGTCGACCGCCTCCAGCGCCGCCAACACTTCGGCGCGCGCCCGCTCGTCCTGAACCGGACGTCCCTCGCCCTTCAACCGTCGCACCGATGCGTCGCTGTTCAAGCCGACGATCAGGCGATCGCAGGCGCCGCGCGCCGCGGTCAGCAGCTTGACGTGACCGGGATGCAGGATATCGAAACAGCCGTTGGTGAAACCGACCCTCAAACCCTGCTTGCGCCAATCCAAAAGATGCGCGTCGAGGTCGCCGCCTGCCGCGATGATCTTTTCTTCAGCCGCGAGGAACGCATGCGGCAGAATCTTTCGCCGCAGCTCCGCCGGCGTCACGCTGGCGGTGCCTTTCTTGCTGACCGCGACCGCCGCCGCCGCGTTCGCCATCCGCAACGCCGTTTCCCAATCGGCTCCCGCCGCAAGCGTCACCGCGAGCACCGCGGCGACGGTGTCGCCAGCGCCCGAGACGTCGCGAACCTTGACCGGATGGGCCGGTATGTGAATGGCCTCGCCCTTGCGCGCCACCAGCGTCATGCCGTGCTCGCTCTGCGTCACCAGCATGGCATCGCAGTCGGCGCGCTGCATCGCGTCCTGCGCGGCATCGGCGATGCCCTGTTGGGTATCGGCGCGGCTGCGGGTCGCCTCCGCGAATTCCTTGCGATTGGGTGTGAGCAGCGTCGCGCCGCGATAGATCGCGAAATTGGCGCTCTTGGGATCGACGATGACGGGCTTGCCGAGCTTGCGCGCGGCGTCGATGACGTTGCGGATCACCCGCGCCGTCAGCGCGCCCTTGGCATAGTCGGACAGCAACACGATATCGGCGCGCGGCAACAGCGGCAAAATGGCGTCGATCAGTTGCTGCTCGATTTCGGCTGCGGCAGGCTGCGCCAGTTCCCAGTCCGCGCGCAGCATGTGGGTGGAGAAATGCTCGGAGACGAAGCGCACCTTTCGCGTGGTCGGCCGTTCGCGATCGCAAACCAAAACGCTTTCGACTCTGCTTTCCTGCAAGAGCAGCGCCCTCAGTTTCGCGCCTGCGTCGTCCGCGCCGATCAGGCCGACGAAGATACAGCGCGCGCCAAGCGAGGCTATGTTGCGCGCGACATTGCCGGCGCCGCCGACATTGGTCTCGCTGCGCTGCACGGCGATGACCGGCGCGGGCGCCTCCGGCGAAATCCGCGACACCTCGCCGTAGACGAATTCGTCGAGCATCAGGTCGCCAACGCAGAGCACCGTCCGGCTAACGATCGCATGCGACAGGGCGTCAAAATCGAACATCTGTTTCCGTTACCTGTTGCGCCGTCAGCGGAAGCGATCGGCACTGTCGAGGAAACCCCTGACGTAAGTCCCGACCGCGTCCTCCAGAGCGGTGAAGCCGCCATTATAGCCGGCGCGCTGCAGCCGCTCGGCGTCGCTTTGGGTAAAATACTGGTAGCTGCCGCGGATTGCTTCCGGCATCTCGACATACTGGATATTCGGCGCCGCGCCGAGCGCGGCATAGGCCGCAAGCATCATATCCCTGAAGCTGCGGGCCTTGCCGGTCCCGACATTGAAGATGCCGCGGACAGAGGGCGTCGAGAGCAGCCACATCATCACCCGAACCACATCGTCGACATAGATGAAATCGCGCCGCTGATCGCCATCGGCAATCCCATCGCGATGCGACTTGAACAGCTGCACGGGCCGGCCGGCTTTGATGTCGTCGAAACGCCGCGCCAGCACGCTCATCATCGTGCCCTTGTGATATTCATTGGGGCCGAACACGTTGAAGAATTTCAGACCGGCCCATTGCGGCGGCAGTTTTTCTCCCTTGGCCGCTCGCTCGGCCACCGCCAGGTCGAACAGATGCTTGCTCCAGCCGTACAGGTTCATCGGCCGCAGCGCTTTCAGCGCGGATATCGAGGGGTCGTCGCGAAACCCCTGCACGCCATCGCCATAGGTCGATGCAGATGAGGCGTAAATGAAGGGCGTCGCATGGGCCGTGCACCAGTCGAGCAACCGCATCGACAGGCGGAAATTGGTCGCGATCACGAGATCGGCGTCGGTCGCGGTGGTTTCCGAAATGGCCCCGAGATGGATGATGGCGTCCAGCCCGCGGCCCTCCAGCCAAGCCGACAATTCCGCCGGCGGCACGATGTCCGCGAGCTGGCGCTTGGCGAGATTGCGCCATTTGCCGTCATGGCCGAGCACGTCGCAAACGGCAACGTCGGCGCGGCCGGCGTCGTTCAACGCGGCCACCACATTCGATCCGATAAAACCGGCGCCACCGGTCACCAGCAACATTGCGCACCCTGCCCCGATTGTGGGATGGCAGCTTTGCCCCACTCCCGCCCTGCCCGCAACTTGGGTCAGCCGGCGTGGTGAAGACGGCGGCAGCCGGTCTGGTGGCTTTACCCGGCCTCGCGGAGCGGTTACCGACAGGCTCGAAACGAACCGCCGCCGCTAAGATATGAACAAAGATTCAGGACATATGGTGAGCATGGAGGACGCGGCGGATACCCGCCCGATCCTGATCGTCCCCTATATGTGGATTGGCGATTTCGTCCGCGGCCATTCCGTGGTGCGGGTCCTGAAGCAGCGCTGGCCCAACCGGCCCATCGATCTCCTGGTCACCTCCCTTTGCGCGCCGCTGGTCGATTACATGCCCGGCGTCCGCTGCGGGATCGTCTGGGACCTGCCGCGCAGCCGGCTGGCGGTGGCCAGGCAATGGCACCTGGCGGCCATGCTCAGGGCGCGGAATTACGGCACGGCACTGGTCCTGCCCCGCACCTGGAAATCGGCGATTGCGCCGGCGCTCGCCAGTATACCGGAACGGGTGGGTTTTGTCGGCGAGGCCAGATTCGGGCTGATCAACCGATGGCGCTGGGGCGAGAAGGCGCTGCCCCGCTTCATCGACAAGAACGCCGCGCTGGCCCTGCCGGACGGGGCGCCGCTGCCGCCGGAATGGCCGGTGCCGCAGCTGAGCGTGCCTGCCGAGGAAGTGAGCCGGTGGCGGCAGGCCGGCGGGCTGGGCACGGCAAACGCCGTGGCGCTGGCCCCGGGCTCGGTCGGGGCGTCCAAGCGCTGGAGCTATTATCCGGAGGCTGCGCGGCTATTGGCCGAACAGGGGCTGGATGTCTGGGTGGTCGGCGGCCCCGGCGAAAACGCCCTGGCGGCGGCGATCATGGCCGCGGGCGGACCTCGTGTCCGCGATCTCACCGGGACCGACCTGCGCAATGGCATTCTGGCAATGGCTGCAGCCGACGTCGCTATCTCAAACGATTCCGGCCTGATGCACGTCGCCGCCGCGGCGGGGACGCCGACCATGGGCATTTTCGGCCCCACCAGCCCCTATCACTGGGCGCCCCTGAACGGGCTCGCCGCGACGGTTCAGACCAGGACCGTGGTGCCGTGCCAGCCCTGCCACCGCCCCCTTTGCAGAATGAACGACCATCGCTGCATGCGCGACATTCCCGCGTCCGACGTCGTCGCCATCGCCGAGCGGGTGCTGGCCGAGGCGGCGGCCCGCGTGGCCCATTGATCTCTCGCGCTTGCACTGCTTCGGCGCGATCATTACCAGAGATGCGACCTCAACCCTGACGGTGCTTTTTTGAGCCAGGCTTCCAAGAACCCGATCGCAGCCCATTTGGCCCTTTCGCTCGC